>Ga0070663_100000274_pt1 | contig 25997 bp, 21 predicted proteins | sample KBSC63metaG_FD_65646 | JGI IMG/M metagenome (GOLD analysis project Ga0070663, IMG submission 65646) | Corn rhizosphere microbial communities from Kellogg Biological Station, Michigan, USA - KBS C6-3 metaG | ecosystem: Host-associated > Plants > Roots > Rhizosphere > Soil ...
GACGCGCTGCGTGTATTGACCCCCCTATAGGGGCCCTAAAACACGCAGCGCGTTTCAGGCCCTTGATCTCCGGCCCGAAAAGGGCCTCAGAGGGCCGGAAAGTGTGACGTTCCCGGCATCTTCGTCGCCGAAAGGGCCGAGGTGTGGAAACTCCCGGACACGATCGTCGCGGAAGTCCGACTTCGCATCATCCCTGTGACGCCTCTCCCACGAGAGCCTCGCGTCCCGCGGAGCCGCTACTCCGGCGCGGCCGGCGGATCCGCGACGATCGTGATCGCGTCGTTGCGGACGCGGCCGGCCGGGATCGACGGGTCGGCGGCGATGACCTTCCGCAGGGGATCGCGCTTTTCCTCGCCCGTCACGAGGAAAAGGATCTGGCGGGCCTCGGTGAGGGCCGGGTAGGTGAGGGTCATGCGGCGGTGGCCCTGGTAGGGGTTCGCGGTGAGGGCGACGCGGCGGTCGTCGACCTCGAGGACCGGGTCATCGGGGACGAGCGAGGCGGTGTGGCCGTCGGGGCCGAGGCCGAGGTGGACGAGGTCGAGGCGGTCGGGCAGGGAGGTGTCGTATTCGTGCGCGGCGGCGTCGAGATCATGGTTGGTGACCGGCATCGGGCGCAAAGCCGCCTGGTGGTCCATCGAGAGGCCGAGCACCATGTGGGTGAGGTTGCGGTCCTCGGAGCCGGGCGAGGCGATCCGCTCGTCGACCTGGAAGAGCTCGGTCTCGCGCCAGGGCATCTCCTCGAGCTCGCCGAGGATCGCCAGCATCGACCAGGGCGAGCGCCCGCCGCTCATCGCGAAGGCGAAGTGGCCGTGGTCGGCGACCGCGGCGGCGCCGGCCTTGGCGATCAGCTCGGCCGCGCGGCGGGCGGCGGCCTTGTCGTCTTTGGTGACCTCGAGGTCCAGGGGCATCGCGGGGCTCCTAGTTGTCGCGCTCTTTGTGGCCGCCGAACTGGTAGCGCATCGCCGACAGGACCTTGTCGCCAAAGTCGCCGAGATCGCGCGAGTAGAAGCGCTCGTGCAGGGCGGTGGTGAGGACCGGGGTCGGCACGCCCTCCTCGATCGCCGCGATCGAGGTCCAGCGACCCTCGCCGGAGTCGGAGACGCGGCCGCTGTATTCGGAGAGCTGCGGGCTCTCGGCGAGCGCCGCCGCGGTCAGGTCGAGCAGCCAGGAGCCGACCACCGAGCCGCGCCGCCACACCTCGGCGATCGCCTGGATGTCGAGGTCGAATTCGTAGTACTCGGGCTGGTCGAGTGGCGCCGTCTCGGCGTCGTCGAGCCGTTTGGTCTTCCCCGCGTCGGCGTTCTCGAGGACGTTCAGCCCCTCCGCGTAGGCGGCCATGATCCCGTACTCGATCCCGTTGTGGACCATCTTCACGAAGTGGCCCGCGCCGTTCGGCCCGCAGTGCAGGTAGCCCTGCTCGGCGGCGCTCGGCTCGCCGGTCAGCCCAGGCGTGCGCTCGGCCGCCGCGACCCCCGGCGCCAGGGTGCGGAAGATCGGGTCGAGCCGCTTCACCGCCCGGTCGGGCCCGCCGATCATCAGGCAGTAGCCGCGCTCGAGGCCGAAGACGCCGCCGCTGGTCCCGCAATCGACGTAATCGATCCCCTTCTCGGCGGCCCGTTTGGCGCGGCGCATGTCGTCGCGGTAGTAGGAGTTGCCGCCGTCGACGATCGCGTCGCCGGAGTCGAGCACGCCTTCCAGCCCCTGCACCGTCTCTTCGGTGATGCCGCCGGCGGGGACCATCACCCAGACCGAGCGCGGCGCGCTCAGCTTCGCGGCCAGGTCCTCCAGCGAGGACGCGCCGGTCGCGCCCTCCCCCGCCAGGCCCTCGACGGCTTCGGCGTTGACGTCGTAGGCGACGATCGTGTGACCGTCCTTCATCAACCGGCGGGCCATGTTGGCCCCCATGCGGCCGAGGCCGACGATTCCGAGCTCCATCTCCATCCTCCTGGTCGGCACTGCTTGACGGGCGCCCCGCATCCTAGATGGGCGTTTCGGCGCCCGTGCGGGGGCTCTGCCGGTGTGGGACGCCGGCTGGCGCCTCGGGCCGTGCGCAGGGAAAGCTGACGCCTCGGGCGGCTGATCGGCGGCCCCGGCCGGCTGAGGCCGCCCATCAGCCGCCGGGCCGGGCGCCGGGGGAGGTCACGGGAGGCGACATCGGGCGAAGGCGCACGGAAGCGTCACGACTTGCGCCTTGCATGCGCCTCCCGTGACACCTGACGGGTCCCACCACGGTGAGTTCGCAGAAATCCGCGGATAGCACGGAGAAGTGCGAACTCACCGGGTGGGGCGGCGGAGAATCGGGACGAAGGCGCGCGGGAGGCGCACGGAAGCGTCACCTCTCCCCCCTTCCGTGTCCTTCCCCACGGATCCGTGCGTCTCTCGTGACGCCGGATCCGTCGTCCGCTGAGTTGACCACACCCAAGTGTGGCCGGGTCAGCGGGCGCCTGGCGGCGCATCGAATGGCGGTAGCCTGCGCGCCACGATGGCGAAACGGACGAGGGGGCACGTCGACAAGGCCGCCGACGTGCTGGCGATCTTCGGGATCAGCGGCGACCTGGCGAAGAAAATGACCTTCCGGGCGCTCTACCGGATGCAGAAGGCGGAGGTGCTCGATTGCCCGATCGTCGGCGTCGCGCTCGACGACTGGGACGACGAGGCGCTTCGCGCGCACGCTCGCAAAGCGGTCGAGGCGACGGTGAAGGACCCCGACGGCGAGGCCCTCGAGGCGATGCTCGCCCGCCTCTCTTACGTGCAGGGCGATTATTCCGACGACGCGACCTTCGAGCGGGTCAAGAAGGCCCTCGGCGACGCCAAGCAGCCGGTCTTCTACCTGGAGATCCCGCCCTCGCTCTTCGCCACCGTGGTGAAGGGCCTCGGCAAGGCCGGGCTTGTCGACCAGGCCCACGTGGTGATCGAGAAGCCCTTCGGCCACGACCTCGAATCGGCCCGCGCCCTGAACGCGGAACTCTGCGAGGTGCTCGAAGAGGGCCAGATCCTCCGCATCGACCACTACCTCGGCAAGGAGCCGGTGCTCGACATCACCTACCTGCGCTTCGCCAACTCGATCCTCGAGCCGGTCTGGAACCGCAGCTACATCTCCCACGTGCAGATGACGATCGCCGAGGACTTCGGCGTCGACGACCGCGGCCGCTTCTACGACTCGGTCGGGGCGATGCGCGACGTGGTCCAGAACCACGCCCTGCAGGTGCTGGCGCTGATCGGGATGGAGCCGCCGAGCGGCAACGACCCCGACTCGGTCCGCGACAAGAAGCTCGAGTTCTTCCGCGCGATGCGCGCCGCCGACCCGAAGCGTTACGTGCGCGGCCAGTACGACGGCTTCCTCGGGGTGAAGGACGTCGACCCGAAGTCGACCACCGAGACCTTCGCCGCGATGGAGCTGGAGGTCGACAACTGGCGGTGGAGCGGCGTCCCCTTCTTCATCCGCGCCGGCAAGTGCCTGCCCGAGAAGACGAGCGAAGTGACCGCGGTCTTCCGCCGACCCCCGCTGCTCGGGATCGGCCACGGCAAGACGCCGGAACCGAACCAGATGACCTTCCGGATCGAGCCGGAGCCGGGCTCGCGCATGCGAATGTTCCAGAAACGGGCGACCGGCGAGGAATTCGAGCCGGCCGACCTCGAGGTGCTCTTCGAAGGCGAGCCGGGCGCCGACCCCGAGCCCTACGAGCGCCTGCTCGGCGACGCCCTGAACGGCATCCACACCCTCTTCACCCGCCAGGACGCGATCGAAGAGACCTGGCGAGTGGTGCAGCCGCTGCTCGACGACCCTGGCAAGGTCCATCCCTACGAGAAGGGGACCTGGGGCCCGGCCGCGGCCAACGATCTGGTGAAGGGCGTGACCCACTGGTCGGAGCCCTGGCGGCCCAACGGCTGACGCTCTGACGCTCGGGGCGCTTGGGGCGGGTCGTGGGACCCCTTCACTCACAACAGCCGGGAGGTTCGTTCAGGGGTCCCACGACCCGCCCCGCCGCTCCGAAGCCACGGCGGGGCTCACGCTGCTGCTCACAAGCGGAGTGGGTCCGCCGTCGCTCGAGCTGAAGTAGCTGCGTAGCGCTTGCGAGAGGGGAGGTGCGATGGATCCTGAGCGAACCTCCCGCAGTTCGTGAGCGAAGGATCCATCGCACCTCCCCTCCCCGAAAACCCGTCCCTCAATTCGTCCTTTCTCAGACCCAGCCGACCCCAACTCCTAGCGCCGTGCTAGGTTTTCGGGCGCCCTAAGTCAGGGCGCCCTAAGAATGATTCCAACCTTCGTCATCACGCTGCGCGAGGGGGTCGAGGCCTCGCTGATCGTCGGCATCATCGCCGCTTTCCTGGTCAAGGAGGGGCGTCGGGACGCGCTCCGGCAGATGTGGGTCGGCGTCGGCATCGCCGTCGCCCTCTGCACCGCGGTGGGGATCGGGCTCGACGTAGTCGGCGAAGAACTTCCGCAGAAACAGCAGGAGGGGCTGGAGACCGTCGTCGGTTTGATCGCGGTGGCGACGATCAGCTACATGATCATCTGGATGACCCGCCACTCGCGGGAGATCAAGGCCGAACTCGAGGGCGAGGCGGCGAGCGCGCTGGCCCGGGGCTCGGCGATGGCGCTGGTCGCGATGGCCTTCCTCGCGGTCCTGCGCGAGGGCTTCGAGACGTCGGTCTTCCTCCTTGCCGCCTTCCAGGACTCGACCAACACGACCGCCGCGGGCGGGGGCGCGGTCCTCGGCCTGCTCGCCGCGATCGCGATCGGCGTCGGCCTCTACCGCGGCGGCGTCCACATCAACCTCGCGAAGTTCTTCAAGATCACCGGGCTGGTCCTCGTCTTCGTCGCCGCCGGCCTGCTCGCCACCGCCGCCCACACCGCCCACGAGGCGGGCTGGGTCAACAGCTTCCAGTCGGAGGCGGTGAGCCTGCGCTGGCTGGTCCACCCCGGCACCGTCTCCGAATCGCTCTTGACCGGGATGCTCGGCCTGCGCGCCGCGCCGACCCAGATCGAGGCCTTCATCTACCTCGCCTACGCGATCCCGATGGCGCTCTTCGTCCTCTGGCCGCGCGGCAGCCGCAAGGCTCGGCGCCGCACCGAGCTGCCGGAGCAGCAGCCCGGCGTCGGCACGGCCCAGAACCCGGCCTAGGGCGATGGCGCTGACGCGTCGTCGACTGCTCGCCTCGGCGGGGATCGGGGCGGCCGGGGTCGGGCTCGGCGCGGGCGGCTACCTCGTCGGCCACGACGCCGCCGAGGCGGACGCGGCCGAGGCGAGCGGCGCCGTCCCCTTCTACGGCGAGCACCAGGCGGGGATCGCGACGCCGGTCCAGGACCGCCTCCACTTCGCCGCCTTCGACCTCGAAACCGAAAGCAGGGCCGAGCTGCGGGAACTGATGCGGGAGTGGACGGCGGCGGCCGCGGCGATGACCGCGGGGCGGATGATCGGCACCGCCGCCGGCAACCGCGAGGAGCTGGCGCCGCCCGACGACACCGGCGAGGCGTTCGGCCTGCCGCCGTCGAATCTGACGATCACCTTCGGCTTCGGCCCGGCGCTCTTCGACCGGCCCGGGCTCGGCCTGGCGTCCCGGCGGCCCGCCGAGCTGCAGCCCCTCCCCGCCCTCCCCGGCGACGAGCTGAACGGACTCGAATCCGGCGGCGACATCTGCGTCCAGGCGTGCGCCGACGATCCCCTGGTCGTCTTCCACGCGGTCCGCAACCTGGCCCGGATCGGCCGCGGCACGGTGACCATGCGCTGGTCCCAGCTCGGCTTCGGGCGCACCTCCTCGACCAGCCGCAGCCAGGAAACGCCGCGCAACCTCTTCGGCGTGAAGGACGGCACCGCCAACATCAAGGCGGAGGACGGCGAGGCGATGGGCGAGTTCGTCTGGGTCGACTCCGGCCCCGCCTGGATGCAGGGCGGCAGCTACCTGGTGACCCGGCGGATCCGGATGAACCTGGAGGTCTGGGACCGCTCGCCGCTGCAGGACCAGGAGGAAACGATCGGCCGCAGCAAGTACAGCGGCGCGCCGCTCGGCTCCGAAGACGAGTTCGACCCGCTGCCGCTCGACGAGACCGGCATGGACGGCAAACCGGTGATCCCGGCCGACGCCCACGCGCGGCTCGCCTCGGCGCAGGAAAACGACGGCGTGCGGATCCTGCGCCGCGGCTACTCCTTCACCGACGGCGTCGACGAGAGCCTCGGCGAGCTCGAAGCGGGCCTCTTCTTCATCGCCTTCCAGCGCGACCCGGAGAAGCAGTTCGTCGCCCTACAGCGCAGGCTCGGCGTCCACGACGCGCTGAACGAGTACATCAAGCACGTCGGCAGCGCCCTCTTCGCGGTCCCCGGCGGGGTGAAGCCGGGCGGCTACGTCGGCGAAGCGCTGCTCGCCTGACCTATTCCGACCAGATCCGTAGGTCTTTGTTAGGGTTCCCTAAGTAGCACCCACCCTGTGCCCGGGATCCGTGACGGACGAGACGACGTCCCGGTCCCGGGCACACCCGACTTCAGAGCCATCCAAACCCTCACCAAGGAGCCTGTCCAGATGAACCGTGTCCCCTTCCGTGCCTTGCTCGCCGCGGCGGCGTTGGGCCTCGTCGCGCTGCTCGTGGCGGCCTGCGGGTCGAGCGACGAGGCGCCGGCCGGCTCCAAGGAGCTCACCTTCAAGCTCACCGACGCCGGCTGCGAACCGGTCACCGCGACCGCCCCGGCCGGCCCGATCGACTTCAAGGTCGAAAACGGCGGCACGAGCAAGTACTCGGAGCTCGAGATCCTCGACGGGGAAACGATCATCGGCGAGCGCGAGAACATCACGGAAGGCCTCTCCGGCAGCTTCTCGCTGACCCTCGAAGAAGGCGAATACGCGGTGCGCTGCACGGAAGAAGCGGGCGAAGGCGAAGGCACGCTGAAGGTCACCGGCAAGCTCGAAACCAAGAAGAGCCCGGAAATCGAAAAGGCGATCGCCGACTACCGCTCCTACCTGGAGGAGAACACCGACGAGCTGACGGCGAAGACGACGCCGTTCGTCGCCGCGGTCGAGGCGGGCGACGTCGCCAAGGCCAAGGCGCTCTACGCGGAAGCACGCATCCCCTACGAGCGGATCGAGCCGGTGGCGGAGAGCTTCGGCGACCTCGACCCGCGCATCGACGCGCGTGAAAACGACGTCAAGCCGAGTGAATTCGGCGGCTTCCACCGGATCGAGAAAGCGCTCTGGGAAGAAGGAAGCCTGCGGGGCATGAAGCCGGTCGCCGAAGAGCTGATGGCGAACGTCGAAGAACTCGAAGCAAAGGTCAAGGGCGTGAAACTGCAGGCGGTCCGGATCGCCAACGGCGCCAACGAGCTCCTGACCGAGGTCTCGACTTCGAAGATCACCGGCGAGGAGGAGCGCTACTCGCACATCGACCTGGTCGACTTCAAGGCCAACGTCGAAGGCGCCCAGGTGGCGTTCGAAGCGGTCGCCCCGCTGATGGGAAAGCAGGATCCGAAGCTGGCCAAGGAAATCGAAGCCGACTTCGAAGCCGTCTACGCGGCGCTCGAGCCCTACGAAACCAGCAAGTGGCCCGGCTTCGTCCTCTATGGCGAACTCAGCAAAGCCGACACCCGCAAACTGGCGCAGTCGATCGACACGCTGGCCGAGAAATTGGCGCTCGTTCCGGCCGAGATCGCCAAGGGGGAACAGGCGTAGCCGTAACCCGCCGGGCCGTCGCCTAGCCTGGGTGGTCGTGCTCTCCCCCGCCGACAGAGCAGACGAACTGCTGCGCGAGCTCGGGTACGCCGATTGGCGGCCCGGGCAGCGCGAGGCGGTGATCGCGGCGCTGGAAGGGCGCGATTCCCTGATCGTGATGCCGACCGGCGGCGGCAAGAGCCTCTGCTACCAGCTGCCAGGGCTGGCGTCGGAGGATCTGACGATCGTCGTCAGCCCCCTGATCGCGCTGATGCGCGACCAGTGGCTGCGGCTGACCCAGGCCGGGCACCCGGTGGCGATGGTCTCCTCGGCGATGGACGAGGAGGAATCGCGGGACGCGCTGGAGAGCGTGCGCGACGGGCGGGCGCGAATCGTCTACTGCGCGCCGGAGCGCTTCGCCTCGAGCTTCTTCCTCGACGCGATCGGCCGCCGCCGGGTCGACCTGTTGGCGGTCGACGAGGCACACTGCGTCTCCGAGTGGGGCCACGACTTCCGGCCCGATTATCTGCGGCTGCCGCAGATCGCCGAGCGGCTCGGCCGGCCGACCGTGATGGCCTGCACGGCGACGGCGACGGTGCCGGTCGCGGTCGAGATCGCGCAGCGCTTCGACATGCGCGACCCGCTGCGGGTGCGGGCGGGCTTCGACCGTCCCAACATCTCCTTCGACGTGGTCGCGCTGGAGGGCAAGGGCTCGAAGGCGCGCCGCCAGGCGCTGCTGGAGACCGGGCTCGCCGACCCGGCGAACCGGCCCGCGATCGTCTACTGCGGCACGCGCAAGGACACCGATGAGGTGGCCGAGGAGCTGCGCGGGACGGGGCTGCGGGCGCTCGCCTATCACGCCGGGATGGAAGGCCCCGAGCGCTCGCTGGTGCAGCGGCGGTTCATGTCGGGGGGCGAGGACGCGGTCGACGTGGTCGTCGCCACCAACGCCTTCGGCATGGGCGTCGACAAGGCCGACGTGCGGTCGGTCTGGCACATGGCGATCCCGACGAGCGTCGAGGCCTACTACCAGGAGGCCGGGCGCGCCGGGCGGGACGGGCTGCCCGCGCGGGCGGTGATGCTGGCGATGAAGTCCGACCTCGGCCGGTTGGTGCGCTTCAACGAACAGCGGGCGGGCGACCCGGAGCTGGCGATCGCCCACGAGCGCGGCTGGCGCGCCTACCGGGCGATCAAGGACTTCATCTACGGCACCCGCTGCCGCCGCCAGGCCCTCCTCGCCCACTTCGGCGACCGCCGCGCCGAGACCCAGCCCCTCGGCCGCTGCTGCGACATCTGCGACATGCTCGACTGGCTGCCCGACCCGGACACGATCGCCGTCCGCCGTCCGGCCCGCCCGAGCGGCTCCTCCACCCCGGCCCCCGACCTCTCCCCCGCCGACGCCCCGCTCTTCGAAGCGCTCAAGAAGTGGCGCCTCGAGGCGGCCCAGGGCAAGCCCGCCTACACCGTCGCCAACAACAAGACCCTCGCCTCGATCGCCGCCCGCCGCCCCACCGGCCGCGCCGCCCTGATCGAGATCAACGGCGTCGGCCCCGCCTTCATCGGCAAGTACGCCGACGACGTGCTGGCCCTGGTGGCCGAGCACGGGTCCCAGCTGGCGGCCTGAGGGATGTGAGTCATAGGTCCTCTTCCACCTTTTGGGTCGAGGCTGGGTGGTTGATGCGATGGCGGGAAGGGACGGGCAGGGCTTGGAAGGGACGCCGGGGGTTCACGGCCCTGGCGGCCGTCCGGGTGTTGTCCGGGGCCCTGCGGCCGTCCGAGATGGGGTGGCGGGTGTCCCGGGCGCCTCATGGGGGTCCTGGCAGCTGTGACCCCCATGAGGCGCCCGGGACGTGAGGCTTCCGTGGGTAAGGCGTCACAGGGACGGTGCGAGGTCGGACTTTCGTGACGGAGGCGGCACAGGGACGGTGCGAGGTCGGACTTCCGTGACGATCGTGTCCGGGAGATCCCACACCTCGGCCCGATCGGTCACAGAGATGCCGGGAACGTCACACTTTCCGGCCCCGGGAGGCCCTTTTTCGGCCCGGCATCGAGGGCCGGAAACGCGCTGTCGACTTTTGGTCCCCCACAGGGGGCTCAAAGTCGACAGCGCGTCCGTCACAGTTGGACAACACGGGAGGAAGCGTGGAGTTCCCGACGTCTCCGTGACGGGGTCGGACTCCGGTCACGGATCCGTGTCCCTCCGGTGAGGGATCCGTGGCTCCCTCGTGACGGGGACGCTCCACGGGTCCCCCCGCTCCCCGCGACCCGGCCGTCTCGGCCACGGCCACAGCCTGCCAGGGCCGTGGACGAGACGGCCCGTCCCTTTCCTCGGGCTCCCGCCTGAGAGGGCTCCGTCACTTCCGTGCCCCGGGCGCCAGCTTGCGGGGCCCCATCCCTTCCGGGCGCCACCTTCGGGGCTTGAGCCCTTCCCCGGGCGCCAGCTTGCGGGGCCTGATCCCTTCCGCGCGCCAGCCGGCATGGGCCGCGTCCCTTCCCCGGACGCCAGCTTCAGAGGGCACCATCCCTTCCAGGCCGGCCCCAGGGCCCCCATCCTTCCCCCCGAACCCGGAATCTCCGGAATCGACCCGCCTAGTCGAGAGTGCGGCGCCCGGCGAGCGCCTTGCCCAGCGTCACCTCGTCGGCGTGCTCGAGGTCGGCGCCGACCGGCAGGCCGCTCGCCAGTCGGGTCACGGAGATGTGCGGGCCGCGCATCAGTTCGGCGATGTAGAGCGCGGTCGCCTCGCCGGTCGTGGTCGGGTTGGTGGCGAGGACGACCTCCTGGATGTCGCCGCCCTGGGCCCGGCGCAGCAGCTCGGCGATTTTCAGGTCCTCGGCGTCGATGCCGTCGATCGGCGAGAGCGCCCCGCCGAGCACGTGGTAGAGGCCGCGGTATTCGTGCGTGCGCTCGATCGGGATCACGTCGCCGGGCTCCTCGACCACGCAGATCGTCGTCCGGTCCCGGTTCTCGTCGGCGCAGATCCGGCAGAGCGGGCCCTCGGCGAGGTTGAAGCACTGCTCGCAGAGCCCGACCTTCTCCTTCATTTCGCGGATCGCGTCACCGAGCGCGAACGCCTCTTCGTCGGGCGCGCGCAGCAGGTGGAAGGCGAGGCGCTGCGCGGTGCGCTGCCCGATCCCGGGCAGGCGGGAGAGCTCGGCGACAAGGCGGGCGAGCGGTGCCGGGCCCTCGGTGCTCACGCGCGGGCCTCCGTCGGGCGGCGGACGCTCAACCGCCGAGCATCCCGCCGAGGCCGCCGCCCAGCCCGCCGGTCGCGTCACCCATCTTCGAGCCGGCCAGATCCTGCGCCGCGCGCAGGCCCTCGTTGACCGCCGCCTGCACCATCTCCTGGAGCAGCTCGACGTCCTCGGGGTCGACCGCTTCCGGGTCGATCGTGATCGCGCGCAGCGTCAGGTCGCCGCCCACGGTCACCTTCACCATGCCGCCGCCGGCGCTCGCGTCGACCGTTTCGTCTTTCAGTTTCTCCTGGGCCTCCAGCATCTGCGCCTGCATCTGCTGGGCCTGTTTCATCAGGGCGTTCACGTCGAAGCCCCCGGGTCCGCCTCGTGCCACCTAACTGACCTCCTCCGCGTCGAACTCGCTCTTCAGCCGTTCCAGCAACTCATCCTCGTCGATCCGCTCGCTGCCCGGCGCCGGGGTATCGGGGGGCGGCGACGCGGCGGCCGCGGCCTCCTCGTCGAGCATCACGTAGCGCGGCGAGACCCCTTCCCCGGTGACCGCTTCGAAGGCCTCGATCAGCGCCTGCCGGCGATCCGGCGACTCGGCCTTGCGTTTGTTGAAGGGCTGGTCGGGCGCGAAGCCGATCGCCAGCCCTTCGTCGTCGAACGCCACCGGCCGCGCCCCGTCGAAGGTCGCCGCGAGCGCGGGGGCTTTCTCGGCGAGCTTGTCGAGGACCGAGGGCCAGATGCGGGTGACCTGGTCGAGATCAGGGTTGGCGGGGGACGAACTGCCAAGGGACGGGGGGTCTCCGGCCGCGGGTCCTGTCGCCCCGGTCTCCCCCACTGTGCTCGGCGGCGGAGCCGCCTGCGCGCGGTGGGGGGCCCCCACCGGCGCGCCACCCGCGGGTGGAGGGTCCACGGCCGGCTGCGCGGGCTCGGCCTCGGCGGAGGTTGGTTGGGCTGCAGGGGGCTCCGGCGCTTGCGGCTGGGGCTCGGGCGCTTGGGTCGCGGCGGCGGGCTCGGGTGCGGACGCCTGGGGTTCGGGCCGCGCCGGGTGCGGCGTCGACGGGGTCGGCTCGGGCGGCCGGGCGGGAGGACTCGGCGGCGGCAGGACCGGCGTCGGCGGTGGGCCGCCATCCGCCAGCTGCCGCTCGAGCTTCTCGATCCGCCGCAGCAGGCCCTCGGTCGTCGGGTCGAGGTCGGGGCGCGCCGCTTTAAGCAGGGCGATCTCGACCGCCATGCGCGCGTCGTCGCCCTCGCGGACCGCGGTCAGGGCGGCCGCCAGCTCGTCGATCGTGCGGACCAGGGCGGCGGCGCCGACGGCGCTCGCCTGCTGGGAGATCCGCTCCGTGTCGGTGGCGGTGACGACGAAGGTGGTCGGCACCTCGCCGATCGTCTGGGTGACCAGCAGGTGGCGCAGGTGGGCGAGCAGATCGCGCGCGAATTGGGACGGATCGCGCCCGGATCGCGCCATCTTCTCGACCCCGAGGAGGACCGCCTTGGGGTCGGAGGCGGCGACCGCGTCGACCGCTTCGAAGAGCAGGTCGGCGTCGGCGGCACCGAGCATCTCCAGCACCTCGTCGAGCCCGACTTCGTTGCCGCCGAAGGCGACCAGCTGGTCGAGCGTCCCCAGCGCGTCACGAAAGCTCCCCTGGGCGGAGCGGGCGATCATCGCCACCGCCCCGTCGTCGACCGTGATCGACTCCTGCGCGGCGACCCGGTTCAGCACCTCGGAGATCTGCTCGAGGCTCGGCCGCTGGAAGTCGAAGCGCTGGCAGCGGTCGGCGATCGTCGCCATCACCTTGTGCGACTCGGTCGTCGCGAGGACGAAGACGGTGCGCGGCGGCGGCTCCTCGAGCGTCTTCAGGAACGCGTTCCATGCCTCTTTCGTGAGCATGTGGGCCTCATCGAGGATGTAGACCTTCCAGTGGCCGCCGGCGGGCGCGTAGGCGACCCGCTCGCGGAGGTCGCGGACGTCGTCGACCGAGCGGTTCGAGGCGGCGTCCATCTCGATCACGTCGATCGAGGTCCCGGCGGCGATCGTTACGCAAGACTGGCATTCGCCGCACGGCGTCACGGTCGGCCCGCCGCGTTCGCAGTTCAGCGAACGGGCGAGGATCTTCGCCATCGACGTCTTGCCGGTCCCGCGCGAGCCGACGAACAGGTAGGCGTGGTGGACCTTGTCCTGCTCGACCGCGTTGCGCAGCGTGCGGACGACGTGGGTCTGCCCCACCACCTCGTCGAAGGAGCCGGGGCGGTGGCGGCGGTAAAGGGACGTGGACTCGGTGCTCATAAAGGGCCTCCAGCCAGTGTATCCACGCCAGATTCGCCCCCGTCCCAGCCTCAGCTTCCGAGCTTTGGGGGGCATATGACCACCTAAGCTCGGAAGCACTTCAGGGCCGGCCTGTAGGTTGCTTCGCCGTGCCACCGAGCCTTCGCAAGTGGCTCACGCCGGCGGCGTGGGTTGCCGCCGTCACGGCGGTGCTGCTGATCGTCTTCCCGGTCGGCTTCCCCAATTACGACACGATCTACGCCCTCGTCTGGGGACGCGAACTGGCGCACGGGATCAGCCCCGACTACGGCGCCGCCCTGCCCCCCACGCCGCATCCGCTGACCGACCTGATCGGCCTCGTCACCTCGCCGTTCGGCGAAGCCCCGGTCACCGTGATCATGATCCTGGCCTACGTCAGCCTCGGCCTGATCGCCTACTTCGTCTATCGCCTGGGGACGGTCTGGTTCGACAAATGGGTCGGCGCCCTCGCCGCGGTGATCGTCCTCACCCGCGCGCCGTTCCTCTCCAACGGCCTGCGTGCCTACGTCGACCTCCCCTACATCGCCCTCTGCCTCGGCGCCCTCTACATCGAGGCGCGAAAGCCCCGGGCCGGCTGGCCCGTCCTCGCCCTGCTGGTCCCGGCGGGCCTCCTCCGCCCCGAGGCCTGGGGCTTCGCGATCGCCTACTGGCTCTGGCTGGCCTTCGACCTCCGCCGCACGAGCTCAGCCGCACATTCGAGCGCCTCCGGCGCGCAAACCGGCAGACGATCCTGGTTGACGGGCCGAAAACCGGACTATATGACCGGTTTTCGGCCCATCAACACCGTGGGCGGCTGGGAATTGGGGTGGCGGGGGGAGCGTGGGACCCGGGAGCTCGCGTGGCTCGGGCTGCTGGCGCTGGGCGGGCTCATCCTCTGGGTGCTCTTCGACGCGGTCACCACCGGCAACCCGCTCTACTCGCTGACCGGCACGCAGGAAACCGTCGAAAGCCTCAAACGGCAGACCGGGCCGGTCGACCTCGTCCTCTACGGGCCGCGGCGGCTCGGCGAAGTGATGCAGTGGCCGGGGATGGTCGGCGGCTTCGGCGGCCTCCTCCTCGGCATCTGCCTGCTGCGCCGCCGCTCCGCCCTCGGCTTCGCCGCCGTGGTCCTCGCCCTGCTCGCCTTCGCCGTCCTCGCCGCGGCGGGCCTCGCGATCATCGCCCGCTACACGATGCTGGCCGGCGCGATCCTCTCGATCTTCTTCGCCCTCGCCCTGCTCGGCTGGCGCTTCGTCGACCGCGGCAGCCCTTGGCGCCTCCGCTGGCAGGTCTTCGCCGGGATCGTCCTCCTGATGACCCTCATCTGGCTGCCGAACCAGTGGGACCTCGACCGCCAGGTCCACACCGACCTCACCAACCAGGGCAGGATCGAGAACGACCTCTCCGACCTCGTCGACGAAGGCGCCTTCTCACCCGAATGCGGGCCGATCGCGGTGCCGAACCACCGCGCCGTGCCGCGTCTCGCCTTCGGCCTCGACATCAAGCCGACCGACATCGTCAGCGCCTCGGAGGCGGTCTCCGGCGAAGAAAAGGAAAGGCGCGAAGAAGCGGGCTACTGGGTCCAGCCGGCGAGCGAATTCGTGATCCACAACTACATCCTCGACCCCAACGACAAGACCGACTTCGAAATCGAACCGCCCCCCGGCTTCCACCAGGTCGCCGGGAACGAGAGCTGGCTGATCTACAGCCGCTGCGGCAGCTGAATCGCCCCGACGCTCCAGGCCGGCGCTGGTCGAATCGACCGCGGTCGTCCTTTGGCCCGCTGGACGTGTCTGCGGTCGTCCTTTGGCCCGCCTACCGGGCCTTAGGACGACCGCGCCGGCGGGGCCGGGCCAAAGGACGACCGCACGTGTGCCGCGCGCTCCATCCTTTGCGGTCGGCGGCGAAGTCGGACGTGCCCGACCCTTCCTAGTCGCCGACGCGGGGGAGGGACGTCCGCTCAGCCGTCGTGCTCGGCGGCGTCGATCGCGGCATGGGTCGCGGCGGCGAGGTCCGGGTCGGCGAGGTCGACCGCGGGCGGCAGCTCGACGTGGAGGTCGTCGGAGGGGTCGATTCGCGCCCGCAGCGGCGCCGCCGAGCGCGAGCCGAGCACGTGGCCGCCGCGCCGGCGAGTGGTGTCGACGAAGTGCAGGTGGTAGCCCGCGACCTCGATGCCCTCGACGTAGGCGGGGAAGCGGAAGCCGACCATCGAGCCCTCCACGCCCGAGAGCTCGAAGATGTGCTGGTCGGCGACGACCTCGCCGAGCGGCCGGTAGGGCGGCTCCTGGCGTGGGACCGAGCGGGCGCGCACCATCTCGAAGCGGCCGTCGATCCGCACCGCGAAGGAGGACTCGCCGGGCGGCGCCAGCTCGTCGAGCGCCGCCAGGATCGCTTCGTGGTCGAGCCCCGCGGCGACCTCCGCCTCGACCGTCGGCTCGAAGCGCGTCACGACCGCGAACGGCGTCCGCTCCCCCGGCCCGACCGCCGTCACGTCGCCGTCCACGTCCGCCCGCAGGAACTCCCCGTCGAGCGCGATCATCTCGCCGTCGAGCGCGTTCAGCGTCCCCAGCCCGAAGTCGCCGCGCTCGGCGAGCTCGGCGAAGGTCAGGTCGCCGTCGAAGGAGCCGTCGAGCAGCGCCCCGATCGTCGAGGCCTGGAAGAGCACGTGCGGCGCGCGCTCCGCGTGGAGGTCGGCGTGCCGCATCGACTCGACGTGGAGGGATCTGATCCAGCGTTCGTCAAGCATTCGCGGCAGTCTGCCGGCCCGCCGGCAGACCCCGCCCTCCCGGGGCGGCGCCGGAAAAAAGTGGACCGTGCACCCGCCTTCGAGATCTGGTCACCGGGCGTGTCCGTCGCTTATGGCTCGGGTCGGGCTTCCCTGCGGCACCCGCGGCATCCGCTTAAGGCTGCTTCCTTCCGGACCTGACCTGGTTCGCGTGCCCACGTCGCGCAGGACCCGGCCGTCAACGCCGCCGCGACGCACTGACCCCGACGGTCAGTCCCTCGGAACGGTAGTCGGCCCCGCTAGAGCGGATTGCGGGTTATAGGGCACCGCTGATTCCCCGCCTAGCACGGTCCACGCACAAGCCTACCCTGCCGCATAGGATCGCGCCGCCTTGATCAAAGTCGACCCCGCGTCATTCTTCGCCGTCGTCCTCACCGCCGCCGTCGCCGCGGCCACCGTCGCCGCCGTCCCGAAGCGGCTGGCGCCCCCGGTCGTCGTCCTCGAGCTGGTCCTCGGGATCGTGATCGGCCCCGAAGTCCTCGGCATCGCCCAGAACGACGACTTCATCGAATTCTTCTCCAACCTCGGGCTCGGCATGCTCTTCTTCTTCGCCGGCTACGAGATCGACTTCGAGCGGATCAAGGGCCTGCCGCTGAAGCTCGGCGGCTGGGGCTGGCTGCTCTCGGTCGCGGTCGCCTACGCGCTCGGCGGCATCCTCGCCGCGACCGGCGTCATCGCCTCCGCCCTCTACGCAGGCTCGGCGATGGCGACGACGGCGATCGGCACGCTGATCCCGATCCTCCGCGACAACGGCGAGCTGAAGACCCGCTTCGGCACCTACCTGCTGGCGGCGGGCGGGGCGGGCGAGTTCGGCCCGATCCTGCTGCTGACGATCGTCCTCTCCACCGACCACCCGCTGCGCGAGTCGGCGATCCTGATCGCCTTCGCCCTGGTCGCCGTGGCGCTCGGCATCGCCTCGATCCGCTGGGCGGGCCGCCGCTGGGAGGCGCTGATGGCGACGCTGGAGGCGAGCAGCCAGCTGGCCGTACGGGTGACGATGGTGCTGATCTTCGGCCTCGTCTTCCTCGCCAACCGGCTCGGCCTCGACCTGCTGCTGGGCGGGTTCGCCGCCGGGATGATCGTGCGCCTGATCCTCAAGGGGCACGAGGCGGAGGTCTTCGAGTCGAAGCTGACCGCGATCGGCTTCGGCTTCTTCATCCCCTTCTTCTTCGTCGCCAGCGGGATCGACTTCGACCTCGCGGCGCTCGGCAGCATCGGCGCGATCGCCAAGCTGCTGCTGTTCTTCGCCCTCTTCCTGGTCGTCCGCGGCGCGCCGGCTCTGCTGCTCTACCGCGGGGTGCTGGGGGCGCGCGACCGCGCCGCGCTCGCCTTCTACTGCGCGACCGAGCTGCCCTTGGTCGTGGCGATCACGACGCTGGCGACCGAGAGCGGCCACATGCAGGACTCGACCGCGGCCGGGCTGGTCGGCGCGGCGATGCTCTCGACCCTCGTCTTCCCCTTCGTCGGGCTGGCCCTGCGGCGCCAGGGGGGGACCGACCGCGAGGAGCACCTCGACGAGGATCGGGGCGGGGGCTCCCCTCCGCTCGGAGGAGAGGCCGCCGTCCGGCCGCAGCCGGCGGCCTGAGCCGCCCGGCGCCGGGCGCCTACTTCTTGCGGATCAACTTGATCGTCCTGTAGACGGTCGCTTTGGCCTTGCCGGCCCGGACCGTCTCCTTGAACAGGAGCCGCTTGCGCTTGTGCACCACCTTGCGGGCGGCCGGCTTGACCACGAGGGCGAAGTTCTTCACCTTGCCCTTCTTGACCCGAGCCCGCCGGGCCGCGGTGGCCGGCTTGTGACGGTTGATCCTGCCCTGCAGCTTCAGCGTGCAGGTGGTGCCGACCTTGGCCGGGCACCTGGCCTTGACGAAGAGGCGATTGCCCTTCAGCCTCGCCGCGCCGACCAGGCTCGACGATTTGAGCAGGCTCTCGAGCCGGGCGCTGGAGACGCCCCGGGCCCCGCCCTTGGCACCGTTGCCCCCGGCGCCGCCTTCATCGCCTGCGCCGCCGGGGCCTCCGTTGGCGCCGTTCCCGCCGTTCGCCCCGTTGTTGCCGCCGGGGGTCCCGGAGGCGTCGGGGCCGGTCACGACGACGTTGTCGAAGTAGCCGGCGGTTTCGGTGAGCGCTCCAAGGACGCTTGCGGAGATCGTCGCTTCGATCTGGACGGCGTAGGTGTGACCAGCGACCAGCGAGACGCCTCCGGTCTTGTTCCCGAACGGGGTTTCCGTTTCGAGGGTCTCGACGACAGCTTTCTGTTTGGTGTTCGTCGTCTTGTCCGCCAGGAAGGCCGCGTAGGTGAAATTGGGCGTCAGCCCGACGAGCCCACCAGGGACGAACGACCTCGCGAGGCTCAGCGAGCCGGAGCCACCACCCACCGCGGTGAAGGTCGGAGATTCCGCGACCATTTCGGATTTGAAGAGCCCGAGCACGTTGACCGGGATCTGGGCTTTGTCCGCGAATGATCCGGCCGGCGCTCCGGTCGTCCCGTCATAACCGGTGCCGGTCGTCGTGCAGGCTCCTCCAAACAAGCCGAAGACCTTGCATTCTGACGCGGCGACTTTCCACCCTTCCGCGCTTCCGCTGAACGTGCTGCCTCCGCCCGGATAGGTGGCGGCAGACGCCTGGCCGGCAGCGAGAACGAGCAGTGCCGCTCCCGATACGCACCCGAGCAGGAAGGCCTGCCCAATGCGACCCCTGAGCGAAATAAACACGGTTCTCCTTTCGTCATGCTCTTCGAACCCACGATTCCTTCCAGCTCTCCTACGCGATACTGAAACTCTCAACCCACATACATCGTTTTCTGGACACTTATCTGAAGCCCGCGTCCCAATCCGGGCACAGTTCCTCTGGACGCCCGTCCCCGGCGCAGCGGCGTAAACTGCTGCGCTCCCGGGCGCGTAGCTCAGTGGGAGAGCGCTCGCTTCACACGCGAGAGGTCGCTGGTTCGAAACCAGCCGTGCCCATGGTCCGGAATCCCTGCAAATCGGCATCTGGCTTTGCCGCCGGGGATCTCGAACCGGCCCTCGGAATCGCCGCAGGTATTGGCACTAGTGCCAATTAACCGGCCCTCGGAATCGCCGCAGGTATTGGCACTAGTGCCAATTGATGGCTGGATATGAGCCGATGGGCGACGATTTCGATTCGCCATCCTTTTCCGCCGCGCCCTGGTTCAGCCTGCGAGAGTTCCTCGGATCGAGCTGACGCCGTGCCCGCCGTGAGGCCGATCCGTTCGTGCAGCCGCCGCAACGGCCGCGGTGCCCACCAGGCCCGGCGTCCGAGCAGGTCCATCAGCAGCGAGGGCACCGAAAAGGCGCGGACGATCGAGGCGTCGATCAGGACGGCCAGCGCGGTGCCGAGGTTGAGCTCCTTGATGAAGATGAGGCTCGAGGTGGCGAAAGCGCCGATCGCGATCGCGAAGAGGAGCGCCGCGGCGGGGATGGTCCGCCCGGCCCGCTCGAGCCCTACCCGCACCGCCTCCGAGTCGCCGACCCCGGCGTCCCGCGCCTCCTTGATCCGGGAGAGCAGGAAGACGCCGTAATCCGTCGCCAGGCCGAACGCGATCGCCGCGAGGAAGATCGGCTGGGTGGCGTCCAGCGCCCCCTCGCTGGTGAACGACAGCAGGTTGCCGAGGTTACCGTCCTGGAAGATCAGCACGAGGATCCCGAGGACCGCGCTCAGGCCCAACGCGTTCATGGATCGGCGAGCTTCGCGAACATGGCCTAGCCCTGCGCTTTCTCGTCGGCGGGGGGGTCTCGCTCGACCCGCTGTCGGCGCCGACGACGGTCCGCACCAACCCGGTGGTGGGGTCGTAGACGCCGACGCGCGGCGAGATCGGCGGCGCCGACCGCAGGCGCTCCACGTCGCGGACCACCGTGTCGAACGGATCGACCGCGGCGCACGGCGCGCCCAGGGGAGATGGGTGCGCGGGACATGACCCGCGCATGGATACGACGCAGAGCCGTGAGGTTCTGGTCACCTCGAGGCCGGTGGACCGAAAACGACACCGTTGCCCGTTTCCGACCGCGACCCTGCGGCCGGGCGGAGGAGGCCCGATCAGCGGGCGTGGACGGCGCTGCCTGAGCTTCTTGTCGGCCATCTTGTCGGCCATTGTTACTCCCCTTCGGGGGTTCGAACGGGCGCCGGGTCGGGATCAGCCGCCGGCCGCCGCCCAGGCGGTGGCGATCGCCTGGGCGCCCCCCGGACGCCGAGCTGGCATCGATCCGCGGGACGTACTCGGCGAGCGTGCGGCGGCTGATGCCAAGCTCCACAGCGAGCGCCTTGGTCGAGAGACCCCGGGCGAGGCCTTGCAGGACCGCCACCTCGCGCCCGGGGGGCCAAGCAGCCGCAAGGCGCCCCGCGGCGAGAGGACGCGCCCGGCGCGTCGAGCACCAGTACTGTCCCGCGCCCGCCTGGGATGCCTTCCGAGCCGGCGCCCACGCGCTCGGCTCCCGTCCTGATGGTGGTCGCACCCCGCAACAGAGGCTCGCCGCCGATGAGGGCAAGATGCACGACTGCGGCGAACGGCAACCGTGGATCATGGCGCCGGGGCAGAAGCCCGCCTGGGAAGGCGATCCGCGGAGCAGGTCCGGCTGAATTCACGTCGCCGGTCACTGATGCCGATGACGCAGCATGAGAAAACTTCGCGGCAAGCTCACCTACGCAAACGTGATGGTCACGATCCTCGCCTTCGCAGTCCTGGGCGGCGGGAGCGCCTTCGCGGCGAGGGAGGCGCTGCTGCCCAAGAACAGCGTTGGCTCCAAACAGCTGAAACCGAGGTCGGTGACCCCGGCCAAACTGAGCAAGGGCGCGCAGCTCGCCCTGAAAGGCGCTCAGGGTGCTCAAGGCGCTCAGGGCGTCCCGGGAGCCCCGGGAGCTCGCGGCGCCGAAGGTCCGATGGGACCGACCGGGGCGCCCGGTTCCTCGGAAACTGGAGAATCCGTGCTGATCGACGCCAGCGCCCCGGAACAGCCGATCCCCACGACGAGCGAATTCCTGTCCCTCGATGGCAATGCCGGCTGGACGTCGCCGAACGAGGAACCGGGCCTGATCAGCGCCGAGCTCGAAATGACGGTCGCGACCCCCGGCAACGGCGGTGGACCTAAAGGATTCGAATTCTGCGGCGGCGAAGTCGAAATCTTCGACAACGGCGAATACGTCAGCTTCCTCAGGATCACGGTCGATGAAATGTCGCCGAATCCCACCACGCTGGCCACCGAACAGAGGACGGTCGGCCCGGTCCCGTTCGGACTCACCGACCCGACCGAAGCCCAGGCGATCACGGCGAAGTTCATTGCCAATTCGAACTCGGAATGCGCCGCGGGGTCGAAGCTCGACGGTCTTCGTATCTTCGTTCAGCCTCTGGGTTGAGAGATCGGCGCGGCGGTCTTCGGGCCGCCGCACCGCCGCCCTTGGGCCGCATCTTCAGACTCGCCCGCTTGCAGTCCCCGGGGCGGCGCCGGCATTTTACTCCGGTGACTCTGGTCGTCGACGACAAGCGCACGGGCCAAGAGGGTCGTGCCAGTAGAGTTCAGTTCAGGGACGAGGATCCTCCGCTATGCACGCATCCCAACCGGGCGAAGCGCTCGACCAACGCCGCGCCCCACTCCAGCGCCGCGCCCTTGTCGAGCAGATCCACAGGCCGCCCGTCCCCAGCGCTCGGCCGCAGCCCCGGCTCCTCCGCCGGCGCGTCGAGCTTCTCTTGGCTGCGGTCGATCCCGGCGACGATAACCCCGGCCTCCACCGGTCGCGCGGCGACGGCGGGGCCAAGCCCACCCCGGCGATCACGATCACCCCTCCGTCGAGGCTCTACGCGTCGGTCATCCCGGCGCCCTGCCGGATGCGGCGCCCGTCCGCACTGCGCAATCCCCGACCGTCCGGGCTCCTCAGCGCAAACCGAGCAGTTCGAGCCGGGTGCCTTGGAGTTCCTCTCGACCCGCTCGCTGGCCGACGAGGACGAGGCGCCCGTCCGGCTCCTGCGCGGCCCGGAAGGCCGCTTCCCATTCGTTCGAGGCCTTGACCACCGTCGCCCCCTGGCGATAGGAGCGATCGACCGCCCCCTCGAGATCGAAGGCCCGCACCTGCACGGAGCTTTCGACGAAACCCTTCTGGCCGACCACCAGGAGCCGCGACCCGCGGGCGAACAGGGCGATCGGGACGCCGTCCGTCAAAGCCCGCCGGTACCCGCGGCCGGCGAAGGATCGGTCGAGCCGCCCGGCGGTGTCGACCTTGACCAGGTTGACGACTTCGCCGGTGCCGGAGGAGTGGACGAGGACGAAGATCGAGCCGCGGTGGAAGAGGACTTCTGCACTCGAGGGACGGGCGCCGCCGCAACGACAGCCGAGCATCCCGCCGTGGCCGAAGCCGCGCCGGAGGTGCCCGTGGGGTCCCACCTCCGCCACCACGAGGTGCCGGCCGGCCGCCCCGGCGAGGACGACGTCACCGTCCGGCAGCAGCGCCCCACCCTCGGCCCGCAGGTAGCGTGCGCCGCGGTCGGGCAGCACGCCCAGCCCGTGCCTGCCGAAGCTCTCATCGGGGCGACCCGCGGCCGTGATCCGGTAGACCGCCATGTGCTTCTGGGCGAAGGCGCCGAAGACCGTCACGCCGCCGTCGGGACCGACGATGAACGAGGCCTCGTGGAATTCGTCCGGCAGTGGCGCGAGCCCCTGCTTGCTGAAGCCGTCGACCAGGCGGCCGGCGCGCGTGAACCGGGCGATCGCGGGCCCTTCCACGCGCCCGTAGAGGTCGCGCCGCCCGACCGGCCGCAGCTGCGAGGCAAGCGGCGCGGAAGATTTCGCGAAAGGCGCCCCCTTCGCGGTCCGGCGCAGCCTGCCGTCGGCGCCGAAGCGCATCCAGAACGGGTGCCGATCGACGCTGCCGGTGTCGGTAACCCCGGTCAGGATCAGTTCCCCGTCCGGCTCGGCGACGATCGACTGCGGTTTCGCCGAGCTCGGCAGGGAGGTCCGCTGCACGACCGTCCCCCCGTTCCCGAAGCCGCGTTCGAGCGCGCCGTTCGCACCCAGCCCGACGAGCACCCCGTCGCGATGGTCGCCGGTCGCGACGATCCGCCCGTCGGTGAGGAAGGTGGCGTCGCGCAGCCGCGGGTAGGTGCCCGCGCCGACTTCGGCGATCTGGGGGACGGCCACCACGCCGCCCCTGCCGAAGCCCGCCGCCGGCGTGCCGGCGGCGGTGAGGAGCAGCAGCGCCGGCCCCTTCTTCCCGTCGGCCGTCGGGACCGACCCGCGCACCAGCAGACCGCCCTCCGGGGCGACGCTCATCTCGCACCCCGAGATTTCGGGATCGCTGAAGACGCCGCCCTGGGCGAACGCGAGGTCGGGCTTCCCGCTCGGGTCATAGCGGGTGATTTCGCAGCCCGAGTGCCGTTCCGGTGAGTCGACGAGGGCGAAGCCGCCGTCGGCGAAGACGACGAGGTCGCGGAGGTACTTTCCCGTCCATTCCAGTTCCGGGCTCGGCAGGACCGTCCCGTCGGTACTCAGGTGGGTCGCGGCTTGGCCGTCGACCAGGATCGAGCCGTCCGGCAGGAACCCGAATTCGCCCCTCCCTTCCGCGAACGGCAGGTAGACGACGCCTTCGGTGCCGAAGCCGGCATCGGGGGTGCCGTCCGGCTCGAAGCGCCGGACCGCTGCTTCACCCTCGTGCGGGTGGTAGCGGGCGCCGGGGGCGTAGCTGCCGCCGGCGACGATCCTGCAGCTCGGGTCGAGGGCGATCGTCTTCGCGCCGAAGCCTTCCAGCGACCGGGTGGCGCGGGCATCGAAGGCCCTGTCGCGTTCGCCGTGCGGGCCGAGCCGCCCGACCGTGCCGAAGGAGCTGTAGACGACCCCGCCGCGCGGTTCTTCGGCGAGGCTCATCACGGTGCCGCGCACGGTCACCGAGCCGCCGTAACCGAAGCTCAGGTCGAGCGCCCCATCCGGCAGGCGCCGCTCGATCACGCTCTCTTCGGCGAGCACCAGGGGGCCGGCGTAGACGACGAGGAAGCGGCCGCCCGCGGCGGGGGCGATCCGACCGAAGTAGGACTCGGTCTTGGTGGGGGGAAGCGAGACGACCACGCGGCCGCGCTTGCCGAAGCCGGGGTCCGGGCTGCCGGGCCCGCCGCCGCCCGCCGCGGCGCTCGCCACCGCGGCCGTGAGCAGCGCCACGACGAGCAGGACCGCCCCCGTGATCCGCGCTCCGATCCTCCGTCCGCCCGTCATCGGTCCCGTCCTACCCGGCATGCCCACGGAACACCGGAGCACTCTGAAAAGCTCGCGATTCCGGCTGCGCCGAGGAGGACCGTAGGCTCCGATGGTCGGCGCTCAGACAATTCTCCGAGCACCGGAACCCGAAGCGGCAGAATGGAGGCCGTGGCCGACTCGGTCGATCGTCGAGAACTGCTCGAGATGGCGCTCCGGCCGCTCGGGGCGCTCGGGACGGCCGCCAAGTTCCCACAGGACCGATCCGGCATCGAGAGGCTGATCGAGCATCTGCCTCCGGGGCGTCCCTCGGAACCGAAGCGTTTCGCCTTCCAGGCCGCCGACGAGGTCCCACGCTACGACGACGAGCACACGATCTGGCTCGTGCCCGCAGGCGAAGGATCCCTCCGCGTCCGTCGGCAGGTCCCGTGGGAGCTCGGCTTCGTCGCGGTCGTCGTCCGTCCCGACGGCCGGGCCGGCGAGTTCGAGGAGACGGACGGCTTCGGCGTCCCCGACTCCGAGCTGACCGACCAGGCACGCGCCGACCGCCAGGCATTCGAACGCCGCCGTCGCGAGCAGGAAGAAGAACAGCCTGCCCACGAGGAACGGATCGAGGAGAGGCAGACCCGCTTCCGCACCGAGAACCTGATCCGCACCGTCGCCGCCCCGCCCGGCCAGCACCCGGACGGTCCGGTAGTCGCCTACCTCGCCCTCTACGAGACCGGGCTGATGCTCAACTACCTGGTGCCGCGGCCGCCCCAGGAGGTGATGCGACCGGAAGATCCCGAGGACCCGTTCGCAGACCCGGGGACGGAGGCGATATTCCCGGCGATCGAGATCGACGACGGACTCGGCACCGAGTACGAGGTGGTCGACATCGATGCCGTCGACATGAACAGCTCGCCGATGCGGGGACGGCTGAGCTACACGCCGGCGGTCCCGACGGGCGCCGAGACGATCCGGGTCAGCTTCGAGTCCGTGACCGTCGCCATCGATCTGGAGGAACCGTGACGCAGCCCGGCTTCGACGAGGACGAGGAGATGCGCGAGCAGGAAGCGGCGAGCATCCTGCTCCTTCGGGTCGCCCTCCGACTGCTCGGCGAATCGCGGCTGCGCGGGGACTTCGGCACCGAGGAGGCGCTGGCCGGGCGGGCGGTCGCGATCGCCGACGAGATCACCGGCGGTGCCCCTTCACCCCATCCGCGACGCCCGGTGATCGAGGCGAGCCTCATCCGCCCCGACCGCATCTCGCTCTCCGCACCGTTCGACAGCAGCAGCTCCACCGCCTGGAGCCTGATGCTGGACGGGACCCTCTACGGCGGCATGACCGTCACCGGCTACGGGTTCGTCGAGGCCGAGGAGCCGGAAGAGTCGAGCCAGGAAGAAGAAGCGGAGCGCGAGCGTCTCCAGGCCGAGTGGCGGGTCCGCACGGAGCGGATCCGCCAGTTCACCGCCACCCGATTCGTCCGCGCCCTCACCCCGCCGAGCCAACCCGGCTCGCCCCGGCCGATCCTCGCGGTCCTCCTCTACGAGGACGGCTTCTACGTCGAGTCCACCTACGACCGAGACGCGCCGACCTTCGATCCCGAGGCGGAGGCCCGACAGTTCTTCGCCGTGCAGCGGGGCGCGGAGCCCGTGATCACGGTCACCGACGACGTCGGCACCGAGTACTTCGAAAGCGCCGGCGGCGGGAGCGGGGGCGTCCGCGTGTCCCACGCGAGCCTGGGATTCGCCCCGGCACCACCTCGCACCGCCCGCGCCCTGCGCATCACCACCGACGGGACGAGCGTCGAGCTGCCTCTGGGCGGCTAGTGTCCTGAGTCATTAGATCGAGTGCAGTAGCGGGAGATCGAGCCGAGGATCTCGTCGGCGGTCTTGACCCAGACGTATGGCCGCGGCTCCTCGTTCCAGGTCTCGATCCAGTCGCG
>Ga0070663_100000276_pt1 | contig 25937 bp, 14 predicted proteins | sample KBSC63metaG_FD_65646 | JGI IMG/M metagenome (GOLD analysis project Ga0070663, IMG submission 65646) | Corn rhizosphere microbial communities from Kellogg Biological Station, Michigan, USA - KBS C6-3 metaG | ecosystem: Host-associated > Plants > Roots > Rhizosphere > Soil ...
GGCACCGATTTCGCCGCCCGTCTCGAACGCGCGCTCGTCACGCATCGCGGCGGCGCAACGACCGTGCGTCTGGCTTATCGCAATGCGCTCGCTCAAGCCGACATAGAACTCGGCGCGGAGTGGCGTGTGCGTGCGAACCCGGCATTGCGGCAGACGCTGCAGGCACTCGACGGTGTGCTGGCGGCGGATCTCGTGTTCGGCTGATCGCGAAAACCCAAAAACCGGGGTCAGAGTGCACTTTTCCGATCGAAGCCGGGGTCGGTCCAAACTAGGGGCAGAGTGCACTATTTGTTTGGCGCCGAGCAGAAAGTCGACTCTGACCCCGGTTTTCCCGCCGCCAAGCCACCGCCTTCAAATCATCGTTTCGACGTCGCCTTCGACGATCTCCCGCACGAGCACGGGTCGCGCACCCGGCTGCCATTTCTGCGCCGTGTGCCGGACACGGTAGCGAACGGGGCCGCCGTCAGCTTGATCCGCGCGCTTGATGGGACGCGGGATGCAGACGAACTCGGTCGACATCCGATCGGCACCGGCGGTCACGACGGAATAGCCGTGTCCGCCCATGTCGATGAACTCGAGGTGTGGCGCGTTATCCGGATTGGTCAGGCGTCGCGCAGCGGCGACGTCGCCGGATTTTGCGTATTCCAGCGCGCTGCGCACGCCGCGTTTCAGCGTCAGGTTGACCGTAGCCTCGTGTCGGCCGTCGGCGCGGGCGACCGAGAACATCGGTCGCAGCGGGTGATCCTGGAGTCGATGTTCCAACGATTCCGCCAACCCGGGGGCGGAGATCGATCCGGTGATGAACGTGACGCCGACCGGCTCGAAGGTGTGCGGCGGCAGCGCCTTGGCCGCGTAGCCCGCCCAGAAGCTGTGGCGATCGCCCGAGATCGTCACGAAACCTTCGATCCGGTTGTCGCGGATGAAATCGTAGAGCTCGGCGCGCTCGCGATAGCTGCCGCTGATATCGCCTCCGCCGAAACACGCATAGCCCGATCCCGGCCACGCGGTCTTCGCAAGGCCTGCGGGAAGATGCTGCGGGTCCACGCGAAAGTCGAGCGTTCCATTCGTCGCTCCCCAGAACTTCCAGGTCGCTTGCGAGGCGGCCATCGTGCGCTTGAACCAGGCCTTCTGCTGACGGCCGAGGATCGTGATCGGCGGCTCGTCCTTGCGGAAGTTGGGAACGGCCGCACTGCCGAATGGGATGGTCGCCGGCGGCTTGCCGCCGTCATGCGCGCGTCCGCCGTCGAGGATTTCCATCGCCTCCTGCGGAAAAAGGAAAGGGAAGTCGTCAGACTGGAAGGCGTCGGCGCCCGGCCGCGACGTCGGATCCTCCATGGTGTAGCTGTGCATGTCGGTCAGGATCAGCTCGACATGCTTGCCGTATCGCACCGCGCGGTAGGAAGTCATGCTGGCGAGTGCGGCATGGTTGTTGGGCTCGTCGCCGAGGCCGTCCGCATCGACACGGTTTATCGGTGCCACCTTGACCGTCGGCGGGTTGAACCGGTCGAGCCCGGGCCCCGAGGCCTTGGCGACGCGCGACGGGATGAACTCCCACCAGGCCTGGTTCGCCGCTACGCGCAGCGGCTGCGCGGGTTCGGATTTTCCGTTGTACTTGATCGTGCTCTGCCAGCCCTGCCACGAGAACTCGTGGTTGTCGCCGATGCACACGAACGGAAACCACGCGCGCGCGTCCTGGATATCGGGGTCGGCGATGTGCGCGCGGTACACCATGCGGTATCCGGCGAGCGTGGTCGGCACGTGGAAGTTGCCGACTTTGCGGCCGTCGGGAATGCGGCCGATGTCGTAGACCGTCCGGTCGTATCGATGAGCCACTTCGTCCGGATATTCGACGACCTCGTAAATGAAGTCGCCCAGGTGCAGCACGAAGGCCAGCCGCTGATCCGCCGGCGCATGCTGGTCCTCCCAGATCATTCGGCGAAAGGCGTTTTGCGCACCCTCGTTGACGCTCTGGCACGACACGAACGCGAAGCGCACTGCGCGCGGATCGTCAGGGTGCGGAGCCGTGAGGGTGCGTCCGACGCGGCTGCCGTTCCCCTCCTCGTCCATGAACCGATACCAATACACCGTGCCGGCTTCGAGCCCCGCGACGAGCACACGGCAGGTCCAGTCGGATTCGGCGAGCGCCGGCGCGCGAGCCGTCGCCACGACCTGATGGAATTCGGGATCGACGGCGACCTCGACGGTCAGCGTGACGCTCTTGCGACCCGCGGCCGGCCGGCGCGTCCAGAGAATGACGCTGTCCGTCTCGGGATCGCCCGAAGCCACGCCTTCCGGGTAAAGATCTCGACGCTCGACCCACGCGCGTCGCGAAGCGGACATGACAGGGCCGGCGAAGGCAGCGGTGGCACCGAGTGTGGCGGCGGTAACGAGGAACGCGCGGCGATCGAGGTTTTTCATGGCTGTGTCATTCCAGCTCGCGCGACCCGGAACTTGACCGCTGTTGCGGGATGCGACGGTGATGAGGGTGTCGGAGTTCGGCCCATGGATTATGCGGAGTCGAAACCGAAGCGGCACCGGGTCAAACTGCACTTGCTTTTTGATTTCCGGAGCGACATCGCAACGCCATGCGGAAACTCGACCCTGACCCCGGTTTTGGAGCGCAGAAAACCGGGGTCCGAAAACCGGGGTCAGAGTACATTTTTCCGATAGACGCCTAACAAAAAGTCGACTCTGACCCCGGATTGATGGGGCCAAACTGCACTTGCATTTTGATTTTCAGGACATCATCGCAACGCCATGCGGAAACTCGACTCTGACCCCGGTTTTGCTATGCGGAAACTCGACTCTGACCCCGGTTTTGCTCCGCGCCTGGTCCTGGACACCAACGTCTGCCTCGACCTGTTCGTGTTCGGCGATCCGCGCGTAGCCGCGCTGGATGCGGCCCTGCGTGCCGGAGAGGTCGTGGCCGTCACGCGGGAGGATTGCCGCGCGGAGTGGCCGCGTGTACTGCGAAACCCGCCGTTCCGATTCGACGAGGCCACCTGCGCGCGGCATGAGGCGGCGTTCGACGAGCGCATCGCGTGCCTGCCGGATTCGGCGCCGGTCGCGCGCGACGGAATCCGGCTGCCGCGCTGCGCCGATCCGGACGACCAGAAATTCCTCGAACTCGCATTGCAGGCATCCGCAGCAGCACTGATCACGCGCGACAAGGCGCTGTTGGCACTGGCGAAGCGGATGCAGCGCGACGGTCGGTTCGCGATCGTCGCGCCGGAGGCTTGGATCGCCTCGCGCGAAACCGCGAAAGCGGCGCCCGAACACGGCCTCGAAGTCCCATCTCCCCCGCTTTGATTCGCCGCACCAAGACCCGTTGAAAACGCGCGCCCCAACCCCGGCAAGAGGATCCGACCATGACCACCGAAGAACAGCTCGCGGCCCTCTTTCGGAAACTGGGAGCAAGAAACCCGGAAGCCTGGGCTCGCTCGCAGATCAAGGAAGGTATTCCGCAGCTGCTCCGATTTCTGTTTCTGCGAGAAGCGTGGAAGCACATCGTCCCGGATCGGGATCATTCCTGGATGGAGGCCCACGTCCGAAGCGCGCAGGAGCGTCCGAATGATCCGTATTCCGGCGTGGGACAGGCGATCGGGCGCTGCCTCGATGCGGGGATCGACAAAGACGATCTCGGCGACATCGTTCGTGGCGCGCAAGCGGAGCTTCTGTTCTCTCTGTGCTACCTGCTCGAGGATCCGAATCTCCAGGAACCGGAAGTCGAGAACTCGAGCTGGGCACTGTTCGAGATCGATCCAGACGGCCGTCCGCGACGCCACATCGGCGGCCTCCACGAATCCGTGCTCGAAACGGATCCTACAGGGAGAGAAATGCGGCCCCGGCGAAACCGCGCCTGACCTTTCGTAGGGCGGACCATCCGTGTCGAACGGCCAATCGGCCCGCGGACCCATCAATATTCAGTCCAGGGATCGATATCTATCCACACTTCTTTGCCTAGACTGCCCTCAAGCGCGGCGATCGAGCCCGCCCAGCCTGGGGAACGACCATGGGACATCCTTTTCCGCGCAGTGCGCTCGCGGTGACGCTCGGCCTCGCGGCATGCGGGGCGCCGTCTGCAGCAGCCGAAGACACCAGCCCCCTCGTCGAAGAGGCGCTGGAACGGGACGACGGCAAGTCGGCCAAGGGACGCAAGCCGCAAGGCCAGGTCCCCGCGCATGGCAATGTCGCGCCATGGCTCGGCGACTCGGTGCAGGTCACCGCCAAGGGCACGGCGGCGGACTGGCCGACGACGCTGGCAACCGAACTGCTCGACTATTCCGACGCCATCGCGGCGCCGTCGGATTTCCAGGATCTGGTCGTTCGCGTGCCGGGCGTCGGCGCGACCGGCCAGAACGGCATTTTCGAAACGTTCTCGATCCGCGGCAGCGGCGGCAACGAAATCCTGATCCTGCTCGGCGGCATGCCACTGTCGGCGCAACGGCGTGCCGGCGTGCCCGTCGCGTTCGTCGAACCCGCCCTGCTCGGCGACATCAACGTCACGCGCGGGCCTTCGGTCGTGCATTTCGGGCCGGGCGCCCTCGGCGGCGCCATTTCGATCGAGCCGCGCTGGTTCGACACGGCGACCGCAACCGCCGGTTACGCAAGCGCCGGCAACGAAAGCCAAGCCATCGCAGGCATCGGCTCCGAGTCGTTTTCCATCGGCGCCGCCAAGCATCGGGCCGGCGAAAGCGCGGCGCCGGACGGAACCCCGCTGAACACGGGCTTCGAACGCGAGAGCGCCACGCTGCAGTACCGCATGCGCGTGGGCGAGTTCGACTTCGACGCGCTGCTGATGCCGTCGCGGACCGAGGACATCGGCAAGTCCAACAGCCGCTATCCGACCCGCGACACCACCTATCCCGAAGACAGCCATACCGTCGGGCGGCTGCGCCTGCGCCATGACGACGGCTTCCAGGCGAGCATCCAGGCCCATGACCAGTATCTGGGCACACGCAACCGGCGACCGAACACGCCGGACACGTTTGCCGCGATCAGCAGCACCGACGTCGGCGCGACCGTGCAGCAGGCATTCGACATCGGCGACTTCAACAACGACATCGGCATCGAATACCTCGGCCGGCGCGACGTCACCGGCTACGACGCGGTGCAGACGGTGCACGACCGCACCTACAGCCTGCGCAACGCCAGCGAGGATGCCTGGTCGGCGTTCGCCTTGACCGACTGGCGCCTGAGTCCGCAGTTCGCCCTGGAACTCGGCGGCCGTTTCACGTCCGTCGAGCAGCACCAGGCCGGCGCGGACTCCGACGACTCCGACAGCGCATTCACCGCGGGCGCACTGTGGACGCCGACGCCGTCGAGCCGTTGGACATTGAACCTTGCTTCGGGATATCGCTTCGCCACGCTGGAGGAGCGCTTCTACACCGGCGTCACCGCGCAGGGCGGCATTGTCGGCAATCCGAACCTGGGCTCGGAGCATTCGCTCGGCGCCGACCTCGGCTATGCCTGGCAGGCGGGCGACTGGGGTACGGAAATCCATGCCTGGCGAATGAACGTCGACGACCTGATCCAACTGATCGAACTGCAGCCCGACATCCAGGGCTATGTGAACGTCGGCAAGGGGAAACTCCACGGCGTCGAAGCCGCACTCGGCTGGACGCCGAGCAGCGGCTTGTCGCTGCGAGCGACCGCCGCCGCCGTTCGCGGCAAGGACGGCGACGGCACGCCGCTCTACGGCATACCGCCCGTGACGGCCGCGCTGGAGGCGAAGTACGACCTCGCCGCCGTCAGCATGGGCGCGCGCTACAGTCATCGCTGGAGCGTGCGGCGCCCGGGCTTCGAGGAAGTCGAGCGCGCATCCGTCGACGTCGTCGACGCGGATCTGCGCTATCACGTCACGCCGAGGCTGGATTTGCAGCTCTACGTGCGCAACGCGTTCGACGAGCAGTACTACGCGACGGCGGATGCGCTTTCGACGTTCGCGCAGGAGCGATCGATCGGCCTGAACGTGATCTGGTCGCTGCGCTAGAACCGCGGCAAGCGACCGCGGCGCCTTCTCCTTCGGCCATGCCGAACGGCCCCGCCGCGTCCGCCGCGCGGCGGGCGGAATCCTGACCGCGTCCGACCGAGCCGCTATACTCGCCGCTTTGCGCCCGCCACCCGGCGCGAACATCAGCGAATGAACCCCAACTTCCTCGATTTCGAACAGCCGATCGCCGACCTGGACGCCAAGATCCAGGAGCTGCGCCATGCCAGCCACGGCCAGGCCTTCAACATCGAAGACGAAATCGCCACGCTGCAGGGCAAGCTGAAAACGAAGACGGCGGAGATCTTCCGCAACCTGTCGCCGTGGCAGGTCGCCCAGGTCGCGCGCCACCCGGCGCGGCCCTACACGCTCGACTACGTCGGCGTGATCTGCGAAGAATTCCACGAGCTCGCCGGCGACCGCACCTACGCCGACGACGCCGCCATCGTCGGCGGCCTCGCCCGCATCAACGATCGCAGCGTGATGGTGATCGGCCACCAGAAGGGCCGCGACACCAAGTCGAAGATCAAGCGCAACTTCGGCATGCCGCGCCCCGAGGGCTATCGCAAGGCGCTGCGCCTGATGCAGCTGGCCGAGCGCTTCGACCTGCCGATCCTGACCTTCATCGACACGCCGGGCGCCTACCCCGGCGTCGGCGCAGAGGAGCGCGGGCAGAGCGAGGCGATCGCACGCAACCTGCTCGAAATGGCCGACCTGCGCGTGCCGATCATCTGCACCGTGATCGGCGAAGGCGGCTCCGGCGGCGCACTGGCGATCGGCGTCGGCGACGTCACCAACATGCTCGAATACAGCACCTACTCGGTGATCACGCCGGAAGGCTGCGCCTCGATCCTGTGGAAGACCGCGGAACGCGCGAAGGATGCAGCCGAGCAGCTCGGACTGACGGCGTCGCGCCTGCTCGAACTCGGCCTCGTCGACAAGGTCATCCGCGAACCGCTCGGCGGCGCGCACCGCAACCCGCGCTCGATGGCGATCCGCCTGAAGGCCGTGCTGCTGAACCAGCTCGACGAGCTGGAGCCGCTGGACGACAAGGCCTTGCTCGATCGGCGCTACCAGCGGCTGCGCCGCTATGGTGCGTTCACGGGCGGGTGATCGGGACGCCAAGGGGACCTGGCACGCCGACAACGGCTGCGGCCTGAAGGCGTCGCCCCCATGGTGAGCGCGCCCGCGAGCGCTATCGCTCTCATCCGCTGCCGTCACCTGCGCATCGACTGCCATCGTTCCCGCGTCCGCTGCCATCGTTCTCACATCGGGCGCCGCGATTCCCACATCCAGCGCTGCCACTCCCACATCGAGCGCTACCCCCGCATCCAGCGCTGCCGTTCCCACATCCGGCGCTATCAATCCCGTACCCATTGCCGTCATTCCCGCGAAAGCGGGAATCCAATTGCTTTTCTTCCGCTACACAGCCAAGGGATGACCTGCATTCGCCGTAGAAAAGCGATTCCCGCTTTCGCGGGAATGACGACAACTGGGCAGCCGATGCACGCCGTCCGTACGAAAGCACACGCTTCCCACCCACACATACCCGCCACGCGAGCCCCCCGCTAAACTCCTTGCTTGCCGTCGGCGCCGCGCGCCGCCACTGCCGTGCGACTCCCCAGGCATCCATGTCCGCGACCCGATCCACGATCTCGACCGAAATCCCCGTGCTGACCGGCTTGCGCGGCTTCGCCGCGTTCTGGGTGCTGCTCTATCACGCGTGGGTCGAAGCCGTGCCGCGCGCGATGGTGATCGGCAACGCGGACTACGGCATCAATCTGACCCCCGCCTTCTCCGGCGGGTGGACCGGCGTCGATATCTTCTTCACGCTGTCGGCGTTCCTGCTCAGCCTGCCGTTCGTCAGCTGGCAGATGGGGCTGGCTCCGCGGCCGGCGCTCGGCACGTTCTGGCAGCGCCGCGTGCTGCGCATCTTCCCGGCCTACTACACGCAGATCGCGGTGCTGCTGATCCTCGCCGGCGTCTTCGACATCGGCGTGTGGCCCGGAGTCGGACAACTGCTCGGCAATCTGGTCCTCTGGTTCAACTTCGGTCATTCCGGCGTGACGCCGCTCAATGCGGTCACCTACACGCTGTCGATCGAGTTCTGCTTCTACCTCGTGCTGCCCGTGCTCGCCTTCCTGCTGCGCCCGCGCTGGTGGATCGTGCTGTTGCTGTTCGCCATCATCGAGACGCAGATCTACCGCCACCTGATGTTCGATCCCGCCGCCGACATTCCGCACAAGGTGCTCGTGCTGGAGCAGATGCCTGGGCGCCTCGATCAGTTCGTCTTCGGCATGCTGGCGGCCTATGCCTACGGCCGCGCCGCGGTCGCCGGCCGCCTTCCCGGTGCTCGTACGGCGGATGCGCTGTTCGTCCTCGGCATCGCCGGCATCGTGACGATGCTCACGCTGTCGCAGATCAACTACGAAGCCTACTGGCAGGGGCATTGGCTGGTGTTCGTCTGGCACGGCGTCGTCGGCGCCGCGGTCGCGCTGATGCTGTTCGCCGCCGCGGCAGGCAGCCCGATTGCGCGCGAGCTGTTCGACAACCGGCCGCTACGCTATCTCGGTCTGATCAGTTTCGGCGTCTATCTGTGGCACTACCCGATCCTGCAATGGCTGAGCGCGGCACATGCGTTCGATCGTATCCCCGGCTATCGCCTGCCGTGGATCGTGCCGATCCTGCTGCTGGTGAGCTGCGTCGTCGCCGACCTCTCCTACCGGCTGATCGAACGCCCGCTGCTACGCATCGGGCGGGCGCGCAGCGCGCATCCGAATGTGACCAGCGACGAAGTGCCGGCGGCGCGCCCTGCCTGACCTCGTCGTCGCGACGCCGCGCTCATCGCACGGCGGCTGACGTATCGCACGCGATCGCGGACAATGCGCGCCTGATCAACCCACAGGTGCATCCATGGACTACAGCGCGCGTTCCCGCCTAGAAGGCGAGCTCGACTCGATCCGCGAACAGGGCCTCTACAAGACCGAACGCATCATCACCTCGCCGCAGTCCGCTGCGATCACGACGAATGACGGCCGCGAGGTGCTGAACTTCTGCGCCAACAACTATCTCGGCCTCGCCGATCATCCGGACATCATCGCGGCGGCGAAGGATGCGCTCGACACGCACGGCTTCGGCCTCGCCTCGGTGCGCTTCATCTGCGGCACGCAGGACCTGCACAAGCAGCTCGAGAAAACCATCTCGACGTTCTTCGGCACCGACGACACCATCCTCTATACCAGCTGCTTCGACGCCAACGGCGGCCTGTTTGAGACGATCCTCGGCGAGCAGGACGCGGTGATCTCCGACGCGCTGAACCACGCCTCGATCATCGACGGCATCCGCCTGTGCAAGGCCGAACGCCGCCGCTACGCCAACGGCGACATGGCCGAACTCGAAAAGCACCTCGCCGAAACGCAGGACAAGCGCACGCGCCTGATCGCGACCGACGGCGTGTTCTCGATGGACGGCTACATCGCCAAGCTCGAGCAGATCGTCGCACTGAAGAAGAAGTACAACGCGCTGCTGATGGTCGACGACTCGCACGCGACCGGCTTCGTCGGCCCCACCGGCCGCGGCTCGGCGGAACTCCACGGCGTGATGAGCGAAGTGGACGTGTTCACTTCTACCCTCGGCAAGGCGCTCGGCGGCGGCTCCGGCGGCTTCACCACGGGGCGCCAGGCCATCATCGACCTGCTGCGCCAACGCTCGCGCCCGTACCTGTTCTCCAACACCTTGCCGCCGCCGCTGGTCGCCGCATCCATCAAGGTGTTCGAGATGCTCTCGTCGAGCACCGCCCTGCGCGACAAGGTCAACGACAACGCGCTGTATTTCAGGAAGCGCATGACCGACGCCGGCTTCGACATCCGCCCCGGCACGCACCCGATCGCCCCGGTGATGCTCGGCGACGCCAAGCTGGCCCAGGCGTTCGCGCAAGAACTGCTCGCCGAAGGCATCTACGTGATCGGCTTCTTCTACCCCGTCGTCCCGCAAGGCCAGGCGCGCATCCGCACGCAGATGAGCGCAGCGCATACGCACGAACAGATCGATCGAGCGGTGGAGGCGTTTGTGAAGGTGGGGAAGAAGTTGGGGGTAGTTGGCTGAGGTTGGGTTGCGCGGCGGTGATGCCGACGCGGGTGACCGTGTAGTGCCTGTGCGGGCAGCGCGGTCGCGCCCTTTGGCACCAACAGAGCTGTTTGGCTACGCCCGCGACAGCCGTGCGCGAACTAGGCGCCTACCGATGACGGCGATGCTTCGATGAGACCACAACGCGCGGTGGGAGCGACTTCAGTCGCGATGCTTTTGGTCCAAGCAAAGCCCTGCCACTGAAGAACATTGCTTCGATGCGGCTCGCACCGGCGCAGAGTACTTCTGCCGATTGCAAACATACGTATCGATGTCGTGTCTTTAGAAGGTAGCCATGACCACCGAAACACCCGCCACAGCACGCTTTCGAGCCTTCTACGTTGCGCGCTTCGGCTAGTTCACTCGCGTTGACATCGAAGAGCGCTGAGAGCAAGGTCTCGCTGTCGCTGTGGATGCAGCGATCGGGATTGGCGTCCCGGTTACGCAGGCGCGAAAGCGCCCATCGTCGATGTCGGCGCTTTTTTCATGCCTACAATCGGCGTGGCACGTGCTGTCCTAGTTTGTGACGGGCGGCGCGGGAGAGCCTTCGGGCTCGCCGGTCCTGTGTCCGGTACGCCAATCTCGCGTCGTCCGTCCCCTTCGATTGGCGTCGAGGCGGGCGGACTCCAAACCACACGGGAGTCCAGCATGTCCAAGCAGTCCTCGGCCGCGCGTGCAGCGTCGTCGCTCATTTCCAAAGCTATAAGTCCCCCAGATCGCCTCGACGCGATCGGCCGCTACCTCAACCTTCGCGACTGGTCGTTCGCGGTCATCGACTTGATGGAGGTCGCCGGCAAGGCGATGACCGGCGGCGATCGCATCGAAGTGTGCGATCAGACGTTGCTGGGCGTGGCCGGTCTACTTCGGGATTTGACGCAGCAGATTGATGAGCACGTCTCCGTGATCAGAGCGTCGTAAGAAAAGGCGGAGGGCTCTCCTGTCGAAGCCGGAGGCAAATCAAGCGATGCCACGCGCGCTTCTTTCAAGAGAGCCCTGTGCCCTGCTTTCCGCTCCACGTCACTCCGAGACCCTGGCAGGCCTCACAAGAAAGCGCCCATCGACGATAAAAAATGCACCCCTCAAGTCCCTTAATTCTCGCATATCCTAATATAACTTAATTTCTACAACCAACTCTGATTTATTAAAAGGAACTCCTTTCGACAAAAATTCCTCACATAGCGCTTCCAGATTTTGAGATTTCAATCCAGACTCAAATAACGAATCCTGCACGTTTTCCCAATAAAAATTTTTCGGGATCACAATATGAGCCAGATCACTAAAGTAAAACGACTGCCTCCAAAGGCCGCCATCCGACGTCCTGTCAGAAAGCAATTCATGTTCATCAGGAAACCCGCAATTCCAGTACACTGTTCGATGCGCAAGACTACTAAATGTGGTAAAAGCACACCACGATTTGCTTAAAGAAGAATCCCAACTACCAACACCCAGAATATTTCGACAGGTAATTAGCGCACATCTCCAAAGTTCGTTATCAAATTTAGCGCTACTCATGGTCGAGCGAGACTCCTATGGCTTACCAGGGTCGTAAGGAAATGGGGCATGCGAGTCGCCTAAAGTCTTTTTAGCGTGAAAGTGCGGACACTTATGATCCGCATCCGCTGGATGCTCAACAACCTCACCACCATTTGGTCCGGAGTATCCGTACGGATCTCCCGGGTACTTTTGTCGCAACTGCGTATAATTTATTTGCCCTAGTTTGTCGCCAGGCATATTGAACTGGGACCACCCAATCGGCGTCCAGTCGGGCCCCATTCCAGCATGCGCCGAAGCTTGCAAGAAGGCTTCCGTTCTTGATGGGTATCCTGTACACGGGCAATCGCCTTGATCGTTTCTGGTAGTTGAGATGGCCGGCAGATCGGTGCTTAGAGACGCAGCCATGCCTAAGCTGCATCCAGCGATCCCTCCCATGACAGCCCCCGCTGCCGCCGAGCAGACAAGAGCACCCGGACCGGTTGGTGAGCAAACAACAAAGCCAACCGCCATTCCCAGTCCGCCACCGATTGCGCAGAACAGGCCGTGGTTCCCACCACTAAGCCCATAAGAATCAGAGATTATTAATGGCGACGACAATCCATAATCGAAGGTACTTAACCCCCCCCTTAGTCCAATGGGATCGCTTTCAGCGTAGCGCCCCGTCGCTGGCTCATAGTCGCGAAAGTAGTTGTAGTTGAGTCCAGTTTCGGCATCGTAATACTGCCCGGGGAGCCGCAGGTTGAGCGTGTAGGCTGCCCCGCCCGTCGGACTCTGATTCGGCACACTCGCCCCAAACGTGCTGGCCAAGAAGTCCCACACCCACAACGCGGTATTCGTCGCCGGATCCACCACCTGCCGCGGCGTACCAAGATGATCGGTCTCGACGTAGGCGAGACTCGTGCCTTTGACGACCGCAATCGGCGTGCCGTCGAGGTAGACGTACTCGGTCTGTGCCGCCCCGCCGGTGCCTGCATAGTCCCCCAGCAGTTGCCCGCTTTCGTCGTAGCTGTAGTCGGTCGATCCGGCCATCAGGCCGCTTTGCGCCTTGCGCACGCGCTCGCCGCGGCCGTTGGTCGTGTAGGTGAACGTGCTGCCCGTCTTGGTGGCCTTCGACAGGCGGTTCTTGTCGTCGTAGGTGAACGTGAACCCGGTGGCGACGCCGGTCTGCGTGTTGCCGTTGCCGTCGTACGTGCGGGCTGCGCCGCCGACGCTGGCGAGGCGGTGGCTGCCAGCCGTGTAGGCGTAGGCCGTCGGGGTGGCTCCGTTGAGGCTCGCACTCAACCGGTCGCCGGTCTTGCCGTAGGCGTAGGCTTCCAGCGGACTCGGCGTGGCGGCGCCGGTCTGCGCCGTCGTCAGGCGGTACAGCGGGTCGTAGCCGTATTGGCGATCGGGCGTGGTCGGGGCAATCGAGCCGCTGGCCTGGACGATGTCGCCCATGACGTCGACGCCGAGATCGAGCTTGAGACCGGTGCTCGCGGAGCTGGCGACGCTGTCGATCGCATAGTCCTGATCGTAGGTCTTGGTCAGCGTGCGCCCGTTGCCGAACGTCAGCACGTTGAGCGGGCCAAACGGGTAGTACGTGGCGTTGCTGACCAGCGTCGTCGCGGTGGCCGTGGCGTTGGCCTTCCAGGTGACCGTCGTGATGCGTCCGACTGTGTCGCGCGAGTACGTGACGATCGCGCCGCTCGGGTACGTGAGGCTCGCCAGGCGATCGGCCAGCGTGTAGCTGTACTGCGTCGTCAGTGTCACCGAGCTCGTGATCTGCTTCTTCTGCGTGACGTTGCCACGGCGGTCGTAGCAGTACGTCGTGCTGCCCGAGCCGTCGGTCATCGTGGTCAGGCGGCCGATCGGATACGAGGTCGTGCAGCCGGTCGTCGCGTTGGCCTGGTCGTAGGCGTAGGTGACGTTGAGCGTCGTGGTCGGATAGGCGATGCCCGTCAGGCGATTGAGTGCGTCGTAGGTGTACGTGCTGGTCACCGACGGCGAGCGGTTGTCGGTCTGCGTGACGCGATTGCCGGCCGTGTCGTAGGTATAGATCGAGTTGCCGGTATCCGGGCTGCTGAGGCCGGTCAGATTGTTGAGGCCATCGTAGGTGTAGACGGTGTTGAGGCCGTCCGGGTCGGTCACCTGGCGCAAGTTGTCGCGCGTGTCGTAGGTGTAGCCGGTCGTCGTGTTGGCAGTCGCGGTATCGGTGCCGCCATAGTTCTGGATCGTCGCGACGAGGCGGTTGAGGCCGTCGTAGGTTTGCTTCGTCGTCGTGTTGAGGCCGTCCTGCACCAGCACGCGGTTACCGTTGCCGTCGTAGCCGTCGGCCACGCCCGTGTCGCTGAGGCCGTTGGAATGCTCGACCGGCTGGCTGGCGTGGTTCAGCACTTGGGTCAGCTGGCTGAGCTGGTTGTAGGTGCGGCTGAGGCTGCGCTTGAGGACGCCCGAGGGATCCTTGACCTGCTCGACCTGGCGGTTGCCGGCCGCATCGAGGCAGGTCGCACTACCGACACCGCCGGGGCAGTAATCGATCGCGTTGTTGAGGTTGTCGGCGATCTTGATCAGCCGATGCGCGTCGTCGTACGTGTACGCGAGATAGGCGCCCGTACTCAGGTTGTCCGGCGGCTGGGTGACCTTCGTCACGTTGCCGACCGCGTCGTAGTCGATGTGCGTGGTCGCGTCGCCCGGATCGGTCGCCCCCGTCGCGCTCGCGCGCACGATGCGGTCGGTCAGCCAGCCGCGCGGGTGGTAGACGAAGTCGGTGTAGGTGCCATTCGCGTCCTGCAGGCGCGTGACGCGGCCGTTCTTGTCGTAGGTGACGTAGGTCGTGATTTGACTCAGCGCATTGGTGACCTTCCACAGGTCGCCCTTGCGGTGTGGGCAGGCGCCGTTCGTGGCGCAGGTGGAATCGTCGGTCTGGTAGTACGTGTAGGTCGTCGTGTCGTCGAGGCCGGCCATGCCGGCGTCGGTCGTTGCGCGCGGGCCGTTTACGAATTTCGTCAAACCGACCAATGGGCAGGTGCCGGCGGTGACGTCGGCTTGTTCGCAGTAGGTCGTGAGCCATTGGCGAACGCCCGCGGGTGCAGTTGCCAGCGAGCCGCAGGCGTAGGTCGTAGCGCCGGATACGGCCGGGTCGGCTTCGCAGCGCGCCGTCGTCTGACCGCGCGCGTTGTACGTCCAGCGGGTCTGCGCTTCGACGGCGCCGCTGGCGTTGATGGTTTGCCGCTGCGTCGGCAGCCTCAAGGTCGTGTCCCACGTCGTCTGCACGGAGCGGATGCCGGTTGGCGTGCCGCTGCATCCCGTCGTCACGCCTTCGACGCGGCGGGTCTCCAGTCCGTGCACCACATCGAATCCGGAGCAAGTCTGGACGCCGTTGAAGTCCGTCTTCGACGTCTGGTTACCGTAAGTGTCGTAGGAACGCGCGGCACCGTCCGCGAACCCAATCGAGGGGCCGCTCAAGGTCGCCGCACGGACGACGCCGTTGACGACCACGAACGTGTGGTGCGTCGTGTTGTTCAAGGGATCGGTGACGTCCGACGAGCCGTCGCTGTTGTAGGCCAGCGTGAACTTGTCGGCGCCGTTGGCGTGCTGCGTGCCGATCGCATTGCCGGCCGTGTCGTAGTCGATCGTCGTATAGCGCGCGTTGTTCTCGTCGATGACGCCGGTCATGGCGGCAATGAACGAAGCGCTCTGGGTGTGGGCTGGTTCGTTGTATAGATAGGTGCGCGGCGTGGCGGTGCCCGGATACGTCACCGAACCCAGGTTGCCGCTCGCATCACTGCTCAACGCATAGTGATACACCTGCCCCGCAGGATCGGTTACCGTCGCCAAGGCGCCGGTGCTGTCGTAGGTCAGCTGCAGCGTGCGCCCCATCGGATCCGTCACCGTGATGAGGTAGTCCGGTGCCGGCGCGATCGTCGATGGCGTGCTCGAGGTGCTGTAGGCGAGCGTGACGATGAAGCCCTGAGCATCGGTGATCGTGCTCAGCTTGCCGGCGCCGTCGTAGTGCTCGGTGCTGCGCGTGTCCGCGCGGAAGTGGGTCCATCCGGTCGCGTTGCCGCTCGCATCGACCTGTTCGGTCAATGTGTCCTGGATGTCCGGGTCGCTCGACCATTGGCCGCCAGCCAGCGAAAACGTGATCGCCTTGCCGTCCTCGTGGCGCATGACGACGGTCGTCGGTGCAGCGCCGATGTAGTCGACCTTGCGCGAATAGGTATGGCGCCAGAAGTGGCCGATCGTGCTCGTCGAGGTCAGGTCGCTGTTGAAGTAGCGTGTAAAGTTGAGCCAGCGCCCGACACTGAGGTCGGTCTCATGCGAATACAGATCCGCCGTCCCCGCATTGATGGGGTCTCCCACTTGGGTGCCGCCGGCAGGAGCTCCCTTGTTCTTGTTGGGATCATAGGAGCCCGGCGCGCAGTAGAAGCCCCATTGCTGAACCCAGTTAGGCGGTGGCGGCAACGTCTGGCCAACGAGCTGATAGTCGTAGCCCCAACTGCCTGAGCCAGCCCCCGTCGGAGGCAGTGAGAGAAGCGTGATCTGGCACTGGGTGACGTAGTACGCGGAAGTTAAATTCGCTGCTGTCCGCGCCTGTTGGAACAGGCATTCCTGCTCCGCCTGCTCGAACGTCGTGAATGGCGGGTTGTCTTTACACCAGTTGGAACTAGCGAAAGCCGGCGTACCCGAAAAGCACAACATTCCGAAGACGAACAGAAACAGTCTTGGCGCTACAAGCGACCCATGCAACGTGCGCATCGCATCCCCTTCCCTGATCCGTGGCGAGCTCCGAATTTATCATGCGAGTCGGAAAGTTCACTGCGATCGCCCGCAAGAAATGCTACGAATTGCGCCGCGTGCCGCCTCCTTACATCACAAGAATCCACCGATTTGGAATCAATGCCCTGTTTCTGCAGTGGGCTCCACTACGTTCGGAAGCAACCACTGCTGCTTGCTAGCCGCTAAAAAAAACGCCCGCGAGAAATTGAGTCAGGTTCATTTTTTCGACAGTCTGTCGGCGATCACTTACACCATCGATCGTGAACTGCCGATCGGCCGGCGGCCCAGACGCGATGAAGATAGCCTCCCCTTCGTCCGGCTCACCGACCATGGCTCGCCAACCGCGCCTCGCCCTCGCGGGCATTCCACAGCATATCGTCCAGCGTGGCAACGATCGACAGGCATGCTTCTACACCGACGCCGATCGAGAGCGCTACCTGCCGGCGATGCGCGAGGCGAGCCTGACCCATCGCTGCGCGATCCACGCTTACGTCCTAATGACCAACCACGTTCATCTGCTCGCAACGCCGATGGAGGCCCCTGGCGTATCAGCAATGATGCAGCAACTAGGGCGCCGCTACGTCAGCGGCTTCAATGCGTTACACGGCCGCACGGGAACGTTGTGGGAAGGGAGATTCAAGTCGTGCCTGGTCGATACTGATCGTTACGTGCTCAGTTGCTATCGCTACATCGAAATGAATCCGGTCCGGGCCGGCATGGCCGCCACCCCCGCTGACTATCGCTGGTCCAGCCACGCTTGCAACGCATCAGGAGGAGACGATGCGGTCATCTCCGCTCACCCCGCCTTTATCGCGCTCGGAGCCGACCCCGTCACGCGCAGAACAACCTACGAAGCACTGGTTCGAGAAAGCATTGCCCCGCAGGAACTCACGGAACTACGAGGGCATTTCCAGCAACAGAAGGTCTACGGCTCCGCGCGGTTCCAGCAAGCCATTGAACAGATGCTCGCGCGTTCCACGGCGCTCAGAGACCGCGGCAGGCCTCGTAAAAAATCACCATTATCCACCGGTGAAAAATGTACCTGACCCCTTATCACCCCTTATCACCGAATGGCCATATATTATTCGGCGATCTCCGCAAAGGCACCCTGACCGCATTTTACAAAGCTAAAGTACTGCCCGCATCACCCCAGGGAGATTAAGAAAAGCAACCACTCCAAAAAAGAAAGCAACCAAAAAAAATGGCATCGAATTAACGTACGGAAAAAATTTTACGCCGCTCTTACTGCGTACGCAGTAGGCGCAGATCATACACGACAGCGCCAACGAATACATCCAGCAAAATTCCTCGAGCCCTATCATTTTTACAATAAGATTTGACTTTTGATAACCAAAAGTTCGATCGATCCCATCAAAAAAGAATGGCGCTTCCAATTGAAGCAACGCACTCGCCTTCCATAAAGTCGCGTGGAGCAATACCAATAGTATTACGCAACATATTGACATTAACAGAGAAGACCGAAATAGATGTACATATACGACACCAAATGCAACTGCGACCTCAATAAGTTGTCTAAAAATTGCAAATAAAATGACAGCCGTCTGTAAAATACGCGTTTCCTCGAAATCCAAATTTTTTAAAGGTATAAAATATAGCAGGGCCGGCCACGAAGCAGCCAGCAATACAACTATCCAAAAAAGTTTTCGGGCCAGCGGGATAAGTGTCGCCATACTCATTTTCTAGTAGCGAAATAATATAATAGAAATTTATCTGACCTCTTAGACCTCGACACACAGCTATGAATCGTCATTATCGTACGCCTCTTGACGCCACTGACAGTTCGCCATCGAACTGCGAGACTACTTCTCACCAATACTTCTGAGAAATGCGAGAAATGGGGTCTGAGAAATGGGGTCAGGTTCATTTTTCGCAGGCACCTATCCGCGATCACTTACACCCTCTGTGGGGAACTACCGCTCGCCTGACCGCCCAAGCTCGATGAAGACGGCCTCCGCTTCGTTCCGCTCACCGACTATGGCTCGTCAACCACACTTTACGCTCGCTTAAATTCCACAGCACAGCATATCGTCAAGCGTGGCGACGATCGACAAGCGTGGTTCTACACCGAAGATGATCGAGAGTGCTACCAGCTGGTGATGCGCGAAGCGAGCGCGACACATCGCTGCGCGATCCACGCGCATGTCCTAGTGACCAGCCACACTCATCTGCTCGCAACGCAGATGGAAGCTCATGACGTACCCAGAATGATGCAGCAACCGGGTGCCGCTACACCGGCGGTTTCAACGCGCCGCGCAGCACATTACTCATCCCAAAAAAAGCGCCCGCAAAAGCGGGCGCTACAAACGGACACCAAGCCGGGAGTCAGCCCATGCCCAGAACCTTGCGCGGCGCATCGATGCGCCGCGCGTGTGTGCGATCACCAATTAGCCATCGAACCCATCCTCAAAAATCGAATCGTTGTCGCCGGGCGCCACGTTGAAATGCACCGGCACCGCGGCCGGGTGCGTGCGGTACGCGGGGTCGTTGCTGAAGACGCAGATCGTCGCGTCGTATTCGCCGGCCGGCAGCGTGGTCGCGTCGAAGTCGACGTTGTAGAGGCCGAACGCATCGCCCGGTTGGGCGGTGCCCGAAGTCGTTTCGAGCGTGAGCCACGAGGCGTCGAGCGGCTGCGTGCAGTCGCCGCCGGCCTTCGCGATCGCGAAGGCGACGAGTTCGCGGCCGTCGCCGGTCGGCACGGCCGGGGTCGCTGCACCGGTGACGGGGTCGATCGTGGCGACGGCGCCGCTGCCGCTGACGTCGTAGGACATCCAGTACAGCGTGCCGGTCGAGCGGTCGAACTTCATGCTCTGCGCGAACGAGGCGTCGACGCCGAGCAGGCCGACGATGGTCGCCTCGCCGCTGGTCTTGTCGATCGCGAGCAGCGCGTCGTTGACGGTGTCGAGGCCGTACATCTGGCCGTTCTGGTCGACCGCGATGTCGACGACGTTGGTCTGCATGCCGATGTCGATCTGGCCGATGAACGTTGCCGCGGCCGTCGTCAGGTCGATCGAGTACAGGCCCGACCAGCCGTTGCTGGCATTGCTGACCGCGTAGAAGTTGCCGGTCGCCGGATCCCACGACGTGCCCCACCACTGCTCGTTCGCCTGGATCATCTGCGGTACCGGCCAGCCGACGAGGGTCTTCTCGCCGGTGGTCGTATCGAACGTGTAGAGCAGGTTGAAGAAGTCGAGCATCCACTCGCGGCTGAAATCGTTGTCGACGAAATCGCCGCCGGAGATGTTGACGTTCGACGAGAGCAGGTCCGGCGCGAGCACCGTCGCCTGGTCCTGGCCCGGATCGAACACATCGAAGCGGATGTAGTCCTGCAGGTTGCCGCCCTCGGTCACCTGCACCGCGTAGGCCGGCAAGCCGAGTTCACCGAGGATCGAGTGCGGCGACGCCGGACGCGGCGCGCCAGCCGCGGGATTCTTTGGCGAACGACGCTGGCCGAGCGTGGCGAGGCGCTCCGCACTCGGCACCTCGATCGCGCGGCGCGACAGAGGCGCAACGCCGGTCGGCGGATACTCGCCGGCATTCCACGTCAGCGGGCGATTGCCGGTGTTGCCGATCACCAGCGGCTGCGTGATGCGGATGCCGGTAGCTGCCTGCGCATCGAGTTCGGTGATCGGCAGCGCGAGCTGCGCGGCGCCGATGTCGGCGTGCACGCTCGCGCTGATCGACAGCGCGTCGGGCTGCTGCGGCGTCCACAGGACGGCCTTGCCCGGCGTCAGCGTACCCGTGAAGTACGAATACTGCAGCGCCGTCGTCGTATCGACCTGCAGGCCGGAGACCGAATCGCTGCCCGCGTCGCCCCAGTTGCCGGAGCCGTCGCCCATCGACTGGTACTGGAACAGGTACGTGCCGCTCGCTTCATCGATGACCACTTCGAACGTGAAGCCCGACATGTCCGGAAAGCCGATCGCCATGTCCTTCCACTCGATCACGAACTGGCGCTGCCCCGGCGTGCTCCCGAGCGTCTTCGTGTAGATCGAACCGACGCTGTCGGCGAAGCTGGTCCAGGCCGGTGCAATCGCCATGTCGAAATACGTCGCCGGGAACGCGAACGTCGACGGAATCGCGCACACCGTGGCGCCCACTTCGATCGCGCCGTTGGCGCCGACGCAGAGCTGATCGGTGACGGTGCCGAAGTAGTCGATCGGGAACGGCGTCTGCACCGCCGCGGTGCGGCCGGACGGAAAGCCGCCGCTCTGGTCGAGCAAGGTGCCATCGCTGGCGTCGATGAAGTCGTAGGCGACGGTGTCGTCGTACGTGTAGCTCGGCCGCGACGCGCTCGCGCTCCAGGTTGCGGCGACGTCCGCGTCGACGACCGCGCCGGCGATCGTGAGGTTCACGTACTGCAGGCTCTGCCCCGGCGCCAGGTCCTGCTGCTGCTCGGAGAACAGCGTGCCGTTGAGGCTGTCGGACAACGTCTGCCAGCTCAGCGTCTGCGTGCTGTTGTTGGTCAGCGTGTAGCACCAGGAAATCTGGTCGCCGACGTCGGCGATGACGCTGGTGGAGCTGCCGCAGGCCTGCGGGTCGGACGGATCGGCCAGGGCGACGGTGACGGCGAGGCAGAGTCCGTCCGGCGAGCACGAGCCCGTGCCGGTCACCGTGACCGGCTGCAGGCGCGGCGGCGCGGGATGGCCGAAATAGGTCGTCGCGATCGCGGCAGGTGCCAGCGCGGCAGACGATAGAAGCAACACGGCAAGTCTGAAGGACATCGGGTCGATCTCGGTGGCGTGGAGGGATAGCCGCCTCGCCGCGACGGACATGACGGGCGGATGACGGACCTCGCCGACTCTGTGCGCGGCGGCTTCGCCCCGCATTCGCGCGGGTTAGCAGGCCGGTAGCAAAGCGCTAGCGGAACGGAAGAAACCGCATAGCGGCGCGGTCCGCAGCGGGAACGATCGGACGCCGGGACAATCGCCCGCGACGGGTCAGCGTGCGTGCGCGACCGCGACGGCGGCGCGCAGATCGGCCGGAATCGCACGTTCGCCGGCCAGCGTTTCAGCTTGGCGCAGCGAAGCGGCGCGTAGATCGTCGCGGCCGAGCGCGCGGTACAGGGCGACCTGCAGCACGGCGCAATCGAAGTCGCGTTCGGCCCAGCGCGCGACGCGGCCGCCGACCTCGGCCGCCTCCTGCGCGCGGCCGCGCGCGAGCAGCCAGTCGGCGTAGGCGATCGCGACCAGGGCCGTCGTCGCCGGCACGCCCTCGGCTTCGGCGCTCGCCAGCGCGGTCTTGAACAGGCGCTCGGCGGCCGCCGCGTCGCCGCGGGCCTGCGCGGCCTCGGCGCGTAGGACGCCGGCCGTCGGCGACTCGATCGTGGTGCCGGCGTCGTCCTTCGCTGGCTCCTTCGGCGGCGGCGAGGTCGCGAACTCCGCCCGCTGCAGCAACAGTTCGACCGCCGCGCGATGCGCGTCGTCCGAGCGCGGCGGCCAGTCGGCGAGCGCCTTGCCGGCCTCGGCGACGACGGTGGCATGATCGCCGTTCAGCGCCGCCAGGCGCGCGCGTTCGGCGTGCACATCGCGCGCGTAGCTCGCCTGCGCCGGCTGGGCGAGATCGGCGTCGGCGGCAGCGAGCACTTGCGCGGCCGCCTGCAGATGGCCGACCCCGAGCAGCGCGCGAGCCCGATCGGCATCGAGCGCCAGGCGCTGGCCGATGTCCGGCACGCGCCCGCGCAGCGCCCACAGGCGTTCGCTCGTCGACAGCGCGTCGACATGCTGCAGCAGGTCGATCTGCACCTGCAGCTGGCCGCTCAGCGCCGCGCGCAGCGCGTCGATCGCGCCGAAGCGCTCGTAGGCCGCCGCGGCGTCGCGGAAATCGACCAAGGCATCGGCCATGCGGTTGCGGTCGGCGTCGAGCAGGCCGAGATAATTGTCGACGCGCGCGAGACCGAGGCGGTCGCCGGCACTCGTCATGCGCGTGCGCGCCAGACCGAGATCGTTCGCCGCGGCGTCGTACTGGCGCAGGCAGGTGCGCGCGAGTCCGCGCCCGGCCAACGCATTGCCCTGGTCGAGCGCACGGTCGCCGTTCTCGAGGAGGTCGGCGCCCTTGGCATAGAACGACTCGGCATCGGCGCAGTCGCCGCGGCGCATCGCCAGCATGCCGCGTGCGACCAGCGCGCTCGCGTGCAAGCCGCCCGGCAGCAGATTCGGATCGGCGAGCAGGTCGCGCAGCGTCGCGTCCGCCTCGCTGAGGCGCCCGGCGTGGAAGTCGATCTGCGCCAGGCGATAGCGCAGACGCGGCTCGTTGCGGTCGGCCGGATCGGCCTGCTCCAGGATCTCGCGCGCGGCGTCGAACTCGTTGGCGAGGATCGCCGCCTGCGCGCGCTGCAGGCGCTCGTCGAGCGCATCGTTCTCGTTGGCCGGATCGGCCGCGGCTTCGGCGTGACCGAGCGCGGCGAGCAAGAGATCGCCGGCCTGGCGCACGGCTTCGGTCGGCAGCGGACGCAACGCGACGACCGTGTGCCGCGCGCCTTGCGCGTCGGTCGCCGCGAGTTCGACGCGCCAGCCGTCGTTCGACTGCTCCGCCCGTCCGCGCACGACGAGCGTTGCGCCGAGCGCGTTCGCTGCAGCGGCCGCCGCCTCGTCGGCGTTGCCCGGCTGCGCATGCAGCGCGACCAGCACGCTCTCGCTCGGCGGCACCGCGAGCCCCGCGGCGCGCAGGCGCTCGCCGATCAGGTCCATTCCGCCCAGACGCAGCCAACCCGGATCGTGCACGGCGGACACGTCGAACGGCAGCACGATGACGGCATGCGCGGACGCCGTCCGCAGCGGCTCGGTCGAGTGTGTCGAACGCCATCGCCAGGTCGCCGCTGCCGCAGCGGCCACGAAGACGAGCGCGAGTGCGAACAGCCACAGACCCCACTGCTTGCGCGGCGCGACGGCTGCGGCCTTCCGCAGCGGCGGCCGCTCGTTCTGCACGGCAGCCTCGATCGGCGCCGTCGGCGGGCCGGCTGGCTCCTCCGCGGCCGTCGCAGCGTCCAGCGGCATCACCCAGCGATAGCCGAAACCCGGGATCGTGCGGATCGCGCGCTGCGCCTGCGCATCGTCGCCGATCGCCTTGCGCGCACGCGCGACGAGCTGGCTGACCAGCACGTCGGCGACATCGACGCGGCCCCACAGCGCCGCGACGAGCTCATCGCGCCCGACGGCGCGCTCGCGATGCTCGATCAGATAGGCCAGGCATTCGAACACGCGGCGCGCGACCGGCTGCAGCTGGCCGTCGCGCCAGAGTTCGCGGGCCTGGGGCGCGACGCGCCAGGGCCCGAATCGGTAGTCCATCGGCGCATCTTACGATGCGCGGCGAGGGCGAACGACGTCGGCGTGGACGCGATTTAAGGAGACACGCCGTCGAAACCGTCGGCGAAGATGTCGTCGCTCGCGGCCTGCGTGTAGAAATAGGCGGCGCCCTGCGAGCTGTTCGCGCCGACCGCTTTCAGCGGCGCTCCGGCGAGCGCGGTGTCGCCCGACAGCGCAACGGTGTAGCCGAAGCCGTCGCCGCTCGCACCGTCGCTGGCGACGAGCTTGCCGAGCTCGCTCCAACCGGCCGCGCCGCGCGCGAACAGATAGGCCGCGCCGACGTAGCCGTTGGCCGCATTCGCGCCGACCAGCACCTGGTCGCCGTCGCGCGCCATCGCGTTGCCGAGCGCGTCGCTCGCAGCGCCGTCGCTGGCGACGAGCTTCTGCGTTTGGCTCCAGCTGCCGCCGGCGAAATCGAAGGCGTACACCGCGCCCTGCCCGCTGTTGTCGCCGATCTGCGCATACAGCGAGCCGACCAGCGCGCTGTCGCCCGACAAGACGACGGCGGAGCCGAAGGAATCGAAGAAGGCGCCGTCGTCCGGCACCAGCTTGGCCGTCTGCTTCCACGAACTGCCGCTGCCTTCGAACACGTAGGCGGCTCCGGACTGGCCGACCGTCCCGGTGCCGTAGAAAGCGCCGACGAGCGCGCGCGTGCCATCGAGCGCGACGGCGTTGCCGAAATCATCGCCGCCGATACCGTCGTCGGCGACCAGCTTCTGCGTCTGCGTCCAGCTGCCGCCGTCGAGCGTGAACACGTAGGCGGCGCCCTGATAGGGGTTTTCGTCGATCGTGGCGTTGTACGCGCCGATCAGGATCGTGGAGCCGGACAAGGCGACGGCGTCGCCGAACTGCGCTTCGGCGGAGAAATCGTCCGCCGTGAGCTTCTGCGTTTGCGTCCACGTGCCATCCTGGCCGCGCGCGAACACGTAGACGGCGCCCTGGTGGCGGTTGCCGTCGTCGGTCAGCGTCGTGCGGTCGGCGCCGATGACCGCCGTATCGGCCGAGAGCGCGATCGAGCAGCCGAAGTCCGCGCCGTCCGGGCTCTCGGTCGCATTGAGCTGCTGCGTCTGCGTCCACACGCCATCGCTGCCGCGGGTGAACACGTAGACCGCGCCGCCCGCGGGCGCGTTGGTTGCGGCGACGAACGCCGTGTCACCGAGGATCGCCGCGCCGCGGCCGAGACCGTTGTTGGCTGCGCCGTTGTCGGCGACTGCTTCCTGCTGCGTCCAATCGAAGGCGTCGGCATTCGCCGCAACGGCGAACGCGAGGGAAACCAGCGCGCCGAGCGCGCCGGCCGGATGAATCGAGTACTTCATGGAGACTCCGCAATGGCGACGAACATGTCGCTTCGATGACGGTCGAGTGTCCCGTTCGGCGCGGAAAACTGTCAACGGAAAACGTGACGAAAATTCGTCATGGCATGTCTTCGCCAGCGCGGCCGCACGCATTCGCCGGGAGCCACTTTGCCGAACACGTTCAGCGGTGCAATCGACGGCCTCAGAGCTTGCCGACGGCGCGCAACGCGGCGAGCCAGCCGGCCTGGAAACGCGTGCGCGCGCCGAGGCTGCGGCCGAGCTCGACGAGGCGACGGTCCAGCGTCCGCGCGGAGATGCCGAGCTGGTGGGCAATCACCTTGTCCTTGATGCCGGCGGCGAGCAGCGGCAGCAGACGAGCCACATCCTCGGACGCCTGCGCCGGCTTCGGCGCGCCCGCCTCGGCACCGAAGCCGAGCGGCGTCGCGCGCTGCCAGAGCGACTCGAACAGTTCGCACAGCGCGTCGAGCAGGGATGAGGGGCGCAGCAGCAGCGCCGACTCGCTCGCACGCGCGATGTCGAGAGGAATGATCGCGATGCGCCGATCGACCATGACCAGCTTCAGCGGCAATCCACTCAGTACGCGCGTCTGCTCGCCCGCCGCCATCATGTGACGCACGTGCTCCGCTTTCCCCGGGATTTCCAGCGCGTCGGCCTCGAGGATGTTGCGGTAGACCACGCCGCGCACCATCGCGTCGTCCTGCGCGGCATTGCCGGTATGCGCGCCGACCACGTAGGGCGGCCGCTCGATGCTCAGCACTTCCTGCTTCGCACCGCGCTGGATCTGCTCGAACACGCGCGCCTGCGCGTCGCGCCCGGTGACCAGTTCGACGACGCGTTCGTTCGGCCGCGGCTCCTTCGCGGCGAGGGTCTTCTCGCGCAGGCGCACGGCGGCCGCGCGCGCGCGTTGGAGTTCTTCCTGGCGCCGCGCGATCA
>Ga0070663_100000279_pt1 | contig 25824 bp, 28 predicted proteins | sample KBSC63metaG_FD_65646 | JGI IMG/M metagenome (GOLD analysis project Ga0070663, IMG submission 65646) | Corn rhizosphere microbial communities from Kellogg Biological Station, Michigan, USA - KBS C6-3 metaG | ecosystem: Host-associated > Plants > Roots > Rhizosphere > Soil ...
CAATTGAGCTTCGAGCTCCAAATGATCTCTGGGCACGCCCCAGATGGGCTCGACCGGGGCCACCTTACTCTCGAATATCAACCTCTACCACTCGTCGGTCTGAGGCGAAGCCTCGTTAGAGCTCGAGGCTTTGCAGGTCCAGCATCACCTGGCGGGTGCGCAGCACGGGGGATCCGAGATGATAGTGAAGCAAGCCCCGCAAAATTGTTTTTAGGGCCGATAGGGTTTGTATGCAGGCTTGTTGCAAGGCCGGAAGACTGCCGTGCTCGAGGGCGGCCTCAAGGTCGATCAGCGCGGAGCCGGAGATGGACATGTCGGTCGTGCGTGCCGCGGTCACGCCAGCTTCCGGTAGCAGTGCGTAAGCCGAGTCAGTGCGCACCTCTTCGAGCGTCATGGTGACAAGGCTCAGATCGGGCAACACCCCGATCTCCTTCAGCAACGCGATCTCGAAGGCGCGCAGCCCTGCCTGCACCACGGCGTCGTCACCACACGCCAAGAGGGGCAAAGTGCCCGCATACACATCGAAAAGCCCAGGGTGCGGGTCGTGCCGCGCCACCAGCTTCATCAGCAGCTCGTTGAGGTAGAAGCCGCTGAAGAGCGCAGCACCCGTGAGCATGGCCGCACCGCCGGCCCATTCGGCGCTGCGAAGGTTTTGAACCTCGCTCGTCGATTCATCGGCATTTTCGGCCCCTTGGACGCCACTCAGGACTGGCTTTGGCACGCGTCCCAGCCCGACGTGGATGCGCTGGAACGGCAGGAGGACCGATCGAAGCTGAGAATAAGGCCGCTTTGCTCCTTTCGCGGCCACGGCGAGCCGTCCTCGTTCACGGGTGAATAGATCGAGGATCAGGCTCGTCTCACTCCAGTCGTAGCGATGGAGCACGTAGGCGGTGAACGGCGCGGCAAGTCGCCGCGTGGTGGCCATGCCAGGGAGCTACTCGTAACCGTAGCTGCGCAGGTGCTCTTCGTCGTCGGCCCAACCCGAACGAACCTTCACCCACAGCTCGAGGAATACTTTCGCGTCCATCAGGGTTTCGAGTTCCTGCCGAGACTCGCTGCCGATGCGCTTCAGGCGCTCGCCTCCGGCGCCGATGATCATGCCTTTGTGCGCATCGCGCTCGACCACGATGCTGGCAGCGATGCGACGCAGATTGCCCTCTTCCTCAAATTTGTCGATGACGACCGTCGAGGCATAGGGCAGTTCATCGCCAGTCAGGCGAAATAGCTTCTCGCGAATGATTTCGCTCGCAAGGAAACGCTCACTGCGATCGGTGAGCGTCTCTTCCTCGTAGAACCAGTGCTGCTCGGGAAGATAAGGCTTGAGGATGACCAGCAAACGTTCCATGTCGTTCGCCTTGTGGGCGGACAAGGGCACGAACTCTGCAAACTTGTGTCGCTCCTGCATGCCTTTCAACCAGGGCGCGAGGTCGGATCGGCGCTGCACGGTGTCGAGCTTGTTGGCGATGAGGAACACCGGCTTGCCTTGCAGGCCTTCGTTTTGAAGCAAGGCCAGCACTTTGGCGTCGTCGAGGCCAAAGCGGCCCGCTTCGACCACGAACAACACCACGTCCACGTCGGCAAGCACGCCTTGCACCGTGCGGTTGAGCGTGCGGTTGAGCGCCGCGGCGTGGCGAGTCTGAAATCCCGGTGTGTCGACAAACACAAACTGCGCCTCATCGACCGTACGGATTCCCGTGATGCGATGTCGCGTGGTCTGTGCTTTGTTGGAAGTGATACTGACCTTCTGGCCAACAAGCGCATTCAGCAAGGTCGATTTGCCGACGTTCGGCCGACCGACAATGGCAACCAGGCCGCAGCGCTGAGGCGCCTCTTCAATGGCACCGGTAGGCGCGTCGTTGCTGGTCATGCCGATTTTTCGCTGCAGGAATTCAGGGGAAGCACAAGGCAGGTGCGCGTCACGAGCGCAGAGGACTGCCTGGCTGGTCAGTGGCCTTCAAGGTGTCGAGCATTCGACGAGCGGCTTCTTGCTCGGCGAGTCGCCTCGAGCGGCCCTCGCCGGAAAAAGTGAGGCTCAGTGCCGGCACTGAACATTCGACCTCGAAGGTCTGCGCATGGGCCTGTCCGCGGGTGGCGCTGATGCGATAGGTGGGCACCTGCAAACGGCGCGCTTGCAGCCACTCCTGGAGCTCGGTCTTCGCGTCCTTGCTCCAGCTGCCAATCTCAGTATTGGCGATGATCTCACCGAACATGCGCTGTACCAGGGTGCGCGCGGCATCGAATCCGCCATCGAGAAAGGCGGCGCCAATGACGGCTTCAAGTGCATCGGCCAAGATGGATACGCGCTGCGCCCCTCCGCCTCGGGCTTCTCCTTCGGACAGGCGCAGCACCTCTGGCATTCCCAACGATAGCGCCACCTTGTGCAGGCTGTCTTCTCGCACCAGGTGGGCCCGAACGCGGGTAAGGTCACCTTCGTCCGATCCCGCGAAACGATCGAAGAGCAGGCTTGAGATGGCGAGGCTCAGAACGGCATCGCCGAGGAATTCGAGGCGCTCGTTGTGGTCGACACCGAAACTTCGGTGCCTGAGCGCGCGCTCGAGCAAGGCTTCTTCACCGAAGCGATATCCGAGACGGGATTGCAGAGCGGCTAGTCGTGAGTCCATGGGCAGGTCAAAAGCAGTTACTTCGACTTGGAGCTTCCCTGGTATTTGATCAGCAAGAAGACCGGGCTCATGATTTCCACTTCCTTGTTGTAAGCGAAGCGGATCACGACCCTGTCGTTTTCCTTTGTGATTTCGAGATCTTTTCCGCTCACGGCAGTAATGTTGTAGTCGATGTCCTTCTGCCTTTCAAAGGCAGCCCGGATCTCTGGCACCGTGGTCAGTCCCTCGGCGGCAATCTTGTTCACGCTCTTCGAGATCGTTGAATACTCGATGACCGTTGGCAAGACACGCATGCCCAGCAACGCAACAAAACCAATGATGATTGCCCAGAACAGCAATCCCAAGAGCGTGATTCCGCGTTGCTTTCGACTCCCGCGAAGCTCGACTGTCATGCGTGCATGCTCCCTACATTCACTTGAAGGATCCAATTCGGTTCAGGTCGCTGAAATTCATCCAGACAAAGAATGCCTTGCCCACGATGTTCTCGTCCGGGACGAAGCCCCAGAACCGCGAATCCATGGAGTTGTCGCGGTTGTCGCCCATCATGAAGTAGTGCCCGGCAGGCACCTTGCATGACACCCCTTCGCCACTGTAGCGGCAGTTCTCGCGGAATGGAAAGGTGTCGTTCGGGATATACAACTGCCTGTTTCGATCGACCAAGATGCGGTGTTCGACCGTACCCAGCTTTTCAGCGTACTGCTTATCAAAGTGCGGCACCGGATCTTCCTGGAAGAAGTCGGGCAGCGGCCGGGTCGGCTGAATCTCGCCGTTCACGTAAAGCTGCTGGTTGCGGTAGGCGATTTCATCTCCCGGCACCCCGACCACGCGCTTGATGTAGTCGACGCTCGTGTCCTTCGGGTAACGGAACACCATCACGTCCCCACGCTTGGGGTCGTTGTTGGCGACGATTTTCTTGTTGATCACCGGCAATCGCACGCCGTAGTAGTACTTGTTGACAAGAATGAGGTCGCCCACCAGCAACGTTGGGATCATCGAGCCCGACGGAATCTTGAAGGGCTCAAACAGAAAGGAGCGCAGCAGGAACACGATCAAGATGACCGGAAACAGGCCGGCCGTCCAGTCGAGCCACCAGGGCTGCGCGAGCGCCTGCTGGCGGACTTCGCTCACATCGCCATCCACCTTGGTGATTCCTTGGCGAGCGAGTAGCGTGCGCCGGGCAGTGCCCTCTTCCTCGAGCTTCTGGGCAGAAACCGAGCGGCGAGGCGCGAATACAAAGCGCTCGGCCAGCCAGTACCCGAAGGTTGCCAGCGTGAGGATGAAAAGCAGCAAGGAGAAGTTGCCTGTCCACTTGCCGAGGTACCAGCCCCCGAGGTAGACCACGAGGGCGCCATAGAGCAAACCAGTCAACGAACTCATCAATCGTCCACTTGGAGGATGGCCAGAAACGCTTCTTGCGGCACCTCGACGGAACCGATTTGTTTCATGCGCTTCTTGCCGGCCTTTTGTTTTTCGAGGAGCTTGCGCTTGCGTGAAATGTCTCCGCCATAGCACTTCGCAAGCACATTTTTACGCAGCGCTTTGATTGTCTCACGCGCGATGATGTTCGCACCGATGGCCGCCTGGATGGCAACGTCGTACATCTGCCGCGAAATCAGCTCGCGCATCTTGGCTACCACCGCGCGGCTGCGGTACTGGCTCTGGCTGCGATGCACGATGATGGACAGAGCATCCACCTTGTCGCCGTTGAGCAAGATATCGACCTTCACGACATCGGCGGCGCGGTATTCCTTGAACTCGTAATCCATGGAGGCGTAGCCTCGCGATACGCTTTTGAGCTTGTCGAAAAAGTCGAGCACGATCTCGGCGAGTGGCATGTCGTAGGTCAGCATGACCTGTCGGCCATGGTAGGCCATGTTCAACTGGTTGCCTCGCTTCTGGTTCGCAAGCGTCATCACGGGGCCTACGTATTCCTGCGGCATGTACAGGTGCACCGTGACGATGGGCTCCCGGATCTCATTGATGCGACCGAGGTCGGGCATCTTCGACGGGTTCTCGACGTGGATCACCTCGCCATTGCCGAGTTCAACTTCGTAGACCACGCTCGGCGCAGTGGTGATCAGGTCCTGATCGAACTCGCGTTCGAGCCGTTCCTGCACGATCTCCATGTGCAGCAGGCCAAGGAAGCCACAGCGGAATCCGAAGCCAAGCGCCTGGCTGACTTCAGGCTCATAGCGCAACGACGAGTCGTTGAGCTTGAGTTTCTCGAGCGCATCGCGAAGCTGGTCATATTCGCTGGCTTCGGTCGGGTAAAGGCCCGCGAATACCTGCGGCTGGATTTCCTTGAAGCCCGGTAGCGCCTCGCCCGCGGGACCCAGATTGTTCGGCAGTTTCTTCTCGAGAGTGATGGTGTCACCGACCTTTGCGGCCTGCAATTCCTTGATGCCGGCGATGATGAAGCCCACCTCACCCGCGTTCAGCGTTTCGCGTGATTCGGACTTTGGTGTGAACACCCCGAGCTGCTCAGCAGGATAAACCGCATCGCTTGCCATCATGCGGATCCGCTCGCCCTTGTTGAGATGGCCGTCCACCACGCGAACGAGCATCACGACACCGACGTAGTTGTCGAACCAGGAATCAATGATCATCGCCCGTAGCGGCGCATCGACCTTGCCCTTGGGTGGCGGCATGCGGGTGATGACCGCTTCCAGAATGTCGTCGATACCCACACCGGTCTTCGCGCTGCATGGAATGGCGTTTTCGGCGTCGATGCCTATCACGTCCTCGATCTCCGCCTTGGCGTTCTCTGGGTCGGCGTTTGGCAGATCCATCTTGTTGAGGACCGGAACCACTTCCACATGCAGATCAAGCGCGGTATAGCAGTTGGCGACCGTTTGTGCTTCCACGCCCTGGCTCGCATCGACCACCAGCAACGCGCCTTCGCAGGCCGACAAGGAACGGCTCACTTCATATGAGAAGTCGACGTGCCCCGGCGTGTCGATCAGGTTGAGGTTGTAGGTCTTTCCGTTCCTGGCCTTGTACTGAAGCGCCGCCGTCTGCGCCTTGATGGTGATGCCGCGTTCACGCTCGATGTCCATCGAATCGAGCACTTGCGCTTCCATTTCACGTTCGCTCAGGCCGCCGCAGCGCTGGATGATGCGATCGGCCAGCGTGCTCTTGCCGTGATCTATGTGCGCAATGATGGAGAAATTTCGGATGTGATCCATGAACCGCTAACTTGATCGACTAAGCACGCAACTCGCGAGAGTCGCAACGACGCAATCGTTGCCGCGAGAGCTCACATCGCATGCGATGTGAAGGTATGAAGCCCGCCTCAAACAAAAAGGAGCTAAAAAAAAGGCACGTCAAAAGGAGTGACGCGCCTTCCAACAAAACGTATGGCAACTGCTTGTTGGGCTTTCATTGTAGCCAAAAGCACCCCGCTGAAGACCGCGTCATTGCTTGATTTCTCGTCGTTGCGAGCCGCCAACATCAAGAACAATCCACAGGTTATCAACAAAAGCATGTGGATGGTTTGGGGATATTTTTCCACCCCGCCGCTCGTTGCAAAAACCAACGGTAAAAGCACTAGGTACCGACGCGATTGTATCGACAGGTCAATTCAATCTGTTGCCAAATCTACATGTTTGCGCTTACTCACTTTTCGCATTCCGGAGCACTAACTCGCGTTGCCCTTGCTTCCGGGCGGCCGTGCTTTCATGACATGGAAAGACCCATCGTTTCGGTCAACTGGTCGAGCCTCGGACCTCTGAGCCCAAGGCTCTCTCAATCAGCGCACCGGTCGAATCACCACGTACGTGACCCATTCTCCGCGCCGCAGTAGCACGTTTACCGCCTTGGTCTTGTCAATCTTGGCGACGACACCCTCAAATTGCTTGGCGCTCGTGATCTCGACGTTGTCGACCGCGAGGATCACGTCGCCTTCTCGTACGTTGGCGCGTGCCGCGGCACCTTCGACCGACTCGACGCGAACGCCACCTTTGACCTTCAACTCGCGGCGTTGCACATCGGTGAGATCGACGACACCAAGACCCAGTGCGCCAATCGCAGCAGGCGATTTACCCTCAGTGCCGCGGTCGCTCGATTTCTTGGCTTGTTCGGATTCGAGCTCAGCCACCGTGATGCTCAGGTCGCGGTAAGCGCCGCGCCGGAAGACCTGCATGGTCGACTTGGTACCGGGTTTAGTTGCACCGACGATCCGCGGTAGATCACCGGCCTTCTCGATGCTGCGGCCATCGAACTTGGTGATGGTGTCCCCAGCCTCGACGCCGGCCTTCTCGGCCGGTCCGCCGCCTTCGACGCTTCGAACGAATGCCCCCATCGCCCGGCCCAAGCCAATGGACTCGGCAACCTCCTTTGTGACCTGATCGATCTGAACGCCAATTCGGCCACGAATCACGCGACCACTCGCACGCAGTTGCTCGGACACCCGCGAAGCTTCGTCGATAGGTATCGCGAACGAGATACCCATGAAACCGCCTGAGCGGCTGTAGATCTGCGAATTGATGCCGACCACCTCGCCGCGCATGTTGATGAGCGGCCCACCCGAATTACCCGGGTTGATGGCAACGTCGGTTTGGATGAAGGGTAGAAAGTCTCCTGTATCGCGCGCCTTCGCACTCACGATGCCAGCCGTCACGGTATTTTCGAGCCCGAAGGGAGAGCCGATGGCGATGACCCACTCTCCGACCTTCAGCCTGCTCACATCGCCAACGCGAACTGTGGGCAGACCGGTGGCTTCGATCTTTACGAGTGCCACGTCGGTGCGCTTGTCGGCGCCGATGATCTTCGCCTTGAACTCGCGACGATCGGTAAGCGTCACGATGACTTCATCCGCACCGTCGACCACATGCGCATTCGTCATCACGTAGCCATCGGCGTTCAGAATGAAGCCCGAGCCGACGCCGCGCTGCTGTGGCTCTGCATCGGGCTGAGGCTGTCCCCGTCGCGGCTGCGGCTGCTGCGGAATGGGCACCCCGAACCGGCGGAAGAACTCGAGCAGGTCTTCGTCCATTTCAGGCCCACCAGCACCGCCGCGACCGGCACGTGCCCGCTCGGTGGTACGGATGTTGACCACCGCGGGCCCCACCTTCTCGACCAGTTCGGTGAAGTCGGGCAAGCCACCTTGGGCGTGCACTGGTTGCGTCGAGAGCGGTCCACCCACGGCCAGGCCCACAACCAGCGCGCTCGACAGCACGGCACGGTTCACGGATGAGAAAAATGATTTCGGAATTTGCAGTCGCATGCGATAAGCCTCACCAGGAACACCACATCACCGAACCCACGAACGCGACCTCGCCGCCCAAGCCGCGACGATGATGAACTCGGGGATGAGGGCATGGCCCCAACAATTTAAGGCTTTGGGCCATGCCATTATTTCTTTCGCTCAAGAGCGTTGGCGAACGCCTTCAACGTCGCCGCAGGCACATCACCCACCAATGTGATCCACCAGTCGCCCTGACGTCGCATCAAAGTCTGAGTGGCCCCCATCGTGGTCAGCATGGATCTGGTGTGACGCTCGGAACTGAAGGGCTCGATAAAGACCGATACGTAGGTCAATCCATCAGAGAAGATGGTCTGCAAGGCCTGCTGCCCATCCGGCGAGGGCTCGTCCTGCGCACCTTCGAGGGGACGCTTGATGCAGCTCACCTGCCGGAAGCCCGGCACGGTCTGGCGCAGTGTCCAGCCTTCGGTTTCGAGCTTGGTCGGCACGAACGCATGCTTGAGAATCTTGTAGCCTTCGAGCCTCTTCATCGGTCGCAACACGGCATCGGGCTGCGAGCGCACATCGATCGCCACATCAGAAAACGCGGACGTTTCAAGTACCTCTCCGCGCTCGCCCAGCACGTCGGCGCGAAGCAGCAAGCCGGACACTCTTTCCGACCATAGCCGGTAGCCGAAGCGGAATGGATCCCGTGGCTGCAACATCAGCACACTCGCTTCATGGCCTGCCACACGCTCTGAACCTTGCGTGCGCACTTCGTAGAAGTCGGCGATGCGATCATCGCCGACCTGAAGGAGCGCAGGAAAGGAATTCAGAAGGTCACGCTGCTCGACCAGCGCCACATGGGTTTGTGGCCACAGCGTGTGTACGACATCGTTGTGGCGGAACACGTGACGGGGCTGCCCGTCAAGCGAATCGATTCGCTCGAATTGGTTGTTGCCTTCGCAGAAGTGGGCAATGCGTGCGCTTGACACGGCACCACCCGCGCTAACCACAAAAGTACCTTGAAAGTTGCGATGGCTCGCCGCGTCATGAATTCGCATCAACCAAGAGCGCACCTCCCGCGGTTCAACGGGTGATTGCGACTGCGCGGACGCGAAGGGCAAAAAAGAACACAAGGCGCCAACCAACGTCAGCGCGAGCAGAGGTCGGTGCAGCATTCGGTTCAGTGATTGGGTGCTTCGGCGGCCGCGTTGCGCAAGAAGCCCGACGGCACGCCCAGCGCCGAAGTGCCAGCAAACTGCTGGTGGGCGGTGAGGTAGCGGTCGACACGTGCATCGCGAATGATCTTGCCAGTGAGGACGACGGTTTGGGGATCGACGGAGGCGTCTGCCGTGGTCAAGGTCGGCGGGACATTCGCGACCTGTGCGGTCGGCGTGCCGCCGAAGCCAATGCGGGCGAACAAGGACTCTGCTGAGCTGCTTCCCGCGGGCAATGGGGAGCGGGTGACGAGCAATGCGCCGGTCACAAGGACAAAGCCTGCAGTGACGGCCGACGGGGCGATCCAGGACCGGCGCGAACTGCGGGCGCCGTTTGCGACAAGGGGTGCAGCATATGGCTGGGTGGCGGGCTCAATTGGCACTTCCAACAAAGGTTCGGGCGCCAGCACCGCCGGTTCGACGGCGAGACGCGAGCGAAGAGCAGCCAGGAAGGCGATGTCGCGAGACGGCGATGAGGACAAGTCGTCGGATCGAAGGACGTCGCCGATGAGCTGGTAGGTATGCCAGGACGCCCGCGCGTCAGCATCGTCGCGCCAAGCTGTGCAGGCTCGCGCAGCCTCGACTGAATCGAGTTCGCCGTCGACCAGGGCAGACAGCTTTTCCAGTGCCGACGCGTCGGCCTCAGATTCGATTGACATGTCGCTCTCCAAATCCAAACGCCTAGCCTCTCACACAGTTCGGCACTTTACTCACCAGCGCTCACCTTCGCGCGTGTTCAGCAAAGGCCGCAAACGAGTCGCAATAGCTTCCCGGGCACGAAAGATACGGGAACGCACTGTTCCAATCGGGCAATTCATCAACTCGGCGATCTCTTCATAGCTCAGTCCTTCGATTTCTCGCAGCGTGATTGCTTGTCGCAAATCGTCTGACAAAGCTTCGATGGCGGCGTTCACGGTGTTGGCAATTTCCTTGCTCGCCAACAACGCTTCCGGCGTTTCGCCGTCGCTTAGTTCGTTTTCAGTACGGTAAGTTTCATCGTCCTCATCGCGGGAGGCTCGGGCTGATTCAGTAATCAGCGGATCGCGCTTGAGTTCCACCAGCGTCTTTTTCGCGGTGTTGACTGCGATGCGGTACAGCCAGGTATAGAAGGCACTCTCGCCCCTGAACTGGGGGATCGCGCGATAGGCGCGGATGAATGTTTCCTGGGCGATGTCGGGAATGAGATCCACGTCTCGAACCATGCGGCCGATGAGCCTCTCGATGCGTCGTTGATATTTCACGACCAGCATCTCGAAAGCGTTGAAGTCGCCACGCTTGACGCGTTCAATCAGCGGTGCGTCGGCGTCAGGGACATTCATTCGTTTGATTTCGGAGGCAGTGCTCTGTGCTGACACTGTCGTCGCCTTGGGCGGAACGCGCGGAATATACCGCACAGCGCAATGCATGCCACGCAGACTCAATGCCGTGGCGCTGGACAGGAATCCAGTGGGTTCGGCGACCGCCGGTCGCGAGATCTTGTTCGAAACGCAGCAGCATCCAGACGCCCAGATCGAGACTGACTTCCAGCTGTCCGGGCCAGGGCTCTTCGCCTACTGACGATGCCGGCCCCAGATTCCACCGCTGGGCGTCCCAGCGAAGACTGAAAGCTTGGCGTCGCATAAGCGTCGCGCCGGCGAGAACAATGGCGGCAGACGCAGCCAAGGCCATGACGCGAATGCCCACATAGGTCGATTCACCTTCGGCCAGTGCAAAAGCGACCAGCGAGCTCACTGAAGCAAGAAGCACGAGGGCGATCGCACATCGCCAGACGCCGAAACGCCGGATGGTGATCTGGAACGTCGGAGACGCGCGCATTCGGCGCAAGAAGTGCGCTGCTAATTAGGCCCGCTTGAACACCAGCGTGCCGTTAGTACCACCAAAGCCGAAGTTGTTCTTCACGGCCACATCGATCTTCATCTCTCTGGCCGTGTTGGCGCAATAGTCAAGATCGCATTCGGGATCTTGATTGAAGATGTTGATGGTGGGCGGCGACACCTGGTCATGAAGCGCAAGCACCGTGAACACGGACTCGATGCCACCTGCACCGCCCAACAGGTGGCCGGTCATCGACTTGGTCGAGTTCACGACCAGCTTCCGGGCATGGTCTCCGAAGGCAAGCTTGACCGCGTTCGTTTCGTTCAAGTCACCGAGCGGCGTTGACGTGCCGTGGGCATTGAGGTACTGCACTTGGTCTGCGTTAATGCCCGCGTTACGCAGCGCAGCCTTCATCGATCGCTTCGGACCATCAACGTTGGGGGCTGTCATGTGGAAGGCATCAGCACCCATGCCAAAACCCGCCAGCTCTGCGTAGATTTTTGCGCCACGCTTCTTGGCATGCTCGTACTCTTCGAGCACCAGCACCCCGCCACCCTCGCCGAGCACGAAGCCGTCGCGGTCTTTGTCCCAGGGACGGGATGCAGTGGCCGGGTCTTCATTGCGCGTTGAAAGCGCACGCGCCGCGGCAAATCCGCCGATGCCCAGCGGCGACACCGTTGATTCGGCGCCGCCGGCCACCATCACGTCGGCGTCGCCGTATTCGATCAAACGCCCTGCTTCGCCGATGCAATGCAGGCCGGTGGTGCAAGCCGTGACGATCGCGAGGTTCGGCCCCTGGAAGCCGAACTTGATCGACACGTGTCCTGAGATCATGTTGATGATCGAGGCCGGCACGAAGAATGGAGACACGCGGCGCGGGCCGCGAGCTTCCAGTTCAGCGTGGGTTTCTTCGATCAGTGGCAAGCCGCCGATTCCGGAGCCGACCAGACAGCCAATACGTTCAGCCTGTTCTTCGCTAAGCGCGTCGTTGGTAGGCAGGCCTGCATCACGCACGGCCTGAATCGACGCCGCCAATCCGTAGTGGATGAAGGTGTCCATGTGCCGCGCTTCTTTCGCCGGGAAATATTCCTCGACGTTGAAGCCCTTCACCTCGCCTGCAAACTTGCAAGCGAAGTTTGACGCATCGAACTTGGTGATGTTGGCGATGCCTGAGCGGCCAGCCAGCAGGTTGGACCAGCCTTCTTGCACTGTGTTGCCTACGGGGCTAATGAGCCCCAGGCCGGTGATGACGACGCGACGACGGGTCATGCGATCAACCTTCGATCTCAGGCCTTCTGATGCTTGACGGCGTAATCGATCGCCAACTGGACGGTGGTGATCTTTTCAGCCTCTTCGTCGGGAATCTCGATGCCGAATTCGTCTTCAAGGGCCATCACCAACTCCACCGTGTCAAGGGAGTCTGCGCCGAGGTCGGCTACGAAAGCCTTTTCATTCGTCACATCAGACTCGGGCACGCCAAGTTGTTCGGCAATGATTTTCTTGACGCGGGATTCGATATCGCTCATGACTCCTCCAGGAGTGTTTACAGAAACAGCCCGGGATTCTAAGGGTTGTGGGGTGCCTCCTCTAAGACAGCACACAACTCCATCCGGCCAGGCGGGTCCGGGGTGATTGATTCGAGCTTCAGCTCATGAACATGCCGCCGTTGATGTGCAGCTCAGTTCCTGTGATGTAGCCGGCTTCCGGGGAAGCCAGAAAGGCCACGGCATCGGCGACTTCGGCGGGCGCGCCCAGGCGGCCAAGCGGGATCTGACCGAGGAGCGCCTTCTTCTGGGATTCAGGCAGGCTGTCGGTCATGTCTGTGGCGATGAAGCCCGGCGCCACGCAGTTGACGGTAATGCCGCGGCTGCCGAGTTCACGAGCGAGTGCACGAGTCATGCCGGCGACACCCGCCTTCGCGGCGGCGTAGTTGGCCTGCCCTGGGTTTCCGCTCGCGCCCACGACCGAAGTGATGTTGATGATGCGGCCGTAGCGCTGCTTCATCATCGTGCGCATTACGCCTTGGCTCATGCGAAACACCGCATTGAGGTTGGTGTCGATGACGGCGTCCCAGTCGTCGTCCTTCATGCGCATAGCAAGCGTGTCGCGTGTAATGCCGGCGTTGTTGACGAGGATGTGTATCCCGCCGAATTCCTTGACGATCGCATCAATGGCGGCAGCGACCGCGAGTGCATCGTTCACGTCGAGCTCGATGCCACGGCCGCCTTGGGCTGCAAGCGCGTCGGTGATCGCCTGCGCGCCAGATTCACTCGTCGCCGTACCAATCACCTTGACGCCGCGATCAGCCAACTCGGTAGCGATGGCCTGACCGATGCCACGAGACGCGCCGGTTACGAGGGCGATCTGACCTGCGTATTGGACGTCGCTCATTGCCGCCCCCCATCCAGCAAGGCCTTGGCTTCAGCGAGGCTCACCGGATCGAAAACTGTCGTCGTGATGGCCCCGGGGTCGATGCGCTTGACCATGCCGGCAAGCACCTTACCCGGTCCGCATTCGATGACGTGCGTGATGCCGCGGGACCGAATAGCCTGAACAACCTCGACCCAGCGCACCGGTCCAAAGGCTTGGCGGTAGAGCGCGTTGCGGATTGCAGCGATTTCGACTTCGGCTTTCACGTCAATGTTATTGATGACCGTGATTTTCGGCAGAGCAATGCAGACCCCGGCCAGTCGGTCTTTGAGATGCTCGGCGGCTGGCCTCATCAAGCTGGAGTGGAATGGTGCCGACACCGGCAAAGGCAGAACTCGCTTGGCACCCTTGGCCTTCACGACTTCGCATCCCTTTTCCACGCCAGCCTTGGAGCCGGCAATCACTGTCTGCTTCAGGTCATTGAAATTCACCGCCTCGACCACTTCGCCGGTCGCCGCAGCCACTTCAGCGCACGCTGCGCGCACGGCATGCGCGTCCATGCCAAGAACGGCGGCCATCGCTCCGGCCCCCACGGGGACGGCTTCCTGCATGGCTCGGGCACGGAAGCGGACGAGGGGCAGTGCGTCAGCCAAGGTCAACGCGCCTGCGGCCACCAAGGCACTGTACTCACCCAGAGAATGGCCAGCCACGACTGCTGGCACGAGACCCGTCTCGGCCAGCCATGCGCGATAGCAAGCGATGCCTGCCGTCAGCATCACGGGCTGCGTGTTGGTCGTGAGGTCGAGTTGATTCTGCGGGCCGTCCTTGATCAGGCGCCCTATGTCTTCGCCCAGTGCCTCAGAAGCTTCGGCCAGGGTCTGGCGCACGGCGGTGTTATCACCCCAGGCATCGAGCATGCCTACGGACTGCGAGCCCTGCCCGGGAAATACGAATGCGAACGAAGTCATCGCTTGTCTCTTGTTTTCTGTTGCGATTAGAGGTCGAGCAAAACCGCGCCCCAGGTGAAACCGCCCCCCACCCCTTCGAGGAGCACCGTGTCACCTTGCTTGATCTTGCCTTTGCGAACCGCATCGTCGAGGGCCAACGGAATGGATGCGGCCGAAGTGTTGCCGTGTTCGTCCACGGTGACGATCACCTTGTCCATCGGCAACTTCAACTTCTTGGCCGTGCTTTGCATGATGCGGATGTTGGCCTGGTGTGGGATCAGCCAGTCGATGTCTGCATCAGTGCGGTCGGCCTTTGCAAGCACCGAGCGCGCCACGTCTTCCAGCACGCCCACAGCAAGCTTGAAAACCGCCTGGCCGTCCATTTTCAAAAGCGGATCACCGACGACCTTGCCGCCCGAAACACTGCCGGGCACGCACAGGATGCCGACATGGCGACCGTCAGCGTGCAACTCGCTGGCGAGGATGCCAGGCTTCTCGCTCGCTTCGAGCACGACCGCACCAGCACCATCACCGAAGAGCACGCACGTGGTCCGGTCCTTGAAATCGAGGATGCGGGAGAAGACTTCGGCGCCGATGACGAGCGCCTTGCTCGCCGCGCCCGTGCGTATCATCGAGTCGGCCACAGTCAGCGCGTAGACGAAGCCCGAACACACCGCCTGCACATCGAAGGCCGGACTACCCTGCACGCCCAGCTTTTTTTGAACGAGACAAGCAACGGACGGGAAAACCATGTCCGGCGTGGAGGTCGCGACGATGATGAGGTCAATGCTCGACGCTTCGAGCTTGGCGGCTTCCAGTGCACGCCTGGCGGCCTCGACCGCCAAGTCGCTGGCTGCGACATCGGCCGCAGCAAAGTGGCGGGCGCGGATGCCGGTTCGTTCGACGATCCATTCGTCGGACGTTTCAACACCGTCTGCAGCGAGCCTGTCGGCGAGGTCTTGATTGGTGAGGCGGTTCGGCGGCAGGAGGCTGCCGGTGCCGGTGATACGCGAATAGCGAGCGGACATGTGATTCATGCAGTAGGCGCAGCCGCGGGCACGACGGACTGCTCTTCGTTGACCCCAGGCATGGCCGCAAGAGTGTCGAGGATGCGATCATGCACCCGCTCGAGCAGGCCGTGGCGGGCGGCATCATAAGCCCGGTTCATTGCTTGCTCGAAAGCGAATGCATCGGACGACCCATGGGCCTTGAAGACCAGCCCGCGCAGACCGAGGAGTGCGCCTCCGCTGTAGCGACGATGATCGAGCCGGCGGGCGAGCCGATTCAGCACCGGCTTGGCCACCAGACCAGCCAGCATCGTGAGCGGAGTGCGCTTGAATTCTTGCTTCAGGAAGTGGGCGATCAGCGAGGCGAGCCCTTCGGAAGTCTTGAGCGCGACATTGCCCACGAACCCGTCGCAGACGACGATGTCGACCTCGCCCTTGAAAATGTCGTTGCCTTCGACGTTGCCGCAGAAGTTCATGTGGCCGGCGGCACCGATGGCACGCAGTAGTTCACCAGCGCGCTTGATGGCTTCGTTGCCCTTGATCTCTTCTTCTCCGATGTTGAGCAGACCGACGCTCGGGTTCTCCTTGCCATCCACGGCCGAAGCGAGCGCACTGCCCATGACCGCGAACTGAAGGAGGTGCTCTGCAGTGCAGTCGACATTGGCGCCGAGATCGAGCACCGTGGTGTAGTTGCCGAGCTTGTTGGGCATGACAGCGGCGATGGCCGGGCGATCGATGCCCTCAAGCGTCTTCAGCAGATAGCGCGACACCGCCATCAGCGCGCCTGTGTTGCCAGCGGAGACGCAGGCCTGCGCAACGGCGTTGCCGTCGGCACCTGGCTTGGCCAGGCTGACGGCAACGCGCATCGACGAGTCCTTCTTGCGCCGCAGCGCGACCTCGATCGGATCGTCCATCTCGACCACTTCCGTGGCTGCGACGATTGTGCATCGCGGCCAGGTGGCGGCGGGCGCGAGCGCATCAGCTCGACCAACGAGGATGACTTCGGCTTCCGGGTGGGCAGCCAAAAACGCCTGGCAGGCAGGCAAGGTGACGGAGGGCCCATGATCCCCCCCCATGCAGTCGATAGCGAGGCGAACTTGGTGCAGGTCTGGCAAAACTGGAAAGGATGAGCTCATGTCAGGCGATGATGCGCCACACAGCCCCAAAGATGCGTCCACGCATCAAATGGATCGCCCGGCACTGCTGGCGCAGGCCGGGCGATGAAGCAGCATCTGGCAGAGGCGCACGCGCACGCGAAGAATCGCGGCCGGCCTTCGCGCTGCAGATCAGGCGTCGGCCTTGGTCTTCAGGACCTTGCGCCCACGGTAGAAGCCCGTCGGGCTGATGTGGTGGCGCAGATGCGTCTCGCCAGTGGTCGGCTCGACAGCTATGCCGGGTAGGGCAACAGCGTTGTGCGCGCGGTGCATGCCACGCTTCGAGGGCGACTTCTTGTTCTGTTGAACGGCCATGGGATTCTCCTTGAGCTTCGGCGGTATGCAACTCAGCAAGATGCTGCTGCGAAATGCTTGGGCGCCGATTTGCATTCGGCAAGGCTGCTCGCATACATTCAAGAACTGCGACAGCCGAAAAGCCGGCAATTCTAGCATCAAGCCAAGTGTCCTCCACCCCTATATGTCGAGGCTAATTTGGCGCGCTGCCGCGCTTGAGCGCTGCCAGCACCGCAAACGGATTGGGTGCTGACTCTTCGCCCTTGTCGTCGCCGTGGGGCAACGGCAGCGGGTCGGGGCACACCTCATGACGCGGCACGAGCGGCAGGGCAAGCAGCAGCTCATCTTCGACCAGTTCGCACAAATTGAGCGAACGGGTCAAGGCAAGCACGTCGTCTTCGCTGTCAGCATCGAGCTGCGCGGCCAGGTCTTCATTCGCGACGAAATGGAAACTGCGCTGCACGTTGAGCGGCGTTTCAACGGGGCCGAGACAACGTTGGCACACCAGCGAGACACAAGCCTTCGCTTGCACGTGCAGCCACACCTCAGGCCCGCTTGCGCGCTTCGTTCGGCTTTCGCCTTGAGCACTCCATTGAGCCAGATCGGCATCGGTCGGTCGAGCCTCCGAATGAGCCGCATCGAAAAGACGTTTCAACAAGGTCACAGGCCACTCTCCGTCGAGTGAACCACCATCCTTGGCGAAGGCTTCGACATCGAGACGTGTCGGGTCGACTGGGCGCAGTTTCATGTCGCCAAGTGTACGGTTGACCTCAGAGGCTGAGAGTTTCTCGAGCGTGTCCGAGCAGCACGTTAAAAGACGCAGGATCTAGCTGCAAAGCTCAACCATAGCGCGTGCTATGGCGAGCATTTGCAAGGCGCACGGGGCCTTTTGGCGTGATGAGCAGGCATGATCGAAGCACTCTCAGCCTCTCATGCCGACAGAGCGTCCCAGCCCGCCATGCATTCGACCGATGGGAGAATCCCGGCATGACGACCATCTCGCCACCCGCCCTTGTTCTAGGATCGACATCACGTTATCGCAGGGAGCTTCTCGAAAGATTGCGACTGCCATTCAGCGTAGACGCTCCACATGTGGATGAAACGCCGATTGCCGGCGAGAAGCCTGCGGATCTCGCTCTTCGCCTGGCACTCGCCAAGGCGCGAGATGTTGCATCACGAGCACCTCGGTCGATCGTCATCGGCTCGGATCAGGTTGCCGATCTCGAGGGAGTTTCAGTTGGAAAACCTGGAAACCATGAACGCGCCACCGAACAGCTTCGCTCCATGAGCGGGCGGAGTGTCGTGTTCCAGACTGCAATTGCCGTCGTCCGAGCAGATTCAGGCTTCGAAGCCTCTGCGCTCGTGCCAGTCACTGTTCGATTTCGACACCTGAGCGACGCGGAAATCGAGCACTACCTGCGAATTGAAGAACCCTACGACTGCGCAGGCAGCGCGAAGTCCGAGGCCCTGGGGATCGCTCTGCTGGATTCGATCGAATCCGATGACCCCACAGCGCTCGTGGGTCTCCCGCTGATCAGGACCTGCCACTTGCTGCGCGAAGCCGGGCTGGACCCTCTGGCCCCATGACCGGCACCCTCTTCCTCGTCCCCAATACGCTCGATTTCGGCGTCGTGGCGGACACACCCCCACCGCTGTCGGACGCTCTTCCGCTGGGCGTGATTCGAACTGCCGCACGCCTGACTCATTGGGTAGCGGAGAACGCCAAGACGACGCGCGCCTTTCTCAAGCGGGTGGATGCTGTCGTGTCATTGACGCAAAATCTTCAGTCGGTGCAGATCGTGGAACTACCCCGCCCCCAAAAAGGTGCAAAGCATGCCGCTCCTGGGCCGAACCTCGACGCCCTGCTCACTCCCACTCTTCAAGGCGTCGACATGGGGCTGATCTCCGAGGCGGGCCTCCCTGCGGTGGCCGATCCAGGGGCGGCGCTGGTCGAAGCGGCCCACCGGCGCGGCATCAGAGTCGTGCCCCTTTCAGGACCGAGTTCGCTGATGCTCGCCCTGTCGGCCAGTGGACTGAACGGACAAAGTTTCGCCTTCGTGGGCTATCTACCTGTCGAAGCGACCGAGCGCGGAGCCCGCATTCGCGAACTCGAGGCCCTGTCGCGGCGGCATGGCCAGACCCAGCTCGTCATCGAGACACCCTATCGCAACGAAGCTTTGCTCGAGGCGCTGCTCGGCACCCTCGCCCCCAGCACGCGGCTGTCGATCAGTTGCGGACTCACCCTGGCCGCAGGATGGACACGCACAGACACCGTGGCCCGCTGGAAAGGCGGTGCGGCAAGAACCATCCCGAAGGATGTGCCAGCTATCTTCAGCCTACTGGCCTGAATCCGCCGGCTCGACCTTTTTCGCCCCGAACAGCGCAGCGACCTTGCGCTTGGGCTTGATGTTGGGAGAAAGGTCGCGCGGCGCCTGAACGGCTTGCGAGGCCTTCGCCTCCCACGCGGGCTCGGCAGTGGCGCTTGCCTCGTAGGGAAGCTCGAAGAACGGGTCCAACTTGGGCTTTGGTGGCACATACCCATAGCCCGAGCCACTCGATCGCGACGTGGGGCGACTGTCACGACGATCATCGTCATCGCGACGCGGACGATCGCGTAGCTCGCGGCGCGGGCGATCGTCATCCAGCTCCAGAGGCTCGAGGTCGATCTTCTTCTTGATCAATTTCTCGATGTCGCCGATCAATCGAGCGTCTTCACGCGTCACCAGCGTAATAGCCAACCCTGACGCACCAGCCCGACCCGTACGGCCGATGCGATGCACGTAGTCTTCGGCATTGAAGGGAACGTCGAAGTTGAAGACTGCAGGCAGATCGGCGATGTCCAGACCGCGCGCCGCGACGTCGGTAGCCACAAGCACATCAACTTCGCCGCGTTTGAAGGCCTCCAGAGCCTTCAGGCGTTCGTCCTGAGACTTGTCTCCATGCAGGGCATTGGTGCGCAAGCCATCGCGCTCGAAGGCACGAGCAAGACGAGCGCATCCAAGCTTGGAATTGACGAAAACAATGGCCTGCGTGAGGGTGCGGTCCTTGATCAGCTTCAGGACAGCAGCACGCTTGTCGTCCGCCGCAACGCTGAAGAAGCGCTGCTCCACGGTGGTCGCAGTCGCGTTCGGCCGCGCCACTTCCACAAGGACCGGGTCCTGCAGGTAGCTCTCGGCTAGCCGCTTGATTTCCGGCGAAAACGTGGCAGAAAACAGCAAGGTCTGGCGCTGCTTGGGCAGGTAGCTCAGGATGCGCTGCAGGTCAGGCAGGAAGCCGATGTCCAGCATGCGGTCGGCTTCGTCGAGCACGACGTACTCGACTTGGTTGAGCACCGCGCTCTTCGCTTCGATGTGGTCGAGCAGGCGCCCCGGCGTGGCAATCAGCACTTCGACGCCAGCTTTCAGCTCGAGCGTCTGCGGCTTCATGTCGATGCCGCCGAAAACGACAGCGGCCCGAAGCTTGGTGTGCTTGGAGTAAGTTTTGACGTTATTGGCGACCTGGTCGGCAAGTTCGCGGGTCGGCGCTAGAACCAAGGCCCTCACTGGATGCCGCGCCGGCGACATGCTCGCGTTTTCGTGTTTGAGCATTTTTTGCAAGAGAGGCAGAGAGAATGCCGCCGTCTTGCCAGTACCGGTCTGGGCTGCGCCCATCACGTCACGGCCATCCAGAACGATTGGGATGGCTTTCGCCTGGATGGGCGTCATCGTCAGATACCCGGATTCCGCGACGGCGCGAAGTAGCTTCGGGTCGAGCGCAAGGGTGTCGAAACGGGCGGGGGCGGGCTGCGGCGAATCGGTAGCGGTCGCCCCGGCGCCCGCGGCCAGGGATTTTTCGGTCATCTGGCGATTATCGCCGGGCGGGGCAAAGCCCCTTTTATGTCGCCAATCAGCGCCGAACGATGAGCCAGTCGGGCACTCTGAATTTGACAATGCTTCCGTACAGAAAGACATACGTCATTGCAAACACGATGATGAAGCCGCCCAGCACCAGCGAGTTGTTCCAAAAGAGCATCGCGGGCACGACCGACATCATGCACAGCAACCACAGGTAGGGCGCCGTCATCGAATTACGTTTGGTCAGCACTTTGGCCTCGCGATTACCCACCGCCCAACGCATCAGGCGGCGGTAGATGAGGCTGTGCAGGTGAACGCCATCGGGCATCCCGATGGCGCGGCCACGCACGAACTTGCGGCGGTACATCGAGAACACCGTCTCGAAGATCGGATAGATGCACATCAGCAGCGGACACATCGGCGAGACGTTGGGGTTTCGATGCACGAGCAACACACTTAGCTCAGCGACGAAGAATCCGAGGAAATACGCCCCGCCATCTCCCAAAAAGATCAAGCCCGCCGGGAAGTTCCAAATGAAAAATCCCATGACGGCCCCCAGCCCCGACAGTGCACACAGTGCGATCACCGGGTCGCCAGCCTGAAATGCGACGTAGGCTGTTGCTGCGAGCATCAGTACCACGCACATCGCCGCCAATCCATTGAAGCCGTCAATGATGTTCACGGCGTTGGCGACGCCGGCGACGGCGAACAAAGTGACAAGGACAGCACACACACGAAATGACACGAGCCAATCGATTCCGGGAATGTCTGTACGTTCAATGATGGCCCCGAGGAACCAAGCCGCAAGCCCAGCTGACACTGCGGTAAAAAAGAGTCTGCGACGCGGACTCTGGGTCTTTGTGAGATCCTCGGCCAGACCCGAAAAAAATGCTGGAACGGCACAGAGCATGAGTTCGACCCCGAGCAGGGCCTGACCAGAACTGAGCACAGTGAAGAGGCCGAGTGCGGTAGCCAGCCCAATGACGATACCCAATCCGCCGACCCGCGGTACCGGACGCGAATGGAACTTCTGAGGCCCCGACATGTCGAGGTCCGCCGACAAATGCGAATGGGTGCGGGCTGAACGGATGATGAAGAAGGTGACTGCAGCGGATACGGCGAAGCCGAGAAGCAAGGCGATCATGTCCTTAGTGTATTCGGGGGCCTCTCGGTGTCCCCTGCAGCGGTAGCTACAATCGCGCCCCGCTCTTCCCATGAACAATACGATAACCAGGACTTTGTCATGCTGTTGATCACTGGAGCCGCGGGCTTCATAGGCGGAAACTTTGTCCACCACTGGTTCGCAAGTTCCAGCGAACCAGTTGTCGTGCTGGACAAGCTCACCTATGCCGGCAACGCAGCGACGATCGCCGCGTTCCTCAAACCAGGTCACTGCGAGCTGGTGCAAGGCGACATTGGAGACCGAACTCTTGTCTCAAGATTGCTGAATGAGCACAAGCCGCGTGCTCTACTCCATTTCGCAGCCGAAAGTCATGTCGATCGCTCTATTCATGGCCCCGGGGAATTCGTCCAAACCAATCTCGTTGGAACATTCGGCCTGCTTGAAGAAGTGCGGGCATACTGGACCGAACTGCCCAGTGAAAAGCGAGATTCATTTCGCTTGCTACATGTTTCCACCGATGAGGTCTATGGCTCGCTGAACGACACGGACCCAGCGTTCACCGAGACGACACCTTATTCACCCAACAGCCCCTATTCCGCCACCAAGGCCGGGAGCGATCATCTTGTTCGTGCCTACCACCACACGTATGGCATTCCAACGCTGACAACAAACTGCAGCAACAACTACGGTCCGTATCACTTTCCGGAAAAGCTCATCCCGCTGATGATCCTGAATGCGTTGGACGGAAATCCACTGCCCGTTTATGGTGACGGAAAGAACATACGAGATTGGCTCTACGTGCGCGATCACTGCGAAGCCATTCGCCAGGTTCTCGAGCGAGGTCGACCAGGAGAAACGTACAACGTTGGCGGCAAGAACGAGATTCGCAACATCGACGTCGTGACGACCATTTGCCGCAAGCTGGACGCATTGCGCCCGCGCGCAACGGGCAAGTACGAAGATCTCATTACTTATGTGACGGACCGCCCTGGTCATGACAGGCGGTATGCCATCGACCCGAGCAAGATTGAACGCGAGATCGGGTGGCAGCCGGCCGAAACATTCGCCAGCGGCATCGAGAAAACAGTTCGGTGGTATCTCGAGAACGATGAGTGGACCACAGGTGTCAGATCTGGGGCCTATCGCCAGTGGATTCAGACGCACTATGGCCCTCAATCGCGAGGGCCTGGCGTTTGAAGATTCTGCTCTTCGGCAAGAGCGGCCAAATCGGCTGGGAGTTGCAGCGCGCGCTACTCCCCCTCGGAGAACTCGTTGCGGTCGGCTCCGAAAGTACAGATCTGTGCGGCGACTTCAACCAGCCGGAAGAAATAGCGCGGACGATTCAATCGGTCCGCCCCGGCATCATCGTCAATGCTGCTGCCCACACGGCTGTCGACAAGGCAGAGAGCGAGCCCGACTTTGCACGCACATTGAATGCCACCACCCTGGGCGTGATCGCGCGAGCAGCCGCAGCATCAGGCGCGTGGCTGATGCACTACAGCACGGACTACGTGTTCGACGGCAGCGGGACTGCACCCTGGACCGAAGATTCACCCACTGGGCCGTTGAGTGTCTACGGTCGCACCAAACTTGAAGGCGAACAGGCGATTCGCGCAAGCGGGTGCAAGCACATCATTTTTCGCACGAGTTGGGTCTACGGGGCGCGCGGCAGCAACTTTGCGAAGACCATGTTGAAATTGGCGCAAGAGCGCGAGCGCCTCACCGTCATCAACGATCAGTTCGGCGCGCCAGCGGGCGCGGATCTGCTCGCCGACTTGACGGCAATAGTCCTTCGTACGGCACTGTCGCGAAATGAAGTGGGCGGGACTTATCACGTGGCTCCAGCAGGAGAAACCACTTGGCATGGCTATGCGACTCACGTAATCGAATTCGCGCGAAGGGCTGACATGTCCATCAAGGTGCAGCCTGCTGAAATCGAAGCAGTACCGACAAGCTCGTTTCCAACTCCTGCGAAGCGGCCTGGCAACTCGCGGCTTAATACATCAAAGTTGCGGAATACATTCAACGTCACGCTACCCGATTGGCGAGTTGGCGTTGATCGAATGCTGACTGAAATACTCGAGCGCTAACGCGTCTTGGGAAGGGAGAGGCACCATGACAAGAAAAGGAATCATCCTTGCCGGAGGGTCAGGAACGCGATTGCATCCGGCAACACTTGCCGTGAGCAAGCAATTGCTGCCCGTTTACGACAAGCCGATGGTGTACTACCCGCTCAGCACGCTGATGCTTGCGGGAATCCGCGACATCCTGCTGATCAGCACGCCTCAGGACACCCCTCGGTTCGAGTCGTTGTTGGGCGATGGCAGCAAGTGGGGGCTCAACTTGAGCTATTGCGTTCAGCCTAGCCCCGACGGACTGGCGCAAGCATTCATTCTCGGCAAAGACTTCGTCGATGGCCAACCCAGCGCGCTGGTTTTGGGCGACAACATCTTCTACGGGCATGATTTCAACGCCCTGCTGAGCAGCGCAACGGCATGCCAGCGCGGCGCAAGTGTGTTCGCCTATCACGTGCAGGATCCCGAACGTTACGGCGTGGTGGAATTCGACGCGAATCGCCAAGCCTTGAGCATCGAAGAAAAGCCAAAAGCCCCGAAGAGCAACTATGCCGTCACGGGCTTGTACTTCTTTGACGAACAAGTGTGCGACATCGCGGCCGACATCAAGCCATCTGCACGCGGCGAATTGGAAATCACCGAGGTAAACGCGCGCTACTTGCGGATGAATCAGCTGAATGTCGAGATCATGGGGCGCGGTTATGCGTGGCTCGACACCGGCACCCATGACAGCCTGCTGGAAGCAAGCCAGTTCATCTCCACGCTCGAGAAACGTCAGGGCCTTAAAGTCGCTTGTCTCGAAGAAATTGCGTATCGAGCCGGCTGGATCACTGCCGAAGCATTGGAACGTCAGGCCCACCTGATGGCGAAGAACGGCTATGGGCAATACCTATTGAAGGTTCTCAAGGAACAGGTGTTTTGATGAAGGTCACGCCTACTGCCATCCCTGAAGTGTTGCTCGTCGAGCCCAAGGTGTTTGGCGATGAGCGAGGCTTCTTCATGGAGAGCTTCAATCAGCGTGCATTCGACGAGGCCGTCGGATATGAAGTGCGTTTTGTACAAGACAACCACTCGCGATCGACCAAGGGTGTACTGCGGGGGTTGCACTATCAACTTCCGCCGCATGCGCAGGGAAAACTCGTGCGGGTCGTGAGCGGCGCGGTGTTCGATGTAGCCGTGGACATGCGTCGCAGCAGCGCAACTTTGGGGAAGTGGGTGGGGTACGAACTCAGTGCGGCGAACCATCGGCAACTGTGGATTCCGCCGGGCTTTGCACATGGCTTTCTTGTGCTCTCCGACGTTGCGGAATTTCTCTACAAGACCACCGACTACTACGCCCTGCAATCGGAGGGGGCTGTCCGCTGGAATGACCCGACATTGGCGATCGCTTGGCCATCGGCAGGCATCGCACCGCCTCAACTTTCCAAAAAGGACGCCTCCGCGCTCGCTTTCGCTGAGGCGCCCACCTTCGCCTGAGGGGCATCGCCCAAGGCTTGCAGACACACATAGAATGCGCGTTCACCGCATGAACGCACCCATAAACCCAAGCCCCCCCCGACGATCTTCATCGACAGATGCCGACGCTAGTGCAACCCTGCATGCCTTGCGATTGCTGGCTAATCGGCCGGCGCTATCGCAACGTCAGCTATCGCGCGAACTTGGGCTAAGCCTGGGAAAGACGCACTACGTCCTGCACGCGCTGCTCGACAAGGGCTTGGTGAAGATAAAGAACTTCAAACGCAGTGGCAACAAGTTGGCCTATGCCTATCTGCTCACTCCGAAGGGCCTACGCGAAAAGTTGCAGCTGACGCGAGACTTCCTCACCCGCAAAGAAGCGGATTTCGAAAGCCTGCGTCGAACGATCGCCGGACTGCGCGACGAACTCGGCAAGGAGGTACCCACTCAGATGCCTGAGCACGAGACAGGATCGCGCGATCGAAAGCCTTCCGCTGAATCGAACCCACTAACATGAAAAAAGTACTGGTCACCGGGGCCGACGGATTCATCGGATCGCATCTCGTTGAGTTGCTGGTTCGCGAGGGCCATGACGTCAAGGCGCTGTCGCAATACAACTCATTCAACAACTGGGGTTGGCTGGAAGACACGGATTGCCTTGAAGGCATCGAAGTGCTCAGTGGTGACGTCCGCGATCCGCACTACTGCAAACACATCACCAAGGGCGT
>Ga0070663_100000284_pt1 | contig 25771 bp, 21 predicted proteins | sample KBSC63metaG_FD_65646 | JGI IMG/M metagenome (GOLD analysis project Ga0070663, IMG submission 65646) | Corn rhizosphere microbial communities from Kellogg Biological Station, Michigan, USA - KBS C6-3 metaG | ecosystem: Host-associated > Plants > Roots > Rhizosphere > Soil ...
TCGCCGCCGACCTCAGAGCGCTGGGCCAACACCAGCAAGCCCGCGAACTGAACGAAGACACCCTCGCCCGCTGCAGGCGCGTCCTCGGCGACGACCACCCCAGCACCCTCATCACCGCCAACGACCTCGCCCTCAACGTCAGAGCGCTGGGCCAACACCAGCAAGCCCATGAACTGAACGAAGACACCCTCGCCCGCTGCAAACGCGTCCTCGGCGACGACCACCCCCACACCCTCGTCAGCGCAAACAACCTCGCCATCGACCTCAGAGCGCTCGGCGAACACCAGCAAGCCCGCGAACTGAACGAAGACACCCTCGCCCGCTGCAAACGCCTGCTCGGCGACGACCACCCCCACACCCTCATCACCGCCAACAACCTCGCCCTCAACCTCAGAGCGCTCGGCCAACACCAGCAAGCCCGCGAACTGAACGAAGACACCCTCGCCCGCTACAAATGCCTCTTCGGCGACGACCACCCCAGCACCCTCATCACCGCCAACAACCTCGCCGGCGACCTCAAGGCACTGGGGTATGACGAGGACGCGCCGGAATGACAGCCGGCTGCCGTCACTCCGGGATGCCAGCCACCTCCAATACACCCCCAGAACAACTCAGCGCAGGGGCGATTCGCACGTCGAAGCGCACCGTCGAGATCCTGAGCGAGTGGGCCGCGACCTCGACAGCTTCGAAGACCGGCCCGGGCTGCGGGTGTCGCGGTGCTGTTCGAGACGTCCCGCTGCTCCCCGATCGGAAGGTCGGCTTGGCTGTCGTGTCCCTCGGCGGCGCGGCCGGCACGCTCTTCGTGCGAGCCGCCAGGTCCCAGCTCCGCGAGGTCACTTCCTCCAAAGGACACGCCAAAGGCAAGGTCGTCGTCGCGGTCCGCCCGATCCGAGACGGACACTCCATGACAGGGGCCCGATCCGGCGAGGGGTCAAGCCGTCGCGTGCCACGTCATCCGGTCCGGCGGCTTCGGCCCGTTGCGCCACCACCTCGGCACCGTCCGGCGGCTGTTCGGCTCGTCGTAGGTGTCCTCGCCGCTGCTCCGGCCTTCGACCAGCGGCTCCGCGCACCGGGGAGCGGCCGGTAGCCCGAGCAGCTCGGCGGGGCGGGTTCTGCCGCTGCACGCCGGTCCGCCGGTCGCGGTTCCGGCGGACCAGCGCTACGACGAAGCAGCCCGCCGTGGCAGGGAGCAGAAGGTACAGCGTCGGCGCGCCGATGAGCAGCGCGAGATCGCGGGCGCGTTCGTCACCGGTGTCCAGGACGATCGACACCGTGGTGAGCCCTGCGGTGGTCACCGCCGCGATCGCCGGGATGCGCCACCGGCTCTTCAGCCGACCGGCCGGCTTGCCGGCGAAGGTGGAGACGTCGGCCTGTTTCACGATCTTCCTTCCTCCGGTGGTTTCGGTCGTTGCCTGCCGGGCAGGCCGGAAACCTTCGTGCGGTCGCGGCCGTCAGCCGGCGGGCGTTCCCGTCTCCCTCAGCGCGGCGCGGAGGGTGGCGGGCCCGCCGTGCCAGGCGATGTGGGCGTCCGGGCGTACCAGCGTCCACGGCATGGTGGCCTCGACCGGGGACGCCAGCACCACGCGGTCGTGCCAGCCGTCCATTGTGGACCTTGCTTCGCCCGGCGCCAAGAGGACGAACTTGCCTTCGCGCAGCACCTCGTACAGCCGCCGGGAATCCTGCAAGGGAACGTCCTGCGCCCGGGGTGCCCGCGGGTAGTCGATCCCGATACCGGAGATGGTGCCGGCGGCCTTGCGGGCCACGGGTGGAAGGTGCAGCGCGGCTCCGCCGATGAGGTTTCGGGTCAGCCGGCCGGCGCGGGATCGGATCATCGCCATCCGGATGATCGCGCCGCTGCTGCGCAGGACGAGGCGGCCGACCGGGTGCCGCTCGCTTTCGTAGGTGTCGAGGAGGCCGTCCGGCGCCCGGCCCTGGGCCGCGGCGGCGAGTTTCCAGCCGAGGTTGGCGGCGTCCTGCAGGCCGGTGTTCATGCCCTGCCCACCGGCCGGAGAGTGCACGTGTGCCGCGTCCCCGGCCAGGAACACCCGTCCCACCCGGTAGTGCGGGGCTTGGCGCTCGTCGCTGTGGAAGCGGGATATCCAGCGCGCCTCCTGCAGACCGAAGTCGGTGCCCAGCGCGCGCCGCATGACGTCACGGATTTCCCCGAGGGTCACCGGTGCGGTGTCGGGCAGCTGCTCGCGGCGGTCCCAGGCGAAGACGCGGTGCCACCCGTCGCCGAACGGCGCGACGAACGCGAACGCGTCGCCGACGGCGTTGACCGCGAGCACGTCTTCCGGTGCGTGGGTCAGGCGGACATCGGCGAGCATGATCGATTTGAGCACCGACTTGCCGGGGAACGGCAGCTTCAGCGCGTCTCGCACGGCGCTGTGCACCCCGTCGGTGCCGACCACGTAGTCCGCTCGCACCGTGGCGCCGCCGACGGTCAGCTCGACGCCGCCGGCGTCCTGGCGCACTGCGGTCACTTGCGCGTCACGCACGATGCGGGCACCGGCTGCCGTCGCCCGCTTCTCGAGCACCTTTTCCACGTTGTACTGCGGGGTGATCAAGAGGTAGGGAAACCTCGTCGGCAGGCTCGACAGGTCGATCCGCAGGTGATCGAAGAGGCGCAGCCGCTCGACCGGCGCACCGCCGGCGACGACCTCGTCGGCCAGTCCCCGGGCGTCGAGGTGCTCGAGTGTCCGGGCATGAACGCCGAAGGCGCGGGTCAGATTGGATTCCGTACCGCGTCGCTCCAGCACGGTCACGTCGACGCCGGCTTGCGCCAGGTCGCCGGCGAGCAGCAGTCCGGTGGGCCCGGCGCCGACGATCGCGACGGTGGTTCGCTCGATCATGATGACCTCCTGTGTGGACGATGGGGAAACGCGATCACCAGCAGCGGGACGACGAGACTGAAGCCGATGATCAGGAAGGGGTAGCTCGGCAGCGCTGCCGCGGGCAGGACCACGAGTTTGAAGCTGTCGATCGCCGTGTGCAGCAGCGCGGGAGCCCACAGCGTGCCGCTCATGGCGTAGAGCCGGCTCAACGCGATCGAGGTGACCGCGGCGACCAGCATCGCGCCGACGCCGATGGCAGGTCCGGCCGTAGCCACGATCGGGACGTGGGTGAGCGCGATCAACGGCATCGACCGGAACACCGCCGGCCAGAACGACCGGCCCTGCGCCAACCGGCGGAAGACGTACCCGCGCCAGACCAGCTCCTCGGCCAGCCCGTGCAGGGTGAAGATGCCGATGAGCACCACCGGCCAGTCGGGTCGCAGCGGGATCGATGCGCCGCTGACCAGCCCGGTGACCGGCCAGACCAGCAGCACCAGCGCGGAGATCGCGGCCGACACCGTCAGTGAGCGCCGGTCGGGCCGGCCCAGACCCAGCGCCCGGAGCGCCTCGCGCAGGGGCCGGCGGTACAGGCCCCGGGCTACGGCGAGGAAAGCCGCCACCACCGCGGCCAGGATCGCCGGTCCCCAGCGCGCGGTCGGATCGGCCGCGCTCACACCGGCGAGTACCGCCCAGAGGACGAGGAAGCCGAGGAGGAACCGCGCCCAGGTCGCCGGGGTGCCGACGGCCGGGCGGGGCCCCGCTTCGTCCAGGTAGGTGGCCATGGCGGGTCACCGTTTGACGACGTCGGTCAGGCTGCGGCGGGGGCTGAGGCCTGGCTCGCGTTCGGGGTGGCCGATGCGGAAGGACACCAGGCCGGTGGTGGCGGGCCGGCCGAGCAGGTCGGCCCAGCGGCTGGAGAAGACGTCCGGATTGCCGAGCGCGTGGTCGCGGTCGATGCGTTCGGTGATCTGGTTCATGTGGTGGAAGCCGAGGCCGAGCGAGGTCGCGGCGAGGTGCATCCGAGCCAGCAGCCGGCCGCCGGTCACCTGGGCGGTCCGGTCCGCGACGTCGCCGACGGTGATGATCCCGTACGCCGCTGCGGTGGCGGTGTGCACGTCGCGGGTGGCCTTGACCCAGAAGGCGTCGCCGTCGGTGCGCGACTGCGCCGGCAGTAGTTTCGCGGCGAACAGGGTGAGACCGCTGAGGCCCTGGCCGTCGAGGGTGAGCCCGTCGCGGTGTCTGTCGATGTCGCCGCGGTCGTTGCGGAACCAGGCGAACGCTTCGCTCGACTGGTCCGCGTCCGCGGTGATCGCCTCGGTGGCCTCGACGTAGAGCGCGCCGAGCCGGTCCCGGGCCGCGCGGTCGGTGATCCAGTGCACGCCGGCGCCGTCGACCCGCGAGGCCTGGTCGGCGAGGCCGCTCGGATCGACGGGCTCACGGGTGTACGGGCCGCGGTTGGTGTGCCGCCGCGGGATCGCCTCGGCGAGCATGCGGTCGGACCCGGAACCGCCGGGCCTCAGTTCGACCCGCGCGACGTAGTCCGACGCAGTGCCGTCCGGGAACAGGGTGACCTCGGGGGTGAAGCCGGCCGGCCCGGCCGCGATCACCATGTTCTCCACGGCGCAACCCAGCCCGGCGAAGTGCTCGCGGGCGCTCGCGTCGTTGCGGGGCATCCGCCGGGCGGGATCGGAATGGACCTTGATGACGTCGCCCGTGACCACGAACCGCCAAGCCTGCGTGTTGTGCGGGTTGCAAGCGAGAACGCCGGCCGCGAGGACCCGGTCGACGCCGGACAGGGTCGCCCAGTCGTGCCAGAGGTCGTACGGGTCACCGGAACCCGCGGTGAAGGCGCCGTTGGTGCCGGCGCGGACACCGCCGGCACCCACACCGGCGACAGCCGCCGCGCCGAGGCCGATACCGGCCAGTTTCAACGTGGACCGGCGAGTCATCGCTGTCCTTTCGTGTACCGCAGTGGTGGTGGTCGGTGGTTTTTCGCCGATCGTGGCCATCTCGCATCTCCTGGTGGTCGGGCCGGATCCAGAAGGAGAATCGCGGTCGACCGGGTGCCCGCGCACCACCCCGCCGCGGATGTACCCGGGGTGGCAGAATCGGGCCGAGTTGCGGCGCCCGGCCGCAGGTCGGGAGCGTCATGACGGCGGACAAACCCGCACGGCCGCTGCTCACCGTGAAACAGGTGATCCCCCCGGTCCGGCACGGCGCGATTTCCCGCGAGCGACTGGAACGGCAGCTGCGCTCGGCCGAGACCCGGCTGACCGTGGTGGTGGCCCCCGCCGGGTGGGGCAAGACGAGCCTGCTGAGCGGCTGGGCGGCGGGCGCGGCCGAGAATCGCCGCCTCGCGTGGGTCTCTCTCGACGAGAGCGACGACGAGCCGGTGCGGTTCTGGAGCTATGTGCTCACCGCGCTGCACAGCAGCAGTGACGAAATCAGCGTGGGCCCGCTGCAGGCGCTGGACGGGGCCGGTATCGCACCGACCGATCTTGCGCTGCCGATGGTGCTGAACGAGCTGGCCGCGTCCACGGTGCCGCACGTCCTGGTGCTCGACGACTACCACGTGCTCACCGATCCACGGATCCACGAAGCGGTCGAATTCCTGGTGACGTACCTGCCCACCTCGTTGCGGCTGGTGATCGCCGGGCGGACGGACCCGCCGCTGCCGATCGCCCGGCTCCGGGCCCGCGGCGAGCTGACCGAGCTGCGAGCGTCGCAGCTGCGGTTCTCTCCGGACGAGGCGGCCGCCCTGGTGTCAGCCGTGTCGGGCAACGACCTCGACGGTGCAACGGCCGCGGCCGTCTGGGAACGGACCGAAGGGTGGGCGGCAGGCCTGCAACTGGCGGCCCTGGCACTGCGTGCCGACCCGGCGAAGGCAAGCGGGGACGACCGGCACCTGCTGGACTACTTCGCGGCCGAGGTCCTGCCCGGCCTCGCCCCGCCGCAGCGCGACCTGCTCGTGCGAGCCGCCCCGCTCGAACGGCTATCCGGCCCGCTCTGCGACGCCGCGCTGCAGGTGACCGGCTCGGCCGAGGTGCTGGCCGACCTCGTCCGGGCCGACCTGTTCGTGGCCGCCCTGGACGACGAACAGCACTGGTACCGGCTTCACCACCTGCTGCGCGACGCACTGGCCCGCGAGGCGACGACGGACCCACGAGAGGTCCTCGGCCGCGCCGCGAGCTGGTTCGCCGCCCAGGACCGGATCGACGACGCGGTACACCACCTGCAGCGCGCCGGCCGCGACGACGACGCCGCCGGGCTCCTGGAGAACAGCGCGGAGACGTGGTTCTTCCCGCGCGGGGCCGCGGCCACCTACCTGCGGTTCGGTGAGCGGTTGCCCGGTTCCGCGGTCGGCCCGTCGCTGGCGTTGACGTTGGGCTCCGCGGCGGCCCTCTGCGGCGACCAGGCGCGCGTAGTCCGCTGGCTGGACGCAGCCGACGCGGCAGGCACCCCCGACACCGTCGCCCCCGGCTGGCACAGCTTCCGCGCCGCCGTGCTGTGCTGGCGTGCGGCGTTCGGTCTCTCCGATGCCGAGTCCGCGCGATCCGTGGCCCTGGCGCGCGAGGCCCTCGAATTGGAGACCGCGGGTGGCGCACCCGGGCATCCGGTCGTGCGTCCGGCGCTCGGTGGCATGCTGTTTCGGGACGGCCGTTTCGACGAGGCAGCAACCCTGCTGCTCGACCAGTGGGCCCACCCGGACCGCGACTCGTGGCAGCCCTGGATCCTGCTGAACGTCGGCGGCACGCTGGCGCTCAGCCTCGTCGAAACCGGCCGCGGCGGGGAATGTGACCGAGTACTGCGCGAGGTCGGCCCGCTCTCCGAAGCCATCGAACGCGACGGGTGGGAGGCCAGCGCCCCGGGGCTGGCCGCGTTGCGCATCGCCGGGGGACGGCGCAGGTACGAGCGCGCCGACCCGAACGCGGCCGCCGGCATGCTGCGCCGCGCGGTCGCCCTCGCCGAACTGCACCCACGGCCGACGGTGCTGTTCCTGGGCCTCGTCCACCTCGCCGACGCCGAACTCGCCCGCGGCGACCGGCCCGCCGCGCTCGCCGCACTGGCACGCGCCCGGGAGATCGTCGACGACGAGCCGGTGAGCGCCTTCACGGCAGCGCGGCTCGATGAGGCCGAAACGCGACTGGGCCGGGCAGGCACCCGCGCGGCCAAGCGCTCCGGCGCGCTCATGGAAGAACTGACCGACCGCGAGCTGTCCATCCTGCGCGCGCTGCAGGGCCCGGCGAGCCAGCGGGAGATCGGCGCGGCCCTCTTCCTGTCCATCAACACGGTCAAGGCGTACAACAAGAGTCTCTACCGCAAGCTGGGAGTCGGCTCCCGCGCCGACGCGGTCACCGCGGCACGCGAACTCGGCCTGATCTGAAACCACCCCGGGTACCTTCCCGGCCGGGTGGTGCGCGGGCACCCCGGCGGCGGATTCCCTGAACGGCATGGCCCACACCCGCTACGAGCTGAGGCTGCGCGCTCCGATCGCCCACACCCTGCTGGAGGTGATCCGGACCCGGTTCGACCACGTGACGACACCCGGCGCGGACGGCACCGTACTGGTCATCGAACGCACCGATCAGGCATCGCTGCGCGCCCTCCTGACGCTGCTCTGGGACACCGGCCACGAGGTGCGGTCCTTCGGAGAGGTGAACCGTGACCGATAGCGAGCCGCGGACAGGAGCGGCCACGTTCATACCTACCCGAAGTCGCTGACCAGGCAATACAAGGTCGATCCCAGATCTGCTACAGGCGGGGCACGCAAGACGGGCAACTGCTGAAGTTACCGCCTCTACGGGAGCAGTAAACGATGGCCGGACGCCTCGGCGGGATACATGATCGGCGAGAAGTGAAGTTTCGTCAGCCGGTCGCGGTCAGCACATCGACCGTCAGGGTCGACAGCCGTGCCGCGCCGGGTGGGGTGAATTCGTGCCTGTGCCGGGCGAGGTGCAGCAGGCCGAACGGACGCGAGTTGTCGTACAGCCTCAGATCTCCCACTCCGTACTCCACACACCGGCCGTCCTGTGCGACCACGCCGCTGCTGCGCACGAAGCAGCTCAGCTTGACCATCTCGGGATCTGTCTCGTGAACGAGCTTGGGCGCCTGATGCGTGGAATGCGGCATCGTCGCGTAGACCACGAATCCCCCAGTTCGTCGTCGTCGCGGGACCGAACCAGCTATCGCACCAAGCCTACTGAGCGCTGCACGACCTGAACAGCACCGAGTGTGCGGGGGTCGAGGGCTGCACGCAGGCGGATGCGCAGACCTCGACCGGCCAGACCGCGACGGACGGTGCGCACCGCGGCCCAGGCCTGAACACCCGCTTGCGCGGCGGGAGCAGTGCCGGACCACAGGACTTCGTCCACGGTGACGCCCAGTGCGCGCAATGCGTCCACTGTGGACGAATTGCCGACGCCTTGGGCGGCCGCCGCGAGGTCGCGGGTCGTCATCCCGGCCGTCCACGGAACGCCGTGGTCGCGGAGGCGGTCGCGAGCCTCGAGCCAGGCGCCGAGCACTGCGCCCGTACCCGGCCTGCGCCGTCGGCGCCACGAACGGATGAGCTTGGCCACCGGAACGCCCACGAGCCAAGCCGGCAGCAGCGCCACCGGCCCGGCGAGTACCCAGAGCACCGGGAACGTCCCCGCTCCGGTTTCCGCGCCGCCCGCGTCGCCGGGGCCCTTGACCGGGGCGACCGGTGCGTCGTGCTGCTGCGCCGCCGGAGGCAGCTGGGCGCGAGCCTGCGCGGCGACCTCGGAAAGCCCCGCGGGGCCACCGGCACCACCGAGGCGGGTGGTGCCGGTCGGATCCAGCGGCACCCAGCCGGCACCGGCGACCGCCACCTCGGGCCAGGCCAGGACGTCGCCGTTGCGGACGGTGTAGGCACCGCCGGCGTCCGGTGTGGCCGGGCTGCGGAAACCGACGACCAGGCGGGCCGGGATGCCGACGATCCGGGCGAGCGCCACGTACGCGGCCGCGAACTGCTCACTCGTTCCACGCCGGGTCTCGAACAGGAACTTCCGCAGCTGGGGCCAGCTGTGGCCGCTCGGCAGGCCGGTGCCCGCCGCGGTGCGGTAACCCTCGCGAAAGAACCGTTCCAGCGTGAGCGCCGCCTGGAAGCTGGGGCGCAGGCCGCCGACGGCGGCCCGGGCCATCGGCTCGACCTCCGCGGGTGGCTCGCCGATCGCGCCGAGCCCGCCGGGTGCCCGCTGATCGATCGCGGCCGCCGACAGGTCGGCGACCGCCACCTGCGGTTCCCACCAGCTCAACCGGTACTCGCCGGTGGGACGCGGCAGCCACAGCGAGCCCTGTGACTCCTCGACCAGCGGATCGGCTCCGCTGACGGCGGCAGGCCAGGTCTGGCTCGGCAGCCACGGCCCGCCGAGGGCGCCCAGCCGGATCGTCGCCGTTCGTTCCCGGGAAGGCACCGTCACCGACGGGCTCTGCGGCAGTTCCGCGCCGAGCCGCCGGTAGTGGCTGCCCGGTGTCCAGTTGACCCCGTCGAAGGTGTCGAGCACGACCACCGGCCACCGGTCGGGCCGCGCGTCGCCGCGGACGGAGAACACCGGCACGTCGGGATGTTCGAGCCGGTCGACGATCTCGTCCAGCGGCCCGGCCACGCGCCCGCTCACCTGCGCCGGCTGGTCCGCCTTCAGCGAATACGCCTGGCCGGGAGCGGGAAGCAGCATCCCGGCCGCGACCGCCGCCGCCACCCAGGCGACCACCACCGGCACACTCGACACGAACGCCGAGGCTCGACGGCGAGCACGGCTCGACGGCTTTTCTTCGCCCGGGCGGGTCAGGGCGAACAACGCTCCCACGACAGCCGCGTAACCGAGCCCGGCGGCGACGGCCGCGAGTCCGGACAGCGCGACGTAAAGCTGGCTCACCAAGACCACCGCGAAACTCGGCATCAGCGCCACCAGCGGATTCCGGGAACGCAGCACCAGTTCGATTCCGAGCACCCCGGCCGGGCACACCAGCAACGGGACGAACAGCAGCTGGTCCGGTGACGGCCGCGCGGGCCAGGTCGATTGCAGGGTGAGCTGCCAGGACTCGGTGATCCCGGACGCCAGCGCGGAGAACGTCTCGCCGGTCGGCAGCCCGGCCGCCGTCGTCGGAAAGAGCACGGTTTCGACGACCGCGAGCAGCCCGGCCACGACGAGCAGGAGCGGACGCCACCCGGCGAGCACCTCGTTACGCGCGCACAACCAGGTGACCCCGAACAGCACTCCCGCGGGTACCAGGAGCGGTGCGAGCAACGCCGCCGACCCGAACACCGGCACGAAGAACAACCCCGCGACGACGGCGGCGAGCAGTACGCACAGCGCGCTGGACCGGCCGGGCATCACACCACCTCGTTCCACCGGCGCACGGCGTTCGCGGCGCTGTCGGCGCTCAGCAGCCGCGCGCCGGGAACCACCGGCGGGACACCGCCGGAAGCCAGAGCCAGTACGAAGAACGACGAATACCGGGCACGCAGCCCGGCAAGGCCACCGAGTGGGCCCGCTCCGCCCGTCACCACCGTCAAGCAGCCGCCCCGGTGCCGGACGGCGGACAGGGCACCCGGCACGAGCGCCTGCTCGGCGCCGGAGTTCTGGCGTACCCGGCACAGCTCGTCGAGCAGTTGCCGGACCGCGAGCGGGCCGCCGGACGTCGCGAGGTCGACGCCGCCCGAGGTGACCAGCCTGCTGTGGTGCCCGGCGGTGGCGGACGCGGCGAGCAGTGACGCCGCAAGATCGACGGCTTCCTCGAAGAGGGCCGGCGACAGCGCATCGCTTCGAGTGTCGAGCAGCAGGGTGAAGCGCGGCTGCTCCGGGTCGGCGTAGTCGCGCACCATCATGCGGCCGGTCCGCGCGGTCGCCTTCCAGTGCAGGTGCCGGACTTCGTCACCGGGCTGGTACTCGCGGACATCACGCAGGTCGAGCGAGCCTCGCAAGGAATCGTCGGTGGTGGGGCCGTCGTGGTGGTGCCGGGGGAAGCCGCCGATCAGGGCGCGCGCCGCGTACTTGCGCGGGTACACCCACAGCGTCGCGGTCTCGCCCGCCGAATGCCGGTTGCGGGCGAGGCCGAAGGGATCGGTGCGCTGCAGCGTCAGCGGCCCGACGGCCACCAGCCCGCGGGTCCCGGTCGGAAGCTCGTACTGGTACGTCGCTTCCGCCCCCGCGGCCAGCGCACGGACCTGGACCGTCCGGGTACTCCCGCCGGCGTGGTCCCACGCGGCGAAACCGGGCTGGGGCCGGCCGGCGAGATTGCGGACCCGCAGTTTCGCCAAGGCCGGACGACCCCGCTCGACCCGGTCCGGGTAGACGACCCGGGAGACCGCCACCCGCGTGCCGCGGGCGCTGACGGCGACGGCGGCCGGCAGGGCGGCGAGCCCGATCGCGCCGAGCACGCGCAACAGCGGGTACCCCGCCCACTCCGCGGCCACGACCAGCAACACCGACACCACGAGGACGGCGACACCGCGCGGAGTCAGCCGCATGGTCAGCGGCCCGCGTGGTTCGTCGCCGGAGCGGGTGTCTTCGCCAAGACGTCGGCCACGACGTCGGCGGCGCCGAGCCGGTCGAGTTCGGCCTCGGCGGTGAGCACCAGCCGGTGCGCGAAAACCGGCACGGCCACGTCCTTGAGGTCGTCCGGCGTGACGAACCCGCGGCCCTCGGTCGCGGCCATGGCCTGTGCGGCGCGCACCAGCGCGACGCTCCCGCGCGGGCTCACCCCGAACCGCACCGCGGCGTGGTCGCGGGTCGCCCCGGCCAGACGCGCGGCGTACTCGACGACCGCCCTGTCGAGGTGTGCAGCACGGACCTCGGTGATCGCCTCGAGCAGCATCGGGACATCGACCACGGCCGGGAGGTCGTCGGGGGACACGCCCGCGCAGTCGCTCATGATCACCATGACTTCGGCGTCGAGATCCGGGTAACCGACGGACAGGCGCATCAGGAACCGGTCGAGCTGGGCCTCGGGCAGCCGGTAGGTGCCCTCCATTTCGATCGGGTTCTGGGTGGCGACGACGAGGAAGGGCCGCGGCACGTCATGGGAGACGGCGTCCACGGTGACCCGGCGCTCGGACATCACCTCCAGCAGCGCGGACTGCGTTTTGGGCGTGCCGCGGTTGATCTCGTCGGCCACGACGATGTTCGAGAACACCGCACCGGGGTGGAAGGCGAAACGCTCGTCCTTCTGGTGGTACACGGACACGCCGGTGATGTCGCCGGGAAGCAGGTCCGGGGTGAACTGGATCCGGCTCCAGCTGCCTCCGATGCTGCGCGCCAGGCACCGCGCGAGCGTCGTCTTGCCGAGGCCGGGTACATCCTCGATCAGCAGGTGCCCCTCGGCGAACAGCGCGGCGACGGCGAGCCGGACCACCTCCGGCTTACCGCGGATCACCCCCTGGATGTTCTGTGCGATCAGCGCGTAGGCCTCGCCGGCCCTCGACTCCCCCACGGTGCCTCCTTCGCCGAGGTACGGATCCGGGCGACCGTAGCCCCGGGCTCCCGGGACCGGTCCCGAGGCGGCCGGAACGCCGGATTGGCGGGGCGCAGATGTTCGTGCACGGCAACGAGAAGCCGGCGGTCCGGACCTCATTGCCTGCGGCCGTGGATTTCTTCCGCCAGCGAGCTGCCCATCAGGCCGCCGAAAACGCCCGCGGCGACGCCGACGACCAGGCCGATCGGCGACGTGGCGAGGGCGCCCGCGACGACGCCGAAGACCACTGAGCCCGACACGCCGCCGATTCTCGTCACCACGCCGAGGCTGAGCGGTGGCCTTGGCTCGAGCGGGGGCAGGTAATACGTTTCGGTGACTTCCTCGCTGCGTTCCCGCGGCTCGGCAGGCGCCTTCTGCCCGAACCACACGTGCTCCGGAACAACGATGTAGTAGGCGTCGGCCAATACGGCGGTCACGACGTCACCACGCGTCCGCGGAGACGGTGCCGTTGGTCGACGTCGCGGTCGACGTCGACCACGCGCCGCCGGACGAGGCGGACGCGGTCTTCGAGACCACCCGATCGTGCTTGCTGTGCGTCCGCTTCACGTGCCCGTCGTCGCACGGTTCCTTCTTGTTCTTCAGGCCGTCGCGGACCTTCCGCAGATCCGTCTTGGTCTTGGCGAGGGTGTCCTTGGCCTGGGTCAGCGCCTTGCCCGCCTCGTCGAAGGTCTTCTGCGCGTCGTGGACGGCCTGGTGCGCGACGCCGACCGCCTTGACGGCTTCGTCGAGAGCCTGGTGGCCGGCGACGACCGGCGCGGCGGGCTGGACCGCGGCCCGCACGACGTACCGTTTGGCCGACGCGTCGACCTTCTTCTGCACCGCCGACGAACGGGTCCGCGGCGACGACTTGGCGTGTTTCGCGGTCTGCTGCTTCGGCAGGATCGGCCGCGCCGCCGCGACGGCCGGACGGTGCGGCGCCGCGGGCACCACGTGCTTCGGCTCCGGCCGCTTCGGCCCGTCGGCCGTGTGCTGTGGCTTGTCGATCTTGGCCGGCGGCGCCACAGTGGCGGCGGCGGGAGGAACCGGAACCGGCGCCGGAACCGCCTGGGGCGCGGCCTGAGCAGGCTTCACGTCGTGGTTTTCCTGGCCGTCTTCGGCGAGCGCGCTCGCCGTCGACGCCCCGATCGCCGCGGTGGCCAGGCCCGCCACCCCGTATACGGCCGCCCGCTTGAGATTCTGCTTCATTCCCTCACCTCACTGGTTCTCGACGACGGTCGCCGCCACTGCCGCAACAATCGCCGGAAGAGGTCCAGCACCAATACACAAGCGATACATCCGGGCGGGTTCACCGCCGGAACCGCGCCGCGATGACAGCAACCGGCCACGCCGGGCGCGTTGTGGGAGGACATTCCTAGAATAGGAGTGCACGCCCGCGCGAAGCCGGGCATCGGCACGAGCGCGGGGGCGATCACGACCATGGTGGACACCGAACACGGCGATCTGGTGCCACTCGGCCGGGGCCCGGTCGCCGAAGTACTGGCCGGGGTGCACGGCACGACCGGCGAGGCGTTCGCGCTCAAGGTGTACCCGGGAAAGCTGGACCGCCGGACCCGCAATGAGCTCGACAAGGAACTGAGCGCGCTCGCCGAGTTGCGCGATCTGGGTACCGCGCTCGTGCCGGACGAGGTCTGGGAACTCGCCGACGGCCGCTGCGGGATCCGGATGGAACTGTGCGCGCAGTCGTTGCCGGAACTGGTCGCCGCGTTCGGGCCGCTGTCGATCACCGACACGCTGGCGCTCGGCGAAGCCCTCGCCTCGGCTCTCGCCGAGGCCCACCAAGCCGGGCTCGTCCACGGCGGTGTCACGCCGGGCAACGTGCTCTTCCGGCCGTCCGGCGCCCCGGTGCTGGCCGACTTCGGCTTGACCCTGCGCCAGGTCTTCCCCCGCGACCTGGAAAGCGGCGTGGAGTACCTCGCCCCCGAAACCGTTCGCGACGGCACCATCGACGAACGCACCGACCTGTACGGCCTCGGCGCGGTGCTGTACCTGGCGCTGTCCGGGCGGCCTCCGCACCAGGGCCGGCCCGGCGAGCCCGCGGACGCGGTGACCCTCCGGGTCCTCAGCGGCGAGGTCCCCCCGCCGGACCGGCCCGATCTGCCCGCCGGCCTCGCTCACCTGGTGTCGTCACTGCTGGCCGGCAACCCGGATGCGAGGCCGATCGACGCCGCCCTCGTCGGCACCCGGCTCGGCGCGCTGATCGGTCCCGTTGCCCCCGGGAACCACTCCGCACCGAGCACGTCCCCAGCCGTGCTCCCGCCTCGGCCGCGGCCGCCCGGCGAGCTCGTGGCCGAGTACGGACCCACGACCGGTGCGCCCCGAAAGCGCCGCACCGCGCTGATCGTCGCGGCCGTCGCGGGCGCGGCCGCGCTCGCCGTCGTCGCGGTTTTCGTCTTGACGAACCGGCCCGGCGAGCTCAGCGTGCCTCCGGCGCCGGCGCCCACACCCACGACGGCACAGCCGGTGGCCGCGCAGGTCGAACTCGCGACACCCGCCGACCACGACTCCTTTGTGGACCTCAGCTGGCGCGGCAGCACACCCGGCCTCGACTACGCCGTCGTCGTCGCCCCGGAGGGCAAGCCGAACCACACCGAGTACGTGCGGCGGGAGACGAGTCACCGCGTGGACGTGGAGCCGTCGTTGAAGTACTGCTTCGTCATCCAGGGCACCAACGGTTCGACCACGGTCCAAAGTGCACCGCAGGGCATCCGCGGCGCACGCTGCACGCAGTAGGCCGAGCTCAGCCGGGCGGCCAGGTGTACCTGGCGGACGAGACGCCGTTGTCCGCGGTCACCCAAGCCTGCTTGCCGACCGCGCCGAAGTCGAACGCCTCGAACGTGACAGCACCGTTCGCGTCGGTGGTGAACGAGCGGCCCTCGTTCGAGTAGGTACATCCGCAGTGCGGTGTGAAGTGGTACTCGGTGTTGGGCGCGAACCCGCGCACCACCACGTGCATCTTGGCGCAGTCCGGTGCCGAACACTCCGCCGGATCCGGCTCGTAGGTCCCGGTCTTCCCCCGGGTCACGGTGATCGTCGGTTTCGGGATCGCCGGGCCGGTCACCCTCGCCGTGGCCGGAGTTCCGCGCCCGGCGCTGTTCTCCGCGACCACGGTGACCGTGTAGGTGATCCCCGCGCGCAGGCCGGCGATCACCGTGGACCGCGCGGTGCCGGCCAGCTCGGCGGACCCCGCTCCGGCGCCGGACGACGGCTTCCACGTCACGTGGTACGCCGTGACCGCGGCCCGGTTGTCGGCCGCCGCGTCCCAGGTGATCCGCGCGTCACTGCCCTGCAGGCGCGCGGTGAGCCGGGCCGGGATTCCCGGCGGGCTCGGCGGGATGGGCTTCTGCTGCCGGGTCACCGGCGGCTCCGCCGTCCGCACCGGCGGAGGCTGCTGCTTCGGACCGTCCGCCCGCACGTCGGGCCGGACCTTCGGCGGTTGCTGGGCCGGCGGCTGCTGGGTCGGCGGCGGCTGCTGCGAGGTGACCGGTGCAGGCGCCTTGTCGGCGGTGACCGGCACCTGGCTGACCTTGCCGTCCGGGTCGACGACCAGGACGTGCTTGCCCTGCCCGCCGTCCACGTAGACGCGCTTGTCGTCGCCGCGCACCAGCTGCGGGGTGCCCGATTCCGGCGGGATCGCCGTGGTCTGACGCGGGTCGCCGTCCGGCCCGTAGGTGAGCACCTTCTGGCGGGTCAGGTCGAGGAGCACGACCGAGGACGCACTCGCCGTCGGGTTCGAATAAACGCCGTCGGGCAGGTCGACCTCGATCGGCCGCGCCGGCGCGTGCCCGGCGGCGAGCCCGCCGGCGTCGAGCAGGTACAGCTGCCGCTTTCCCTGCTCCAGCACCGCGATCCGGCCGTCGGCGTCGGCGGGGGCGATCTGCGCCGCGGGCGAAAGGTCCTTGCCGATCGCGACCGGTTCACCCGGCCTGTCCCCGGAGACCCGCCGGATCGTGTCGGTCGTCGTGTCGACGAACACCGCGTGGTCACCGGCGATGCTGAGACCGCCGGTGTGCCCCTGGCCGAGGTTGTCCGGGCAGGCCACCGTGTCGGCGTCCTTCGCCAGCCGGCACAGCGCACCGGAGTCGGTGCGGTTGAGCCAGAGCGTGCCGTCGGCGGTGGCCACCGGCGTACCGAGCGGACCGCCCGCGGGCAACGTCGTGAACCCGCCGCCGAGCCGGACCACCCGGCCTGCTTCCCGGTACACGAGGTACGGGCCGCCGGAGGCTTCCACCAGAGCCGGCCGCTCGCCCGACGGCGAGGGCAGTGTGCGGTCGACCGACAGGTTCGACTTGCCGAATTCGACGATGGCGGACTTGCCGATCACGTACCCGCTGGTCGGACCCTGCACCACCTGGCTGCCCGGTTCGAGGCCGGCGACGGGCACCTGGGCGTCCACGCTCTTGGCCGAACCGTTGACGAACAGCACGAGGTTGAGGGCCGGGCTGGCGATCCAGTGCCCGGCCTGCGAGAGTTCCAGCCCCGGCAACGGCGAAGCGCCCCCGGACACGGCCACCCCGATGAGCACCGCGCAGACGCTGACGAGCGCGGTCACCGGAAGCCGGCGGAGTCCTCTCTCACCCACCCGGCGAGCGTAGAAGGTCCTGGTACACGAACCGGCCCTGGTCAGTACATTCCCTGCTCGGGTTCGCACCGCACGTGACATTCATGCCTCCGGCAAGCTGAGTTCGAAGATCGCGCCGCCCTCGTCGGCGTTGTACACCCGCAGGACGCCGCCGTGGGCCTGGGCGACCCACCGGACGATGGAAAGCCCGAGCCCGCTCGACCCGGATCCGCTGGTGAACCGGTCGAACGTCGCCTCGGCGACCGCCGCGTCGATGCCGGGCCCGTGGTCCGCCACCGTCACCCGGCCGCCCGCGACCGTGATGTGCACGATCGCCTCGGACCCGGGACGTCGCCCGTGGCGCATCGCGTTGTCGAGCAGGTTCCCGATGGCCCGTTGGACCAGCGCGGGGTCCGCGAGCACGTTCGTCGGGGCCGCCGTCACCGTCACCTGGGCGTCTTCCTTCGGCGTCTCGTCGACCACGCCGGTGACCAGCTGGTCGAGCCAAACCGGCTGGATGGCCAGTGACTCGACCCCCGCGGCGAGCCGGGCGCGCACGAGCAGGCCGTCGATGATGCTGCCCATCCGCCCGGCGAGCCGGACCGTGCGCGGCAGCAGGTCGGCGCGTTCGGCCGGGTTCCGCAACGCCGTTTCGGCCAGCGCGCGCAACGCTGCCACCGGCGTGCGCAGGTCGTGCGCGGTTTCCGCGAGCAGGACCTCCTGCTGTTCCAGCGCGGCCGTCGCCGGCCGGATCGCGCGTCCGGCCAGGACGTGCCCCGTGAGCCCCAGCGCGGCGACGAGCAGCACGCAACCGCCGACGACGAACAGCACCAGCCGATCGTGGTCCGTCTCCTCGCCACGGGCGTCGGCGACGACGACCACCGCGCCGGCGTACTGGCCGGCGGTGTTGCGGAAGGGTTCCGCGCCGATCCTGACCAGTTCTCCGCCGGTACCGCTGCCGTAGCCGTTGAGGACGGCTTCACCGCGGACCGCCTCGCCGGCCCAGGCACGCAGCTTGCCGGGGTCCATCGCCACGCACGTCCGGGCGCTGGTGAAGTCCGCGAACCTGCCCGCACCGACGGGCAGGACCACGAACTGCGGGCACTGGTCGCTCACCGGGTCCTGGCCGACCAGTCCGGTGACGACCTCGTCGCCTTCCTTGACCAGCCGGGTGACCGCCGCGGTGACCCGGCTGGTCCGGCCGTCCAGGCGCACTTCGCGCTGCTGCGTGTCGGCTTGGACCGCGAGCCAGGCGAACACGATGAGGCCCGCCGCGTTGAGCCCGGTGAACAGCCAGGTGAGCAGCCGGCGCAGGCGGCGCAGCCGGTCGGCCGCCGACCGCCTCACCGGGCGGCCAGCCGGTACCCGCGCCCGCGCACGGTGTGGATCAGCTCGGGTTCACGCAGCTTCAGGCGCAGCCTCCGGACCACGACGTCGACCACATTGGACATCGGATCGGTCCGGCTGTCCCAGCAGTGCTCGATCAGCTCGTCCCGCCCGACCGCTTGCCCGGGCCGGGCCAGCAGGAACTCGAGGACGGCGAACTCCTTGTCGCTCAAGGTGAGCAGCGTCCCGGACCGGCGGACTTCGCGGCGGGCGCAGTCCATCTCCAGGTCGTCGTGCCGCAGCACGGACGGCCGTCCCGAGCCGGAGCGGCGGCAAAGCGCGTTCACCCGCGCGGTCATTTCGGCCACGGCAAACGGTTTCACCAGGTAGTCGTCACCACCGTGCTCGAAGCCGGCCACCCGGTCGTCGAGGCTGTCGCGGGCGGTGAGGAACAGCACCGGCACCGCCCAGCCCTCCAGGCGGCGCCGGTGGACGTAGCCGATCGAGTCGCCGTCGGGCAGCATGCGGTCGAACACAGCGCATCGGTAGTCCGCGTTCGCCAGCTCGACGTGCGCGCCGGCGAGGTCACCCGCTTGGCCGACCCGCAGTCCGGACGCGGCCAGCTCGGTGGTCACCGCCACCCGCAGGTCCTCGTCGTCCTCCACCACCAGCACCCTCGCGGCTGTCATCGGAACCTCATGTACGTGGCGCGATCGTGGGAGTCGTGCGGAACGGGGGTGTGAGCATGGTGCTCTTCCAGGTCCTGGGGCCACTCGAAGTACGTGGCCACGACGGTCACGCGTGCCGGCTCGGCGGTGGGAAGCCGGTCGCGGTGCTGGCCGCGCTTCTCGTGCAGCCCAACGCGTGGGTCGCGGTGGACCGGCTGATCGAGGCCACCTGGCCGGCCCAGGACGCCCCGGCGTCGGCCGAGCCGAACCTCAAGACCTACCTGTGGCGGCTGCGGCGGCTGCTGCCCCGCCACGAAGGCGGCGCGCGCATCGAGAGCAGGCCCGGCGCCTACCGGCTGCGGGTCGCCCCGGGCGAGCTCGACGCCCAGTGCGCCGCCGAAGCGGCTGACGCCGCCCGGCACGCGCTCACCGACGGTGCGGCGGCGACGGCGGCCGAACTGGCCACCGAAGCCCTGGGCCGCTGGTGCGGGCGCCCGTACGAAGGACTGGGCCTCGACCTCGGCGACGCCGTGGCGAGGCTGGACGACCTGCGCCGTGAACTGTGGGCATGCCTCGCCGAGGCGCAGCTGGAACTCGGCCGCCCGGCCGACGCCGTCACGACCCTGCGTTCGCTCACCTCGGACGACCCGCTGCGTGAAGACGCGTGGGCGCGGCTGGTTCGTGCGTTGCACGTGATGGGCCGGCCGGCCCAGGCGCTCGCCGCGTACCACGAGGCGCGCCGCGTCCTGGCCGCTGAGCTGGGCGTCCGGCCGGGGCCGGAGCTGGCGGACGCGCTCCGGGCGATGCACAGCGGGGCACGCCCGGCCGAGCGGCCGCCCCGGCGCGAGCTGCCCCGCGACACGCCGTTGTTCACCGGCCGCAGCCGGGAGCTCGAAGTCCTGGCCGACGCGTGCACCGGCACCCCGCGCGTCGCCGTCGTGACCGGCCCGGCCGGGGCCGGCAAGACGGCCCTCGCGGTGCACGCGGCGCACCGGCTGGCCGCACGGTTCCCCGACGGCCAGTTCTACGTCGATCTGCGTGCGGCAGGCTCGCCGGTGCCGGCCGCGGCGGTTCTGGCCAGGCTGCTGCACGCGATCGGCATCCCACCCGCGCTCGTGCCGGCCGACGTGGACGAACGGGCCGCGCTGTGGCGATCCGAACTCGCGTTCCGGCGGGTGTTGCTGGTGTTCGACGACGTCGCGGAGCCCGCGCAGGTCGAGCCGCTGCTGCCCGCGACCGGCTCGAGCGCGGCGCTGATCACCGGCCGGGCCGGGAGCCTGCACGTCGACGGCGCGGTCCGGGTCCGGCTCGGGCCGCTGTCCCCGGCCGAGGCAGCGACGCTGTTCCGCGCGGCGGCCGGAGAACGCGGCGCCGTCGTGGACGAGCCGGCCGTCGCCACGACCGTGCGGCGCAGCCACGGCCTTCCGGGTGCCCTGCGCGAAGCCGCGGCGAAGCCGGGCCCGGCCCCCATCCATCCACTGTGGACCGTCCGGCGGCGCGAACCCGGGAAAGTGGCCTGAGCCATGAGCGTCGACGACAGGCTGAGCGATCGGGAACGACAGCTGCTCGTGCTGCTCACGGCCGGCTACACCGACGAGTCGGCGGCGGTGCGGCTGGGCATCTCGGTCCGCACCGTGCGCCGGGTGGTCTCCGGCATCATGGACCGGCTCGGCGCGCGAAGCCGCTTCCAAGCCGGAGTGAAGGCGGCCGATCGCGGGTGGCTCCTCGAAGTGGGCTGAACGGCCGTTCACGCTACGCTTCGCCCATGCGTGTGCTGGTCACCGAAGACGACGAGGATCTCCGGGTGGCCGTGGAGGCATCCCTGCGGGGAGCCGGGTTCGCGGTGGACGTCGTCGCCGACCTGCCGGACGCCGACGAAGCGGTGAGCGTCAACGCCTACGACTGCGCGGTGTTCGACCGGATGCTGCCCGCCGGCGATTCGCTGGCCTACGTGACCGGCCGCCGCCGGCAGGGCTGGGACGTGCCGGTCCTGTTCCTCACCGCGCGGGACACCGTGGCCGACCGCATCGCCGGGCTGGCCTGGGGCGACGACTACCTGGTCAAGCCGTTCGCGATGGCCGAGTTCCTGGCCAGGGTGCGCAGCCTGTGCCGGCGCAGCGACACCGGCCCGGCCCCCGTCCTGCGGTTTTCCGACCTCGAGCTGGACACCGGCCGCCACGAGGCCCGCCGCGGCGGTGTCCTGCTCACCTTGACCGGCAAGGAGTTCGCCGTCCTGCGCCGCCTGCTCGCCACGCCGGGCGAACCGGTCCGCCGCGCCGACCTGCTGGCCGCCGCCTGGGACGAGCTCGTTCCCCCGGCCACCAACGTCCTGGACGTCCTGATCGCCCAGTTGCGGGGAAAACTCGGTGAACCACGGGTGATCCACACGGTTCGCGGCACCGGCTACCTGCTCGGCCGGGCCCGGCGGAAGGACTAGCGTGGGCGGCATGCCTGGTTTGTAACCCACGGGCGCGGGGACCGGTCCCCGGCTTCCCCCGCTCAACGCTCCCGTGGCCAAGCTTCCGACCGCGCGTGGAATCTGAGCAGGCGGACGTGCTTGATGTAGGCGTTGCTCGCCGGCCGGTACAGCAGCAGCAAACCGATCACCGTGGACACGAAGGAAAGCATTTCGACCACGAAGGCGGCGATCCCCCACCCCGTGAAGTGCACATGCCCGCCAAGCACTGCCGCACGCTCGGTGAAGTCCAGGTACCCGAGCAGCTTGGCGACGGATGACATCAACGCCGCGAAAGCCGCGAAAACCGCCGTCATCGTGAGGAAAATCCGGACGGAATTCAATCCGGTTCGCACCAGTACGCACAGCATGACCTGCACGGCGGCCACGACAGGCACAATCGGAGTTCGCACCGCCGTTCGCAGCTCCTCGGCCTGCCCCTCGGCCAGCCGCGCGGACATCCGGGGAATCGCGATGTCCACTGGCGAGAAAAACAGGAACACCAGCCACAGTGCGGCCAAGGAAATCACCGACAGCGCCAGGAAGACGGACGCGCGACCCAGGGTTTTCGGCATCTTTCCCCCTCAGGCAGGACCGGCGACCGCCGCCGGGAAAGGTGTGAAGGAAGCGTGGAACTGCCGGCGGTCATCCCGGGAACAGCGGCGGCTCGGGGAGCTCGAGCCATTCGAGGTCCATCGGCACCAGCGTCGTCGAAAGCACCAGCTCGCGAAGCAGGTTCACGGTCAACGTCAGCCCCACCGGCTCCCCCACCTCCTCCCGCCGCAGCCCGTGCACCCCGGCGTCGGAAAGCCGTTGCCGGACGCGGGAAACGAGGTGCTCGACGCGCTTGGCCGTCCAGTTCTCGCGAGGTCGTCGTTCGGCGAGCTCGGCGGCCGCCTGCTGACGGGACAGGGGCAGCGGGTGGGGGTCGTAGCCGAGGTAACGCTGCCCGAGCACCGCCAGCACGAGGTGCTCCTCCGGGGACAGCCGCCAGCGTTTCGGCGGCGCCGTCGGGTGCGTCGGGCGGCGCGTGGCGACACCGGCCTCGCCGTCGGACACGAGCAGTTCCAGCACGTGCTCGCGCGTACCGCGCAGGAACAGCGCGGTGTAGCCGTCGGCCAGCGGCAGCGGTTCGCTTTCGCGGTGCAGCAGGACGCTGTCGGACAGCCGGATCGGCGAGCGGCCGGTGTTGCTGAGCCACCAGCGGTCCCGTTCGCGCACGAGCAGCCCGTGGACCCGGCTGATCCGCACGTCTTCCTCGCCGACGCAGACGTCGACCTCCAGCCGGTTGCGCCCGAAGGTCACCCGGCTACCGGGCGACGGCGGCACCGCGACGCCGCCGGTGACGGTCAGCGCGCTCAACGTGCCCGGCACGGTGCCGGTGACGCCGTGCCGCAGGCTGCGCTGGTGGTGTGGGTCGAGCCGTCCGGTGGTCACGGCCACCTCCGTTCGTAGGCACCGATGTCGAAGCCCCCGCCAACGGGCCGGGCGACACCGTCGAGGTCGAACGCCGGCGCGCGCTCGGGACTGCCGGCGTCGACCGCGGCCGAGCCCGCGGCCAGGTGGTAGTCGCCGCGGGCCGGATCGGCGAAGCCCGGGTTCCCGGCGAAGTTGTGGTCGGCGGCGAACGGCCCGGCGTCGACCGGTCCGTCGCCGAACACGTTGTTGCGCAAGGTGTTTCTCCCGGCGAATCGGTCGGCGTCGAGCAGCAGGGAACCGCGGGCGTTGCCGGCGAAGGTGTTGTTGACGATGGTCAGGTTCCGCATGGTCCCGGTCGACTCGACCCAAAGGCTCAGGCCGGCCTGCGCGTTGCCGGTGGACAGGTTGTCGAAGACCCGGATGTCCGAGAGCAGCCGGCTTTCCGAGTAGTCCTCGACGGCGAGCCCGATCCCGGCCTTGGTGGCCTCGCGGGTACCGCCGACGACGTTGGCGTATACGTCCACAGTGGACGAAGAGTCGACGTAGATGTCCGGACCCCGGTTGCCGGTGACGACGTTGTGGTGGATCTTCACCCGGGCGGCGTCGTCGTACTTGACGTCGATGCCTTCTTCGCCGTTGTCGTGCACGCGGCAGCCGGACACCTCGACGTCCGACGAGCCGGAGGCGATGCTCAGCGCTTCGTGGTCGGCCGAGGTGCCGCGGGCGTTGGTGCCGCGGATGTCGCAGTTCGCGACGCGGACCCGCCGGGTGCCGACCAGCACGAGCCCGCCGTCGCGGGAACCGTCGACGCCGAACCGGTCGAACACCAGATCGTGCGCGCCGTCGGCGTACACGCCGAAGCGGGTCGACCCGGCAACGGTCACATCGGTGAACTCCAGCCAGCCGTGCCCGCCCACCGCCAGGCCGCCGGCGCCGGTCAGCACCGCGGTTCCGCCGATGCCGGCGAACCGGATCGGGCGGCCCGGGGCGCCGTCGCGGCGGACGGTCAGCCCGCCCGGGTACGTGCCGGCTTCGATCGCGACCGTGTCGCCCGGACGGGCCAGGTCGGCCGCGGCCTGCACCGTGGCGTACTTCCCGTGCGGCCCGACGTGCCAGGTCCGCGGCGCCGGTCCGGCGGCCCCCTCGGCTGCCGGACCGGCCATGGCCACGGCCAGGAGTGCCACGCCGGCCAGTACCCGTATCGCCACTTCTCGTCCCGTCTGCTCCGGCCCGCGAACCCGGCCTCGGCTCCCTTTCTAGCCGGGATCGCCGGGGACCGGTCCCCGGCTCAGGGCAGCCGCCGGACGAGGACCTCCGCCAGCGAGCGCGCGGTCGCGCACAGCGCGTCCCCACCGGCCGCCGCGGTGTCCTCGACCGTGACCACGGCGACTTCCTCCCGGTCCTGCGGAGTGCCCTCCAGCATCGGCAGGGCCGGGGTGTAGGGGCGGTGCACGACCTTGACGGCGCACTCCGGGTGCCCGCCGGGCACCGGCGCCACGACGGCGTTGCGGTTCCCGATGCGGATCCGGTCGCCCGGCACCTCCTCGTCCTTCTCGATCGGCCACTCCCGGCTGTACTCGACGGTGATCGTGCGCGGATCGTGCTCCCAGGTGCAGCCCCAGCCACCGAACGCGCGGTCCGGTTTCTTGACCCGGCCCAGCACGCCGGTCGTCGTGGCGTCGTCGAGCAGGCCGCAGGCGTCGACGTGCGCCAGTGACCACTCCGGGAGCGGGGCGCGCCGCGGCAGAGGCCCGTTGGCGAGCGTGGCCAGCACGCCGGACAGCACCGACTCCGAGTAGGAGCACACCGGCGCGTCCTGCGCGCGATCTATCGCGCGTGAGGTGACGACGATCCGATTGGCATCGGCCAGCGAGATGGCGCGCTCGCAGGAGCCGTCGTGCATCTCGGGGTACTCGATTTCGCCCATCTTGCCGGGCACCGGCGGCCGGGGCGGGTACCGCAGCGGGCCGGTCAGGTCGAGCCGGGTCTGGACCTTCCCCGCCTTGCCGGTCAGCGTGGTCGTGACGACGCAGGTGCCGAAGTTCGACACCTCCGGGTCCACGAACGGCTCTCCGAACCCGGTGAGGGAGTTGAGCGAAATCGCCGCGCACGGGTCCGTCCCGGCCGGGTCGGCGCCGAGGGTGTTCGCCCCGGCCGGGGCGCTGTGGGTGGCCGGCCCGGTCGGAGCGCTGCCGGTGGTGGTCCACAGCGGCCGGGCGAGGACGAACCCGGCCACCAGCGCGGCCACCGCCGCCACCGCGGCCCCGGCGAGCACCCGGCGGCGCAGGAGGCGACGCGGCCGGGGCACGGGCGTGTCCGCCGTGAGCAGCGTGACCGCTTCGGCGGCGCTGGGCCGGTCTGCCGGGTGCCGGGCCATGAGCGCGGCGAGCACCGGCGCGAACCGCCCGGCGCGCTCGGCGGGCGCGGGCCGCCCGGCGGCCGCGCGGCGCATCTGCGCGAACGGGCCGTCCTCGCCCGAGCCCCACGGCGACCGGCCTTCGATCGCGGCGTAGAGGGTGGCTCCCAGGGAGAAGACGTCCGCGGCGGGCCCGGCTTCGGCGCCGTCGGCCACCTCCGGCGCGACGTAGCCGAGTGTGCCGGTGAGCTGGGCGCCGCCGGTCCGGGTGACCTCGGTCCAGCGGGCGATGCCCAGGTCGGTGAGCTTGGCGACGTCGTCCGCGGTCACCAGGACGTTGCCCGGTTTGACGTCGCGGTGGACGATACTGCGCGCGTGCATGTCCGCGAGCGCCGCGGCGAGCTGCGCGCCGATCCGCCGGACCCGGTCCTCGGGCAGCGGCCCGTCGTCGTCGACGAGTTCCTCGAGGCTGCGGGCGGCCAGGTACTCCGTGACCAGCCACTGGGCGTCCCCGTCGGTGACCGTGTCGAACACGGTGACGACGTTCGAGTGCAGCAGCCCGGCCCCGATCCGCGCCTCGCGCCGGATCTGCCCGGTGTCCTCGCCCAGCGCGCGTTTGAGCGTCACCTGCCGGCCGAGCTCGAGATCGACCGCCCGCCAGAC
>Ga0070663_100000287_pt1 | contig 25700 bp, 21 predicted proteins | sample KBSC63metaG_FD_65646 | JGI IMG/M metagenome (GOLD analysis project Ga0070663, IMG submission 65646) | Corn rhizosphere microbial communities from Kellogg Biological Station, Michigan, USA - KBS C6-3 metaG | ecosystem: Host-associated > Plants > Roots > Rhizosphere > Soil ...
TTGCGGCGTTGCGCCTCCTCGCCATAGCAAAGGCTATGACTCGTCGGCGCGCCTTGCACTGCGCTCCGACAGCGGCGCGATCAACCGACATTTGAGGCTTGACGCGACACTAGATCAGGCGCCTTTTGACGTGCTGCTCGGGCACGCTCGAAAAACTCTCAGCCTCTGAGATGCAAGACATCCTCGTCAACTGGGCCCCCCAGGAAACCCGAGTCGCCGTCGTCGAGAACGGCGCCATACAGGAGCTTCACGTCGAACGCACGCTGGAGCGGGGTCTCGTTGGCAACATCTATGCTGGCCGAGTGGCCCGGGTGCTTCCCGGCATGCAGTCCGCCTTCATCGACATAGGGCTAGAACGCGCGGCCTTCCTGCATGTGGCAGACGTCCACGTGAACGGCGGCACGCCACGTGCAGACCAGGGCTCCGCTCCACAAACCCCCATCGAGCGCCTCATATTCGAAGGCCAAACGCTGACCGTGCAGGTCATCAAGGACCCGATCGGCACAAAGGGCGCGCGGCTGTCCACACAGATCAGCATTGCGGGCCGCCTGCTCGTGTTCCTGCCGCAGGACGACCACATCGGCATCTCGCAGAAGATCGGTTCGCCCGAACTGCGTGAGCAGCTTCGAAGCCGCATGGCAGTGCTCGTGGGCGAGCCGGAAGATGGCGGGGGTGGTGGCTTCATTCTGCGCACCAACGCGGAAGAAGCCACCGATGAAGAGCTGGCTGATGACATTGGCTACCTGCGCAAGACCTGGAAGTCGATTCGCGAGTGCAGCTTCAAGTCGCCCGCGGGGACTTTGTTGCATCAGGATCTGAGCTTGATCGAGCGCGTGCTGCGTGACCTTGCTCACGATCACACGCAATCGATCCGCGTCGATTCGAAGATGCAGTTCGATGCGCTCAAGGCCTTCGGCGAGACCTTCACGCCCACGTCGGTGAGCAAACTCGAGCTTTATAGGGGCGAACGGCCGATTTTCGACCTATACAACATTGACGAAGAGATCGAGCGCGCGTTGGCACGGCGCGTGGATCTGAAGTCAGGCGGCTATCTCATCATCGACCAGACCGAGGCGCTCACGACCATTGACGTGAACACCGGTGGCTATGTTGGGGCGCGCAATTTCGACGACACGATCTTCAAAACCAACCTCGAAGCGGCTGGTGCGATTGCGCGGCAACTGCGGTTGCGCAACCTGGGCGGCATCATCATCGTCGACTTCATCGACATGGCGCGCGAGGAGCACCAGACGGCGGTGCTGGCGGAGTTTCGCAAGCAGTTGTCGAGAGACCGCACGAAGATCACGGTCAGTGGCTTCACGCAATTGGGCCTGGTGGAGATGACCCGCAAGCGCACGCGCGAATCGCTGGCGCACATGCTGTGCGAGCCTTGTCCGACTTGCGAAGGCAAGGGGCAGGTGAAGACGCCGCGCAGCGTCTGCTACGACATCCTGCGCGAAATCTTGCGCGAGGCGCGGCAGTTCAACCCCAAGGAGTTCCGAGTCATCGCTGCGCCGTCGGTGGTGGAGATGCTGCTCGATGAAGAGAGCCAGCATCTGGCGGGCTTGAGCGACTTCATCGGCAAGCCGATTTCACTGCAGGCAGAGGCGACGGGGTCGCCGGAGCATTACGACATTGTGTTGATGTAGGGTAGATAGCCCGCGCCGAGAGCTACTAAGGCCGTCTCAGTAAAGCGTCCGAAATTTGATTGATGGGATCCCGCCAGACCGTTTCCACATGACTCCCTCTCCCTCCGGGAGAGGGTTGGGGTGAGGATGACGGCGGTCGAGAAAGCAAGGCCTTGGATAGCAATGGCCGCAGCCCTCACCCCAACCCTCTCCCAGAGGGAGAGGGAGCAATGCCTGCCGGAGAATGACGCGATAGCCCGCGCCGACAGCTAAGGGCAGAAGCTGGCTTGCTTTCTGGAAGGTGCTGCCGAACTTGCATCCAATATTGCCCGCGTTGCACGCTTGATCAGGCTACTTGACAGCCTCCAGTTCCCACAGGAAGTGCGTCAACTTCCCGCTTCGTCTGCGATTCCATAGCCTGAGCTTTTGCCGCCAGGTGAGCGGCTTGGGCACCAATGAGTCGAGGTACACGACCCATTCCGTTCGCAAGGCGTTGAACCCACCGACGAAGCCGTAGATGTGCCCCAGCGGCTTCTCGCCCGAGAAGTATTCGTGCGAATGCGCGGTGATGATGTTCACGTGTGTCGGGTCCACGAATGCCGCCGGGCTTGGATACGCTGGCGTCAAAGCATACAAGCGACCTCCCGGCGCCAGCACGCGCCAGATTTCGTTCATCAGGTGGATGAAGGGAAACCACGTCCCCATGCCGTCGGCGGTGGTCAGCAATCGTGGTACGTGCTCAATGAAATCGTAGGCTGATACCGAGCCGAAATGGTTGTCCGGGTATGGAATGGGGTCGAGCACAACGTTGGCACAGCGGAACTCCGCTTGCGGTGTCGATGGGAGCGGGCGAATGTCCACGCCGCAAAGTTCGCGACGGCTGTAGGGGTTGCGCGGCGTCAGGCCGCAACCGAGGTCAAGGTGCCGGTCTGGAACTGAAGGCATCGGTTCTCCGTGAAAAGATCAGGGGTTCGCAGGTGGCGTGGGGAATCGCGGCTCGATGCCGGCAGCGACCAATGCAAGACGAATGTCGCGCGTGTGCCAACGCCAGCGCCAGCGTTTGAAAGGGCTTCGGGCTTCATCCCAGAGCATGGCGGCATATCGCCATGCGGCGCGCTCGCGCAGGCCGGTGGTCCAGCCCGAGCGCCTTGCATGTTCGATGAGGTGTCGAAGTGCCTGAGCATTGCCCACGCGCACGTGCTCGAAGCGGATGTCGGGATGCCGGGCCGCAATCAGCTTCCGGTTGTTGCGCATCAGTTCATGTTGTGCGCTTCCCATTCCCGAAAACGTGGCGCTGCCCACATGGGCGATGAAGACGTCCTCGGCGATCACTTGGTCGAAGCCGGCCTTCGCGAGCCGCAGACTGAAGTCGAAGTCTTCGTAGTAGCCCAGCCCGAATACGGGATCGAGCCCGTTCAGCTGCAGCCATACGTTGCGGCGCACGGCGACGCAGAAGAAGTCGCTGCGGTAAGTGGGGGTGATCAAGCGGGTCGGCAGACGCATGGCTGCTTCTCCGATGCTGGCAACTCTGTCCAAGGCCACGTCGGGCAATGGAAGTCGTTGGCCATTGCCAGCGGCGTTGGTCACGGGGCCGACCATGGCGACCTTTGCAGGCACGGCATCAAGCGTCGCGAGCAGGGATTCGAGTGCGCCCTGGGGAAACAGCGTGTCGCTGTTGACGAGGCACACCCATTCGCCATGTGACGCTGCCACACCAGCGTTCATTCCGCCGGCGAAACCAAGGTTCTTCGTTTGCGGCAAGAAGGCGATACGTGAATCGCGCTTTGCGGCCTCGGCGCAGCACTCGGCAGCACCATCGTCCGAGTTGTTGTCCACCAAGATCAACTCGACCCGCGGATGCGACGGCGCATCGGCCAGCGTTTGAAGGCAAGGCCCGGTCGTCGTGTCGAAACGCTTGAACGACAACACGACCAACGAGAGAAACGGTGCGGCGGTGCTCACCGCAGCGCCTCCATGCCGCGGCGCCATCGTTTGAGGCGCCTTGCGAAGCGCGACAAGGCCGAGCGTTTGTCGGGTCCGTCGAGTTCGTACTCCCAGTTGGACTGGTAACACGCGCCAAGAAACTGCTCGGCCAGTCTCTCAGGCGTCTCGCCCAAGCGCCGCATGACCAGCCATTGCCAGTCGTGGTGGTACACGCGAAACAAGGGCTCGATCGGCTCGACAGGAATGCTGCGGTACGCGAGCACGGCCTCGCCGTACCAGCGAATCTCGGTCGGGATTTGGTCGATCGCGTCCCATAACGTCCATCCGCGCGGGGCGAAGAAGCGGTCATGCAGATCGCTCCAGACACGAGCCGACCAGATGAGCGGCTGTGGTCCGAAGTCGTAATCGGGACCGACACGTTCGAAGAGAGCCTTCATGCGTTCGCTTTCTTCGCGGAAATGTTGGGCCACTTTCGAATGCCCGCGGTCGATGGCCAGCTGCAGCAAGTCGCGCGACTGGTGCATGAGGGTGTATGGGTGGCCCGCAGGGTGCAGGAAGTTCGCACGAGCGATGTCGCGCAGGAACACGGTGTCCGAATCCACGCTGAGGTAACTGTCGCAGCCGAGCAGCCGCCATGCGTCAGCCTTGATCACCTGCTGGGATCGATAGCCAGGCGTTCGATTCAGTCGATCCAGCAAGTTTGCGGATGCGGCCTGTGGATGGCTGCGCACCACGTCTTCGTCTGTGATGAGTTCATACCGTTCACCAGAAAGCATCTCGCGAAAGACAGGCACGTCGCCTTTTGGCACGATGATGAAGATTGGAATCGCCTGTGGATTGTGTCGAGCCAGCGTTCCCAGCAGACGTTTCACACGGGCGGCATCACCGCGGTATGACTTGCACACCAGCAGGAAGTCTCGGTTGGCCTCAGGCATGGTTTGCGGCTTCCACGATCTGCTGAACCGCATTGGCCACCGTCACTGGCGGCACGGTCACCTCGGGCAGCGCGTTGTCGCGCCAACGCTGGATGGCCGCTTCGAAGGCCGCGATGATGGCCGGCTGGTCCTTGCTCGGTGCGACAAAGCCGTCGTGTTCGAGCACCAGCGCGTCGAGCTGCGCGTTGGCGTAGGTCAGCGCCAGCACTGGACGACGCGCCCAGAAGTAGTCGTAAAGCTTGGACGGGATGTATTCAAGGCAATCCGACAGTTCGCCGTGGATCAGCAACAGCATGTCGCATTGCTGCATGCGCTGGATGACACGGGCGCGGCCAGACAGCCCAGTCTGCGGATCGAATTCGAGTCGGCCCATGGGCTTGACGACCTCCGACAATTGCAGCGATTGCATGACCTGAGCAGCCTCCGGGTCGAGCGAGCCGCCGTAGACCTCCAGGCGAATGACCTCGCGCAAATCAGGCCGCAATGCCATCAGTGCCGCCAACGCGCGAAGTGCAGGCGCCAAGCTGCGGGTGGGCGAGAGCGACCCGAAATGACCAAAGACGCAATGTGGCCCGCGGACATATTCGGCCCGCACAACCGGCGGCTCTGCGCCCGGCAGCACGACAATGCCCCGCTTGCCGAGCTCTGGATGACGCCTTTGAGCCGCTGCTAGCGCGCCATTGGTGAACCACCACGCCAGATCGGCGTGACGGCAGACGTAGCCTTCGAGCTTGGCAAGAAATCGCTCGTGACGGTTGCGTGGCGCAACACCGGGGAGGATCAGTGGATCGTGTATTTCGGCAATCCACTTGCATCCGGTCCACCGCTTGAGCCAATAGCCGGCCAGATGCGCCGAAAACACACCGCCAGTGGTATAGACCAGTTCGACATCGCCCTTGTCGATGAGCCGCTTGCCATGGAATGCCGCGGGCAAGGCCCAGGACCACTGGCTGCGAACACCAGATGCCAGCCGCTCGAGCAGAATGAAGGGCGCCAGCAGAACACTCATCAGCATCGTGACGATGCGGTACGCGAGGCTTCGTCCCCATTTGCGCAGCAGCACGTGCCGAAGGTCGAATCGGATGCCGGCGGGGCCCCAAGGCAGCAATTGCCGATGTTCGACGCTTTCGTCGGGCAGCCCCATCACACTGCTCAGCACCATGGGATCGATCCCCGCTGCGAGCAGGTGCGGAATCTTGTCGGTGATGGTGACGCTCTCCGCCCGCCCGTCCACGTTGTACGCATACGAGAGGATCAACCAGCGGCGTTTCGCCTTGGCAGGCGAAGTCATCGTCCCGCTTTCGGCACGCGGCCCATCAGGTAGAACTCGTCGTTCGGTCGCATCGACGTCATGTTCGCCATGCGATTGGACAGACCGAAGAGGGCGGTGATGCCGGCGATGTCCCAGGCGTCTTCATCGGTGAAGCCTTGTTCATGTAGTGCAGTGAAATCGGCTTCGCCGACTTCCGCTGAGCGCTCGCAGACCTTCATTGCGAAGTCGAGCATCGCGCGTTGACGCGGCGTGATGTCGGCCTTGCGGTAGTTGATGGCGAGTTGGTCCGCGATGAATGGCGCCTTCTCGTAGATGCGCAAAATCGCGCCGTGAGCCACGACGCAGTAGAGGCATTCGTTCACGCCGCTGGTCGCGACGATGATCATCTCTTTCTCGCCCTTGCTGAGTCCCGACTCCTTCAGCAACAAGGCATCGTGGTAGGCGAAGAAGGCGCGAAATTCAGCTGGGCGGTGCGCGAAGGTGAGGAAGACGTTGGGCACGAAGCCCGCCTTTTCCTGCACTTCAAGAATCTTCTGCCGGATGTCGTCGGGCAGGCTGCTCAACTCGGGTACGGGAAAGCGGCTGGTGGGATGCACGGCCATGAGTCAACTCCTGAATTGCAGCGAATGCAGGCGAGCGTACAGCCCGCCTTGGGCCAGCAGTTGCGCATGCGTGCCTTGCTCGACGACGCGCCCGTTGTCCATGGTCACGATGCGATCTGCGCCTTCTATGGTGGATAGCCGATGTGCGATGACAAGGCTGGTGCGGCCCTGCATCAAGCGCTCGAGCGCCTGCTGCACGAGCCGCTCCGATTCGTTGTCGAGCGCGGACGTGGCCTCGTCGAGGATGAGGATGGGCGCATCTTTGAAGATGGCCCGTGCGATGGCGAGGCGCTGGCGTTGCCCGCCTGAGAGCTGGCTGCCGTTGTGGCCGATCATCGAGTCAACGCCCTTGGGCAGGCCTTCCACGAAATCGAGCAGGTTCGCCGCGGCCAACGCATCACGCACGCGTTTGGGATCTCCGCCGTTGCCCAGCGCGACGTTGGCAGCGACAGTGTCGTTGAACAGCACGACGTCCTGGCTGACAAGCGCGAATTGGCGGCGAAGGGCGTAAACATCCCATTCGCGGATCGACGTGCCGTCGAGGGACACGGTACCGCTCGTCGGGTCGAGGAATCGCGGCAGAAGATTCACGAGCGTCGACTTGCCAGCGCCGGACGGGCCGACCAGAGCGACCGTTTCGCCGGCCTGAAGCGACATGCTGACGCAGTCAAGGGCGGGCGGCTGATCGTCGCGATATCGCAAGGACACGTCGCGCAACTCGATATGTCCAGCGGTGCGAGATGGCGCGAAGCTGCCGCCGGTTTCGACGGGCGATTCATCGATGAAGCTCACGCCGCGGTCGAGTGCGGCGAGCCCGCGTGTGAGCGGCCCCGACACTTCGGACAAATGCTTGATCGGCGTGATGAGTTGAAGCATCGTCGTCACGAACGCGACGAAAGTGCCAACGCTGTTCTGGTCATGCCCGCTCTGCCAAAGCGCAGCGACAATCACAGCCGACAGCACAGTGGCCGCAACGATCTGCGTGATCGGCGTCATGACGGCGGCTGAGACGACGCCCTTGACGGAGACGCGCCGCAGTTGCTCGCTTGCGCGTTGGAAGCGCGACTTTTCGGTTTCTTCCGCTGCATGCAGACGCACGATGCGCCACGCGAGCACGTTTTCTTCGACCACATAGGCGAGGTCATCGACGGCGCGCTGGCCTTGCACCGTGAGGCGATGCAGCCGCTTGCTGAGCACTTGCATGACAAGGGCAACCGGTGGGAACAAGATGGCCACGAAGAGCGTCAACTGCCAGTTGAGCCATAGCAGATAGGCCATCAACGCGACAAGTCTGAGTGAATCGCTCGTCAGCGTCTGCACGGAGTTGACGAGTTGCTGGGTGCCGTTCTGAATCTCGAACGTGATCGTATTGACGAGACTGCTCGCGGAGTTGCGCGCAAAGAGAGTCGGCTTGGCATCCAGCAGGCGACCGAACATTGAGCGACGCATCGCGAGCATGGCGCGATTGGACGCCCATGCAAGGCCATATTGCGCGACGAAGCCGGCGATGCTTCGGATTGCGAAGAGACCGATCACGGCAATTGGCACCTGCCACAGCGGAAAGCGATGCTGTGCGAAGCCACGGTCGAGCAGCTGTCTGAGCAGCTCGGGCACCAGGGGTTCGGTGGCAGCCGTGATCACGGTGCCGATCAACGCCAGCAGCAGGCCTCGCCTCGCGGTCGCGAAGAACGGAACGATGCGCTTGATACGCTGAAACAAGGTGCGCGCGGCGACAGCGCCAACGCGATCGGCGCCTTCAGTCGAAATTTCGCTCATGCGGGGAACTCTGGCCGCCGCGCCGGACTCTGCAGGAACATCAATTTGATGTACTTGTAATAAGTGTATTCAGCGTTGTAGATCGCGAGCATCAACCCGTGCTGTCCGTCGAGAAGTCCGAGACGAAAAAAGTATGTTCGAACAAATGCAAACAACCCCGCCAGGACGGCGCGGTGTACGCTCGCGGACTTTCCGCGTGCCTGCATGTCGCGGGCATGTCCGCTCGAATAGCGGTTGAGCTTCTCGAGCACGTCGTTGATGTCGGGGTAGCTGTAGTGAACGAGGCTGGCCTCGAGTTCGCCAATGCTGCCGTCGACCGTCATGTGCGCATGAAGGAAGTGGTCGGTAAACCCCGACACTGCACGCCGGCCCAATCGCAATGTGTGGTCCGGGCGCCAGCCCGAGTGGCGAATGTACTTGCCGCAGAACTCCGACATCCGAGGAATCCGATAACCGTCATGCGTCCCCGATCGAATCGCCTCCTGCACTTGCGCGCGAAGCGAGTCGGTGATGCGTTCGTCGGCGTCGAGCGACAAGACCCACTCGGTGGTGGCGAGCGAAAATCCGCGCGACACCTGCGGGCCGTAGCCAGGCCAGTCGGTGTGTACCACGCGGGCACCGGCCTGCTCTGCAAGGACGGGTGTGCCGTCGGTGCTTCCGGAGTCGAGCACGAGCACCGCATCGGCGAAGGACGCGCTGGCCACGCACTCGCCAATGTTGCGCGCTTCGTTCTTTGCGACGATGACAACGGTCAACGTGGGGGACACTGGCATGGCGTGATCGACCGCTCCTCTATCATCAGATTGTCCACGATTCATTGATACCAAGCCCCATGCCGATGGCGAACCTCCGTGCTATTGCGTTTCTTCCGCGTCGATTCGTTCTGCGCGGCCTTGCATCCCTCGCATTTGCGGTCGTTGTCGCTCCTGCGATGGCCCAGTTCCGAGTCGAGATCTCGGGCGTTGGCGCCACCCAGGTCCCGGTGGCCGTGGCGAGATTCAGAGACGAAGACAAGGCCACGCAACAAGTCTCCTCCATCATCCGCGCGGACCTTGAGCGCAGCGGCCTTTTTCGCAACATCGACGCGCCAGGCGTGCTCGATGAACTGGCGCAGCCGCAGATGGCTGACTGGCGAGGCCGTGCCGCGGACGCGCTGCTGGGTGGGTCGGTCACGCGATTGGCCGATGGCCGCTACGACATCCGTGCAAAGCTCTGGGACGTGGTCAAGGGCAGCGAGATTGGCGCGCAGAACGCGACCGTGCATCCCAACGACCTGCGACTCGCGGCACACCGCGTTGCCGACTATGTGCATGAAAAGCTGACCGGCGAGAAGGGCGTGTTCTCGACCCGTATTGCTTACGTCGCCAAGGCCGGGAAGGCAAACTTCTCGCTTCGCGTGGCCGACAGCGACGGCTACGACCCGAGCGGCAAGCCGGGAGGCGAAGGCGTGTTGAACAGCTCCGAGCCCATCATCTCGCCCGCATGGTCGCCCGACGGCAAGGAGTTGGCCTACGTATCCTTCGAAGACCAGAAGGCCGTGGTCTATGCGCAGGAAATGGCGAGCGGCAGGCGCCGCGTTGTTGCGAACTTCCGCGGTTCGAACAGCGCACCGGCCTGGTCGCCCGACGGGCAGATGATGGCACTGACGCTGTCGCGCGAAGGCGGCTCGCAGATCTACTTGGTGGGCCGCAATGGCGGAACGCCCAGACGCCTCACCACGAGTTCGGCCATCGACACCGAACCCTGCTTTGCGCCCGACGGCCGCACCTTGTACTTCGTCAGCGATCGCGGCGGCAGCCCGCAGGTCTATCGCATGCCCGTTGCGGGTGGGTCTGCCGATCGGGTTACCTACACGGGCAACTACAACATCAGCCCCGCCATCAGCCCGGACGGCCGAACGATGGCCTTCATTTCGCGTCAGGGCAACACCTTCCGCCTGCACACGCTAGATCTTCAAAGCGGCGCGGTCCAGGCGCTCACTGACACAAGCGACGACGAAAGTCCGAGCTTTGCGCCCAATGGACGACTCATCATCTACGGGACGAGGGCTGCGGGGCGGGATGTATTGATGACCACTACGCTCGATGGCAAGATCAAGGCACGCTTGGCGTCCACCACGCCCGACGTGCGCGAACCGGTTTGGGGGCCGTACGGGCGATAGAGTCCGGAATATTCGTTGGGGTCGAAAGACTCTAAAGCACAGGCGCCGGCAACTTAGACCGGCGCATCATCACTGAGAGGAAAACCATGAAACTCATTCATATCGCTCATTCGAGCCTGCTGGTTGTTGCCGCGTCAGCACTCGTCGCCGGCTGCTCGAGCGTCAAGCTCGACGACACCAAGCCGCCAGTTGTCTCCAAGGACATCAAGGATCCGAACGCAGGCAATGCAGGAGCCACCACCGGCAGTGCAGCGCAATCCCAAGTCACGCCCGTTGACGCCACCAAGAACCGCGCCGCATCCGACTCGAATCTGCCTCGCGTCGTGTATTTCGACTTCGACAGCTTCGTGGTGAAGGATGAGTTCCGACCCACCATTGACGCCAATGCCAAGGCCTTGGTCAGTGACCGAAAGAAGAAACTCGCCGTCGAGGGCCACACCGACGAGCGTGGCGGAAGCGAATACAACCTTGCACTTGGCCAAAAGCGCGCCGAAGCGGTGGCCAAGTCGCTGACGCTGCTGGGCGCTGACGACAAGCAGATCGAGGCAGTGAGCTTCGGCAAGGAGCGCCCTGCAGTTCAGGGCAATGACGAAGCGGCGTGGGCGAAGAACCGCCGCGCCGAACTCGTCAATCGCTGATAGAGACTAACCATGACTCTTCAACGATGGGCAGGTGCCGCCACGCTGGCGTGTTCCCTGTTCGCGCCTGCGGCTTACGCGGGCATCTTTGACGACGATGAAGCTCGCAAAGCCATTCTGGACTTGCGCCAAAAGCTTGAGCAGAGCAACGAGGCGCAGCGCGTCCGTCAGGCCGAGCTCAACAACCAGATGGCCGAGCAGATTGCGCAGCTCAAGAAGAGCCTGCTCGACCTGAACGCGCAAATCGAGTTGCTGCGTTCAGACAATGCCAAGCTGCGTGGCCAGGACGAGCAGACGACGCGCGACGTTGCCGAGCTTCAGCGGAAGGTGAAGGACTTGCAGCAGGGCGTCGACGACCGCATGCGCAAGCTGGAGCCGCAGAAGATCAGCCTTGATGGCCGAGAATTCACTGTCGACCCAGACGAAAAGCGGCAGTACGACGAGGCGATGAGCGTCTTTCGCCGCGGTGAGTTTTCTGCGGCGGCAACGGCCCTGTCCACATTTCAGGCGCGCTACCCCGCCAGTGGCTACAACGAATCGGCCATGTTCTGGCTGGGCAATGCGCACTATGGCAAGCGCGACTTCAAGGACGCGATCGCGATCTTCCGCGCCTTCGTGAATGCGCATCCGGACGCAGTCCGGGCGCCCGAGGCGCTGCTGTCGATCGCCAACTGCCAGGTCGAACTGAAAGACACCAAGGGCGCGCGTAAGACCATCGGTGATCTGATAAAGACCTATCCGAAGTCGGAAGCGGCCCAGGCAGGCCGCGAACGGCTCGCTTCTTTGAAATAAGCTTGATCGATAACGTCGACATCGAACGCCGTTTCGGCGGCCTGCGTCGCCTCTATGGCGATGCGGGTTATGCGCGCATTCGTGCGGCACGCGTGGCGGTGGTGGGGCTCGGCGGCGTGGGGTCATGGGCCGTTGAAGCGTTAGCGCGAAGCGGCGTGGCGTCGCTCACGCTCATCGACCTCGATCACGTGGCCGAGTCCAACGTCAACCGACAGATACAAGCCTTGGGCGCCACCATCGGTCAATCGAAAGTGCAGGCGCTGCGCGAGCGCATCGCAGACATCCACCCCGGCTGTGTTGTTCATTCGGTCGAGGAGTTCGTCGACGAGGACAACTGGCCCGGGTTGCTGGTCGCGCCCGTTGACGCTGTCATTGACGCTTGCGATCACGTGCGCGCCAAGGCGGCGCTCGCGGCCTGGTCGCTCGCCTCCGCCACGCCTCTGGTGATGTCCGGCGCTGCGGGTGGCAAGCAGCGCGGGCAAGACGTACAGGTCGAGGACATTGCCCATGTCACGCACGACCCCTTGATCGCATCACTTCGCCAGCGTCTTCGCAAACAGCACGGTGCGCCACGCAGCGGTCGCATAGGCGTGCGTTGCGTGTTTTCTCGCGAGGAAGTCAAAGCGCCACCCGACGCCGAAGCGTGCAACATAGACGGCACCCTGAACTGCCACGGATACGGTTCAACAGTGGCCGTCACTGCGACCTTCGGCATGGTGGCGGCCGGTGACTTGCTCGCAACTTTGAGCAAATCGATTGACACGATTGCAATCGTTGAAAAAAGGACGCTATACTCTTAGGCTTGCTGGGTCGTTAGCTCAGTCGGTAGAGCAGCGGACTTTTAATCCGTTGGTCGCGTGTTCGAGTCACGCACGACCCACCAACGGCCCAAGTAAAACAGATTGAAGAATCGGGCTCTTAGCTCAGTTGGTAGAGCAGCGGACTCTTAATCCGTTGGTCGAGTGTTCGAGTCACTCAGGGCCCACCAATTAAAACCCCCGGAAAGTACGGCGTAACTTTCCGGGGGTTTTTCATTCCTGCTCTCTCGTAGTCCCTCGTCTTTCGACGCCCCTTCGGGTCTTCACATACCCAATTGCAGCAGCGCGTCTCAGGCGCTTGAAGGCCAACTCGACCTGCGTCTGTTGAACCTTGAATCAACGGTATCTTGTGATGCACGCGCATGGCCAGCAAGCCCAGAATCGTGTCGCGTTACGCGACAAATGCTGACTGCTCTCTTGCTCTCGCAGCACATTGCGCTCCGACAGCGGCGCGATCAACGGACACTTGATGCGTGAACCGACACTGGCCACAAGCAACACGATCGACTTCAGATCATCGCGAGCGGGCTCGGACCCTTCGGAGGCGGGAACAAGGAATCGATTTCTTGCAAGTGCGCAGCCGACAGTGGGTGCTCGAGGGCGCTGACGTTTTCCTTGAGCCGCTCGCGGTTGCCGGTCTTGGGGATGGCGATGACGCCGTCTTGCGCAAGCAACCATGCGAGGGCCACCTGGGCTGGTGTCATCGCATGCTGCTTCGAAAATTCGACCAGCCCGCGCGCCTTCAGCAACCGGCCTTGCTCAATCGGGGAGTACGCCATCACGGGAATGCGATGCGCGCGAAGCCACGGCAGCAGGTCCGATTCGATGCCGCGGCGGGCGAGGTTGTAGAGCACCTGGTTGGTCTGAATCGCAGAGCCGCCGTGTGTCGACTGAAGCTCATTCATCAGCTTCAGGTCAAAGTTGCTTACGCCCCAGTGGCGGATCTTGCCGTTGCGCTGAAGATCTTCAAATGCTTGTACTGTTTCGCCAAGCGGTACCTCGCCCGGCCAGTGCAGAAGGTACAGGTCGATCACGTCGGTGCGCAGGCGTTGCAGGCTTTGGTTGCAGGCGGTGTGCATCGCGCGCCGTGACGCGTTCTGGGGGTAGACCTTGGTGACGATGAAGACATCGTCGCGCCGGCCTTCGATCGCGTCGCCGACCAACGTCTCTGAGCGGCCGTCGCCATACATCTCGGCGGTGTCGATCAGCGTCAGGCCGAGATCGATGCCGAGGCGGATCGTGGCGATTTCCTCCTCGCGACGTTCCGAGTCTTCGCCGAATTGCCAAGTGCCCAGGCCCATTGCGGGAACGGTTTCTCCGGATGGAAGGGAAACTCGCTTCATGGACCCCAGTATTGCCGAGCAACGATCGATCTTCAAGCTCGGCAAAGCGCGACACAAAGATCGGGCTGATATGCCCACCAGCAAAAGGGCGGCAGGTGTGACGTCAGGCACCAAACATGCGTGCCACGCCTTCGCGGATCGCACTGCGTGAACGAAAATATCCGAGGCCCGTCGGCAACCAATCGAGGGCTGGGCCTTCCAGTCGTGCGGCCATACCCATCGGTGCCGCTTCGATTTTGATGCCGCTGTCTTGCGCAGCTTCCTCGAACGCACGTAGTGCGCGTGGCATGTGATAGCCGTGCGTCACCAGCAGGATGTGGGTGATTCCGGCCTTCTTGAGCATCGGAATCGTGCTCCGTGCGTTTTCGCGCGTGTCACGCGATTGATCTTCAGTCCAATGCAAAGGTCTGTTGAAGTCCTGCGTTGCGATGCGGTTGGCGACCTCGGCTTCGGGGGCGCTTTGCGCCGCAGACCAGCCTAGTCCGCCGGTGAATGCGACCGGAATGCCGGTCTCGCGCGACAGCCACAGGCCATAGCGCAAGCGCTCGAGCGAGGCGAATCCGAGATTGCTCACGCCGTACTCAGGTGCAAAGGGCTCGACACCGCCGCCGAGAATGACGATCGCCATGTTCGCCTTGCCCTTGGCCTGCGCCTTGAGTTCGTTGACGCGATTCATCTTGATGGCAGGCGGCACTTGCAGGACGAACTTTTCGACGGCGCGCCCAAAACCCGTGGTTGACGTGATCCATATCCCCGCCACGCTCAACACCACGGTGGTCCAACCCAGTCCCCGCCTCGGCAAGATCAGCCGCGCACCCACGAGGATCAAAAAGAGAAAGGGCACCGGAGGCAGCAGCAGGGCGGTGAGGACGGGCTTCCATGACTCGATACCAAGCAGAACGAACAGGCTATTCACACGGGTCCTGAAGAAAGGCAGTGGCCAATGGGTCGCGATTGTGCCGGAGTCGTCATCGCTTGTTTCAAAAGGCCAGTCCGCATTTTCCAAAGGGCATCAATGGCCTTGCCCGAGTACCTCGACTCCGGCAAGTACTTCGCATCAGCCAGAAGTGGCGGCCAAGCATGCAACGCGCGCCTGGCGACCTGGGCTATTGGAGGAAGGGCGAGCCGTGATGCTTGCGGCGCGCGCCACCGCATCTTCAATCATGTCAACGATGCAAACTGCTTCGAGCTAACAGTGCCGAAGAATGCAAAGCAGGATGGTCAAGCGGCGCATGGCCGCGATGAAGCTCAACAGAACGCCTGAATCCCCGTCTGCGCACGTCCCAGGATCAGGGCGTGCACGTCGTGCGTGCCCTCATAGGTATTCACCGTTTCGAGGTTGATCATGTGACGAATGACATGGAATTCATCGTGTATGCCGTTGCCTCCATGCATGTCGCGTGCCGTGCGAGCAATGTCCAGCGACTTGCCGCAGCTGTTGCGCTTGATGAGCGAAATCATCTCTGGCGAAGCCTTGCCCTCATCGAGCAAACGTCCCACGCGCAGACAGCCTTGCAAGCCCAGCGTGATCTCGGTCTGCATGTCGGCGAGCTTCTTCTGAATCAGTTGATTCGCTGCCAGTGGCCGGCCAAATTGTTGGCGATCGAGGGTGTATTGACGAGCGGCATGCCAGCAGAATTCCGCTGCGCCGAGGGCGCCCCACGCAATGCCGTACCTCGCCTTGTTCAGGCAGCCGAAGGGGCCCTTCAAGCCGCTCACGTTGGGCAGCATGTTCTCGGCCGGCACGAACACGTTGTCCATCACGATCTCTCCGGTGATCGAGGCACGAAGACTCATCTTCCCTTCGATCTTCGGCGCCGACAGGCCCTGCATGCCCTTGTCGAGAATGAAGCCGCGGATCGCTTCCTGCCCACCAACTGTGCCGTCTGCGTTCTCCAGATTCGCCCACACCACGAACACGTCCGCAATGGGCGAGTTGGTGATCCACATCTTGTTGCCGCGTAATTGGAATCCACCGTCGACCGGCGTGGCGCGACTCAGCATGCCGGCCGGGTCGCTCCCGTGATTCGGTTCGGTCAGGCCAAAGCAGCCGACCCATTCGCCGGTGGCCAGGCGCGGCAGGTATTTCTGACGCTGCGCCTGCGAGCCGTACGCGTGGATGGGATGCATGACCAGCGAACTCTGCACGCTCATCGCGCTGCGGTAGCCGCTGTCCACACGTTCCACTTCGCGAGCCACGAGGCCATAGCTCACATGGTTGACGCCCGGGCAGCCATAACCGTCGATAGTGGAACCGAGCATGCCGAGCTCGCCCAGTTCGTTCATGATTTCGCGGTCGAACTTTTCATGGCGTGCGGCCATCAGGATGCGCGGTTGCAGTTGATCCTGACAATATTGGCGCGCTGCGTCGCGCACAGCCCGTTCATCGTCGCTCAATTGATCGTCCAGGCGAAACGCGTCGTCCCATTGAAAAGCGGCTTTCATGATGTAAATCTCATTGAGTCGAGAGCGACTGATGATAGGCGTGTGGGGGCTCGGCTTCCGCACGGAAAATCTCTCCGTTGGAGATGAACAGATCCGGAGCGTTCGATGTCTGCGAATACCGAAACCATCACTTTGGGCGGCGGCTGCTTCTGGTGCGTGGAAGCCGTCTACGAAAAGGTCGACGGCGTCACGGCCGTCGAATCGGGCTACACCAATGGCCACGTCGAGCGGCCGAGCTACGAGCAGGTGTGCGGCGGCAACACGGGCCACGCCGAGGTGGTTCGAGTGAGTTACGACCCCGCAAAGATCGGCCTGCGAGACATCCTGGAGATCTTCTTCGTCATCCACGACCCGACCACGCTCAACCGTCAGGGCAACGACGTGGGCACCCAGTACCGCTCGGGCATCTATTTCGAAAACCCTGAGCAGGAAAGGGTGTCACGCGAGGTGCTGAACGAGGTGAATGCGCACCACAAGGGGCGCGTCGTCACGGAACTGAAGCCCCTGACCAACTACAGCCGCGCCGAGGCCTATCACCAGCACTACTTTGCCAACAATCCCGAGCAGGGCTATTGCGCTTACGTCGTCGCGCCCAAAGTGGAAAAGTTCAAGAAGACTTTTGCCGAGCGAATCAAGAAGGGTTGAGAGATTCCGGGACTGCACTCAGGAGCTCACTCAGAGGCTGAGAGTTCTTCTTGTCGACATCAATATCCGTTCGCACTGAGCCTGTCGAAGTGCCCATACGCCCGGTACAGGGCTTCCACAAGCCTGTCCTGAGCTTGTCGAAGGGCTCAGCCCGAACGGAAGATAAGTGCATGCGGAGAAAAACTCTCAGCCTCTCAGGGCGCCAACCTTTCCCTCACCCAAGCGCCGTCTTCGGTGAACCGATACCGCAAGCGGTCATGCAGCCGCGACTTGCGGCCTTGCCAGAACTCCCACATGTCCGGCATCAGCCTGAAGCCGCCCCAGTGCGGCGGCCGCGGCGGGTTCAGCATGTAGGTCGCAGCGAACTTGGCCGCATTTGCCACGAGCGTTGCCCGCGATGAGATCACCTCGCTTTGCGGCGACGCCCAGGCCCCAATACGGGAGTCGAGCGGCCGTGACCGGTAGTAAGCGTCGGACTCCTCTTCGCTGACCTTCTCCACCCGCCCCTCGATGCGCACCACGCGCTCGAGTTCGACCCAATGGAATTGCAGTGCGGCAAACGGATGAGCGGCAAGCTCGCGTCCTTTGCGGCTCTGGTAATTGGTATACCAGACGATGCCGCGCTCATCGAAGCCCTTGATCAGAACGATCCGCGTCGATGGCAGCCCGTTCTCACCCACTGTCGCCAACGTCATTGCATTAGGTTCGGAAATTTGGGCATTGAGTGCCTCGTGAAACCACAACTCGAACTGCTTGATCGGCTGCGTTTGCGAAGCGTTCTCGTCAAGTTCGGTCCGTTCATAACTCTTGCGCAGGTCGGCGATGTTCGTCATGAACCGAGTATAGGAAGGACGACGACCCCGCTCACTGCAAGCAATTCAAAACAGCGGTATACCCTCGGCTTCCCCAAAAGGAGCCATCGAGCAAATGACGACCTTCACAGTGAATGGCAAGACAGTCAACGTCGATGCCGACCCATCCACACCGGTCCTTTGGGCCCTGCGTGACCATCTGCAACTGACGGGCACCAAATTCGGCTGTGGCGCGGCCTTGTGTGGTGCCTGCACCGTGCACCTGAATGGCCAGCCCATCCGAAGTTGCATCACACCGATCTCGGCAGTAGCGGGGCAGAAGATCACGACCATCGAGGCCGTGGCCAACGACAGGGTCGGCAAGGCCGTGCAGGACGCATGGATTCGCAACGACGTGGCGCAGTGCGGCTACTGTCAGAGTGGGCAGATCATGAGCGCGGCCGCGCTGCTGCGCGACAACAAGAAGCCGAGCGACGCCGACATCGACGGCGCAATGGCCGGCAACATCTGCCGCTGTGGCACCTATGCCCGCATCCGCGCCGCGATCAAGGACGCGGCCAAGGCTCTTGCTTGAGGACAACCCTATGAACTACGAACATCTGATGGCTCGTGTGGGCGGCAGGCGTGAGCCACTTGCACCAGGCATGGATCGCCGAAGCTTTCTCAAGCTCGGCGCGGCGTCGGGCTTTTCGCTGGGGCTCTTCCCGGCCGGTGAGGCTTCGGCCGCCGAGCCTGCGGCAACGGGCTTGAAGCCCCAGCAAGACCCCGCCGCCTTCGTCAGCATTGACCCGAGCGGTGTCGTGACGGTGATGGTCAACCGTCTCGACTTCGGCCAGGGCGTGATCACCGGCCTGCCCATGCTCGTTGCCGAAGAACTCGACGCTGATTGGTCGAAGGTGCGCGGGCAATTGGCGCCGGCCGCGGATGCATACAAAGATCCTGGATTCGGCATCCAGATGACGGGTGGATCAAGCGCCCTTCACAACTCCTGGCAGCAGTATCGCGAGCTCGGTGCGAGAACGAGGGCGATGCTCGTGGCCGCCGCGGCGCAGCGATTCAATGTCGATGCATCCACCTGCAAGGTCTCGAACGGTGTGGTGTCGTCCGGCTCCAAGCGGGCCAGCTTTGGCGAGCTCGCCGCAGATGCGATGAAGCAGCCCGTGCCAGAGAAGGTGGTTCTCAAGGACGCAAAGAATTTCAACCGCATCGGCAAAAGCACACCGCGCCTCGACGCTGTCGCCAAGTCAAGCGGACGGCAGAGCTTCGGCATTGACGCACGTGCCGACGGCATGAAGACCGTGCTGATTCTTCATCCGCCCGTCTTCGGCGGCAAGGTAGTCAGCATTGACGCGGCGCGTGCCAAGACGGTGAAGGGTGTGGTCGATGTACTGAAAGTCGATCTCGACCGTGGCGCTACAGGCGTTGCCGTGGTGGCCGATGGCTACTGGCCGGCGAAGATGGGCCGCGACGCCTTGCAGGTGCAATGGAACAACAATGCAATCGAAAAGGTCGACAGCGAGAAGCTTCTTGCGAGCTACCGCGAACTGGCCGCGAAGCCTGGTATCAAGGTGCGTGAAGCCGACACATCGAAGATCGCGGGTGCGCCAAAGCAGATCACGGCGGAGTACACATTTCCGTATCTGGCCCATGCTCCGATGGAGCCTCTCAACTGCCTCATCGAGTTCGATGGATCGAACTGCAAAGTCATTGCCGGCTCGCAGTTCCAGACCATCGATCAGGCCAACATCGCGACCACGCTCGGCATCACACCAGACAAGGTTCAGCTCACGACCGCGATGGCCGGCGGCGGGTTCGGACGCCGTGCGGTGCCGACGAGCGACTACCTCGTCGAAGCGGCACAGGTCGCGAAGGCATGGCGTGCCTCGGACAAATCCGGCCCGCTCAAGATCGTGTGGAGCCGCGAAGACGACATCCGCGGTGGCTACTACCGGCCAATGCATGTGCACCGTGCCGAGATCGGCTTCGACGAGAAAGGCAAGGTGCTGGGCTGGAAGCACACCATCGTCGGCCAGTCCATTCTCATGGGCACGCCCTTCGAGCAGTACATGGTGAAGAACGGTGTCGACTCGGTCACCGTCGAGGGCGTGTCGGATACGGCTTACGACTTGCCCTTGTCGCTGGATGTGCATCACCCGAAAGTGAACGTGCCAGTGCTGTGGTGGCGCTCCGTAGGTCACTCCCACACCGCATTCGTCATGGAAACCCTGATCGACGAGATTGCGCGCACAAGCGGGCAGGACCCTGTGGCGTACCGACGTTCGCTGCTATCAGACAAGCATACGCGGCATCGTGCGGCGCTGGATCTTGCAGTGGCGAAGTCGGGCTATGGCAAGAAGCAACTGCCCGCGGGACATGCATTCGGTGTCGCGTTGCACGAGTCGTTCAACAGCGTGGTGGCCTACGTGGTCGAAGCGTCGGTGAAGGACGGTCAGCCCGTGTTGCACAAGGTGACGGCGGGCGTGCATTGCAATACGGTCGTGAATCCGCTATCGGTGGAAGCGCAAGTGCAAGGCGCAGCGCTGATGGCACTTGGCACCACCTTGCCCGGCTCTGCAATCACATTGAAAGACGGCGTGGTCCAGCAGAGCAACTTCGGCGAATACACCGTGGCCCGCATGCCGCTGATGCCTGTCATCGAGGTTTTCACTGTGGCGAGCACGGACGTGCCCACTGGCATGGGCGAGCCAGGCTTGCCACCCTTGGCGCCGGCATTTGCCAACGCCATCACCAAATTGACAGGTTTTCCGCTGCGTGAGCTGCCCTTCAACATTTTGCATACGTGAAATCCCACCCCCAGAAAACGCTTACGGAGAAAGCCTTAAGTAGACGCCCTCTGGCTGAAAGACCATCCAGATCACATCCTTGCAATCGGGGTCCGCGCTTGGCGCGTGGGTGGTCAAGAAGTTGTTGGAGGGATCATGAAATCGCGGCCTGCGGTGATTGTGTTGGCAGCTGGAACGGGGTCTCGCTTTGGAGCGCCAGGTCACAAGCTCATACAGGTTTTGGGGGCTTCCACGGTGCTGGGCTCGACCTTGCGACATGCGCTTGCCAGCCATCTGCCCGTGGTCGTCGTGACAACCGAGGCCCTGGCCGATACCGCTCGGCGTCATGTCGCGTCGCGCGACATTGTGGTGCTGCCTGAAGTAGGGACCCCGGGGCCGCAGCCTCTGGGCATGGGTTTTTCGATTGCCGCCGGCGTCGCGGCACGCCCGAACGCGACGGGGTGGCTGGTGTTGCCAGGCGATATGCCCATGGTGCAATCCAGCACACTGCTCGCGGTGTGTGCCGCGCTGGAGCATTACCCTGTCGCCTACGCGCAGCACCGCGGCAGGCGAGGCCATCCCGTGGGGTTCAGTTCGGAGCTGTATTCGGAACTGGTGATGCTGTCGGGCGACCAAGGCGCAAGGCGATTGATTGCACGCTATCCGGCACACGGGGTCGAAGTAAACGACTCCGGCGTGCTGATCGATGTCGATACCGAAGCGGATCTTGAGACCCTTCGACAATCGGAGCTCGTGTCCTCATCGGCTCCGGCGTCACGCTGAAGAGGCTGAGAGTAGTTCGATCAGTGCCCGTTCATCACAAGTCTCCGGCCGCCGCACCAGGCGGCGGCCGTGGCGCCCGCGAACCGCATTACTCAGTCTCAGAGTGAGTCTCAGAGTGGCGGCAAGTTTGTAGTCCGGATTCATCGGCGGTAAGTTGGGAGCTTTACGCCGCGCAAGGATGCGATCAACATGCATGCAGTTCTGCCCATGGTGTTTATCACTGACAACGTGGAGCAGATCAAGTTTTGACTGCTGTTTCCGACCGCAAGGAGCACACCGTGCGTGCGCCGAATCGCATCCAACACACACCGAACGGTTTTGTCGAGCCCGGGAGCGAGTTGTGAAGATTTCCACACGACTCAACCTGCTGTGGCTCGTCACTATCCTTGTGATGACTGCCGCGGTCTTCGTACCCGCCGCTTTCTATCTCAAAGCAGACCTGCTGCAATCTCGCGAACGGCTGATGCAGCTGGAGTTGCAAGGTGCCACACAGTCCATCCGGGAGCAGCTCAGTCGTTCGGGCGCGTTCGCCGCCAGCAAGGAGGCCGAGGTGCAATCGCAGCGCCTGCGCGGCAAGGAAGGCTTCGCTTCGGCCACGCTGTTCGTCATCGAGAGGAAGGACAGGCGGATCGTTTACGACCCTGAAGGGGCCAAGGGTCAACGCGCGAACTACGCGTTCGTCGATGAGATGTTGCAGCGTCAATCCGGCTCACTGCAGTATGACTACAAGGACGATAAGCGCATGGCCGTATTCCACATGCTGGAGCCCGCCGACTGGCTGGTGGGCTTGGCCGTGTCGCGCAGGGAGGTGTACGCGGGCATGTTCGGGATCATGCGGGCCATGGCGGGCATCACGCTCGTCGCCTTGTGCCTGAGCGGGATCTCAGTCACCCTGTTCGGGCGCTGGTTGATGCGGCGCATCGGTCTGACCTTGGACTGTGTCAGGCGAATCGAGCAGGGGGATCTGTCTGCACGCGTGCCGCACGTCGAGTTCGATGATGAGGTCACCGCACTGCAGCGCGGGGTAAATGCCATGGGCGAGCGCATCGAGCAGCGCACACGAGAGCAGCGTGAGGCGCAAGAGGCACTGCGTTCCAGCGAATCGCGTCTGCGCAGGGTGGTCGAGTCCAGCATGATCGGCATGTTCTTCTGGGACATGTCGGGCGCGGTCACGGAGACGAACGATGCGTTCCTGGAGATCATCGGCTACAAACGCGACGATCTGCGTGCGGGTCTTGTGGACTGGGCCCGGCTCACGCCGCCGCAGGAAGCTGCTGCTGACCACGACGCCATCCAGAAGCTGCTGAACACTGGCCGCTGTGCGCCCTACGAAAAGCATTACATCCGCAAGGACGGGAGTCTGGTTCCGGTGCTGATCGGCGCCGCCTTGCTGAACGATTCGAAAGAACAGGGCGTCGCGTTCATCGTCGATCTCAGCGAGCGCAAACAGGCCGAGGCCGACCGGCAGGCGCGACGCGAAGCCGAGGCGGCCAGCACCGCCAAGAGCGAGTTCCTGGCCAACATGAGTCACGAGATCCGCACGCCGATGAATGCCATCCTCGGCATGTCGTATCTCGCCTTGCAAAGCGGCCTCAACCCGCAGCAGCACAACTACATCAAGAAGGTGCACACCTCGGCCGAATCGCTGCTGGGCATCATCAACGACATCCTTGACTTCTCCAAGATCGAAGCCGGAAAGCTCGACATGGAGTCCATCCCGTTCAGTCTTGCGGACGTGATGGATAACCTGAGCAGCCTGGTCGGCATGAAGGCCGAGGAGAAGGGGCTGGAGCTGCTGTTCATCGAGCCGCCGGATCTGCCTACAGCGCTGGTGGGCGATCCGTCACGGCTGAGTCAGGTGCTGATCAACCTGGGCAACAACGCAGTCAAATTCACCGAGCACGGAGAAGTCGTCATCACCATCGAAGTCATCGAGCGCGACGATGCTTCGGCGCGACTGCGCTTCGAAGTGAGCGACACAGGCGTCGGCATGAGCGTCAAGGAGCAGCAACGTTTGTTCCAGCCCTTCTCGCAGGCGGACGCCTCGACGAGCCGGCGCTACGGCGGCACCGGCTTGGGGCTGGCGATCAGTCGGCACCTGGTTCGCCTCATGGGCGGTGAGATCGGGGTCGACAGCGCGCTTGGGCGAGGCAGCCGCTTCTACTTCAGTGCGCGCTTCGGCATGCAGCGAGAGACCGCTACTCGACCGTCGCTGCCGCTTCAACCGCTGGAAGGACTGCGCGGCACACGTGCTTTAATCGTGGATGACAACGCCTGCGCGCGTGAGGTGCTCGCACACATGACCGGCTCGCTCGGGCTGAAGGTCGATACTGCCGTCGACGGACTGGACGCGCTGCGTTTGGTGTCGCTCGCCGACGGGCGCGACGAGCCGTATGACCTGGTGCTGCTCGACTGGAAGATGCCCGGCATGGACGGCGTGGAATGCGCGCGCATGCTGTCGCAGCAACGACGTCAGCGCCACCCGCCGCCGCCTGTGCTGATGCTGACGGCGTTCAGCCGCGGTGAGGTGCAGCAGCGTCTTGCCGAATCGAGGATTTCGGTTGGGGCGCTGCTGACCAAGCCGGTCACCCCCTCGACCCTGTTCGATGCATGTGGGGCCGCGCTCGGCCTCGTGAAGCGTCGCACCACCCGTACGGCGCTGCGCGAAGAGACCATGCGCGGCCATCAGACCAAGCTGAGCGGCGCACGCATCCTGCTGGTTGAAGACAACCCCATCAACCAGGAGCTGGCGCTGGACTTGCTGAGCCACGCGGGCATCATCGTCACTGTGGCCGGCAATGGACAGGAGGCGCTCGCAATGCTGGGGCAGCAGAGCTTCGACGGGGTGCTGATGGACTGCCAGATGCCGATCATGGACGGTTACGCAGCCACCCGGGCTCTCCGCCAGCATCCGCAGTGGCGGGATCTCCCAGTCATTGCGATGACGGCCAACGCCATGGTTGGCGACCGCGACAAGGTGCTCGCCGCGGGCATGAACGACCACGTCCCCAAGCCGATCAAGCTCGACGAGCTCTTCACTACGCTGGCCCGCTGGGTACACCCTGCGGCGGCCGCTGCGGGTGAGTTGCCCGGGGGGACGTCTGCCGGTCGGCAACCCGGTCCGCTCGCCGACCTGCCCGGCGTTGACACCCGGGCGGGACTCGCCAACGTGAAGGGCAATGCCACCTTGTACCGCCACCTGTTGCACATGTTTCGTGACCGTGAGAGCGACTTCCCGACGCGCTTCGGGGCTGCACGCGCAGCGGGAGATGCCGCCGCCGCCGCGCGGCTGGCGCACGACCTCAAGAGCACAGCCGGAACGCTCGGGATGCGCGCGGTCCAGCAAGCGGCCCAGGTGCTCGAGCAAGCCTGCAACGAGTACGCTGAAGATGAGGAAATTAACGCGCTGGCTCAGAACGTGGCCCTGGTCCTCGATCCGGTCATTGCCGGCCTTCAGCAGCTGGGCACCGAGCCCGCTTCGATTGCCGGGGCCACGCCTTGAGCAATGGCGAGTGTCGGTCTAGTGTCGCGTCAAGCCACAAGTGTCGGTTGATCGCGGCGCTGTCGCAGCGCAGTGCGAGGTACGCCAACGAGTCAGCCGTCGCTATGGCGAGAAGGCCCAACGGCGCAAGGCGCTTTGAAAGCAAGCGAGCATCCGGCATTTGTCGCTTGATGCGACACCAGAGGCCGCTCGATTGTTTCTGGCCCGGCCTGCCCGGGCTACGCAGTCAAAGCGTGCTGCCGCGCCAAATCCACGAGCCTCTCGATCTCCCGATCGCGAATCCCGCAGCCGCGCAAGGACGCCGCGGTACCCAACAGGTAATCGAGCGTCGTGCCGTACTTCCCGCAGGCCGTGCGAAGAATTTTCAGAATCTCGTCGTCAGGTAGCGGTCCGACATGGCTCGGGCTGCTGCGGCTCAAGGTGAAGGCCAGCGCATGCACATTGCCCTGTGGCGTGCGACAGGGCAGCCACTTGGGGTCGTACACGCCGGTGGGCATTTCACGCAGCCACAGCTGGTCGAGTTCTGCGTTGGCACGTTCGCTGTCCAGACGATAGGCCATGCCGCGGCACGATCCGCCGGACACGAGCGCAAAGACCAGGCCTGAGCATTCCGGCGTGCCGCGATTGACGGTCGATCGCATCTCGAGCGCTCGGTGGTAGCCGTACACGGTGGCGGGGCGCTGCTCCACCGCGTCGAACTCCGGCCGCCAGATGAGCGATGCATAACCGAAGACCCACAAGTCTTTGTGGCCTCCCCACTCGTGACGGACTCTTGCAAGTTGATTGGCAGGGTGGCGGGGATGCGTCATCGGATGCATGA
>Ga0070663_100000288_pt1 | contig 25697 bp, 23 predicted proteins | sample KBSC63metaG_FD_65646 | JGI IMG/M metagenome (GOLD analysis project Ga0070663, IMG submission 65646) | Corn rhizosphere microbial communities from Kellogg Biological Station, Michigan, USA - KBS C6-3 metaG | ecosystem: Host-associated > Plants > Roots > Rhizosphere > Soil ...
TTGGGTCGGTAGACGCCGACCGACAAGGCTTGCGCCCGTTTCAACCAGGCGCGGTCGATGCCGTGCATGGCTTGTTTGCGAAGCAACTCGTACTCGTCCATACGTGCCGACCAGGGAACGACCACTTGAATCGCGTCTTCGTCAATCAGGCGGTACCGGCGAGCGACCTCGGGGAAGTCGAGTTCACTGACGGCGCGGCCGAGGTCGGGGTTCTGCGAATCCGGCTTGGACAGGTCAAACAACTGCCGGTAGTAGTCTCGGAAGAGGAAGGGGTCATGAATGTCAAGCGGGCCCCGATCTGCAAGCAGTGACACGGTCTGCATCGCGGCCTGGAAGTACGCGTGAGTGGGGAACAGAGCGCGCAGGTTTCCATCGTGCGTGGGCTGGAACACGGTGACCTGGCCGTTGCCACTCATGCGCCCTTCGCGGTTGCAGCGCCCGGCCGCTTGCGCGATGGCTTCCAGTGGGGCCATTGCGCGGAAGACCGCCGGGAAGTCCACATCCACGCCGGCCTCGACGCATTGGGTCGAGATCAGCAGGCAGCGCAGTGGGGGTTGCGAATCGAGCCGGACCCGGACGGCGTCGAGCACTTCTCGGCGGTGGGCCGTACACAGGTTCGTGGACAGGTGGAAAAGCCCTTCTTCTCCGGCGAGAGTGTCGGTCAGCGCATGCGCGTGCCGTTTGAGGTTGACAATGCACAGCGCACGGTCTTGACGTCGTAGCCGAGTGGCAAGCTCGTCCCAGGTGACTTGCTCGTCGCCGGTCGGCCATTCGACTTCGACCCGCTTGAGCTTGCGGAACATGGCACCATGTTCGGCCACGACCTCTCGCGGCTTCCAGCCTGAAGACACTTGCTTGCTGACCTGCGAATCAAGGTGGTCAAACGCGGGCTGCGTCGCGGTGGCAAAGACGATGCTGCTGCGATAGTTCTTGGCCAAGTGCGAAAGTGCCGACAACGTGGGCACAGTCAGGTTTTGCGGCAGGCTCTGCGCTTCGTCAAACAGGATGACCGACTCCATCAGGCGATGCAGCTTGCGGCTCGCGCTCGGTCGATTGGAAAAGAGCGATTCGAGCAACTGCACGTTGGTGGTGAGGATGATTGGCGCATCCCAGTTCTCGGCCAACAAGCGGCGCTGGCGCTCTGTGTCGCCGGCCCGCTTGCTCTCTTCAGCGTCGCTGTGGGTCTTTTCCTCGCCGAGGCCGGCAAGGCTGTGATGCTCCAGCACGAAATGATCCCCGAGACCCGCGAAGACCGTGCGGTAGATGCGGGCGGTCTGTTCGATGATGGACAGGTACGGCACCGCAAGAATGACACGTCGCAGCCCGTTTGCTTGCGCATGTTCGAGTGCGAACTTGAGCATCGCCAGCGTCTTGCCGGAGCCTGTGGGAGCGGTGATGGTGAACAGCCCCGTTGAGTCGACGGAGGCTTGACACACGGCTTGCCACAGATCGTTGCGAACCTCTGTGACGCTGCTGCTGCTCTTGGCGGCGTGGCGCACGTTCGTGCTCATGTGTGCGTCCAATGCTTTGATCGCTTCGAGCAAATGGACTCGGAGAACTGGCCCCGGTTCGCGGTGGCGTTTGCCGTTGGCGTTGCCATGAAAGTGGGCCTCGGTGTCGAGAAAGTCGGCGTCGGTGAGGCACGAGAAAAGCATGCGAATGTCGAGCATTGGCGCGACGTTTCGATCCGGGTGAAGGGTTCCTGCGTCAATGACGCGTCGGCTTGGCGCTTCGAACTTCAATCCGTCGCGTTCCGCTCGCTGGCGCAGCCGAGCGAAGTCGCTGTCCGAAAGGCGCAGTCCCAAGGGGTGTCGGACCATGACGTCTCTCAGGCGTGCGGAGAATGAATCTCGGCTGGCTGCCTGCAACCCAATGTGATGCCCCTCAATGGCTACCGCCGCGGCCAGCGTACCGAAGCTGGCGCCTGCCACGGATGCCCCGGCAGACCAATGATCGAGCCCGCTTTCAAGGCCGTCGAGGCGCCGCTGGAACAGGTCTCCGTACTTGCCAAGGTCGTGCATGAGCCCTGCCAACCTTGCCTCGGATTGCCAAGGCACGTTGCACGCAAATTCGGCGGCCAACTCGGCGACACATCCGAGATGTTCCCGCAAGGTGTGGCGGTGACCCGTGGAATTGGCGCTGTGGGCAAAGTATTGATCGTCAGGGTTCATGGAACTGGCCTCGCGTTTGCATATGCGCAGCCGCTGGGCTTTGTTCGGAAGGCACGGGTTTAGGCATTCAGGTGCAGTCCGCGCCGATGTCACTCGCCGCGACCGGTGACGCACCGGGTGCGGCTTGCTCGATCCGTGTACTGCCGCTTTGCATCCATGGAGAGCGACTCTTGTGCATGTCCCACGCTCACGGACAACAGCAATAATGAGATCAGCGGCCAAGTCGCCGCTGCAATTGAAGCCTTGTCAGGAAGACGCACGGTCTGCTGCCATTCGCTGTTTGCTGGAATACCGCCACGCTAAGTGCACAGCGGAATTTCAACAATCTGTCATTCCTTACAGCTTACAGATCGTGTCCTTCCGGCAAGCCTGCATGCAGCCAGGCGCGCGAGCTGGGTCGAGCCGTCAGGCCGGAAATCGCGGCGTGGTTCAACCAAGGGTTACACGTCCGCGGTCCCGAGGGGCTAAAGAGGTCACTTCGAAAGAAGCGCGGGCGACGCAATCGTCTGTCCGACGATGCGGTGTGGCAAGCGCTGACGACGCTGCGGGAGTCCGCCGATCGTGTAGGATTGGATCGGTACCGCCGCGCCCTCAATGAGAACGACAGGCGCGAGGACAGCCAGAAATGGCCCGACAAGAGCCTGCAGAAGGCCGCCGGGATCACCCCGTCCAATGCAAAAAGGGTTTGCGATCTCCTGTCACATTCTTCCTCAGCGGAGGTGGTTTCGGAATCACCGACGTCGGTGACGGCCAGCGCGGCATGGCCGTTTCCAGGGCACCGGATTCCACACCTAGGGGTCGGTCACGACCGATCTGGCCTCAAGGTACGCGCCCCCGACGCCGCCAGCCAAGTACGACCAAAGAGGCCAATTCCCGATCGACGGCGCGCTGCGCTGACCTTGCAAGTCATTGGTCTTGATGATCGGATCGAGGTCGAGTTGTCGATGACGTTCCATGGCATCGACCAACAACGGGATCAACGCCTTCAGCCGCTTGCCCGCTGTCCGCGCCTTGCGCCGGTGTGCTGGCGTCCATGATTGCGCGCCTCCCCGGCGTACCCTCGACGCCGCCGTTTCGCCGTCCACGATTAGACTGAATCGGCGTCCACGATCACTGAAATACGCATTCAGCTAATGTGGTCGCGCAACCGCCGATGTAATCGGGGTCCTTATGCGGATGTAATCGGGCCGCTACTGCTATTCGGACAGATACCGGGTCAGTCGCACCAGAGCCCCCGGATGTCCGCGCCGATTCGTGACGGATTTGTCACAAGTGCTATTCGGACAGATGCCGGGTTAGTCGGACACGACATCATCTGCGTCCGAATGATCGTGCTCGGTGCCCTCGTCGTCGAGGCCCATGTCGAGCTTGTCCTGGGGGTCAGGCTCCATATGGAATTCCAAGTACTTGCGGCTAAAGGTGCTCACCTGCAGTTGCCGGAGCTCTAAGCATTGGGTGCTCGAACATGGGTTATCCGACCGGCACCTGCCCGCCTGGCGTGTGAGACGCGCAGGCAGGCGCCCGTGGACAACCCTGCACTGTACGAGCCGCCACCAACAGGCCACCAATACCCGCATGCGAGGGCATGGAGGGTTACCGACGGGTCTGCGGCCATAAGCCGCTGGGGCTGGGGCTTGCCTCAGTAAAGGGCCCGTGCAGGATCCGCTACAGAGCGGCCAACCTTCTGAGGTTGGCTCATAAATAAGCCCGCCAGCGTAGTAGGCGTGCCACACACAATCCACCACAGGACGGAGAAGTCATGACGGACAACGACCACGAACTGGCGAAGCGGGCCGGCCGCTACAAGGGCCGTCGGGCTGATCCGAAACTACACGCCCAGGTCATTGCAATGTGCAGCCTCGGCCGCAGCATCGCGGAGACGGCCAAGCTGGCTGGGTGCAGCGTGGCCCAGGTCAAACGGATATGGGCTACCCGCGACGTGAGCCAAGCCGAGTCGACCCGCATGGGCGCTTTCCCCGAGAACGCATTGACCGAGGCCGACGCCACGGCAGCGGCCGATGTGGAGCAAGGCGCGGCCGAGCTGCCCGAACCCGCATTCTTGGATGACGAAGGCCCGACGGAGCCCCCAGCGCATGTCTCAACCGCGCGCCTGCGCGACATACTGGCGGGCTTCACCGATGTTGAATTAGCGGCATGGCCCAGCGAACTCTCGAGGGGGGAGATAGAACGCCGGCGGCGCATTGCGTCCTCATAATCCACTGGTCAAAGTCAGGCAAGGCGTTTCGCCAAGTCCTCAGCACGTGGATGGTAGTAACGCATAAGCATGCGAGGGTCTTTGTGACCCGTGATCTTGGTCAGTTCGTGCATGGGGAAGATGGACGCCAGGCGTGTAGTCGCCTCGTGGCGCAAGTCGTGAAAGCGAAGGTCGGTTAGGAACCTGCCATCCGGCCGCAGCTTGGCTGCTTTGCACTCATCGACGTAGGCCTTGCGGGCGCGCGCTACGGCACGCTCGAATGCTCTGGTGACCGCGTCGCTGCGAATCTCGAACACCCGACCATCGTCGACCGCTTCCTCGTCATCCTCGGCGTCTCCCCTGGAGTCATCACGAGCATCTTTCAGTGCTTTCAACCCAGCGACAGCGCGCGAGGACAGTGGCACATCACGGGCACTACCATTCTTCGTAGCAGGCAGGTGCGCGACACGCCGTTTCAAATCCACATGCTCCCAGCGCAGCGTGACAACTTCGCCTCGGCGCATCGCCGTTTCGACGGCCAGCCAGATGATGGTCGGCAATAGCGGCGAGCCGCTGGCGGCTACAACCCGCTCAAGCTCGCCATCCCGCGCGCCACGCTCCGACTCGGAACCGTCTGCGTGCAACGCATCAGCAGCGGGATCGGCTGCGGCGATACGCCGCGTCCGTGCGTTATTGGGCTGGGGCTTGCGAACCAACTCCACCGGGTTCGAGAGGCTTTCCATGCCCCATTCCTTGCGCGCGATGTTGAAAACATGAGAGAGAACGGCCAGGCGGCGCAGCACTGTCGCGGGCATGTAGTCCTTCAACCATTCATCGCGGAGCTTCGCCACGTCGGCGCTGCGAATAGCGGCCAAGGGGCGCTTCGCCAGGTCAACGGCCTTGCAGGTCTTGAGGACGGATGACTCCTGCGCCGCGCCCTTCTTCGCCGGAGAGACTTCTTCCTCGTAACGCGTCAGCGCCTCATAGAGCGTTGTCGCCTCGGCCTCGCTGCGACTTACCCACACGCCGCGCGACATTTCCGATTCGAGCATCTTGGCCCAAGCTTCCGCCTCAGCCTTGGTGTTAAAGGTCTTGCTCTGCGCAGGATAGCCGCGCCGGCGTATCTGTGCCTCCCACTGGTACTGCCCTCGCTTCCGGATGCTTGCCATTGCTCATCGCCTGTTCTAACGGAGTGTGGCAATATTGTGGCAAATATTCATACTTCCTGCGGAGATCCTTGGTTTTGCTAGCCATGCTTTTGCATTCGCAATGCGGAGGTCGGGAGTTCGATCCTCCTCCTCTCCACCACTGGAAGATGACTCGACAGATTGTCGATGGTCAGGAACCCCTGCCTTATGGTTGAGTAGATTTCAACCACCGACCGCAGCCGGCGCGAACTCATCGAACGATGCGCAAGGTGGTCTGGTCTTCGATCTCGAAGCGCGGAGCCTCAAGATCGGCGAATGGTTTCGTCCTAATCCTCGTACTGCTTGATGCTGCGACCCGAATAATCCCACTCGCCGAATTGGCAGGGGTCGTCAGACCCACCCTGCCACACGCGATCGGGCGCATAGCGCGGCAATCCTTTCGGCGCGTAAAAGACGTGCATCCGGTCGGCGTTGCGGTCATTGCGAAGACCAGAAAACTCGGGCCGATCGCTTCGGATTGGACGCCGGCTCCAGGTGATCCGCGTCTGATCGCGAAGATCGTCGAGCATGTCGTCCGTGGTTCGAACGATCACGAAACGTCGGCCCTCAAATTCAAAGGTCTTTATCTCTCCGGGTGCCTGCCGTCGACACGAATTTCAAGCTCGGCTTTGTCTTTGTCTCCGGCAGGGGCGCCGGCCGAAACCATCGTGACCGCGATACATGCTGGCAGCAGCACGGCGGCAGGGGCAAGCAGAGTGCGTCGCAGATCCGACCCGGTGAATCTGGTCGTCGAATTCCAGGAGCCGAATTGCATGTTGGGCGCTCCAAAGCTGACCGAGACCGTCGCCGCATCACGATAGGACCGCAGCGGGCACCCTAACAACCCTAGCAAGCACGTCGACAACGACCGATTTCTCGCGGCGGGTACCATGCGGCTCCCTCTTTTTCGGGCACTGACCTGCGCCGCACTCGACTGGTTCCCGTGTGACGCGGCACCGTCAGGCCGTTTTTCCTTTTTTGGTTCAGCCACCGCATGTTCAAGAACGCTCTCATCTATCGAATCACTCAATGGGATCAGCCCGAACTTCCCGTGCTCGAGGAAAAGCTGTCCGCCAACCGCTTTGCCGAATGCGGCGCATCGCAGGCCGAGTCCTTCGGCTGGGTTGAGCCGCGCGGCGAGAAGCACGGGCCGATGGTCGAGGTGGTCGGCGGCCAGCTCATGATGCGCATCGTCATCGAGACCAAGGCCGTACCCAGTTCCGCGGTCAAGACTCGCCTCGAGGCCGAGTTGGACAAGATCGAGGCCGACACCGGCCGGCGGCCCAAGGGCAAGCGTGCCAAGGAATTGAAGGAACAGATCGTGCACGAGCTTTTGCCGCGCGCATTTTCCAAGCGATCAAGCACCCTCGTATGGATCGATGCGAAAGCAAAGCTCGTCATCGTCGACGCTGCCAGCACCAAGAAGGCAGACCGCATCGTGACACTGCTCGTCGACGTGCTGGGCGGCGGCATCATCTTGAAACTCTTGCAGACCGAATCGTCGCCGTCCACCGCAATGTCGCAGTGGCTCAAGAGCAAGGAAGCGCCCGCCGGTTTCAGCGTCGACCGCGAATGCGAACTCAAGCAACCCGACAGCGAGAAGGCGCTCGTGAAGTACGCTCGTCACAACCTCGACATCGACGAGGTTGGGCTGCACATCGAACAAGGCAAGGTGCCCACGCAGCTAGCGATGACCTGGGACAACCGGGTGTCCTTCGTGCTCACCGAGGCAATGACCATCAAAAAGATCAAACTGCTCGACGTGGTGCTCGAAAGCCCCGCAGCGCAAGAGGGTGGCTTCGATACGGACGTGGCGATCGCTACGGGTGAGTTGAGTCAGCTGATTCCGAACCTTATCGAGGCGTTGGACGGAGAACAGGTCATCGCGTAATTTCGTGGGCAAGCGCAAAACCCGGGCTTGGGCGGGGTTAAGGCCGTGCGCTACAGCCTACCGAACAGCACGCGCCGCCCGTCCTGTCCGACAGGCTGAGGTGTTCACCTTCGAACAAACCAACTGATGCCCAAACTGTCGCGGGGCATGGGCCACGCAGGGCGCGTCAGCGCGCATGAGGTTCGGAAAATCTTTCCATGTGAGTATTCCCACTCCGGCATAACCCCAAACGACAAACCCCTCCGCGCTGTAACAGCGGGAGGGGTTGGGAGGCTGACGCCCCCGGTTGAAGCTCTGGAGGGATTGAAGTCCAGGGCCTCTGGCGCGCAAAGATTGCGCCATTGCGGATGCCTGCATGCAGGCCTTTCAAACTTAGGACATCGGTCTCGCGAGATCAAGGCTGGATTTCACTCCGTCCCTACACTCCCCGGACAAACGGTCAATTCTGGCGAGCCGCGCCCACTTGCTTTTTCATGATGTCGTCAAACACCGCCGACAGGCGCTGTTCCACCTCTGCCTCCATTTTGATCGGCAGCCCCCACTCGCGCAGGGTCTCACCGGGCCACTTGTTCGTGGCGTCGAGTCCCATCTTGCCACCCAGGCCGCTGACGGGTGACGCGAAGTCGAGGTAATCGATGGGCGTTTGCTCGACGAGTGTCGTGTCGCGGGCCGGGTCCATGCGAGTCGTGATGGCCCAGATCACTTCTTGCCAGTTCCGGACGTCAACGTCATCGTCCGTCACCACGATGAACTTGGTGTACATGAACTGCCTCAGAAAGCTCCACAGGCCGAACATCAGGCGCTTGGCATGGCCCGGGTAGCTTTTCTTAATGCTGATAATCGCCATCCGATAGCTGCACCCCTCCGGAGGCAAGTAGAAGTCGACAATCTCGGGAAACTGCTTTTGCAGAATGGGGATGAAGACCTCGTTCAATGCCACGCCCAGCACAGCTGGCTCGTCAGGCGGTTTGCCTGTATAGGTCGAGTGGTAGATCGGGTCCCGCCGCGATGTCATGCGCGCGATTTCAAACACTGGAAACCAGTCCTGCTCGTTGTAATAGCCGGTATGGTCGCCGAACGGACCTTCCAAAGCATATAAATAGCCTCCGACTTCCTTGAGCTTCACGCCATGTTCGCTCATGCCGGTGAATCCAGTCGTCGCCGTCGGAATGTGCCCTTCCAGCACGATCTCAGCGCTGGCCGGCACTTGAAGCATCAGTCCGCCCTCGCCCACTCCGGCGTCGACGACCTGGGTGCGGCTTCCTCGCAAAAGACCGGCGAACTGATATTCAGAAAGCGTGTCCGGAACAGGCGTGACTGCACCGAGAATGGTTGCTGGATCGGCCCCCAAAGCCACCGCGATCGGAAACGCCTGCCCAGGGTTGGCGAGTGCAAAGTCGCGGAAGTCCAGCGCCCCCCCTCGATGCGTGAGCCAGCGCATGATGACCTGGTTGCGGGCGATAACCTGCTGCCTATAAATGCCCAGGTTCTGCCGACGGCGTGGATTGGCAATCGACTGCGGCCCCCGGCTGATGACGAGTCCCCAGGTGATGAGCGGCCCGGCATCTGCGGGCCAGCAGGTCTGGACCGGAAGAATCCCCAAATCGACGTCAGTCGCTTCCCGAACCTCTTCCTGGCAAGCCCCGTTTCGCCCGACGGCTGGCTTCATGTCCCATAGCGCCTTGACCATCTGTAACAGGCGACTGGCGTCCCTGAGACCCCTCAGCGGCTGCGGCTCCTTGAGGCTCGCCAACATCTGGCCGACTTCGCGAAGTTCGCTCACTTCGTTGGCCCCCATGCCCAAGGCGACTCGCCTAGGTGTCCCGAACAGGTTCGTCAAGGCCGAAATTTTGTAACCACTGGGGTTCTCAAACAGAAGAGCGGGACCACCGGCACGCAGAACCTTGTCACTGAGCGCTGTCATTTCAAGCCGCGCCGATACTGGGTTTGCGAGCCTCTGAAGCTCGCCCTGCTTCTCGAGAGCGGCCATGAAGTCCCGCAGGTCGCGATATTTCATATCAAAAAGTAGTTATAAGTGAGCTTCATAACCTTGACCGGTTATGAATTGGCTTCCTAGAATTCGGCGGTTCCTGACGCAGATCAGGGATAACCCGTGCCCCGCACCCCTGGGATGTAGAGGGCGCAACGCTGCCGATAGGCTTGTCAAGGTCTGCACCGCTCTCTCGGTGCCGGGCTTGCGGCCGATTATCACCGTCGCTCCGACACCCGCTGCGCAGTAGCAAAGCGGGCATTGGCCGGAGTGCGATGAAGAAAGGAAGACATGACAGCGCTACGCAGTTTGTTTGCGCAAGTCCGCCACGTTGGCAACGCCTGCGTGACATCTGCCGGAGTTTTCATCCGAGACGTGGGCCACGGCCTGCTCGAGGTCAGCCACAACACTCTCGCCCTGGTGGGCCTCTTCGCCATTGGTGCCGTGCTTTTCGTCGGCGGTCGCGCCGACCTTCGCCAAAGCATCGAGGCCCAGACCCTGGACTGGCTGCAAGCCCGCCAGGAAGCACGCACCGATCCAGCCGAACTGATCGCCGCTTCGCTGGCCGATGCCGACGCTGTGTCTCGCGCCACCGCGGCCGACCCCAAAGACCTGTCGCGCCAACAAGCCGCCGTCGCGCAATGGATTTCTCGCCGTTACCGTGTGGCACCGGAGCCGATCAGCCGCTTGGTCAAAGAAGCCTGGATGGTCGGTGCCCGCGTCGACCTCGATCCAACCCTCATCCTCGCCATCATGGCGGTGGAATCGAGCTTCAATCCTTTTGCCCAGAGCTCCGTAGGCGCTCAGGGCCTGATGCAGGTCATGACCCGCGTCCACGATGACAAATACGAAGCCTTCGGTGGCAACTTTGCGGCCTTCGACCCGGTCACCAATCTCCGCGTCGGTGCCCAAGTGCTCAAGGAATGCATTGCGCGCGCCGGCAGCCTGGAAGCTGGTCTGCGCTTCTATGTCGGCGCGAGCAACCTGCCGGATGACGGCGGCTACGCCGGCAAGGTACTGGCCGAGCAAGGCCACCTGCGCCTGGTGGCCGGGGGCAAGAACGTGGCAATCAACGTGGCGCATCCGGTGCCGATCGCAGCACAGCCGAAGGTCAATGCTGCAGCCGCTCCGATCCCGGTGAAGGCCGAGGACACGCCGCAGACTGAGAAGGTCGCATTGCTCGGCAAAGGTCCAACCTGACACGTCAGGCTTCGCAGGCGTCGAGTAAACTCCCGGCTCTGCGCGACTGGCGATGGGACTCAATCTTTTCGAGTCTGAGGTGGTGAACCACCAGGAAGTGCAGACGAGGTGTCAGGCAGCTAGTCGGCACATCGTTTCAGCCGTTCGCCTGGGCAGCCTGTGACAGCGTGTCAGCCACGCTTTCAATCGCAGGTCTCTGCTGACGAAGGACTACCAAACATGTTTGACCGTAGCCAATCCACCATTGCCTCCGTAGATCCGGAAATCTGGTCCGTCATCCAGCGCGAGAACCAGCGCCAGGAAGAACACATCGAGCTGATCGCTTCGGAGAACTACGCCTCGCCCGCCGTCATGGCCGCGCAAGGCACTCAACTCACCAACAAGTACGCCGAGGGCTATCCCGGCAAGCGCTATTACGGCGGCTGCGAATTTGTCGACATCGCCGAGCAGCTCGCGATCGACCGCATCAAGCAGCTCTTCGGCGCCGAGAACGCCAACGTGCAACCCAACTCCGGTTCGCAGGCCAACCAAGGCGTGTTCTTCGGACTGCTGCAGCCGGGCGACACGATCATGGGCATGAGTCTCGCCGAAGGCGGCCACCTCACGCACGGCATGTCGCTCAACATGAGCGGCAAGTGGTTCAAGGTGGTGAGCTACGGCCTCGACGCCAACGAAGCCATCGACTATGAGCAGATGGAGCGCCTCGCCCACGAGCACAAGCCCAAGCTGATCATCGCGGGCGCTTCGGCCTACAGCCTGCGCATAGACTTCGAGCGCTTTGCCAAGGTAGCAAAGGACATTGGCGCCTACTTCATGGTAGACATGGCACATTACGCCGGCCTGATCGCGGCAGGCGTGTACCCGAACCCGGTGCCGCACGCCGACGTGGTGACGTCGACCACCCACAAGAGCCTGCGCGGACCGCGCGGCGGCATCATCCTCATGAAGGACCATGTCGCCAAGCAGATCAATAGCGCGATCTTCCCCGGCATTCAAGGTGGCCCGCTAATGCACGTGATCGCCGCAAAAGCAGTCGCATTCAAGGAAGCTCTGTCGCCTGAATTCAAGACATACCAACAGCAGGTCGTCAAGAACGCTGCTGCCCTCGCGGACACACTGACCCAACGGGGCTTGCGCATCGTGAGCGGCCGCACGGAGTCGCACGTGATGCTGGTCGATCTGCGCCCGAAGAACCTCACTGGCAAGGAAGCCGAAGCGCTCCTCGGCCAAGCCCACATGACCTGCAACAAGAACGGCATTCCCAACGACCCGCAAAAGCCGATGGTTACTAGCGGCATCCGCCTGGGTTCGCCCGCGATGACCACGCGCGGCTTCAAGGAAGCGCAAGCGATCGCAACCGCGAATCTGATCGCCGACGTGCTGGACAACCCGCACGACGAGACGAACATTGCGGCGGTGCGGGCAAAGGTCTCGGCCCTCACGCGTGATTTCCCTGTCTATCGTTAAGCCCATGGGCCCGCAACATCTCATGCTGCGGGCCCTCTCCTGATGCGTTGCCCCTTCTGCAGCCACGTAGACACCCAGGTCGTCGAGACGCGCGAGTCCGAGGAAGGCGATGTCGTGCGTCGGCGACGGCGCTGCCCGAGCTGTGACAAGCGCTTCACAACCTATGAGCGGACTGAGATCGCGCTGCCTTCGGTGGTAAAGAAGGACGGCACGCGCGCCGAGTTCGAACCGGCGAAGATCCATGCGTCGATGACCCTGGCGCTGCGAAAACGACCCGTAAGTGTCGAGCAGATCGACGCCGCGCTCGAACGCATTCAAGACAAGCTGCTCAACAGCGGCACGAAGGAAGTGCCATCGGCCAAGCTCGGCGAGTTTGTCATGCGCGAGTTGAAGCGCATCGACAAGGTAGCCTACGTGCGCTTCGCTTCGGTCTATCGCAGCTTTGAAGACGTCGACGAATTCAGACAGTTGATCAGAGACATCTAACGAGGCTGCGCCTCAGACCGACGAGTGGTACAGGTTGACATAAGAGGAGTGAGGTGGCCCCGGTCGAGCCCATCTGGGGCGTGCCTATGTCCAGCCCGTGCTCGGCCACGAAACGGCGATTACGTGCAGCAGTTGCAGCGCTTGGACGGGGTGGGGTGGTACCTGCGAGTCCATCTCGGGCAGCGCTTTGCCTCGACGGCAACGGTGGCCCACAAAGACTAAGACGAGGCGTTCGTCTCCAACGTGGACCGAGGCGGCGCCGCTTCGGCTCAGCGCAAGGGACGCCGACGAGTCATCACCGTCGCTACGGCAAGAAGGCAACGCCGCAATGCGCTTCGAGAGCAAGCGAGCATGGCTTGATACGACAGTCGCCGGATGATGCGACCTTGTGTCCTTGCTGGACACCCCCACCGGAACGAGCTTCGGCCCCCACCTCAAGGGGACGCAACACCGCGTAACAATTCGCACAATCCCGCTCTACGAAATCTTTGGAGGGGACATGCGAACACATCGCACTCAACGAGGCGTGACGCTCATCGAAGCTGGCGTCGTCACGGCAATCACCGTCATCACGGTGACTTCAGTCGCACCAGGCTTCAATCGCTTCATCGAGAAGCAGCGACTCGACGGCATCGCGGCACAACTCGCGACCGACATCCAGTTCACGCGCGCAGAGTCGGTCGTGCGTAACACCGGTTTGCGACTCAGCGTGCAGTCGCATGCGTGGGGCGCTTGCTACGTGATTCACAGCGGCATGGCGAATCAATGCACCTGCAAGTCCTCTGGTCCGGCGGAATGCATGGGCGATGCGCAGCAACTGAAGACCGTCACGCTGCCTGCCGCGGACCAGTTCGCACTAGAGAGCAACGTGAGCTCAATTCACTTCGACCCGATGCACGGCACAAGCACGCCAGCCGGAACCTTCAAGGTAATCGCGCCGAGCCGCCGTGCAGTGCATCACGTGGTCAATGTCATGGGCCGCGTACGGACCTGTTCGCCGAAAGTCGAGACCGCGCCGATCCCGGGCTACGCGGTTTGCTGAGGGACAACATGAAATCCCTCATCTCCTTTCCCAAGGCCGCAGGCTTCACCCTCATAGAAATGATGTGTGCCGTAGCACTCACAGGCGTGCTCTCGTCCATCGCCTACCCGACTTACCGGGATGTCGTCCACAAAGCCCGCCGTTTCGATGCGCAAGTCGCACTGATGCAATTGCAGATGGCCGAGGAACGCTACCGATCCGAGCATTCGAGCTACGCCAGCCTCACCGAACTTGGTTTGGCGGCACACACGCCGTCCGGGCAGTACGAACTCACGGTCGCTTCCGCGAGCGAGACTGGGTTCCGTGTCCAAGCTGTCGCAAGAGGCGCACAAGCCTCGGACACCATGTGCCACCACATGCAAATCTCTGTCGACGGTTTGAACGTCAGCTATCTCTCCGGCCCGGACGCGGGCCTTTCCAACACCACGGCGGCAAACAAGCAATGCTGGCGCATCTGAACCGCCGCCGAGAGCACGGCATGTCACTCGTCGAATTGATGATCGGTCTGGCGATCGGGCTCGTCGTCGTTGCTGCCGCCGCAGTGTTGCTCCTCGGGCAAATCCGCGAACAGCGGGCCATGCTCGTCGAAGGCCGATTGATGCAGGACCTGCGCACGAGCATGGACATCATCACACGCGATCTACGGCGTTCGGGCTATTGGGGCGGTGCTCCGGCGCGGATGCACGCCTCAGCTTCCACCCCCGAAAATCCATACACCGCCATCTCTCCCGCGCTCGCGGCATCCGACGCAGTGAGTTTTCGCATGTCGCGCGACATCACCGAGAACAACAGCGTCGATGACAACGAGCAGTTCGGTTTTCGACTTCGCAATGGCGTCATCGAGATGCTCATCGGCGGCGGAAGCTGGCAAGCGTTGACCGACGTGGGGACCATGACCGTCGTGTCGTTTGTCGTGACACCGGATGTTCAGGAGCTGTCATTGCAAGGCATGTGCGAGAAAGCTTGCGTTGAAGGCACCAGCGCCTGCGGGCCAACGCTACAGGTGCGCAGTCTTACCGTGGCGATCACGGGGCGGGCCGCCGTGGACAGCAAGGTGCGGCGCACTCTCGCGAGTCAGGTGCGCGTTCGCAATGACGCCGTTGTCGGGGCGTGCTCGGTATGAGGTACTTTCATTCGAACCAGCGTGGTGGCGCCACGTTGGCAGTGACGTTGATCCTTTGTGGCGTGATGACCTTGGTCGCCGCTTATGCGAATCGCAACCATCTCTTCGAGCAGCGCGCCTCAGCAAATCAATACCGATCGACGCAAGCATTCGAGGCCGCCGAAGCGGGGCTCGAATGGGCGACTGCAATGCTTAACAATCCTCGGCGCTTGAACAATCGATGTGTTGAAGGCGTGGATGCATCGGTCAATTTTCGCGAACGCTATCTGACTTCTGACCCGCGTACCGGCGCGTTGCGCCCCGTCACCGTGTCTGATGCAGGACGCGTGAGTGCATTGCGAGCGGTCTGCGTGAGAACCACCGATTCCTGGCGCTGTGCCTGCCCACGCGACGCCAAGCTGGACCTGTCGGCTGACCCCGCCGCTTGGCCGGCCTTCGCCATCGAATTCTCGCCAGACGCGCAGGCTGGCGCAGTGCACGTCACCGCCGTCGGCTGCACAAGCCTCGCGGGCGAGTGTTTTCCGGCCCGCGGCAAAGCCGATGCCGTCGCGCACATTCAGACGACGCTCGGTGCATGGCCTGCCATCGCCACCTTGCCCATCGCTCCACTCACGACGAGGGACACGGTCAATGCCGAAAACTCAAGCCTCGGCCTTCACAATGCAGACGCGGCATCCGGTGGCGCGAGCGTTCACGCCGGGCGTTCGGTGATCGCACCAAATGCGCGTCTCACGACGACGCCCGGTTCGTCACCGGAAGGGTCCATCGTCGAGAACGACGCATCGCTCAGCGCGCTTCCTGCCGATCGATTCTTCGTGTCGTTCTTCGGCATCGACAAGACACTGTGGAAGCAACAGCCTTCCGTCAAGCAGCTTCGCTGCGACGGCAGCTGCGTCGATGCCATGAACACTGCGCTCTCGTCGGGCCATCAATTGATCTGGATCGACGGCGATGCCGAGCTGACCGGCCCGCTCACCATCGGCAGCCGCGAGCAGCCAATCCTGATCGTCGCGACAGGAACGCTCCGCCTGACCGGTCCGATTCGCATCGCCGGCGTGGTCTATGCCGCAAACCTGTCGTGGCAAGGTGCATCGGGCGGGCAACTCCGCGGCGCTGCGATTTCTGAATCAAGCTACGAAGGCGACGCCTCGCCCGACTTCATTTACGACCCCGCCGTGCTCGCCACGTTGAAAACAGGAGCCAACAGCTTCGCGCGCCTGCCGGGCACCTGGAAAGACTTTTGATGTGCACCTCAACACCACGAATTCAGCGCGGCATCAGCCTGGTCGAAGCGCTCATTGCCTTCCTCGTCCTGTCGCTGGGCGCGCTCGGCATGTCCAAGCTGCAGAGCAATCTGCGGCTCCATTCGGACATCTCGCGACAGCGATCAGAGGCGGTGCAGATCGCGCAAGAAGACATGGAGTCCTTACGTTCGTTCACGAGCACGAGGGCGGCAAAGAATGAGCATTCGTACGACGCCGTCGCCAGCGCCTCCGCGACCATCGCCCAAAGCACTGAGAGATCCGCCAACACGAGCTTCGGCGTCGAACGCAGCATTTCCGAGGACAACGGCTTTCGTACCGCGTCCGTCGCCGTCAATTGGCCAGACCGGCTCGGCCACCGTCAGCACGTCGTCCTGGAATCGGTGATCGCAGGCACTCCGCCACTTCTCTCGGGCGCGTTGACTCTCGTGCAGCGTCTCAAGCCTATGCTGCCTGTGCGGAACCGCTCATCTGCCATTCCCGCTCGCGCCACGAACCTCGGCAACGGATCCAGTGCCTTCAAACCCTCGGAAACAGGCACCCTCGCCTTCGTATTCGACAACGCTAGCGGCCTCGTCACCTCGCGTTGCGATCAGGTGGCCTCGACGGTACCGACAGCGAAACTTGACACCGCCACGCTCGTGGACTGCACACCGATGCGCGGCATGCTTCTGAGCGGCATCGTCCGTGTCTCGCTCGGCGTCCCTCCCAACGCAGCACATCCGGCCGATGCCGCCCTACTCTTTGACATGAACCTCGAGATCACCGGTGCCGGCAAGTCGGTCATGCCGATCTGCCTCACTGAGGCGGCAACCCGCATCGTCGCCTACCATTGCGTCATCGCGCCTGTCGCGGGTCGCTGGTCCGGCCGCAGCAGCCTCGTGCCGCGGGGCTGGACCTTGGGCACCGCGGCCGCGGATCGAAAGGTGTGCCGCTATTCCGCGGACCAGGATGGCAGCGGCGCAATCGACAGCAATGCAGAACATCCAAACGAGTACAAAGACGTGGATCGCTCCCTGATGCAACAGAACTTTCTCATCGTGCGGGGCGACCAGCCCTGCCCTGTCGCGTCAAAGGACGAGGCCCTGTTCGCGGACCTGAGCACGGTGCAACACCAACCCTAGAACCATGCACGACAGCGACGAACTAATGCGCGAAGCCCTGGCACTGGCCCAGAACGCCGTGGGCTTGAGCGAGCCGAATCCGCGCGTGGGATGCGTCATAGCGGCGGCCGACGGTCACGTGATCGGCCGCGGTCACACGCAGCAGGCCGGTGGCCCGCATGCCGAGATCATGGCCCTGCGCGACGCAGTTGAGCACGGCGAAACCGCGGCCGGCGCCACGGTGTATGTGACGCTCGAGCCTTGCTCGCATCACGGCCGCACGCCGCCTTGCTGCGACGCGCTCATCGACGCCGGCGTCGCACGCGTGGTGATGGCCGTCGAAGACCCGAATCCTCTCGTGGCAGGCCAAGGCGCAGCGATCCTGCGCGCCGCGGGCATCGACGTGATGATAGGCCTGCACGCGCAGGAGTCGCGGGAGCTCAACATTGGCTTCTTCTCGCGCATGGAGCGGCAACGGCCCTGGGTACGAATGAAAGCCGCCATGTCGCTCGATGGCCGCACTGCCTTGCTGAACGGAGCCAGCCAGTGGATCACCGGTGAAGCAGCGCGCGCCGATGGGCACGCATGGCGAAAGCGCGCTGGGGCCGTGCTGACTGGCGTAGGCACCGTGCTCGACGACGATCCACGGCTCGACGTGAGGCTGGTCGACACGCCGCGCCAGCCGCTGCGTGTAATTGTTGATTCGCGTCTCGAGACGCCGGCCACGGCACGCATCCTCGCGCCACCCGGCAAGGTGCTCATCTATTGCGCGCAGGCGCATGGTGATCGACAGGCAGCTTTCGAATCGCTAGGTGCCGATGTCGCTGTCGCCACAAATGCGAACGGCAAGGTCGACCTGAGCGCCATGCTCACCGACCTTGCCCGCCGCGGGATCAATGAGCTCCACGTCGAAGCCGGTCACAAGCTCAACGGCTCTTTCGTGCGCGAAGGACTGGTCGACGAGTTCCTGATCTACATGGCGCCCAAGCTGCTCGGTACAGGCCGCGAACTCGCCGCCTTCGGCCCGCTCACGGCCCTCGAAGACAGCCTGGAGTTGCGCTACGGCAGCGTGACACACATCGGCTCCGATCTGCGCATCCTTGCCAGACCGCTTACCTGACGACTGAGAGGCTCAGAGTATTTCGAACGTGTCCGAGCAGCACATCAAAAGGCGCCTGATCTAGGCGCAAAGCGCAGACATGGCTTGGCTATGGCGAGCATTTGCAACGACGAGCAGGGGTCTTTTGGCGTGATGAGCGGGCATGATCGAAAAACTCTCAGCCTCTGAGCAAACCTTCGATCGCCCACAGAGAGAAAATTGCCCCATGTTCACCGGCATCATCACCGGCCTCGGCCGCATCATTCACGTGCAGGCGCTGGGCGCCGACGCAACCCACGGCAAGCGACTCATCATCCAGACACCGCCGGGCTATCTTGACGACGTGCAACTCGGCGACAGCATCGCTCTCAACGGCGCTTGCATGACAGCCACGTCGTTCGACACGTCGACGAATCGATTCACCATCGACATTTCAGCCGAGAGCCTCGACAAGACTGCCGGACTGTCGGAGCCAGGACGGGTCAACCTCGAAAAGGCGCTTCGTGCACATGACCGCCTGGGCGGACACATCGTGAGCGGACACGTCGACGGCCTTGGCGTCGTGACGTTCTTCGCGCCCGTGGGGGAGTCTTGGGAACTGAGAGTCGCCGCGCCGAAGTCGATCGCGCCGTACCTCGCCTACAAGGGGTCGATCACTGTCAATGGCGTGAGCCTCACCGTCAATCGGGTGAGCGATTCATCCGAGGGGTGCGAGTTCAGCATCAACCTGATTCCGCATACCTTGACGAACACGACCTTGGGTGAGTTGAAGGTCGGGCACAAGGTCAACCTCGAGGTGGATTTGATCGCGCGCTACGTGGCGAGGATGCTGGGCAAGACAGACTGAGAGGCTGAGAGTCTTTCGATCATGCCCGCTCGTCACGCCAGAAGGCGCCCGCTCGTCACGCCAGAAGGCGCCCGCTCGTCACGCCAGAAGGCAGTGCTGCGGAATCCATGGGGAACGGCCACCGCCGGCATTCACCCTTTAATGCGCCGCCTACAATCCAACACATGGCTATTTCCCCCGTTCCTGAGCTCATTGCCGAGCTCGCCGCTGGCCGCATGGTCATTCTCGTCGACGAGGAAGATCGCGAAAACGAAGGCGATCTGGTGCTCGCAGCCGACCACGTCACGCCCGAGGCCATCAACTTCATGGCGAAGTTCGGTCGCGGCCTCATTTGCCTCACCCTGACGCGCGAGCGCTGTGAAAGGCTTCAACTGCCGCCGATGGCGACCCGCAACGGCACCAAGCACGGCACAGCGTTCACGGTGTCAATCGAAGCCGCCACGGGTGTCACGACCGGCATTTCGGCGGCAGATCGCGCCCGCACGGTGCAGGCCGCGGTCGCAAAAGACGCCACCGCATCGAGTCTCGTCCAACCAGGACACATCTTTCCCCTGATGGCGCAAGACGGCGGCGTGCTCATGCGTGCTGGCCACACTGAAGCGGGTTGCGATTTGTCGGGCATGGCCGGCCTCACGTCAGCCGCCGTGATCTGCGAGATCATGAAAGACGACGGCACCATGGCCCGCCTGCCGGACCTGGAAGTCTTCGCCAAAGAACACGGACTCAAGATCGGCACCATTGCCGACCTGATCGAATACCGCAGCCGCCACGAAACGCTGGTCGAGCGCGTCAGCAACCGCAAGTTGGCAACAGCGGAAGGCGAGTTCGACTGCACCGCCTTTCGCGACCGTACCGGCGGCCTGCACCTCGCCCTCACCCGCGGCCAATGGACGCTGCAAGACGAAGTGCTGGTGCGCGTGCACGAGCCGCTGTCGGTGATGGACCTCCTCGACGCCGGCCAATGCGGGCATTCCTGGCCCCTGCCCAAGGCACTGGCCGCAGTGCACAACGCCGAGCGCGGCACCGCCTTGTTGCTCAATTGTGGCGAAGACGTGGCCTCCATGCTGGACCATATGCTGCCCCACGACGAACGCGCCGAACGCCAGCGCGGGCAGATGGACCTTCGCACCTACGGGGTGGGGGCACAGATCCTTCGTGAGCTGGGCATCAGCAAGATGAAGCTGCTGGGCAGCCCCCGTCGCATGCCGAGCATGGTGGGCTACGGCCTCGAAGTCACGGGCTTCGTCGAGCCGACCACATCCACCAATACCTGAACCGGAAATACCAGAATGCAAGAGGCCGACAAGGGCAGCAAAGTCGATATCGATGGGCGCGATCTGCGCATCGGCATCGTGCAGGCGCGCTGGAATGCCGCCATCACCGACAAGCTCGCGCAAAGCTGCACGGCCGAGCTGCAGGCGGTGGGCGTGTTGCACAAGCACATCCGCCACGTGAAGGTTCCGGGTGCCCTCGAAGTCCCCATCGCCTTGGCGAGCATGGCCGACAGCGAAGAGTTTGACGCGTTGATCGCGCTGGGCTGCGTCATTCGCGGCGAAACCTACCACTTCGAGTTGGTGGCCAATGAAAGCGGCGCAGGCGTGACCCGTGTGTCGCTCGACCATCAAATTCCGGTGGCCAATGCAATCCTCACCGTCGAGACCGAAGAACAAGCTTGGGCGCGAGCTGAGGACAAAGGGCGTGATGCGGCCCGTGTTGCCGTCGAGATGGCGAATTTGATGGAAGACTTGTCGTGAGCCAAGAACAAAACAAGAAGCCCGCGACCAAGGCTGGCAAGCGTCCGCATTCGAACTCGACGCGACGCCGCGCGAGAGAAGTGGCGTTGCAAGGGCTGTACGAGTGGTTGATCTCTGGCGCAGATGCTGACGTGATCGAGGCCCATATGCGCGAGCAAGAAGGCTTCGACAAGATCGACACCGCGCACTTCGACGCGCTGCTACACGGCTGCATCAATGAAGCATCTGACCTGGACGGCGTGCTGTCGCGTCACGTGGACCGCAGGACCACCGAACTTTCGCCCATCGAGCACGCCGCTCTGATGATTGGCGCGTATGAGCTCAAGCATTGCACCGACGTGCCCTACAAGGTCGCGATCAATGAGGCTGTGGAGCTCACGAAAAGCTTCGGCGGCACCGACGGGCACAAGTACGTGAACGGCGTGCTGGACAAGGCGGCCGCCGATTTGCGCAAGGCGGAAGTTGCAGCGGCACGCACGAGCCGCCGAACATGAAACTCGCCAGCCGCCTCGATCACATCGAACCCTTCTATGTGATGGAGTGCGCCAAGGCGGCGTCCGAGTTGGCGCGCAGCCCGGCGTGTGCAAATTCGCCAATGATCTTTCTGAACATCGGCGAGCCGGACTTCACCGCGCCGCCGCTTGTGCAAGACGCCGCTGAACGAGCGCTTCGGGCCGGTCGCACGCAGTACACCGATGCCACTGGGCTGATTGCGCTTCGCGAGTGCATCAGCACTTGGTATGCCACGCGTTTCGGCCTCGACATCGCGCCGCGACGCATCGTCGTCACCGCAGGCGCATCGGCCGCCTTGCAGCTCGCCTGCCTCGCTCTCGTCAACCGCGACGACGAGGTCTTGCTGCCCGATCCGAGTTACCCCTGCAACCGGCACTTCGTGGCGGCTGCCGAGGGCGTACCGATGCTGATTCCCGCCTCGCCGGAAGAACGCTTCCAATTGAGCGCAGCGGGTGTTGAAAAGGCATGGTCGCTCCGTACTCGCGGCGTGCTGCTCGCCTCGCCGTCCAATCCGACCGGCACGTCCATCGACCCCGACGAGATGGGACGCATCGTTCAACTGGTTCGCAGCCGCGGCGGCTTCACGATCGTCGACGAGATCTACCTCGGCCTGAGCTATGAAGATCGGTTCGGCCACAGTGCGCTTGCCCACGGCGACGACGTGATCTCGATCAACAGCTTTTCGAAGTACTTCAGCATGACGGGCTGGCGCTTGGGCTGGCTCGTGGTGCCTGAAGACCTGGTGCCGGCCATCGAGCGCCTCGCTCAGAACCTCTACATCTGCCCCTCCACCGTGGCGCAGCACGCCGCCATCGCCTGCTTCGAGCCTGAATCTATTGCCGAGTACGAACGCCGCCGGAGCGAATTCCGCACTCGACGTGACTACCTCGTGCCGGCCTTGAACGCCATGGGCCTCCCGGTGCCCGTCATGCCGGATGGGGCTTTCTACGCTTGGGCCGACTGCTCGCGCTACGCTGCCGACAGTTGGGACTTCGCCTTCGACTTGATGAACAAAGCACACGTGGCCATCACTCCCGGCCGAGACTTCGGCCGCCATGGCAGCGAGCGCTATGTGCGTCTGTCCTATGCGAGTTCAATGGAACACCTGAATGAAGCGATTGGGCGCTTGCGCGATGCCTTGGTCTTAAGTGGCTGAGGGTATTTCGATCATGCCCGCTCATCACGCCAAAAGACCCCTGCTCGTCGTTGCAAATGCTTGCCATAGCAGAGCTATGACTGCGCTTTACGCCTGGATCAGGTGCCTTTTGACGTGCTGCTCGGACATGCTCGAAATACTCTCAGCCTTTGAAGCCGGCATGGCGGAGATGCCAAATACATTCCCATGGCCTTCCATCCAATCGTGAGAAGGTGTTACTAGGCCATGAAGAGCCGGCTTTTTCACGGAATTCCGTGTAACAACTCGACTAAGCTGCCGGAGTGTCACTTCCCATCCCTCCCACGCCGAGCTCGGGCCTGCCGCCCGACAGCGAACCGCCCGTACAACCGGGCATGCCCGACATTGCTCTGTGGGGCGACTCCAACCTTGGCGAGCCCTTGATGCCGCCCCCCTCCAGCCGTGCTCACGCAAGCAGCCGTGGCACCAAGTCGGGCGAGCCGATGCCGACCATCGGCCACATTGGCCGGTATGCACTCAAGTACCGCATTGGCGAAGGAGGCCTGGGAACGGTGTACGCCGCGCACGATCCGCTGCTGTCTCGGCTGATCGCCATCAAGACACTGAATTTCGACCTGGACGCCGAGCAACGCTCGGCATTCAATGCCTTGTTCCTGAACGAAGCCCGCGCCGCCGCGGGCCTGAGCCACCCAAACATCGTGACGGTGTTTGATGCCGGCGTGGCCGACGACAGCGCCTACATTGCGATGGAGTTGCTCAAGGGCCGCGACCTTCGCCAATTGCGCCAGGAAGGCTGGCGGCCCACTCCGACACAGGCTGCGCTGATCGTGCGCCGCGTGGCCGACGCGCTTTCGTATGCGCACAGCAAGGGCGTGGTGCACCGCGACATCAAGCCCGCCAACATCTTCATGGTGGGCCGCACGCAGCCGCGTGTGCTCGACTTCGGCATCGCCCGCGTCGCGCACCAACACGACTCGCATACTGGCGACGACGTCGCAGCCGGGTCGCCTTACTACATGTCTCCAGAGCAGGTGCGCCAGCAGCCAGTCGACCGCCGTGCCGACGTGTTCTCGCTGGGCGTTGTGCTCTACGAATTGCTGACGGATCAGAAGCCTTTCAAGGGCAAGTCGCTGGCCGAGATCACGAACGCGGTGCTGGAACACGAGCCGCCTCTGGCGAGCACGCTCGACCGCAATGTGCCCAAGACGCTGGCCGAGATTGCCGCGCGGGCAATGCAGAAAGATCCTGATCATCGTTTCCGCTCGGCACGTTCGCTGTCACGCGAGTTGCGCCACTGGCTCGAAGAGAACGGACAATCCAACGACGCACCCGAGAAGTCCACGGGCCGTTCGGGACTCGTGTGGTGGGCAGCGGGGCTGGCCAGTGTGCTGATGCTGGCAGTGGGCGGTTGGTGGGCCGGGACCCACGGCACCGACGTGCAAACGGCGGAGCCGCCGGCTGCATCGGTGCCTGTCGATGCAGCATCTGCCGTGGCTGCAGCGCCTGCGGTCGCGCCGGCCTTGACACCCAGCGCATCGGCGCCTGTCGATGCAGCATCGGCCGTAACAGCAGTGGCTGCGGCCGCACCGGTGTTGATACCGAGCGCCTCGGCGCCCGAGGCAGTGGCGTCGGCGCCGCCACCGGTCGATTCGAGCACCCATGCATCAATCGCCGCAGCCGCTGTCGAAGCCCCCCCAAGCACCGCTACGCCTATCAAGGAAGCGAAAGCCGCAACTGCCCGAGACGTGTCCAAGACAACGCCCAAGGAAACCACCAAGGAGCACCGCGCCCGGGAAGCCCGCGAGCGCGACGCCAAGAGGGGCGCCGTGCCCCTCGCCTCCGGCCTGGTTCGCATTGCCGTGAGTCCTTGGGGTCAGGTCGAAGTCGACGGCACCCCTGTCGGAACTGCTCCGCCCTTGAACGAAGTCACGCTTTCGGAGGGCAGGCACCAGATCACGATTCGCAACGAAGACTTTGCGCCATACAGCGCCACGATCAATGTCAGCTCGAGCCAGCCCGTGACGATCAAGCATAAGTTCGGATCATGAGACTTCTTCTCGCCGTCGGTCTCACCGCCGTCGCCGCTGTTTCGCTGTCAGGCTGCTTCCACGCGCCGAAGGCGCCGACCCCGATGCCAGGGCTGACCGACCTTGCCGAACGGCCGGCCGAGAAGTCTTTGTTATCGGGCATTCGCGCCTATGACGACGGGCAGTACCCCGAGGCCGAGAAGCAGCTCACCACGGCCCTGAAGTCGAACCTGCAGTCGCCAAAGGACCGTGCGGCAGCGCACAAGTACCTTGCCTTCATCTACTGCACTAGCAATCGGAACCACGAGTGCGAAGCATCATTTCGTGCGGCGCAGCACGAGGATCCCACCTTCACCTTGAGCAAATCGGAAGCGGGCCACCCGCTCTGGGGGCCGGTATACAAGCGCTTGCATCCGTAGGTGCTCTGAAATCTCGGGAATACGAGCTTGGCACATTTGCAGGTCGACCACTTCTCCAAGCAAATACAGTAGTCGCCGTGCAGGCACACCTGCAAGCAATCAACTGCCCCCGTATGTGGCGGCTTGTTGATCGCCTAGTTGTCGCATCAAGTATCGGTTGATCGCGCCGCTGTCGGGGGCGCAGTGCAAGGCCCGCCGACGAGTCATAGCCGCGCCTATGGCGAGGAAGCGCAATGCCGCAATACGTCTCGAGAGCAAGCGAGCAGCCGACAATTGATGCGTGAAGCGACACTGGTCTGAACTTGTCACGAGCCTGCGGAAATACGCGCGGCGGGTCGATTCAACGGTCGTGCTACGTGCCGGTTGCGGGGTGGCGGTCAGGTTCGGCGCGCCGCTAACAGCAGGTGCCTCTTCACCGCCTCCAGCGCCAGCTTGTCTGCGCCGTTGCTTGCGATGACCAACACCTGTGCAGTGGTCAAGCCACAAGGGTCTGCGCGCAACTCCAGCAGGTGCTCCTTCACCGCCTCCAGCGCTTGCTTGCTTGCGATGGCCAACACCTGTGGAGTGGTCAAGCCATAGGGGTCTGTCCGCAACTCCAGCAGGTGCTCCTTAACCGCCTCCAGCGCCTGCTTGCCTGCGCCGTTGCTTGCGATGGCCAACACCTGTGCAGTGGTCAAGCCATAGGGGTCTGCCCGCAACTCCAGCAGGTGCTCCTTCACTGCCTCCAGCGCCTGCTTGCCTGCGCCGTTGCTTGCGATGGCCAACACCTGTGCAGTGGTCAAGCCAT
>Ga0070663_100000289_pt1 | contig 25666 bp, 22 predicted proteins | sample KBSC63metaG_FD_65646 | JGI IMG/M metagenome (GOLD analysis project Ga0070663, IMG submission 65646) | Corn rhizosphere microbial communities from Kellogg Biological Station, Michigan, USA - KBS C6-3 metaG | ecosystem: Host-associated > Plants > Roots > Rhizosphere > Soil ...
AGGCGTCGGGCAAGGACAGCACGGCCAACGGCGCACGCTCGAAGGCAACCGGCGAATCGAGCACGGTGGCAGGTGCAGATTCGGAGGCGTCGGGCAAGGACAGCACGGCCAACGGCGCGCGCTCGAAGGCAACCGGCGACTCGAGCACGGCAGCAGGTGCAGATTCGCAGGCGTCCGGAAAGGACAGCACGGCAACCGGCGCGCGCGCGCGGGCGAGCGGCAGCGATTCGACGGCAATGGGCACGAACGCAATGGCCCTCGGCGACGGCAGCGCGAGCTTCGGCGCCGGGGCGTCCTCGTCAGGCACGAACAGCACGGCGCTCGGCACGAACGCGGTCGCGACCGGCCGGAATTCGGTTGCGCTCGGCCACGGCTCGATTGCCGATCGTGACGACACCGTGTCGATCGGGGCGCCGGGGCAAGAGCGCAAGCTCGCGAACGTCGCCGACGCAGTTCTGCCTCACGACGCGGTCAACCTGAAGCAGTTGAACGCAGTAGCCCGGCGCGCGTACAGCGGTGTGGCCGCGGCGACCGCATTGTCGATGATTCCGGATGTCGATCTGGGCAAGACGATCGCAGTGGGCGTCGGCATGGGCAGCTATCTCGGCTACCAGGCCGTCGCGCTCGGCGCGTCGGTGCGGATCGGCGAAAACCTGAAGGTGCGCGCTGGAGCCGGGATCAGTTCGGCTTCGACGACGTGGGGTGCGGGCGCGTCGTACAGCTGGTAAGCCACGCGCGGCAGGCGTAGGGCGTTCGTCCGCAGCGGCAAGCCCGCAAGTTCGCCGCATGGCACTCCGTCGTGTGCGAACGCCTGACCATCTGTATGCCTCATCCGACAATCGCGTTAGTTTCACCGCAATTGTGCGAATCGGGGAGTCAATCGAAAAGAAGGTGACGATTGAAATAACAAAACCAGATACGCAAAAAAAAGAAACCCGGCGCAATGCCGGGTTTCTTCGTCAGATATCCGGTGCCTTTATGCGGCCTGGATGTTCGACGCTTGCTTGCCCTTCGGGCCTTGGACGACCTCGAAGCTCACCTTCTGGCCTTCCTTCAGGGTCTTGAAGCCCTGCATGTTGATGGCCGAGAAGTGCGCAAACAGATCCTCACCGCCCTCGTCGGGAGTGATGAAACCGAAGCCCTTCGCGTCGTTGAACCACTTAACGATACCAGTTGCCATTTTCCTACTTCCCCTGTCACACAGTCGCTGCTACATACCACGAGCACGCTCGAAAAGCTAAACGACCGGAAAATACAGCCGTTCCCCCCTCACAAGCTCACCTTCGGCCCTCTTTCAATTCGCCGACTGGCAAAATTAAAAAAGTGCCAGCTTGATTGTTGGCGCTCTTTATTTGAGTGTCAAGGGGAATTTTTAGACGGTTAGAGGGCCGTTGTAAAGAACCCATTTTCAGGGTTTTTCCGGCTTTGCTTCGCAGCATGCCCCCAAGCGCGCGGACTTGAAAAGTCGCATAATCGGCTCATATACCAGGCTCGAGTGACACGCGATCGAGTCGTCCCGGCTTGTGGGATACTGGATGCGGATGCGACGGTCCGGTGTAGTCTCCCCCTGACGGTTCGTGTTCCGCGCCACGCGTGAAAGCCGGCACCGCAGCCGGCTTTCGTATGGTGCGAAGACGATCGCATGTCGTCGGGAACCAGGGAGGGCGCCGGCCGGTCGGTCGGGTAATGGCAGGATTGCGGGCCTGTCCGAGTTGTTTAGAATGGGTGTATGGCGATTATCCCGGACAAGCAGGACAGCACCGTCCTGGAACGCAAGCAGCAGAAGCTCAAGCCGCCTTCGATGTACAAGGTGGTGCTGCTGAACGACGACTTCACGCCGATGGAGTTCGTCGTGATGGTCGTACAGGAGTATTTCAAGAAGGATCGCGAGACGGCCACGCAGATCATGCTGAAGGTCCATCGTGAAGGGCGAGGGGTATGTGGGGTCTATACGCGGGACATCGCGTCGACCAAGGTTGAGCAAGTCGTTACCCATGCGCGGCAGGCCGGGCATCCGCTGCAGTGCGTGATGGAGGAAGCATGATTGCCCAGGAATTGGAAGTCAGCCTGCACATGGCGTTCATGGAAGCACGCCAGGCGCGCCATGAGTTCATTACGGTCGAGCATCTGCTGCTGGCCCTGCTGGATAATCCGACGGCAGCCGAGGTGTTGCGCGCGTGTGCGGCCAACATCGAGGACTTGCGTCAGAACCTGCGCAATTTCATCCACGACAACACACCGACCGTCCCCGGTACCGACGATGTCGATACCCAGCCGACGCTCGGTTTCCAGCGCGTGATCCAGCGCGCGATCATGCACGTCCAGTCGACGTCGAACGGCAAGAAGGAAGTCACCGGCGCGAACGTGCTGGTCGCGATCTTCGGCGAGAAGGATTCGCACGCCGTCTACTACCTGCAGCAGCAGGGCGTCACGCGCCTGGACGTCGTGAACTTCATTTCGCACGGCATCGCGAAGACGAACGGCGGCGAAGCCGCGAAGTCGACCGACGCGAACGCGGAAAGCGAAGACGCGAACGCGCAGAAGGAAACGCCGCTCGCGCAGTTCACGCAGAACCTGAACCAGATGGCGAAGGACGGCCGCATCGATCCGCTGATAGGCCGCGAGCCGGAGGTCGAGCGCGTCGTGCAGGTGCTGTGCCGCCGCCGCAAGAACAATCCGCTGCTCGTGGGCGAAGCGGGCGTCGGCAAGACCGCGATCGCGGAAGGGCTCGCCTATCGCATCACGCGCGGCGAAGTGCCGGACATCCTCGCGAACGCGCAGGTGTATTCGCTCGACATGGGCGCGCTCCTCGCGGGCACCAAGTATCGCGGCGACTTCGAGCAGCGTCTGAAGACGGTGCTGAAGGAGCTGAAGGAGCGTCCGCACGCGATCCTGTTCATCGACGAGATCCACACGCTGATCGGCGCGGGCGCCGCATCGGGCGGCACGCTCGACGCGTCGAACCTGCTGAAGCCGGCGCTGTCGTCGGGCACGCTCAAGTGCATCGGCGCGACCACGTTCACCGAGTATCGCGGCATCTTCGAGAAGGATGCGGCGCTGTCGCGGCGCTTCCAGAAGGTCGACGTGACGGAGCCGACCGTCGAGCAGACGGTCGCGATCCTGCGCGGGCTGAAGTCGCGATTCGAGGAGCATCACGGCGTCAAGTATTCGTCGGGCGCACTGTCGGCCGCGGCCGAATTGTCGGCACGCTTCATCACCGACCGCCACCTGCCGGACAAGGCGATCGACGTGATCGACGAAGCGGGCGCCGCGCAGCGCATCCTGCCGAAGTCGAAGCAGAAGAAGACGATCGGCAAGAGCGAGATCGAGGAAATCATCTCGAAGATCGCGCGCGTGCCGGCGCAAAGCGTGTCGCAGGACGATCGCAGCAAGCTGCAGACGCTCGATCGCGACCTGAAGAGCGTCGTGTTCGGCCAGGATCCGGCGATCGATGCGCTCGCCGCATCGATCAAGATGGCGCGTGCGGGCCTCGGCAAGATGGACAAGCCGATCGGCTCGTTCCTGTTCTCCGGCCCGACGGGCGTCGGCAAGACCGAAGTGGCGCGCCAGCTCGCGTTCACGCTCGGCATCGAGCTGATCCGCTTCGACATGTCGGAATACATGGAGCGTCACGCGGTGAGCCGCCTGATCGGCGCGCCGCCGGGCTACGTCGGGTTCGACCAGGGCGGCCTGCTGACCGAAGCCGTCACGAAGAAGCCGCATTGCGTGCTGTTGCTCGACGAAATCGAGAAGGCGCATCCGGACATCTTCAACGTGCTGCTGCAGGTGATGGACCACGGCACGCTGACGGACAACAACGGCCGCAAGGCGGATTTCCGCAACGTCATCATCATCATGACGACGAACGCGGGCGCCGAGTCGATGCAGAAGGCGACGATCGGATTCACGACGCGCCGCGAGACGGGCGACGAGATGACCGACATCAAGCGTCTGTTCACGCCGGAGTTCCGCAACCGCCTGGATTCGATCATCAGCTTCCGCTCGCTCGATGAGGAAATCATCATGCGCGTGGTCGACAAGTTCCTGATCCAGCTCGAGGAGCAGCTGCACGAGAAGAAGGTCGACGCGCTGTTCACCGACGCGTTGCGCAAGCATCTCGCGAAGCACGGCTTCGACCCGCTGATGGGCGCGCGGCCGATGCAGCGGCTGATCCAGGACACGATCCGTCGTGCGCTGGCCGACGAGTTGCTGTTCGGCAAGCTCGTCAACGGCGGGCACGTGACGGTCGACGTCGACGAAAACGACAAGGTTCAGTTGTCGTTCGACAAGCTGGCGAATCCGCCGCACAAGCCGAACGAAGAGACGGTCGAAGTCGAGTAAGCGATAATTCGTTGTTCATGCGAACGGCGCGGGAAGTTCTCCGCGCCGTTTCGTTTTATCTGGCGCCGGTGGCGCAATGGTGGGGCAGGGAGTAGCAACGCAGTGACACAACAACAACGGTCGTTCGACAACATCGTCGCGCGCGAACAAGGGTTGCGCCACGCGCTGACGTCGGGGCAGATGGCAATGATCGCGATCGGCGGCGCGATCGGCACGGGGCTGTTCCTCGGCAGCGGGTTCGCGATCGGGCTCGCCGGCCCGAGCGTGCTGCTCTCGTATGCGATCGGCGCGCTGATTGCGCTGCTGCTGATGGGCGCGCTCGCGGAAATGACGGTCGCGCATCCGACGGCCGGTTCGTTCGGCGCATACGCCGAGCACTACGTCGGCCCGCTCGCGGGCTTTCTCGTGCGCTATGCGTACTGGTTCGCGGTGGTGTTCGCGATCGGTGCCGAGATCAGCGCGATCGCCGTCTTCATGAAGTACTGGTTCCCGGCCGTGCCCGGCTGGTACTGGGTGATCGGCTTCTCCGCGCTGCTGATCGCGGTGAACCTCGCGAGCGTCACGCTGTACGGGTCGGTCGAATACGCGTTTTCGTTGCTGAAGATCGCGGCGATCGTCGTGTTCATCGTGCTCGGCGCGTATCTCGTGTGGTCGGCGCCGGCGGCTGCCGGCATCGGCTTCGCGAACTACACCGCGCACGACGGCTTCATGCCGAAAGGGCCGTGGGGCACCTGGGTCGCGGTGATCGTCGCGATCTTCAGCTACATGAGCATCGAGGCGGTCGCGATCGCGGCCGGCGAGGCGCGTGATCCGCAGCATGCGGTCACGCGTGCATTCCGCTCGACGGTGTTCCGGCTCGTGCTGTTCTACCTGCTGACGCTGTCGCTGATGCTCGCGATCGTGCCCTGGACGCAAGCCGGCACCGACGAAAGCCCGTTCGTGAAGGTGATGGCTGCCACCCACGTGCCGTATGCGGCCGGCGTGATCAACTTCGTGCTGCTGATCGCCGCGCTGTCGGCGATGAACAGCCAGCTCTACGTGACGACGCGGATGATGTTCAGCCTGTCGCGTGCGCGGCTCGCGCCGGCGGTGTTCGGCCGGCTCGGCAACAACGGCGTGCCGCGTGCGGCGCTGTGGATCTCGACCAGCGGCGTCGCGGTCGCGGCCGTGATGGTCGCGCTGTCGCCCGACACCGCATTTACCGTGATGATGGCGATCGCGATGTTCGGCGCGCTGTTCACGTGGCTGATGATCTTCGTCACGCACCTGCGCTTTCGCGCGCGGTATCGCGGCCCGGCGCTCGCATTCCGGATGTGGGGCCACCCGTTCGGCAGCGTGCTCGGTGCGGGGCTCGTGGGCGCAGTCCTGCTCACGACCGCGTTCACGCGCGAATTCCGGATGACGATGGTGGTCGGCGTCGTGTTCGTCGTGCTGCTGACGGTCGCATACGCGTTGCACTACCGGCATCAGCACGCGCGTTGACCGGTGAGCGCACGCCTCGGCCAGCGGCCTGCCGGCGAGGCGAGGCCGCTAAGGTTGCGTTAAGCCGGCTGCGATTACATTCGAACCTGTCTGCTGGCGGGCCGGCGCACGCCGGCTCGCCGCTTTCCTGTCAGAAGGGGTTCGAATGAACAAACTTCCCGAAATCACGCTCGCGTTCTGGATCATGAAGATCTGCGCGACGACGCTCGGCGAAACAGGCGGCGACCTGCTGTCGATGACGCTGAACGTCGGCTACGCGGTGAGCTCGATCCTGCTGTTCGGTTTCTTTCTCGTCACGCTCGGCGCGCAGCTCAGGACGACCGGCTATCGCCCGGCCGTTTACTGGGCGGTGATCGTTGCGACGAGCACCGCGGGCACGACGATGTCCGATTTCATGGACCGCACGCTCGGCCTCGGCTACGCGGCCGGCTCGTCGATTCTCGTCGCGATCCTGCTGGCGATCTTCGCGGTGTGGCGCCTGAGCGGCGAGTCGCTGTCGGTCGACCTGATCCGCACGCGCAAGGTCGAGCTGCTGTACTGGATCGCGATCCTGTTCTCGAACACGCTCGGCACCGCGCTCGGCGATTTCCTCGCGGACAGCTCGGGGCTCGGCTTCGGCGGCGGCGCACTGTTGATCGGCGCGCTGCTCGCGGCGATCGTACTCGCGCATTACTTCACGCGGATCTCCGGCGTGCTGCTGTTCTGGGCCGCGTTCGTGCTCACGCGCCCGTTCGGCGCGACGGTCGGCGACCTGCTGACGAAACCCGTCGCCAAGGGCGGGCTCGCGCTCGGCACGGTCGGCTCGTCGGTGGTGCTGCTCGGTGTGCTGGCCGTGATGGTGATTTATGCGAGCGTCGCGCAGGCACGGCGACGCGAACCCGCGCCCGCGCGGATCGCACAGACGGCCGATCGGTGAATGGAAACGGAAAAAGAAAAGGGGCCGCGAGGCCCCTTTCCGCATGGCGCCGTTCAGTGACGGCCGGTGCTGCCGAAGCCGCCTTCGCCGCGCTCGCTTTGCGCGAAATCGTCGACGATGTTGAACTGCGCCTGCACGACCGGCACGATCACGAGCTGTGCGAGCCGCTCGAACGGGTTCAGCACGAATTCGGTCTGGCCGCGGTTCCACGTCGACACCATCAGCTGGCCCTGGTAGTCGGAATCGATCAGGCCGACGAGGTTGCCGAGCACGATTCCGTGCTTGTGGCCGAGCCCCGAGCGCGGCAGGATCAGTGCCGCATAGCCGGGATCCGCGAGATGAATCGCGAGGCCCGTCGGCACCAGCGTCGTTTCGCCCGGCTGCAGCGTGACGGGCGCGTCGAGGCACGCGCGCAGGTCGAGGCCCGCGCTGCCGGTGGTGGCGTAGGCGGGCATGTAGTCGCGCATGCGCGCGTCGAGAATCTTCAGGTCGAGTTTCATGCGGTCGTCGAATCGGTCGGGAAGGGCCCGGCGGCGCGTGCCGCCGGGCAACGGATCAGATCAGGTGATTGTCGGGCAGGCGCTTCGCGATTTCGGCGACGAGCGCGTGCGCGAGCTCGTCCTTCGGCGCGCGCGGCAGGCGCGTGAGCCCGGCTGCCTCGAACAATACGACTTCGTTGTCGTCGCGGCCGAACGTCAGCGGGCCGAGGTTGCCGACCAGCAGCGGCACGTTCTTGCGCTTGCGCTTTTCGTCGCCATGCACGTCGAGGTCGCCGCTTTCGGCGGCGAAACCGACGCAGAACGGCGGATCGGGCAGCGCCGCGACCGATGCGAGGATGTCGGGGTTCTCGACGAACGCGAGCGCCGGCATCTTGCGATCGGCCGTCTTCTTCATCTTGTGCTCGGCCGGCTGGTCGACGCGCCAGTCGGCGACCGCGGCCACCGCGATGAAGATGTCCGCGTCGGTTACCGCATGCATGACCGCGTCGTACATCTGCTGCGCGGTCTGCACGTCCTGGCGCGTCACGCCCCACGGCGTGTCGAGCGCGACCGGCCCCGCGACGAGATGCACGTCGGCGCCGGCCTGCTGCGCGGCGCGCGCGAGCGCGAAGCCCATCTTGCCGCTCGAGCGGTTCGTGAGGCCGCGCACCGGGTCGAGCGGCTCGAACGTCGGGCCGGCCGTGATCAGCACGCGACGGTGCGCGAGCACCTTCGGTGCGAAGTGCGCGACGATCGCTTCATGGATCGCCTCGGGTTCGAGCATGCGGCCGTCGCCGACTTCGCCGCAGGCCTGCGCGCCCGAATCGGGGCCGAGCACCGACACGCCGTCGGCGCGCAGTTGCGCGGCATTGCGTTGCGTGGCCGGGTTCTGCCACATCTGGCGGTTCATCGCGGGCACGACGAGCAGCGGACAGTCGCGCGCGACGCACAGCGTCGACAGCAGGTCGTCCGCGAAACCGTGCGCGAGCTTCGCGAGGAAATCCGTCGACGCGGGCGCGATCACGATCGCGTCGGCTTCGCGCGACAGGTCGATGTGCGCCATGTTGTTGTCGATGCGCGCGTCCCACTGGCTCGTATAGACGGGCCGGCCGGACAGCGCCTGCATCGTGACGGGCGTGATGAACTGCGCGGCGGCTTCGGTCATCACGACCTGCACGGTCGCGCCTGCCTTCGTCAGCAGCCGGGTGAGCTCGGCGATCTTGTAGCAGGCGATGCCGCCCGTCAGGCCGAGAACGAGGTGTTTTCCAGCGAGTTCTGCGTGTGCCAACTCAGGCCTCCAAGGGTCAAACGGAACGGCCGGCGCGAAGCCGGCCGTCGACACCGAGTATGCGCGCTCAGCGCGAGCCGCGCACGCGACGCAGTTCGTCGTAGACCAGCAGCACCGCGCCGACGGTGATCGCGGAATCGGCGAGGTTGAACGCCGGGAAGTGCCAGCCGCCGACGTGGAAATCGAGAAAGTCGATCACGTGGCCGTAGACCAGCCGATCGATCACGTTGCCGAGCGCGCCGCCGAGGATCAGCGCGAGCGACAGGCTGAACAGCCGCTGCTGGCCGTGGCGGCGCAGCAGGAAGCAGATCACGAGCGTCGCGCCGATGCCGAGCGCGGTGAACGCCCAGCGCTGCCAGCCGCTCGCGGTCGACAGGAAGCCGAACGCGGCGCCGCGGTTGTACACCAGCACGAGGCTGAAGAACGACGTCAGCGCATGCTGCGCGCCGTACGCGAACGTTTTCAGGATCGCGATCTTCGACAGCTGATCGAACAGGATCACGATCAGCGAAATGCCGAGCCAGGGCGCGAGCGCGCCGCTGGCCGGCTTCGACAGGGTTTTTGCCATGGTTAAGCCGCGCTCCGGATTTCGCCGTTTTCAAACAGGTTCGAGAAGCAGCGTCCGCACAGCGTCGGATGATCGGCGTGCGCGCCGACGTCCTCGCGGTAGTGCCAGCAGCGTTCGCACTTCTGGTACTTCGACGCCGCGACGTCGACGCTTTCCTGCGCCTCGTCGTCGACCTTCACGACCGTCGCCGCCGACGTGATCAGCACGAACTTGAGATCGTCGCCGAGGCTCGTGAGCGCATCGTAGCGCGCGCCGCTCGCGTGCACGGCTACTTCGGCCTGCAGCGACGAACCGATGCGGTTCGCGGTGCGTGCTTCCTCGAGCGCCTTCGTCACGTTGCCGCGCACGTCGCGCAGCAGCGCCCACTTGTCGATCAGCGCGGCCGAGCCGGCCACTTCCGGATACGCGTAGTACGTTTCCGTGAACACGGTGTCGCTGGCCGGCTGGAACACCTTCCACGCTTCTTCCGCGGTGAACGACAGGAACGGTGCGAGCACGCGCAGCAGCCCGTGCGTCAGGTGGTACAGCGCGGTCTGCGCGGAGCGGCGCGCGCGCGAATCGGCCGCGCTGGTGTACAGACGGTCCTTCAGCACGTCGAGGTAGAAGCCGCCGAGATCTTCCGAGCAGTATGTCTGCAGCTTCGCGACGACCGGGTGGAACTCGTACTTCTCGTAGTGGCCGAGCAATTCCGTCTGCAGTTGCGCGGAGAACGCGACCGCATAACGGTCGATCTCGAGCCATTCGTCGACCGGCACCGCGTGCTGCGCGAAGTCGAAGTCCGACAGGTTCGCGAGCAGGAAGCGCAGCGTGTTGCGGATGCGGCGATAGCCTTCCGTCACACGCTTCAGGATTTCCTCGGAGATCGCGAGCTCGCCCGAATAGTCGGTCGACGCGATCCAAAGGCGGATGATTTCCGCGCCGAGGCGGTTCGCGACTTCATGCGGGTCGACACCGTTGCCGAGCGACTTGCTCATCTTGCGGCCTTCGCCGTCGACCGTGAAGCCGTGCGTGAGGAGACCCTTGTACGGCGCGCGGCCGTCGATCATCGACGCGGTCAGCAGCGACGAGTGGAACCAGCCGCGGTGCTGGTCCGAGCCTTCGAGGTACAGGTCCGCCGGGAACTGCAGCTGATCCTTGTGCGAGCCGCGCAGCACGTGCCAGTGCGTCGTGCCCGAGTCGAACCACACGTCGAGCGTGTCGCGGTTCTTTTCATACATGTTCGCGTCGTCGCCGATCAGCTCGCGCGGGTCGAGCGACTGCCACGCCTCGATGCCCGACTGCTCGACGCGCTTCGCGACTTCCTCGAGCAGCTCGAGCGTGCGCGGGTGCAGCTCGCCGGTTTCCTTGTGCACGAAGAACGCCATCGGCACGCCCCATTGGCGCTGGCGCGACAGCGTCCAGTCGGGACGGTTCGCGATCATGCTGAACAGGCGCTGCTTGCCCCACGACGGGTAGAACGCGGTCGCCTCGACGCCTTCGAGCGCCGCTTCGCGCAGCGTCCTGCCGTCGTCGCGCGGCGTCACGTCCATGCCGGCGAACCATTGCGACGTCGCGCGGTAGATGATCGGCGTCTTGTGGCGCCAGCAGTGCATGTAGCTGTGCGTGTACTTCTCGCTGCGCAGCAGCGAGCCGGCCGCGTTCAGCGCGTCGACGATCTTCGGGTTCGCGTCCCAGATCGACAGGCCGCCGAACAGCGGCAGCGATTCGATGTAGCGGCCGTCGCCCATCACCGGGTTGATGAAGTCGGAATCGGTCATCCCGTGCGCCTTGCACGACATGAAGTCTTCGATGCCGTAGGCGGGCGACGAGTGCACGACGCCGGTACCCGTGTCGGTCGTCACGTAGTCGCCGAGGTAGACGGGCGCGGTGCGCTTGTAGCCGGGGTGGGCCGACGCGAGCGGGTGGTGGAAGCGCAGGTTCGCGAGCTTCACGCCGTGCGCGGTCGCGACGACGCGGCCGGTCAGCTTGAAGTCGGCCATGCAGGCGGCGACGCGTTCTTCCGCGATGATCAGCAGCCCGCGCTCGGTGTCGACCAGCGCGTAGACGATTTCCGGATGGAGGTTCAGCGCCTGGTTGGCCGGGATCGTCCACGGCGTGGTGGTCCAGATCACGATGCCGCCCTCGGCGCGCGGCAGCGCCGGCAGGCCGAACGCCTGCGCGGTCTTTTCCGGCTCGGCGAATGTGAACATCACGTCGATCGTCGGGTCGGTGCGGTCCTTGTATTCGACTTCCGCCTCGGCGAGCGCCGAGCCGCAGTCGAAGCACCAGTTCACCGGCTTCAGCCCGCGGTACACGTAGCCCTTCTCGATGATCTTGCCGAGCGCGCGGATCTCTTCCGCCTCGTTGACGAAGTTCATCGTCTTGTACGGGTTCGCCCAGTCGCCGAGCACGCCGAGGCGCTTGAAGCCGACCTTCTGCTTCTCGATCTGCTCGGTGGCATACGCGCGCGCCTTGCTCATCACTTCGGCCGCCGGCAGCGACTTGCCGAACTGCTTCTCGATCTGGATCTCGATCGGCATCCCGTGGCAATCCCAGCCCGGCACGTACGGTGCGTCGAAGCCGGCCATGTTGCGCGACTTGACGACGATGTCCTTCAGGATCTTGTTGACCGCGTGACCGAGGTGGATGTCGCCGTTCGCATACGGGGGGCCGTCGTGCAGGATGAACTTCGGGCGGCCCTTGCTGGCCGCGCGGATCTTTTCGTAGATGCCGCGCTCTTCCCATTCCTTGACCCACTGCGGCTCGCGCTTGGGCAGGTCGCCGCGCATCGGGAACGGCGTGTCGAGCAGGTTGACCGGATACTTGGCCTGCGGTTTCGAATCGGCTTTCTTGTTGCTCATGATGGGATCGCTATCTAAATCGGTGGACGCTCGTGCGTCGTGAATCGGGGATGCGCGCGTGTTGGCGGCGCGAGGGCGCGGCGCGTGGCGCCGCTGGCCGGATCAGCTAATTCGGTCGGTCGCCGACGTCGAGAAGCCGGTCGCGCGACTGCCCGGCGCGCGGGCGCGCTCGACGAAATACGCGCGCGCATTCGCGACGTCCAAAGCGATCGCGCGCGACAGCGCCTCGAGATCGTCGAACTTCGCCTCGTCGCGCAGCTTCTTCAGGAATTCGACGCGGATCAGCTTGCCGTACGCATCGCCGTGCCAGTCGAGCAGGTGGACTTCGAGCAGCACGCGGCCGGAATCGTCGACGGTCGGGCGCAGCCCGAGGCTCGCGACGCCCGGCAGCGGGGCGGGGCCCAGGCCGTGCACCTGCACGACGAAGATGCCCGCAAGCGCCGGCCGCTTGTGCGCGATCGGCAGGTTCAGGGTCGGGAAGCCGAGGTCGCGGCCGAGCTTCAGCCCGTGTGCGACGTGGCCGCTGATCGCGTAGCCGTGGCCGAGCGCCTGCGCGGCCGCGTCGAGATCGCCCGCGGCGAGCGCGGCGCGCACGCCGGAGCTGGAGATGCGCGTGCCGTCGCTGCCGGAGACCGTGCCCATCTGCTCGACTTCGAAACCGTACTGTTCGCCGGCCGCCTTCAGCGTGTCGAAGGTGCCCGCGCGCTTCGCGCCGTAGCAGAAATCGTCGCCGACCATCATCCAGCGCGTGTGCAGCCCGCCGACCAGCGTGCGTTCGACGAACGCCTGCGGCGACTGGCTCGCGAACGTGTGGTTGAAGTGCTCGACGACGACGCGGTCGACCCCGTGCTCGCGCAGCGCTTCCAGCTTGTCGCGCAGCATCGCGATGCGCGGCGGCGCGCCGGCCGGATTGAAGAATTCGCGCGGGTGCGGCTCGAACGTCATCACGCACACGGGCAGGCCGCGCGCGTCCGCTGCCGCGCGCACGCGCGCGAGCAGGGCCTGGTGCCCGCGATGGACACCGTCGAAGTTACCGATCGTCAGCGCGCACGGCGCGCGGCTCTCGGCGTTGGGCAGGCCGCGGAAGACTTTCACGATAGCGGAAGCAGCGTCGGGGGAATGGGCGGTGGAATGCCGCAAAGCAGAAGATTATAAACGTTCGGGCGGCCCGGCGGCCGAGAAGGAGGGAAACGCGGGGGCGAATGGTAAAATTCGCGGATGAAAACACTCGTGATCCTGATTTCCGGTCGCGGCAGCAACATGGAGGCCATCGTCCGCGCGTGCGCGCAGGAACGCTGGCCGGCCCAGGTCGCCGCCGTGATCGCCAACCGGCCTGACGCAGCCGGCCTGTTTTTTGCCGCGTCGCACGGGGTGGCGACCGCGGTGGTCGACCACCGGTCGTTCGACGGCCGCGACAGCTTCGACGCGGCGCTCGCCGCCGAGATCGACCGCTTCGCGCCCGATCTCGTCGTGCTCGCCGGCTTCATGCGCATCCTCACGCCCGATTTCGTCAGACGATATGAAGGCCGCCTGCTGAACATCCATCCGTCGCTGTTGCCGAGCTTCAAGGGTATCCACACGCACCAGCAGGCGCTGGATGCCGGCGTCGCGCTGCATGGCGCGAGCGTGCATTTCGTGATTCCCGAACTCGACAGCGGCGCCATCGTCGCGCAGGGGGCGGTGCCGGTGCGCGCGGGCGACGACGCGGCCGCGCTCGCGCGGCGCGTGCTGACGGTCGAGCACGTGCTGTATCCGCGTGCGGTGCGCTGGTTCGTCGAGGGGCGCCTGCGCCTCGAGAACGGCCGGGCAGTGGTGGCGCCGGAAGAGGCGCGCTGGATTTTCGCGGATCAACCGCATACCGAAACGAGCGAGGGCGTATGAAGCTGCACGGATTCCTGATTGGCCAGACCGAGACCTTGCTGGCGGAGGTGCTGAAGTTCACCGGCCCCGCCGACGCGACGACGAGCCGGTTCTTCCGCGCGCACCCGAAGCTCGGCCACGCCGAGCGCGGCGTGATCGCCGAGGCGGTGTTCGCGGTGCTGCGCCGGAAGATGGAGTTTTCGCACCTCGCCGAGAGCGGCACGGGCAGCCCCGCACGGCGCCTCACGCTGCTGGGCCTGATGCAGACGCTCGGCCGCAATGCGCTGAAGCCGTTCGTGTCCGACACGGAGGCCGCATGGCTCGAGCACGTGTCGAAGATCGATCCGGCGAGCCTGCCGGTGCGCGTGCGCACGAACCTGCCGGACTGGATCTACCAGGCGCTGTCGGCCCGTTTCGACGCCGAGGAGCTCGCGCAGCTCGCCGCCGCGCTGAATTACCCGGCGCCGCTCGACCTGCGCGCCAACGCGCAGAAGGCGACGCGCGACCAGGTGATCGACGCGCTGCGCGCGGAGGGCATCGACGCGGGCGAGACGCCGTTCGCGCCGCAGGGCGTGCGCGTCGTCGGCAAGCCGGCGCTCACGCGCCTGCAGGTGTTCCAGGAAGGGCAGATCGAGGTGCAGGACGAGGGCAGCCAGCTGCTGTGCTCGCTGGTCGCGCCGCGCCGCGGCGAGATGATCGTCGATTTCTGCGCGGGCGCCGGCGGCAAGACGCTCGCGCTCGGCGCGATGATGCGCTCGACCGGGCGCCTTTACGCGTTCGACGTGTCGGAAAAGCGCTTGACCAAGCTCAAGCCGCGCCTCGCGCGCAGCGGGCTGTCGAACGTGAACCCGGTGCTGATCGACAGCGAGCACGATGCGAAGATCAAGCGGCTCGCCGGCAAGATCGACCGCGTGCTGGTCGACGCGCCGTGCAGCGGCCTCGGCACGCTGCGCCGCAATCCCGACTTGAAGTGGCGCCAGACGCGCACGTCGATCGAGGAGCTCACGCCGAAGCAGGCGTCGATTCTCGCGAGCGCCGCGCGTCTCGTGAAGAAGGGCGGCCGGCTCGTGTACGCGACCTGCAGCGTGCTCCACGCGGAGAACGAAGCAATCGTCGAGCAGTTCCTGGCCGACCATCCGGAGTTCGTGCTGGTGCCCGCGCAGCAGGTGCTGGCCGACCAGCGCATCGCGATCGAGACCGGCGACTACCTGTCGCTGTGGCCGCACCGCCACGCGACCGACGGCTTCTTCGCCGCGGTGCTCGAGCGGCGCGCGCAGTAACGGCGGCACGGACGGACGATGGAGAGTCTGCAAAGCCGCCTGCTGTCGCGCCGGCTGGCCTCGGTGATTCGCGATTTCCACCAGCCGGTGATGATCTGGCAGGCGGCGATCCTCGTCGGCGCACTCTGTTTCGCCTGGCTGGCCGCGCGCTTCGTGCACGGCCGGATCGATGCGCGCCGCACGGCGTCCGGACGCGCGCCCGGGGCGGGCTCGGATAGCCTGAAGCGCGCGCTGTTTCCGTTGTTCGGCGGCATTTTCGTCGGCGTCGCGCAGCTCGCGTTCGAGCCGTTCATGTCGACGTCGCTGCTGTCGCTCGCGCTCGTGCCGCTGTTCGGCATCGGGCTGATCTACGTGCTGTTCTTCTTCGCGCGGCGCGTGTTCGCGCGCGACGGCCACACGCATGCGTGGCTGTCGATCGTCGAGAAGATCGTGTCGACCATCGTGTGGGCCGCGATGGTGCTGACCGTGCTCGGCATCCAGCGCGACGTGCTCGGCTGGCTCGACAGCGTGCAGTTTCGCGTGGCCAATGCGCATCTCACGCTGCTGTCGGTGATCTCCGGCGCGCTGTGGGTGTGCGTGACGCTGATGGTCGCGATGTGGCTCGGCTCGGTGCTCGAGGATCGCCTCGCGCGCGCGAGCACGCTCGACGCGAACCTGAAGGTCGTGCTGTCGCGGGTCGGCCGCGCGCTGCTGGTGTTCGCGGCGATCCTGATCGGGCTGTCGCTCGTCGGCATCGACGTGACGGTGCTCGGCGTGTTCGGCGGTGCGTTGGGCGTCGGCCTCGGCTTCGGCCTGCAGAAGGTCGCCAGCAATTACGTGTCGGGCTTCATCATCCTGCTCGATCGCTCGCTGCGGCTCGGCGACGCGATCAGCGTCGGCGGCTTGCAGGGCGTCGTCACGCAGATCCGCACGCGCTATACGGTCGTGCGCGGCCTCGACGGCAACGAGACGCTGATCCCGAACGAGAAGCTGATCACGGACGTCGTGCAGAACCAGTCGTCGTACCTGACGCGCGGCTACGCGAAGGTCGCCGTGCAGGTCGCCTATACGAACGACGTGGAGCAGGCACTGGCAGTGCTGGCAGAGGCCGCGAAGGGCGTGCCGCGCGTGCTCGCGGAGCCGGCGCCGGCCCCGTACCTGGTCGGCTTCGGCGCGGACGGGATCGATCTGGAGCTCGGTTTCTGGATCGAGGATGCGGCGACGGGCACGTCGGGCGTGCGTTCGGCCGTGAACCGCAACATCTGGCGGCTGTTCGGCGAGCACGGGATCTCGATCCCGTTCCCGCAGCGCGAAGTGCGCGTGGTCGGCCTGCCCGATGGTCTTGCGGCAACTGGCGTGGTGGCGAAGGGCTTGCCCGTGGCCGGCGTCGGGACGGTGGACGGGCAGGCGTCGGCGGCCTAGATGGCCCGAGGCGCGGCGCGTCGCTCCGAGTCGGGTAAATCTGACCGGCCAGAACGGGATCGTGGGGCGTTCCGGGTCCGGAGATGGACTGTCCGCCTTGCGTCAACACAAGAAAATATTCATTTTTTACAAAGACTTGGAACGGTTGAAGTAAAATTCCGGTCTACACGCGGTATGCTTTCATTTTTATGACGTCGGCTGGCGCCGGCGTCGCTCTCACCACAGGTAACTGCCTTGTTGAATTCCCTGCTCGATTTTCTTTCCCACGGGCTCCTGCGTTTTTCCTGGTGGCAGGTCGCGCTGTTCGCGCTCGCCGTCACGCACGTCACGATCATCGGCGTGACGGTCTACCTGCATCGCTGCCAGGCGCACCGCGCGCTGGAGCTGCATCCGATCGCGAGCCATTTCTTCCGCATGTGGCTGTGGATGACGACCGGCATGCTGACGGGCCAGTGGGCCGCGATCCATCGCAAGCACCACGCGAAGTGCGAAACCGAGGAAGATCCGCACAGCCCGCAGACGCGCGGGATCTGGAAGGTGTTCCTCGAAGGCGCCGAGCTGTATCGCGCGGAAGCGAAGAACGAAGAAACGATGCGCAAGTTCAGCCACGGCACGCCGAACGACTGGATCGAGCGCAATCTCTACTCGAAGTACCCGATCCTCGGCGTGAGCCTGATGATGGTGCTCGACGTCGCGCTGTTCGGCGTGCTCGGTCTGACCGTGTGGGCCGTGCAGATGGTCTGGATTCCGTTCTGGGCCGCCGGTGTCGTGAACGGCTTCGGCCACTTCTGGGGCTACCGCAACTTCAACTCGGCCGATGCGAGCACGAACCTGTTCCCGTGGGGCATCGTGATCGGCGGCGAAGAGCTGCACAACAACCACCACACGTTCGCGACGTCGGCGAAGCTGTCGAACAAGTGGTACGAGTTCGACATCGGCTGGATGTACATCCGCATCATGTCGGCATTCGGTCTCGCGAAGGTGAAGAAGGTCGCACCGACGCCGCGCCTGAACAAGCCGAAGACGGTGCTCGACCAGGAAACGCTGCAGGCCGTGTTGTCGAACCGCTACGAAGTGATGGCGCGCTACGGCAAGGCCGTCAAGCGTGCATACCGCCAGGAGCTCGCGCACCTGAAGGAGCTCGGTGCGAGCGACAAGTACCAGCTGATGCGCAGCGCGCGCAAGTGGTTCCACAAGGACGCCGACGGCCTCGACGAGCCGCAGAAGAAGCTGCTGCCGGAAATCTTCGCGAACAGCCAGAAGCTGCAGACGTACTTCCAGCTGCGCCAGGATCTGGCCGCGATCTGGGATCGCTCGACCGCATCGCGCGAACAGCTGCTCGCGCAATTGCAGGATTGGTGCCATCGCGCAGAACAAAGCGGCATCAAGGCGCTGCAGGAATTCGCGACACGTCTGCGTCGCTACGCCTGATTCGAAATCGATTAGAATCTAAGGACGTCACAAACCCCGCGTTGGCGGGGTTTTTTCATTTGGGCCGCCGGTTTTTGATGGCCGATCGGCAGGGTGGATTGGTATGAGGCTTGGGGCAGTGGATTCGATGCCCCATGGGACCATGGGTAAGTGCTAAAGCGCCAACTCTGGTCGACCGCGAAGCATGGGACCAGAGTAAGTGCTAAAGCACTAACTCTGGTCGACAGGAGATATGGAGATGCAATCGACGATCAAACCCGTCGAGTACGACCGGCCCGTCGCAGCAGGGACCGTGTGCGGCGTGGGACAAGCATGGGCCAAGGTGCCCGACGCGCCGTCTCCCGAGGAGCGCGCTGCACTGAAGGCGCGCATCAAGGCGCTGCTCGCACGTGAAAAGGCCGTGCTCGTCGCCCACTACTACGTGGATGCCGAGCTGCAGGAGCTGGCCGACGAAACAGGCGGCTGCGTCGCCGATTCGCTCGAAATGGCCCGCTTCGGCCGTGACCACGACGCGCAGACGCTCGTCGTCGCCGGCGTGCGCTTCATGGGCGAAACCGCGAAGATCCTGAGCCCCGGCAAACGCGTGCTGATGCCCGATCTCGATGCGACCTGCTCGCTCGATCTCGGCTGCCCGGCCGACGAATTCTCCGCGTTCTGCGATGCGCATCCCGATCGCACGGTCGTCGTCTACGCGAACACCAGCGCCGCCGTGAAGGCGCGCGCGGACTGGATGGTCACGTCGTCGATCGGCCTCGAGATCGTCGCCGACCTGCACGCACGGGGCGAGAAGATCATCTGGGCACCCGATCGCCATCTCGGCAGCTACATCCAGAAGAAAACCGGCGCGGACATGCTGCTGTGGCAGGGTTCGTGCCTCGTCCACGACGAATTCAAGGGCATCGAGCTCGACCTGCTGCGCGCGGAATATCCGGGCGCCAAGGTGCTCGTGCATCCCGAGTCGCCGGAAAACGTCGTCGCGCAGGCGGACGTCGTCGGCTCGACCACGCAACTGATCGACGCAGCCGTGAAGCTCGACGCGACGCACTTCATCGTCGCGACCGATCTCGGCATCCTTCACAAGATGCAGCTCGCGGCGCCCGGCAAGACCTTCATCGCCGCGCCGACAGCCGGCAACAGCGCGACCTGCAAGAGCTGCGCGCATTGCCCGTGGATGGCGATGAACGGCCTCGCGAACCTCGCCGACGTGCTCGAGCGCGGTCACAACGAGATCTTTGTCGATCCCGCGATCGGCGTGCGCGCGCGTCTGCCGATCGACCGGATGCTCGATTTCGCAGCGGCGCACAAGAAGCGCGTGCAGGCGAGCGGCGATCTGCAGCGCGACCAGCAACTGTTCGCGAACGTGGGGGCAGCGTAATGAACGACTCCCGCGCCCACATCCGTTCGCTGTCCCCCGAAGCCGGCGCTGCGGCGCTCACGCTGGTCCCAGGCACGGCGCCTTCCGAGGGGAAGGCCGCGGTGCTTGAGGGTGGCGCGCCGGAAGGCGCCGTGACGACCGCAGTCTCCCCGCTGTTCGACACCGTCCGCGCACAATACGGGGCGGCATTCGACGAAGCGATCGCGCGCAACGTGGCCGATGCGATCGCCGAAGACGTCGGCACCGGCGACCAGACCGGGCGGCTCGTGCCGGCCGGCGAGCGGCGCCGCGCGCGCATCATCGTGCGCGAGGAAGCGGTGCTGTGCGGCGTGCCGTGGTTCGAGGCCGTCATCGCGCGGATCGATCCGTCGATCGTCGTGCAGTGGCGCTATCGCGAAGGCGAGCGGATGACGCCGGATTCGACCGTCTGCGAGCTCGAAGGGCCGGCGCGGGCACTGTTGACGGCCGAGCGCAACGGGCTGAATTTCCTGCAACTGCTGTCGGGCGTCGCGAGCGCGACGCGCCGTTACGTCGATCGCGTCGAAGGCACGCGCGCGAAGATCCTCGATACGCGCAAGACGCTGCCGGGCCTGCGGCTCGCGCAGAAGTACGCGGTGCGGGTCGGCGGCGGCGAGAACCAGCGTCTCGCGCTGTACGACGGCATCCTGATCAAGGAAAACCACATCGCGGCAGCCGGCGGCGTCGGCGAAGCCCTCGATGCGGCGTTCGCGCTGGAGTCGGGCGTGCCGGTGCAGATCGAAGTCGAGACGCTCGCGCAGCTCGACACGGCGCTCGCGCATGGCGCGCAATCGGTGCTGCTCGACAACTTTACGCTCGACATGATGCGCGAAGCGGTGCGCGTCGCGGCCGGCAAGGCCGTGCTCGAAGTGTCGGGCGGCGTCAATTTCGATACGGTGCGCACGTTCGCGGAAACGGGCGTCGACCGCATCTCGATCGGCGCGCTGACGAAGGACGTGCGCGCGACCGACTATTCGATGCGGATCGTCGACTGACCTCGCGGCATGTCGTCTGACGAAAAAGGCCGTTGGCGTGCAAGCGCCAACGGCCTTTTTCTGTATGGTGGCCGCCCCGGGAAGGGCGTGCCGGTCAGCGGCGCGAGCGCGGCGTGAGCACGCTCGGCAGCGCCTTGGGCAGCGTGTGCGGCCAGTCGCGGCTGTAGTGCAGCCCGCGGCTTTCGCGACGCGAATAGGCGCTCTTCACGATCAGCGTCGCCACGTCGACCAGATTGCGCAGTTCGAGCAGGTCGCGCGTCACGCGGAAATTCGCGTAGTACTCGTGGATCTCGTCCCGCAGCAGCGACAAGCGGTGCTTCGCGCGTTCGAGACGCTTGTCGGTACGCACGATGCCGACGTAGTTCCACATCAGCCTGCGCAGCTCGTCCCAGTTGTGCGCCACGACGACTTCCTCGTCCGCATCCGACACGCGGCTTTCGTCCCATGCGGGCAGCGTGGCCGGCGTTTGGGCGTCGAAGCCGGCTGCCTCGATCGCCTCGGCCGCCGCGCGCCCGATCACGAGACATTCGAGCAGCGAGTTGCTCGCGAGCCGGTTCGCGCCGTGCAGCCCCGTGTACGACGTTTCGCCGACCGCATACAGGCCCGCGAGATCGGTGCGCCCCGCGAGGTCGGTGACGACGCCGCCGCACGTGTAGTGCGCGGCCGGCACGACCGGAATCGGTTGCCGGGCGATGTCGATGCCGAATTCGAGGCAGCGAGCGTGGATCGTCGGGAAGTGTTCGCGCAGGAACGCTTCCGGCTGATGGCTGATGTCGAGATACACGCAGTCGATCCCGCGCTTCTTGATCTCGAAGTCGATCGCGCGCGCGACGATGTCGCGCGGCGCGAGTTCCGCGCGCGGATCGTGCGCGGGCATGAAGCGCGTGCCGTCCGGCAGCTTCAGCAAGCCGCCTTCGCCGCGCACGGCCTCCGAGATCAGGAACGATTTCGCATACGGATGGAACAGGCAGGTCGGGTGGAACTGGATGAATTCCATGTTCGACACGCGGCAGCCCGCGCGCCATGCCATCGCGATGCCGTCGCCGGTCGCGGTGTCGGGGTTCGTCGTGTACAGGTAGACCTTGCCGGCACCACCGGTCGCGAGCACCGTGTGCGGCGCCTCGATCGTGATCGTGCGGTCGTTGTCGACGTCGAGCGCATACAGCCCGTGACAGCGACGGCCGGGCAGGCCGAGCCGGTCCGACGTGATCAGGTCGATTGCATGGTGGTTTTCGAAGAACGTGATGTTCGGATGCTGGCGCGCGCGGTCGGACAGCGTCGCGAGCACCGCATGGCCGGTCGCGTCGGCCGCATGGATGATCCGGCGGTGGCTGTGGCCGCCTTCGCGCGTCAGATGGAAGCCGAGTTCGGCCGCATCGTCCTTCGTGAACGGTACGCCTTGCGAGATCAGCCATTCGATCGCTTCGCGGCCGTGCTCGACGATGTAGCGCGTCGCGCCTTCGTCGCACAGCCCGCCGCCGGCGACCAGCGTGTCGTCGACGTGGTTCTGGATGCTGTCCGCCGAGTCGAGGACGGCCGCGATGCCGCCTTGCGCGTTATCGCTCGCCCCCTCCATCATCGAACGTTTCGCGATCAGCGCGACACGTCGCGTGCTGGCCAGGTTGAGTGCGACCGACAGCCCTGCCAGGCCGCTGCCGACGATCGCCACGTCGAATTTCATGCTGCATCTCCATCGTTACGCTTTAGATCTTGTGCGTTCCGTCGGCCATGGCCGCGGAAAGGGGAGAGCATACCGCGTCGGGCGCGCGCGCGTATGCGCAAAACAAAAAGCCCCGCATGTGCGGGGCTTTTTGGTCGCCGTCAGGCTACAGAAACCGGAGATTACTTGATCTTGGTTTCTTTGTATTCCACATGCTTGCGGACGACGGGATCGAACTTCTTGATCGCCATCTTTTCCGGCATGTTGCGCTTGTTCTTCGTGGTCGTGTAGAAGTGACCCGTGCCAGCGGTCGACTCGAGCTTGATCTTGTCGCGTGCGCCTTTTGCCATGATTGTGCTCCTTGGGCTTAGGCTTCGCCGCGTGCGCGCAGGTCAGCGAGCACGGAATCGATGCCGTTCTTGTCGATCAGGCGCAGGCCGGCGTTCGAGACGCGCAGGCGCACCCAGCGGTTTTCGCTCTCTACCCAGAACCGGCGGTTTTGCAGGTTCGGCAGGAAGCGACGCTTGGTCTTGTTGTTGGCGTGGGAAACGTTGTTGCCGCTCATCGGCGCTTTCCCAGTTACTTGGCATACGCGTGCCATGAGAGCACTCCTAATACGCTAAATTCGGGGTTCGATCGCCGATGAAGGTTCCATCGTACCGCCACGTGATCCATGGCTGCACTCAGAACGCCGAAGCCCTTACAGACAAGGCCCTTCGATGGCTAGAACTGGTTGGAAAAAAGACAGACGATGATTCTAGCAGAAAAAGTTCAGAAAAATCAAACCCAATTTCGCTTCATCGTCGCGGCGCCCCAGGGCGGGTCGCCGGGCCACAGTCTACAGCCAACCGGCACGCGCGAACGAAAATGTATCGGCGGTGCCGACGACCACGTGATCGAGCAGCTTCGCATCGATGAGCGCGAGCGCCTCGTGAAGCACGCGAGTCAGGCGCCGGTCTTCGGCGCTCGGCTGCACCGCGCCGGATGGGTGGTTGTGCGCGATGATCAGCGCCGCGGCATTCAGCACGAGCGCGCGCCGCACGATCTCGCGCGGATAGACGGCCATCCGCGTGAGCGAGCCGCGGGCGCTTTCTTCCACGTCGATGAGGCCGTGACGGGCATCGAGGTACAGCGTGACGAACACCTCGTGCGGACGCGTGCCGATCCTGAGCCGCAGATAATCCTCGACCGCGCCCGGCGAATCGATCTGCAGCCGCTCGCGCGCTTTTTCCACCAGCGCGCGCCGCGCGATCTCGGTCACGGCGATCAGCACCGCCGAGCGCGCCGTGCCGATGCCCGGGTGCGTGGCGAACACATCCGGCTCCGCATCGAGCATGTCACGCAGCGAGTCGCCGAACCGGGCGAGCAGCGCGCGGGCGCTGGCGAATACGTCGCGGCCGCCGCCGCCGGTGCCGAGCAGCAGCGCGATCAGCTCCGCGTCGGTCAGCGCGGCCGGCCCGCGTTCCAGCAACCGTTCGCGCGGCAGATGCGGCTTCCAGTTTCGCGGGCGGCGCTTGCGCGGCCGGGCCGGGCCCGTGTGGCGGGCTGGAGCGGCCGGCGCATCGGCGGGGTCGCGACATTCGGTCGCCGGGACGGCGAGACAAGGTGACAGCATGAGCGAAACTCCATTGGCGGCGGGCGTGGATGCGACGTCGTCGCACTTTCAGCCTTGCGCGCTCAGGTGACTTACAATATTGGCTTTGCGCCGGGCCTTTCGGCCAGTTCGGGCGCCGACGAACACGAGTAATTCATGAGCCTCATCGATCTATCCGAAGTGAAGCCCGGTTCCCATGTCACGCTGCATTACCGGCTTGCACTGGCCGACGGCGCCGACATCGTCAACACCTTCTCCGACAAGCCCGCCACGCTGCTGCTCGGCGCGGGGCAACTGGCGCCCTCGCTGGAACAGATTCTGATCGGGCTCCGGGTCGGCGACCATTCGACTTATCAGCTAACGCCCGAGCAGGGGTTCGGTCCCCGCAATCCCGACATGCTCCAGCGCGTGACACTGTCGACGCTGCGCGAGAACGGGATGGTCGGCGACGATTTCACGCCGGGCGAGCTGATCGAGTTCAACGCGCCGGACGGCGGCCGCTATGCAGGGGTGCTGAAGGAAGTCAGCGAAACCTCGGCGCTGTTCGACTTCAATCATCCGCTCGCGGGCCAGGCGCTCACGTTCGAAGTGAAAATCATCGGAATCCTGTAATCATGAGTACCACCGATACGCTGTCCGGGCAGACCGTCGCCGCCGATGCCGAAATCCTGCTGGCCCAGCCGCGCGGCTTCTGCGCAGGGGTCGACCGCGCCATCGAGATCGTCGAGCGCGCGATCGCGATGCACGGTGCGCCGATCTACGTCCGTCACGAGATCGTCCACAACAAGTACGTGGTCGAGGATCTGAAGAAGAAAGGCGCGATCTTCGTCGAGGAACTCGAGGAAGTGCCGGCCGGCAACACCGTGATCTTCAGCGCGCACGGCGTGTCGAAGGCCGTGCGCGACGAAGCGGACGTGCGCGGGCTGCGCATTTACGACGCAACCTGCCCGCTCGTCACGAAGGTGCATGTCGAAGTGGCCAAGATGCGCCAGGACGGCGTCGACATCGTGATGATCGGCCACAAGGGCCATCCGGAAGTCGAGGGCACGATGGGGCAGGTCGAGCGCGGCATGCATCTCGTCGAAAGCGTCGAAGATGTCCAGAAGCTCGAGCTCGCCGATCCCGAGCGCATCGCGCTCGTCACGCAGACGACGCTGTCCGTCGACGACGCGGCCGAGATCATCGGCGCGCTGAAGTCGAAGTATCCGAAGATCCGCGAGCCGAAGAAGCAGGACATCTGCTACGCGACGCAGAATCGCCAGGATGCGGTGAAGTTCATGGCGCCGCAGTGCGACGTCGTGATCGTCGTTGGCAGCCCGAACAGCTCGAATTCGAGCCGCCTGCGCGAAGTGGCCGAGAAGCGCGGCGTGGCCGCGTACATGGTCGACGCGCCCGACCAGATCGATCCCGCGTGGGTCGCCGGCAAGCGCCGCATCGGCGTGACGGCCGGCGCATCGGCGCCCGAAGTGCTCGCCCAGGCCGTGATCGCACGGCTGCGCGAGCTCGGCGTGCGCAACGTGCGCGCGCTCGACGGCATCGAGGAAAACGTGTCGTTCCCGCTGCCGCGCGGCCTGAATCTGCCGCCCGCCGTCTGATTGCCGCATCGCACCCGCGGTACTCCAAAAGCGCGCCTCCGGGCGCGCTTTTTTTGCGTCGTGAAAAACGACATCGCAACCATTATTCACATTAATAGTGCAACCCGGTTGCTATGCCCGCGCTTAACCGTCTCTCAAAATTGGTTGCAATGCAGGAAAACCCCATCGAATCAGGAATATTGGCGTCCTGTAAATGGAGTTACAATGCGCCCGTTTTCAAGCCGGAATGGCTTTGAAATCGGGTTTTGGGAAGGCGCGGGAGACCTATTCGATGCATGTGAAGTTGGCTTACGCCAGGTTCGTCGCCGCACCGGTTGCAATGCTTGCCGGTCGCAGCAAAAAGAGCGACGACCGGGCGGGTGGGGAGGCTGCGGCATACGCAGTACCGGCAGGCAGCGACATGCACGCTGCCGAAACCGGTCGTGCGACGCCGGCGGCGTGCCGCATGGCGCAATCGGACGGTGACAAGGATAACGGGGCACGTTTGGCGATCGAGGATTTCAACGCGCAGGGCCCGAAGATCGGCATGCAGTCGGCACGGCG
>Ga0070663_100000300_pt1 | contig 25374 bp, 19 predicted proteins | sample KBSC63metaG_FD_65646 | JGI IMG/M metagenome (GOLD analysis project Ga0070663, IMG submission 65646) | Corn rhizosphere microbial communities from Kellogg Biological Station, Michigan, USA - KBS C6-3 metaG | ecosystem: Host-associated > Plants > Roots > Rhizosphere > Soil ...
GCGCCGCCGATCTGCTGCGAGGTGTTGAAGATCCCCGACGCGAGGCCGGCGTCGGCGGCCTCGACGTTGGTGGTCGCGACCAGGGTCAGGGAGACGAAGGTCGCCCCCATCCCGATCGACATCGGAAAGAGCCCGCCGACGATGCCCGGGTAGTGGCCGCCGACCTCGGTGGTGGCGGCGAGCACCGCGAGCCCGACGGCGGCGAGCAGCATCCCGGCCAGGAGGACCGGACGGAGGCCGACGCGGGGGATCAGTTTCTCGGCGATCGTCGCGCCGATGCCGATCCCCGCGGTGACCGGCAGGAAGGCGAGGCCGGTGGTCAACGGTGAGTAGCCGAGGATGCTCTGCAGGTAGAGCGAGGCGAAGTAGAACATCGCGAAGAGGCCGCCCGCGACCATCAGGAAGACGCCGTTGCCGGTCGCCAGCGAGCGCAGCTTGAACAGCTCCAGCCGCACCAGCGGGGCGGGCGATCGCCGCTCGATGAAGACGAAGGCGACGAGCAGGACGATGCCGAGGGTGGCGACGCCGAGCGTCTTGCCGGAGTCCCAGCCCCAGCTCGAGGCCTCGACGATCGCGTAGACGAGGGCGACGAGGCCGCCGGTGACGGTGGTCGCGCCGGCGATGTCGAAGTGGCGCAGCGCGCCCTCCTGGACCGAGTTCGGGACCCACCTGAGGGCGGCGAAGACGATCGTCACGCCGACCGGCACGTTGACGAAGAAGATCCACTCCCACGACAGGCTTTCCACGAGGAAGCCGCCGAGCAGCAGGCCGACCGCGCCGCCGCCCGCGGCGACCCCGGCCCAGACCGAGAGCGCTTTGGTGCGCTGGGGGCCCTCGTCGAAGGAGGTGGTGATGACCGAGAGCGCCGCGGGCGAGAGCATCGCGCCGCCGAGGCCCTGGATCGCGCGGCCGACGATCAGCATCGTCTCCGAGGTGGCGAGCCCGTTGAACAGCGAGGCGGCGGAGAAGAGGGCGACGCCGGCGAGGAACAGCGAGCGCCTGCCGAGCAGGTCCGCGGCGCGTCCGCCGAGCAGCAGGAAGCCGCCGAAGAGCAGCGTGTAGGCGTTGACGACCCAGGCCAGCGAGGTGTCGGAGAAGCCGAGGTCGGTCTGGATGGCGGGCAGCGCGACGTTCACGATCGTCGCGTCGAGGACGACCATGAACTGGCCGAAGCAGACGACGACGAGGGCCAGCCACGGGTTGAAGTGAGGGTGATGGCTCCGGTTTATGGTCGGGCACCTTAGCACGAACCGGAGCACGTGCTCCGTTAAACCGGAGTTGGCGCTCCGGAGTATGGTCACATGAGACTCGGCAGACGGGAAATGGCGAGGACGGGAGACGCGGTGGCCCTTCATACGGACATCCCCAGCAGCGGCGAGATCGAATGGCTGCTCCAGGCGCGGGGCGAGGGCCTCGTCTCGATCTACCTCCCCACCACCCCGGTGACGCCGGCGGCGGAGGGGGACCGGATCGCCTTCAAGAACCTGGCGCGCGAGGCGGTCGAGGAGCTGCGGGCGCGCGGGCGCGCGGCGCGGGAGCTGGACGAGGTCGAGGAGGAGCTCGATGACCTGCACGACGACGACGCCTTCTGGACGGAGCTGTCCCACAGCCTCGCCGTCTTCGCCGGCACGGGTGGGCTGCGCAGCTTCCGGCTGCCGAACCGGCTCACCGAGGCGGTCCAGGTCGCCGACCGCTTCCACGTCATGCCGCTGCTGCGCGCGGTGACCTTCCCGCAGACCGCCTTCGTCCTCGCCCTCGCCGAGGGCTCGGTGCGCCTGCTCGAGGTGACGCCGGACCTGCCGACCTTCGAGGTGCGGGTGCCCGACCTGCCGAGCGACGCCGCCGACGCGGCCCGCAAATCGTCGATCACCGACCGCTCGCCGGCGCGGCGACTGCAGGGGACCGAGGGGCGCAAGACCGTGGTGCGCAGCTACGCGCGCGCCGTCGACCGGGCGCTGCGGCCGGTGCTCTCCGGCCAGTCGGTGCCGCTGATCCTCGCCGCCGCACAGCCGATCGACGGCATCTTCCGCGCGGTCAACTCCTATCCGCACCTCGCCGCCCCGACGATCGAGGGCAGCCCGGAGGGTCGCACCGACGCCGAGCTCGGCGAAGCGGCCCGCCCCGTCCTCGACCGCATCTACGCGGAGGAGCTGCGCGGCCTGCGCGACCGCTTCGAGGAGCGCTCGGCGGCCGGCCGCGCCGCGGTGGAGATCAACGACCTCGCCCGCGCCGCCACCTTCGGCGCCGTCGAAATGCTCTTCGTCGACATCGACTCGAACCTCACCGGCACGATCAACGAGGAGACCGGCGCGGTCGCCCTCGACCCGGAGGACCAACCGGGCGACTACGGCATCGCCGACGAGCTCGCCCGACGGACGCTGCTCGCCGACGGCCGAGTGTTGGCGGTGCGGGCCGCGGACGTCCCCGCCGAGGCCCCCGCCGCCGCGATCCTCCGCTACGCGGTCTGAGCGGTCGGTCAGGGCGTCACGCGTTCGCACTCGGGACCCCGTCCGACCCGGCTGCGCCCCCGCGCAACGCAGCGCGCGCCACTCGCGAAACATCGGAGGGTCGGCGGGAAAAGATCAGGCGGGGGGACCGATGCGGAAGGGGTCGCTTGCGGCGACAGTCACTCCATGTCGACGCTCGCCCTCCGAATTCCGCTCGCCGCCGCGGTGACCGGCGAAGACGCGCCGCCGCGGCTGAACCTGCGGAAGGGGGCGGCGGGATGAGCGCGGCGCTCCCCGCCGAGGCGAAGCCCGTCCGCCTGGTCCTCGACCTCGACCCGCGCTGCGCCGCGCCGACCGGCACGCTGACCGCGCGCTCCGGCGCCGCCTCCCCCTTCACGGGCTGGGTCGGCCTGACGCGAGCGATCGAGCTGGCGCTGGCCGGGGAGCGCGACGACCGAGCCGAGCGCGGAGACAACGTGCCGAACCCAAAGGAGCTGCCGTGAACACCACCCGACCCCGACGCCTCTTCCTCCTGCTAGCCGTCCCGGCCCTGCTCGCCGCGGCGACGCTGGGCGCGCCGACGACCGCGAGCGCCGTCACCTACGGGACCGGGGTCGTCTGCACCACCTACCACGCACAGGCGAACACCGCGACCATCCGCTTCGGGTACGACAACCTCTTCGAAACCATCGAGAGCATCGGGCCGGGCGACTACAACTACTTCACCCCGCCGCCCGCCGACCCCGGGCAGCCGGAGCAGTTCATCCCTGGCAACGGTTCCTTCGACCTGACTCGCGCCGCCGGATCGCCCCCTCTGTCCTGGGTGCTGGACGGCGTCGCCGGCAAACCCGCCGACTTCGCCGTCGCCGACCTGCCCTTCGAGCGTCCCTGCCCGGAACGCGGTCCCAGCATCTCGGGGCTCACCCCGCCCGCCGTCGCGAAGGGCGCCGACCCGCGCGCGCTCTCGATCTTCGGCCAGGGGCTGGCGGGCGGCACGGTCGCCATCTCGGGGGACGGGGTGACCGTGACGACGGCCGACCCGGGCACCGAACAGCGGCTGGACGCGACCGTGACCGTCGTCCCGGGCGCCGCCACGGGGCCGCGTGACGTGCTCGTCACCGCACCGGACGGCGACGAGGTCGGTTGTCGCGGGTGTTTGATGGTCGAACCGGACGCCCCTCCTGTGGTCGGCCCGGCGGGTCCGGCTGGAGAGCGTGGGCCTGCGGGACCGGCCGGGGAGCGTGGCCCGGCGGGCGAACGCGGGCCGGCCGGGCCACGGGGACCGGCAGGGCCACGCGGCGCCGGGGGTCGCGTCGTCCACAGCATGAGCGCGCCGGTGGCGCTCGGTGCCGACGGCGACGCCACGGCGGTCGCCCGCTGCCCAGCCGGCTCGGCCGCGATCGCGGGCGGCTACACCCTGCGCGGCAAAGGCGCCCCGCGCTCGCTCGCGGTCACCGCCGACGAGCCGCGCGGCGCCGGCGCCTGGGCCGTCACCGTGAGCGCCCGCGGCGCCAGGCCCGCGCAGCGGCTGGTCGCCTCGGTCAGCTGCCTCGGCTGAGCGCGAGCAGAGGATCGATTCCAGGACACCGGCCGCCGAGGAACAACGGTCGCGTTCGCATTTCTGACCGCTGTCCGGTCATTTCTGCGAACGCACCGACGTGGGGGCCGAGCGGCGCCGGGCGCCGGGCGCCAGGGGCGTCAGCCGGCGGTGGGCGCCAGCAGGCGCGGCAGCTCTTGGCGGGAGGCGGCGTCGAGCTTGCGGTAGACGCTCGAGAGGTGGGTCTGGACCGTCTTCGCCGTGACGAAGAGCTCCTGGGCGATCTCGCGGTTGGTGAGGCCCGCGGCGGCGAGGCGGGCGACGCGGAGCTCGGCCGGCGTCAGCGAGTCGACGCCGCTGAAGGCCGCGCGCCGCGGCCGCGCGCCAGTCGCCCGCAGCTCCTCCAGCGCCGTCTCGGCCAGGGCGCGGGCGCCCATCGCGTCGGCGAGCTGGAGCGCCTCGCGCAGCGGCTCCTGGCAGTCGCGACGGCGGCGCGCCCGGCGCATCGCCGCGCCCAGCTCGGCCAGCACGTGGGCGCGCTCGAGCCGCGGCTCGTCGTCGTCGAGGACCGCCCGCGCCTCTTCGAGCATCGCGAGGGGATCGCCCGCGGCGACCGCAGCGGCGGTGCGCAAGGCCAAGGCCAGCGGGCGCGGCGCGGCGGCGGCGCGGGCGAGCGCCAGGTGCTCCTCGGCCAGCGCCCGGGCCCGCGCGTCGTCCCCGAGCATGAGGGCCGCGAGCGCCGCGGGGCGCCGCCACGGCATGAAGCCGGGGCTGTCGACGCCGAACTCGCCGCCCAGCAGCGCGCCGGCCGCCTCGGCGGCACGGAGCGCAGCGGCGGGCTCGCGCTCGGCGAGCGCCACCGCGGCGTCGGCGAAGTCGAGCACGGCCCGTTCCATCGACCCCTCCGCGGCCGCCGCGCTCGCCACCGATTCCCGCGCCGCCGCGAGCGCGCCCCGCTCGAGCTGAAGGTGCGCCTGCAGCGAGAGCGGCCAGGCGACGCCGGCGTTCCAGCCCTCTTCGCGCGTCGCCTGGGCCTGCCCGAGGTCGGCCAGCGCGTCGGTCAGCTCGCCGCGGTGGAAGCGCGGGATCGCCCGGTGGAAGCTGGCACCGGTGGTGGCGATGAAGGAGCCGCGCCGGCGCGCCGCGTCCAGCGAATCGGCGGCGATGCCGTCGGCGAGGTCGGTCACGTCGGCGGCGCAGAGCGCCTGCACCAGCATCCCGCTCGGCAGCGAGTAGGCGGCGACGTCGAGTTCCGGGTCGAGCTGCTCGGCGGCGCGCCCGGCGAGCTCGCGGACCCTGGGCGGCGCCTCCCCGGCCAGCGCCAGGCTGAGCACGGCGTGGACGAGGAGGACGGGGTCCGCGGGCGGGTCCGCGGCCCGGGTCGCCTCGACGATCGGGCCGAGGCGACGCGCGGCGGCGGCCATCAGCGGGGCCTGGAAGCGGTTGATGCTGAGGTACTCGCCGAGGATCGCCTGTCCCTCGGCGCTCTCGGCGTCGAGCGCGCCGAGGGCCTCCTCCAGTGCCCCGGCGGCGACGGCGTGCTCACCGGCGGCGAAGCGGATGCGGCCGAGCGAGCGCAGCGCCCGCCCGCGGGCGCGGCCCGCGGGCAGCACCGCGAGCGCTTCCTCGACGTGCCCGGCGGCGGCGGTGTCGCCGGCCAGCGCCTCGGCTTCGGCGAGCTCCAGCAGCACCTCGCCGCGCCGCTCCGGCGGCGGCGGCTCGGCCGCGGCGCGGGCGAGCAGGTGGGCCGCGGCGGCGGGATCGCCCTGGGCGACGGCGCGCGCGGCGGCCTCGCGCAGGGTCGCGAGGACCCAGGGGTCGGCGTCGGGCCGGGTCGCCAGCAGGTGGGCGGCGACCTCGCGCGGCGGCGCGCCGTCGGCGGCGAGCAGGCCGGCGGCCTCGCGGTGGGCGCGGGCGCGGGCGAAGTCGGTGAGGTCGGCGCGGACCGCGGTGGCGATCAGCGAGTGGGCGAAGCGGATCGGCTCGCCGCGGGCGAGGATGCCGGCGGTGGCGAGGGTGTCGGCGGCGCGCTCGGCCGCCGCCGCGTCGACCTTGGCGAGGGCGCCGACCTGGCGCAGCGGCGCACCGTCGCCGAGGACCGCCGCAGCGGCGGCGATCGCCTCGGCCCCCTCCCCGAGGCGGCCGAGCTGGGTAAGCAGCGTGTGCATGACGGTCTCGGGGACGAGCGCGCGCACGGCGGCGACCGAGTCGGCGGTCGGCGGGACCGCTTCAATCCGCAGCATGCGGCCGAGCTCGATCACCATGAAGGGGTTGCCGGCCGTGACCTCACCGCAGGCGGCGACGAGGGCGTCGTCGGCATCCGGCAGCTCGGCGCGGACGAGGGCGGCGACACCGTCCGGCCCGAGCGGGTGCGGGCGCACCACCCGGCCGGCGGCGCCACGCAGCGCCGCGAGGGCGTCGGCGGCGGCGACCGGCGCACCGCTGCGGATGGCCAGGAGGAGGGTGATCGGCGCCTCGTCGGCGCGCGCCGCGAGGTGGGCGAGGAAGGCGAGCGACGGCCGGTCGCACCACTGCGCGTCGTCGATCAGGATCGCCAGCCCGGCGTCCCCGGCGAGGTCGACCGCGAACCAGTAGAGCTCGCGCAGGAGCGCCGGTGAGTCGGCCGAGGACGCCGCGGCGGGGTCGAGCGGCGAGGGTCGCGGCTCGAAGAGCTCGGCCGCGACCCCGAAGGAGGCCTCGGTCTCGAGCTCGCGGCCGGTCGCCCGCAGCACCTCCATCCCCGCCGTCGCGGCCTCGGTGCACGCGGCGTCGAGGAGGCGCGACTTGCCGATCCCCGCCGGGCCTTCGACCAGGGCGACGCCGCCGCGCCCCGACCGCGCCGCGCCCAGCACCTCGCTCAGCACCGCCAGCTCCGACTCCCGCTCCAGCAGATCCCCGGCCATCGCCTCGGAGGGTATGACGGGAAAGATCGGGAGGGTTTGTGACCCTTCCTCCGCGTTCGTGCGGCCTCCTCGACTCCGGAATCCGTCGCTCGTGCACTTGAGGGCGCTCTGGCGCCCTCAACTCACCGAGCGCCCGACCACCCTCGCGGAAGTCGGTTTCGGCGTAGTTTTCGACCGGGTACACGGAGGTCGATGGTGAGCTGGTCGGTACCTGCGGCTCGCGCTTCTTCTGCGACCACCCGTCGCGGCGCAGCTGAGGGGGTCTGGGTCGCCCTTCAGTGGGGCCCTGAGCCCCTTTCCACTCGCGAGGAGGACTGACAGCGTCTCGCGTCGATGAAACGCGCGCTCAAACTCCTCGTCCCGTCCATCCTCGCCTGCGCTCTCCTGGCGCTTGCCCTCGCCGCGACCGCCTCGGCCGAGGTCCGCGTCGGCGAAGCGACGGCGCCGGCGAACCCCTCGATCAACCCCCAGGCCGACGTCATCGCCGCGAAGGCCGAATTCGACTCGAGCACCGGATCCCAGACCTTCGCCGTCACCACGGTCGCGGCACCGTCGCCCGGGACCAAAGCGGAACCGTCCGAACTGCTGATGGCGGCCGGGCTGGTCACCACGAACACCTGCAGTCGCCTCGCGTTCAACACCGCCGCCTTCCCGATGTTCGCCTTCGAATACCGGTACGCGGAAGAAGTGCCACCGGTCTGGCGAATCTTCGAAAGCGCCATGGCTGAACCTGAACTGCCCGAAACCCTCGGCGTGGCGGTGAAATCCACGGTCGGCACGACGACGACCCTGGCGGCGACGGTGCCGAAAGCCGTCAACGGGCCCTTCAACTGCGCCGCGGCCTACGTGATCGACCCGAGTTCGCAGATGACCCCGGAAATTCTCTTCTTCCCGATCGCCGTCCCGCAGCCTCCGCCACCGCCGGCCACGCCCCCGGCGCCGACCCAGAGCCAGGCTCCGGCGCCCCCCGCGCCCCAGGCCGTGGCGGCGCTCTCGATCGCCAGGTCGAAGCCGCTGAAGTTGAAGCCGGGCAAGTGGAGGACGGTCCGGATCAAGGTCGCCAACACCGGCGGCGCGGCCACGGCGCCGGGCTCGCTGCGGCTGAAGGCGCCCCGCGGGGTCCTGGTCAAGCCGGAAAAGCAGAAGCTGCCGGTGCTGAGCGCCGGCGGGTCCTGGACCGTCTCGGCGAAGGTTCAGCTGACCGCGAAGGCCAAGAAGAAGTCGAAGCTCGCCTTGACCGCCGTCGCCGGGAGCGTCACCGCGAAGGGCTCTCTGGTCCTCAAGCGCTAAACGCGTTCGACCTTCTCCGCGCCGGCGCGCGGCGTCGGTGAGAATCGGCGCGTGGCCGTTGCCGTCCCCGCCGAGTTCGAGCTGAGCGCCGCGCAGGCGCGGCGGGCCGCGATCGCGACGCAGGGGCTCGCGGCGCCGCGGCCGCGGGGGCGGGTCGACGTGCGGCACCTGCGGCGGGCGCTCGACCGGGTCGGCATCGTCCAGCTCGACTCGGTCAACGTCTTCAGTCGCTCCCACTACATACCGCTGTTCTCGCGGCTGGGGCCATACCCGCGGGAGACGCTCGACGACCTGACGGTCCACCAGAACGGGCATGACGGGCGGGCGCGGCCCGACCGGCGCGAGCTCTTCGAGTACTGGGGCCATGAGGCGTCGCTGATCCCGATCGACATGCAGCCGCTGCTGCGCTGGCGGATGGCGCGCGCCGACCAGCTCGCCTGGACGGGCGTGGCGCGGGTCGCCAAGGACGAGCCGGGGCTGGTGCGGCGGGTGCTGGAGCTGGTCCGCGACGAGGGGCCGATCCGCGCGGCGGCGATCGGCAGCCCCAAGCGGGTCCGCCGGGCGGGCGAGATGTGGAACTGGAACGCGGGCAAGAAAGCGCTCGAGTACCTCTTCTTCTCCGGCCAGGTGACGGCCGAGCGGCGGGTCAACTTCGAGCGCCTCTACGACCTGCCCGAGCGGGTCCTGCCCGCCGCGGTCCTGGAGATGCCGACGCCGCCGGAGGCCGAGGCCCAGCGCGAGCTGCTGCTCTTCGCGGCGCGCCGGCTCGGGGTGGCGACCGAGCCCGACCTCGGCGATTACTTCCGCCTGCCGCGCAAGGAGTCGAAAGCGCGGGTCGCGGAGCTGGTCGAGGCGGGGGCGCTGCGGACGGTCGCGGTCGAGGGCTGGAGCGCCCCCGCCTACGCGCCGCACGACCTCAAGGCGCCGCGCCGCGTGCGGGCGCGTGCCCTGTTGACCCCGTTCGACTCGATGGTCTGGGCGCGCGAGCGCACCGAACGGCTCTTCGACTTCCGTTATCGGATCGAGATCTACGTCCCGGCGCCGAAGCGAGTCCACGGCTACTACGTCCTCCCCTTCCTGCTTGGCGACCGGCTGGTTGCGCGGGTCGACCTGAAAAGCGACCGCCAGGCGGGCGTGCTCCGGGTGGTCGGCGCGTTCGCCGAGCCGCGCGTCGAGGCGAGTGAGGTCGCGCGCGAGTTGGCCGAGGAACTGCGGCTGGTCTCGGAGTGGCTCGGCCTCGGCGGCGTGAAGGTCGGGCGCAAAGGCGACCTGGCGACGGTGCTGCGACGGGCGGTCGATGGATGAGCGACTACACCTTCGGCGACTCCGACCTCGCGGCGCGGCGGCTTGCGCTCGTCGCGGCGACCTTCGCCAAGACCACGCGCCAGTTCCTGCTGACACGGGCGGGCGCGGCGCCGGGGTTCGCGGTCGACCTCGGCTGCGGGCCGGGCTTCACCACCGAGCTGATCCGCGCGACCGTCGGGCCGGCCCGCGTCCTCGGCGTCGACGCCTCCCCCGCCTACGTCGCCGCGGCGGCCAAGCGCCTCGCCGACGACCGCACGCGGCTGCTCTGCGCCGACGCCCTCGACCTCCCTCTGGAAGTCACCGACGCCGACCTGATCTTCGCCCGCATGCTGCTCACCCACCTGCGCGACCCGCTCGCCGCGATCGACGTCTGGCGCGGCCGGCTCTCCGAGCGCGGCGTGCTCCTGCTGGAGGAGGTCGACTCGATCGCCACCGAGGACCCGACCCTCGCCGGCTATCTCGACCTGCAGCGGCAGATGCTCGCTGCCAACCGCAACCTGCTCGACATCGGTCCCAAGCTCGACAAGGGCCTGCGCGAGCACCCGGCGCTGCGGAGCAACACGGTGGCCGAATTCTCACCGCCCGCCGCGGTCGCCGCGCGGATGTTCGCGATGAACCTCGAGACCTGGCGCGACCGCCCCGAGGTCACCGCCGTCCACGAGCCCGAGGAGCTGAACGCGCTCGCCGCCCCCCTCGAGCGCATCGCTCAAGGCGAGGTCGAGGCGACGATCACCTGGCGCCTCCGCCAGCTGGTCCTCACCGCCCCCAAGTGAGCCCCCACGGTTGATGGGCCGAAAACCCCTGATATAGAGGGGTTTTTGGCCCATCAACATCGGGGCTACTTCGCGGAGCCGCCGTTGCTGCCGGCGAAGCCCTTGGCCAGGGCCGGGAAGGTGTAGACGAAGCCGCCGGCTTTGCCGCCGACCACCACGTAGGCCGTCTTCGTGCCCGGTTTGATCGCCAGGTTCGTCGCCGACATCTCCGGCGCGCCAAGGTTCTGCTTGATCTTCACCGTGTCCAGCAGGTCGCCTGGGCTTCGGCGACGGCGGTTCGGTCCTTGTCGAAGGTGAGCAGATCCTCGCGCTGGCCGGTGTATTCGCTGACCCACATCCGCGTGTAGTCGGGCGTGAAGCTGACACCGTTCGGGGACGCGAGGCCGCCCATCAGCGTCTTCGGGTTCTTGCCCTGCGAGTCGAACCAGACCACGCGGCCATTCGGCTTCCACGGCGTGCCGGCGGTGTCGGAGACGAACATGTTGCCGCTCGGGTCGAAGGAGATGTCGTCGGCGGCCAAGGGGCGGCCTTCGAGCTTGCCGTCGAAGGTCGGCTTGAAGCCCGAGCCGTCCGGGTTCATCTCGTCGATCTTTCCGCTGAAGTCCGTCACCCAGAGCTTGCCCTTGGAGTCGAACTGCGTCGACGTGAAAATGCCGGTCTTGTCGGTGTGGATGCTCTTCCACTTCTTCGTCGCCGGATCGAGCCTGATGATCTTCGGCCCGCCCGCCTTGGCGAAGACGTTGGCGAAGAAGAAGTCGCCTTCCGGCCCGAAGGCACCGCCCTCGAACAGCACCGGTTCCTTGCCCTGCGGCAAGATCCTGGTCAGCTTCTTCGCGTAGACGACCTTGCCGCCACCCGCCTTCTTCGCCGCCCCGGCGGAGGCCACCGCCACCAGCGCTGTCGTCGCCAATGCCGTGAGCGCCACCAAGAGGACGCGGGCACGCGCGATCCATTCAACTCCGTATGCAGGTTCATACGTCGCCCCTACCCAAGACTTGGATGCCAGACAACAGACCGATAGACAGTCGGGGGGTGGGACGGGGGAAGGGACGGATGGTCAGCGACTGCCGCGGATGCCGTCCCGACCCGGGCCGGCTGTGGTCGGCACGGCATCTGCGGCACCACGGGGAGCCTGCGGGGGAGGGACGACACACTTCCATGCATGGCCCCGGACGCTCGTTCACTTGAGCCGCCTCTGACCGGCTCGACCCGGCCCGAGGCGCCGGCCGGCGTCCCTGGCCAGCCGGCCAATTTCCCTTGACAACGCGGTACTCACAAGTACCATCTCGCCTCATGATGAGCGCCACGTATCGCCTCCCGCCCGGGCCGAAGACGCCGAAGCTGCTCAACGGGATCACCTTCCTGGTCGCCCGCAACGCGATGGTCAAGCGGCTCCAGCGCCGGTATGGGGATGCGTTGACGATGCAGATGCCGGGGTTCGGGACGATGGTGCTGGTCACCCGGCCCGACCTGGTCAAACAGGTCTACACGGCGAAGGCCGACGTGCTCCACGGGGGCAAAAATCCGCTCGGGGAAGTGCTCGGGCCCGGCTCGCTCTTCTCGATGGACGAAGACCGCCACCTGCGCGAGCGGCGGATGCTGCTGCCGCCCTTCCACGGCGAGCGCATGCGCTCCTATGAGGCGATCATCGAAGAGGAGGCGCTGCACGAGATGGCCGGCTGGCGCGAGGGCGTCGAGTTCGCCTCGATCGAATCCTTCCAGACGATCACGCTGCGGATCATCCTGCGCGCGGTGTTCGGCGCCGAGGGTCGCGAGCTCGCCGAACTGGAACGGCTCCTGCCGCCGATGACGAAGCTCGGCCAGCGCCTGGTGACGATCCCGATCCTGCGTCGCGACCGGGGCCGGATCAGCCCCGGCGCGCGCTGGAAGCGCATGCACGCCCGGTACCGGCGGCTCGCCGACACCCTGGTCGACCAGCACCTCGCCGACCCCGACCTCGAGGAGCGGATCGACATCCTGGCGCTGATGCTGCGCGCCCAGCTCGAGGACGGCGGGGCGGTCGACAAGCCCGACCTCGCCGACGAGCTCCTCACCCTGCTGGTCGCGGGCCACGAGACGACCGCCTCGGCGCTCGCCTGGAGCATCGAGCGCCTGCGCCGCCACCCGGAGATCCTGCGCCGGCTCGAAGACGAGGCGCGCGGCGAGGAGAACGCGCTGCGCATCGCTACCGCCGAGGAGGTGCTGCGGGTCCCCCCCGTCATCAACGCCACCGGGCGGGTGGTGATGAAGCCGTTCGAGCTCGGCGAGTGGCTGATCCCGCCCGGTTCGAGCATCGTCACCGGGATCGCGCCGCTCCACCACGACGACCGCTTCCACGAGCGCGCCAACCGCTTCGAACCGGACCGCTACGTCGGCAAGAAGCCCGACACCTACGCCTGGATCCCCTTCGGCGGCGGCCTGCGCCGCTGCCTCGGCGCCGCCTTCGCCCAGTTCGAGATCGACGTCGTCCTGCGCACGCTGCTGCGGAACTTCGAGCTGCAGACGACGAGCGAGCCGGGCGAGCGCGAAAGCTTCCGCGGCGTCGCCTTCGCGCCGTCGAAGGGCGGGGCCGCGGAAGTCCGCCGCCGTGCCCTGGGTCAGGACGAGCCGGAGAGCGCGGCCCTGATGACGGCCTTGAACTCGTAGGAGACGCGGCCCAGATCCTCGCCGCGGACCAGCGCCCGCACCAGCGTCTGGTGCAGGCCGCTGACCAGCATGTAGGCGCGCTCGATCGAGATCGGCTCGACCCCGGGGTCGTGCGCCGCGTCGGCCTCCACCACGGAGACGATCAGCTCGGCGTAGCGCTCGAACCCGTCCCGCTGCGCCAACACGGTCCGCTCGCCGAGCGCCGGGCTGGCGAACGTCGACATCAGGGCCGGGTCCCCGGTGACCAGGCCGAGGTAGGTGTCGATCGCCTGCTCGATCTGCGTCGCCAGCGGCGCCGCCCGGTCGATCGCCCGGTCGACCTCCGCGAGGAACGCGTCGGCCAGCGTCGTCATCAGCTCGACGAAGCACGCTTCCTTGTCCTCGAAGTGGTTGTAGAAGGTGCGCCGCGACGCGTGCGCGTGGCCGACGATGTCGGAGACCTGCGTCCCCGCCAGGCCTTTCTCGCGGATCGAGGCCGCGAGCCCCTCCATCAGCCGCGCGTGCTGGGCCTCGCGCGCCGCGTCGGTCTCGGTCTTCGTCGCCACTCCCCCACGCTACCCGGCGGCCCGAGCGGGCGGAGAGCCTCCGCCTCGAGGACGGCCGCTACGTGGTCGAGCTCGACAGCGGCGACGAACTGGCGGCGCGCACGGTCGTCCTCGCCACCGGGGCGAGCTACCGCCGGCTGCCGGTCGCCGGGATCGAGCGGCTGAACGGCTCCGGCGTCTTCTACGCGGCGACCCTGGTCGAGTCACGGATGTGCGGCAGCGCGGGCGTCGCCGTGGTCGGAGGCGGCAACTCGGCGGGCCAGGCGGCGATCTTCCTCTCCGGCACGGTCGAGCGGGTCCACCTCCTGCTGCGCGGCGGCGACCTCGGCCGCGGGATGTCGAGCTACCTGGTCGACCAGATCGAGGCGATCGACAACATCGAGGTGCTGCTCCACCACGAGGTGCGCGAGGTCGCCGGCGAGACCGCGCTCGAGGGCATCGTGGTCGAGGACAACCGCACCGGCGAGCGCCGCGGCCTCGACGTCGGCGGCCTCTTCGTCTTCATCGGCGCCGATCCCTGCACGGAGTGGTTCGACGGCGCGCTCGCCAAGGACGACGACGGCTTCCTGCTCACCGTGGTCGATCTCGAGGTCACCCACCTCGGCGGCACCACCGGCGCGATCGGCCGCCCCGCCCTGCCGCTGGAGACCAGCCTGCCCGGCGTCTTCAGCGTCGGCGACGGCCGCTCCGGGTCGATCAAGCGCGTCGCCTCGGCGGTCGGCGAGAGCTCGATGGCCGTCCGCGTGATCCACGAGTACCTGGCACTGCAGGGGCCTGGGGGTTAGGTGGTTGACTCCAGGCGGACGGGAGGGCGGAGCTGGCGCCTCGGGGGGCGTGAGGGTGGGGAAGCCGGCGCCTCGGGCCGCTGCGGGTCGGAAGCTGGCGCCTCGGGACCGTGCGGGTGGGAAAGCTGTCGCCTCGGGCGGCTGATCGGCGGCCCCGGCTGGCTAAGGCCGCCAATCAGCCGCCGGGCCGGGGAGGTTTCGAAGGGGACGGGGTTGCGGAACGAAGCCCCGTGATTCGCCGGGGAGATGTGCGGAAGGCGCCAGGTTTCCGTGACCCGGCATGCTGCGGGGCGAAGGCCGGGATGCCGACGGAAGGCGCGCGGAAGCGTCACTTCTCCTTCCTCCCGTGACCCTTTCTCCGTGTTCGTGCGCCTTCCGTGACGCCTCTCACCGGTCAGATTCGCCTTGCCAAGATTTGGGCCCCTATAGGGGCCCAAACTCATGCAGCGCGATCGGAGCCTGTTGGGGAAGTGTCGTCTTTCCCCGCGGGCGTCCGTGGTGCCGGAACCGACGTCCTTGGAGACGGATTAGAGGCCACCCCCCGGCTCGGGGGAATACCGAATTTTCACAGCGACACGTGTACGGCGGGCGTGTCGGGGTAGACAGGGCGCTCGCCCACGACGGGCGGTCGCACCCGAGGGGCCTTCTCGGCTCCTCTGACGCACAGGCAGGCAATCGCACGACCACACCCCCAAAAGGAAGGAGGTCCGCATGCGCGTCGACATCGTCATCCCAGCCCACAACGAGGAGGACCGCATCGGCCCGATGCTCGACGCCTACCTGACCCGCTGCGGCGGGCCGGAGATGCGCTTCCTGGTCGCCCTCGACCGTTGCACCGACCGCACCGCCGAGGTGGTCGCGGCGCGGGCCGCGAGCGATCCGCGCGTGGTCAGCGTCGACTACCCGAAGCTCGGCAAGGGCGGCGTCCTGATGGAGACCTTCCGCCTCTGTGATGCGGACCTGGTTGGTTTCGTCGACGCCGACGGGGCGACGCCGCCGAGCGAGATGCTGCGGCTGATCGACGCGACCCGCGACCGCGACGGGGCGATCGCCAGCCGCCGCCACCCTGCCTCGGTGCTGCCCGCGCGGCGCGGGCTGGCGCGCGAGGTGACCAGCGCCGGCTTCGCCTTCTGGGTCCGCCGACTGTTCCGGCTCCCCTACGCGGACACCCAGTGCGGCGCCAAGGTGTTCCGGCGCGAGGCGATGGAGCGGATGCTGCCGCTGCTGACCTCGCGCGACTTCCTCCTCGATGTCGACCTGCTGCTGGTCGCACGGCGGCTCGGCTACCGGATCGAGACCGTGCCGACGATCTGGATCGACCGCGAGGGCTCCCGCCTGCGGGCCGCGGCGGACGCGAAGAAGATGGCGGCCTCGACGCTGCGGCTCTGGCTGCACCACCGGGTGATCCCGGTGGAGACCGAGGGCGAGCGGGACCCGAGCGCGGCGACGGCGGGCCGGGGGGCCACAGGCACCGGCGCCGAGACCAGCGCCGGTGAAGCATTGCGTCCGCGGGGGTCGGCCGACGGGACCGTCGCCGGCGGGTCCCGACCAGGCGCCGGCCCCGGCGCCCCGGAGGAAAGCCGTCGTGCCACGTCCTGACGTCGCCCTGATCAGCCCCTACCCGCCGGCGGGCAGCCGCCACGCCGGGCGCAGCGGCGTCGCCTCCTACGCGGGCAACCTCGCCCACGCGCTCGGCGAGCGCGGCCTGCGGGTGACGGTGGTCGCGCCGACCGAGCCCGACCTCCCGGCGGCGCGCGAAAGCGACGGCCCGATCACGGTCGAGCGCCGCTTCAGCCGCGGCCCGCGCGCGGTCCCGACGGCCGCCCGACTGGCGCTGGCGACCGGCGCCCCCGTCGTCCACATGCAGCACGAGCTCTTCCTCTACGGCGGCGTCGGCGCGATGCCCGGCCTCCTCCCCGGCCTCGGCATGCTGCGCGCCGCCGGGGTCGGCCCGGTCGTCACCATGCACCACGCGATCGACCCGGCCGCGATCGACGCGGAGTTCGCCCGCATGCACCAGGTGCGGGCGCCGCGGCACGCGGTCCGCGCCGGGCTCGCCGGGGTGCAGGCGACGATCGGGCGGCTCGCCCGCCGGGTGATCGTCCACGAGCCCGCCTTCGCCCCGCTGGTCCGCGATGCGACCGTCGTCCCGCACGGGGTCGAGGGCGTCGCGCCCGCGACCGGCGCGTCCGCGCCCGCGACGGGCGTACCCGCCGCCGCGTCTCCCACCGGTTCCTCCGCCGCTGACGGCGAGGCCGAAAGCGAGGACGACTTACGCCTGACGCTGCTCTGCTTCGGCTTCCTCGCTCCATATAAGGGGCTGGAGCTGGCGCTGGAGGCGGCGTCGCTGGCGGGCGAGGAGGTGCGCCTGCTGATCGTCGGCGGCGAGCACCCGCGCTTCGCCGAGGCGGGCGAGCCGTTCGGCGCGGCGCTGCGCGAGCGCTGGCCCGATGTCGCCGAGTTCGCCGGCTACGTCCCCGACACCGAGCTGCCGGGCTGGTTCGCGCGCGCCGATCTCGCCCTGTTCCTCTACCGGCGGCCCTTCGCGACCAGCGGCGCCCTCGCCCTCGCCGTCGCCCACGGGCTGCCGGCGCTGCTGTCGCCGACGCTTGCCGAGCTGATGGGCGGCGCGCCGGAGCTGGTCGCCCCGACCGAGGCGCACGCCCTGGCCGAGCGGCTGCGGGCGCTGGCCGCCGACCGCGACGCGCTCGAGCCACTGCGGCGGCGCTCGGCCGAGCTGACCGCCGACCGCTCCTGGGAGTCGGTCGCCGGCCGCCACGCGGAGATCTACGGCGAGGTGAGCCGTGCCTAGCGCCCTGCTCGCCGGACACTTCGGCCCGACCGACGCGGGCGAGACCGCGACCCTCGGCGCCTTCCGCCGGGCGCTGCCGGAGTGGACCCCGGTCCTCGCCTCGAGCGACCCGGCGGCGACCCGCGCGGTCCACGACTGCCGCACCGTCGACGCCCGCCGGCCGCTCGCCGTGGTGCGCGCCGCCGCGCGCGCCGACGCCTCGGTGCTCGCCGGCTGGTCGATCGGCGAAGGGGAGGACGCGCGGCCGGGACTGCGCACCGCGGTCGCGCTGGTCGCCGCCGCGAAGCTGCGCGGCCGGCCGACGGCGCTCCTCGGCATCTCCGCCCGCGGCGGGCGCAGCGCCTTCGAAGGGCGGCTCAGCCGTCGGCTCCTCGGCGGCGCCGACCTCGTCGTGCTGCGCGACGAGCTCTCCGCCCGGCACCTCGCGGCGGCGGGCGTCGAGGGCCCCTTCCGGATCGGCACCGACCCAGCCTGGCTCGACGTCCAGGACCGCCGCACCGACGGCACCGTCTGCAATCACCCCCGGTATGCGGGGGTAGATGCAGACGCTGAGCGGCAGCCGCGGCCGCGCCGCGTCGTCGTCGCGATCGAGGCGCGCGGCTGCCCGGACGAGCTGATCGCGCGGCTCGGCGAGGCGCTCGCCGGGCTCGCCGCGGACGGCGTCGAGATCGCCCTGCGGCCGTGGGGGACGACGGCGGGCGAAGGGCGCGACCCTGGCCTCGTCGCCGAGCTCGCCGGGCGGATCGGCCGGCCGGTGCAGGTGCTGGAGCCGCTGCCGGACCTCGGCGCCGGGAGCGGCGCGATGGCCGCGGCGGGCGCGGTGGTCGCGCTCGGCTCCCACGCCCTGATCGCCGCCGCGGCAGCGGGCGTCCCGGCGGTCGCGGTCGCCTGCGAGCCGGCGATCGCCGACCTGGCGCGGCGCCTCGACCAGCCGCTGGTCGAGGCCGACGCCTCGGTGATCACGGTCCGCGCCGCGATCGCCGCCGCGCTCGACCACGAGCCGGCGCTGCCGAACGCGGTCGAGGGCCAGATCGCCACCGCCGAGGAGGGCTTCCGCCTCCTGCGGGTGCTGCTCTCCGAAGGGCAGAGCGACGAGGTCACCGAGCTCTCCGGACTGCCGCTGCGGCGGGGTCCGAAGCGATGAGCGCGTGCACGATCGCCCCGGCCTCGACGCTTGTCCGCGTATGGAGGACGAGCGTCGCGCTACCCCGCTCCGCCGGCGCCTCGCTTCGCACCAGCCGGGCGGCGGTGCGCGAGCAGGCCCTGGTCGCGGGCGGCCAGATCCTCTCCGGAGTCGGCAACCTGCTCTACGCGGCGGTGATGGCGCGAATGTTGGCTCCCACTGCATTCGCCGAGCTCGCCGCCTTCCTCGCCCTCTACCTGCTGATCGCGGTGCCGTCCCTGAGCCTCGCGGCGGGCGGCGCGCTCGACCCGGCGGCGGCGCGGCGGCGGCGCGGCCGGGTGCTGGGCGCCTCGATCCCGGTCTCGCTCGGCCTCGCCGTGCTCGCTGTGGTGCTGGCGCCCTCTCTCGGTCTCTCGGTACCGAGCGCGCTGGCGCTGGCGACAACCCCCACCCTGGTCGCGCTGATCGAGCTCGACCGCGGCCGCCTCTACGGCGAGCGCGCCTACGGCTGGGTGACGGGCAGCCTGGTCGCCGAACCGATCGTGCGCCTCGCGGCCGGCGTGACGCTGGCCGCCTCGCTCGGCGTGGCGGGCGGCGCCATCGGCGTCGTCGCGGGCGGCATCGCCGGCCTCGCCGTGGCCCGCGGCGGCGGCGGAAAGGCGCGCGCCCCCGGCCGGCCCGGCACGCGGGCTGTTCCTTTTGCCGACCTGTCCGGCATAAAGAACAGCCCGACGGAGGGACGTGGGCCGCGCGCTGCTCCTTATGGACCCCAGGAGTCCAAAAGGAACGGCGGAGCGGGGTTGGCGGATCGGGGCGGGCCCGCAGGGCGGCTCGCGGCGCTCACGTTCCTCTTCCTCGCCGTCGTCCAGTGCCAGGACATCGTCTTCGCCAACGCGACCCTGAGTGGGGTCGAGGCGGCACAGTTCGCCGCGATCTCGACGCTTGGCGGCGCGGCCGTGTTCGCCACCGCGACGATCCCCTTCGTCCTGATGCCGCGCGCCAAGGCGGGCGAGACAGGGGCGCTCGGCGTGGCGCTCGGGACCGCGGCGCTGCTCGGCGGCGGGGCCGCGCTGGTCACGGCGATCGCCGCCGAGCCGATCCTCACCCTCGCCTACGGCGGTGGCCGCTTCGACGCCGTCGCCTCCTTCCTGCCCGCCTACATGCTGGCGATGGCGCTGCTCGGCGTGGCGCGGGTCCTTGCCGCCGACGCGGTCGCGCGGGGAGCGAAGGAGGTTCCCTGGGTGGCCCTCGGCGCGGGCGCGCTGCAGCTGGCCCTGCTCTTCGCGATCGGGGATTCCGCCGAAGGCGTCGGCCTCTCGACCCTGGTCGCCGCCGCGGCGCTGACCGGCGCGCTTGCGATCGACCACGCTCGCGGCGCCGCCCGCGTCCCCCCCCGACGCTTTGCCGCCATACGCGTCCAAGCGTCGGACGTGGGCTCGGGCGGCGTCGGCACCCTGCCGCCTCCGGCGGAGCCTCTCGGTGCAGAATCCGACCAGACCCCGATCAACGCCGACGCACCGCGCCACGATGCCGCGAAGCGGGACCGCGATCGGCGCCGCCTCCTCACCGCGCTGATCCTCGTCGGGATGATGGCCGTCGCGATCATCCTCCGGCTGCTCGCGAGCCGCAGCCTCTGGCTCGACGAGGCGACCAGCTGGTACGAGACCCAGCTCCCCTTCCACCGGATGCTGGAAGTGCTGCGCGACACCGACGTGCATCCGCCGGGCTACTTCGCCGTGCTCTGGGCCACGGTGCGCGGCTTCGGCGACGGCGAGCTGGCGCTGCGGCTGCCCTCCATCGTCGCCGCCACCGCGCTGGTGCCGATGCTCTACGTCGCCGGCAAGGCGATGTACGACCGGGCGACCGGCCTGGTCGCGGCGAGCTTCGCCGTCGTCGCCCCGATCGTCGTCTGGTACTCCCAGGAAGCGCGCATGTACGCGCAGCTGATGCTGCTCGCGGTGATCGCGGTCTGGGCGCTCTACCAGGCGCTCGAGACCGGACGCGCCCGTTATTGGCTGGCCTACGGGCTGGCGGGCGCGGCGCTCGCCTGGACGCAGTACTTCGCCTTCCTGCCGATGGCGACCTTCGAGGCGGCGATCGCGATCGTCGCCTGGCAGCAGAAGCGGGCGGGCCGGCCGGTCGCCCGCTTGGTCATCGGCGGCGTCCTCGCCACCCTGCTGATCGCGGCCCTGGTCGCGCCCCTCGTCCCCTTCGCCCACCACCAGTTCGCGGTCAACCAGGCGGCGGGCAAGGGCTTCGACGCGCCGAGCCAGGTCGGCGGCGTGACCGAAAACCAGGTCAACCTCTACGCCGCCCTCACCAACGGGATCTGGGCGGTCTTCGGCTACCACTCGAACGCGACCATGCTCAACCTCTCGGCGCTCTGGCCGCTGTTGATCCTGCTGGCGCTGATGCTGCTCGGGCGGGGCCGCTCGCGGGCGACGCTGCTGCTGCTCGCCGGCGCCCTCGTGCCGACCGCGATGCTGACCGCGCTGGCGCTGAACCAGCCGTTCCTCTTCGAGGTCCGTTACAACCTGACCGCAGTGCCGTTCCTGCTGCTGCTCGGGGCGCGCGCCGTCACCACCTGGCCGCACACCGGCCGCGGGCGGGTCGCCGTCGCCACCGCCGCGGTCGCCGCCCTCGGCGTCGGCCTCGCCGACCAGGAGTGGAACGGCACCAACCCGCGCAGCTACGACTTCGAAGGGGCGCTCCGCGAAGTCGACGCGCGCTCCGGCCCCAAGGACGTGCTGATGTACATGCCGCACGACCTCAACAACCTGGTCGCCTACTACCCGCCGGGGCTGAAGACGCGGCGGCTCGGCCCGCGCATGCCCGCCGCGGATGTGCCGCGCGTCTTCCTGCTGGAGAGCTTCTTCGAAGACCGCGCCAACGACGCCGCGACCCGCAAGGCCCTGGTGAAGCTGCGCGGCGAACGCGAACTGGTGAAGCGGATGAGGTTCTCCCAGGTGGAGGTGTGGGAGTTCCGATGAGCCGTGATCGTCCCACCACCGATCCCCGCCTGCTGCCGCCCGACTGGAGCCCGCGGCCGGCGCCGCCGCGCCGCCTGCGCCTGCTCGTCCTGGCGATGATCCCGCTGTCGCTCTGGTACTTCGGCTGGCTCCTGCAGCCGGGGCGCGTCGGCGTGCCGGTGCTGTTCGGGATCCTGGTCGCGGCGGAACTCTTCAACTTCGCGCAGGCCACCGGCTTCTGGTGGACGGTGACGCGCGGGGACCGCCGGCCGGCGGCGCCGAGCGCGGGCGGCGCGGCGGCGCGGGGCGCGGGCGGCGGCGGCGCGGGCGTGGCGGCGCGGGATGCGGACACGGACGCGCCGACGTTCCCCGGCGCGCCGCCGCTGGTCGACGTCCTGATCCCGACCTACGACGAGCCGCTCGCGGTGCTCGAACCGACCGTGCGCGCGGCGCTCGCGATGCGCGGCGCGCGGCTGGTGGTCAGCGTCCTCGACGACGGCTGCCGGCCGGAGGTCGAGGCGATGGCCGAGCGCCTCGGCGCCCGCTACGTGGCGCGCGAGGAGAGCGCGGGCGCCAAGGCCGGGAACATCAACTCGGCGCTGCTCTCGACCGGCTCGCCGTTCGTCGCCGTGCTCGATTGCGACCACGTCCCCCGCCCCGACTTCCTCGAGCGCACGCTGGAGCCGATGGTCGACGAGGGCGTCGCCTTCGTCCAGACCCCGCAGTACTACGCGAACTCGCGCCGCGGCGGGATCGCGGCGGCGGCGTGGGCCCAGCAGGCGCTCTTCTTCGGCGCGATCTCGCGCGGCAAGGACGCCGACGGGGCGATGTTCTGCTGCGGCACCAACGTGCTCTTCCGCCGCACGGCGCTGGAGTCGGTAGGCGGCTTCCCGACCGATTCGATCACCGAGGACTTCGCCCTCTCGGTGAAGATGCACGAACGCGACTGGGAATCCCGCTACCTCCCCGAGGTGCTCGCGGTCGGCCTCGGCCCCGAGGACATGGCCTCCTACGTCGGCCAGCAGCGCCGCTGGGCGCGCGGCTGCCTGGGGGCGATCGGGCGGGTGCTGCGGGCGCGGCTGCCGCTGCGCAAGCGCGTCCACTACCTGCTCTCCTCGGCCTACTTCCTCTCCGGCTGGGCGCTCCTCGCCTACATGTCGTTCCCGCTGATCCGCATCTTCACCGGCGCCCAGCCGATCGCCGCCGCCTCCGCCGACCAGTTCGTCCTCCACTTCGCGCCCTACTTCTGCACCGCGCTGGCGATGGTCGTCGTCGCGGGGCGTGGCACCTACACCTTCGCCGGCTTCGCCCTCGCGGCGGCGACCTTCTGGGTGCAGATCCTCGCCTCGCTGGCGGCGCTGACCCGGCGGGCCGGGCGCTTCGTCGTCACCCCGAAGCAGGGCGCGGGCGCCCGCCAGCCCTTCGCCGCGGCGCCGACCCTGCTGGCGATCGTCGCCCTCCTCGTCGGCTCCGCCTGGGGCCTGATCCACCACCGCTCGCCGAGCACGCTGAACAACGTCGCCTTCGCCCTGCTGCACGTGACGGTGCTGGCCAGCGGCGCCCGCTGGGCCCTGATGCGCGACGGCGGCCGGGAAGAGGAGCCCGAGGCCGACGCGGCACCCGAGCCACATCCCAAGTCCACCCCCGCACCCGTCCCCGGGCGTGCTTCCGAGCTTTGGTGGTCATATGACCACCAAAGCTCGGAAGCACAGCGGGGGCAGCGGGATGTGGGGCGATGAGGGCCGCGATGCGCCGCCCGCGGCACGGTGAGCTCACGATCAGATGGCGGGACGTGCTGCTGGCCGCCGTCCTGCTAACGCTCGCGGCCGCGGTCGTCGCCTTCGCCGTGCTGGTGCACAGCGACCGTCCCGCGCCGGGTCGGGAGGCGACCGCGAGCGCCGCCGCAAGCGCCTTCGTCGGGGACTACGTCGAAGCCGACGGCCGGGTCAGCCGCAGCGACCAGGGCGGCGACACGGTCAGCGAGGGCCAGGGCTACGCGATGCTCCTCGCGGTCGTCGCCCACGAACCCGGGACCTTCGCCGGCGTCTGGAGGTGGACGCGCCACAACCTGCGCCAACCGAACGGGCTGCTCGCCTGGCACTGGGAAGACGGGGAGGTGGTGTCGAGCGAGTCGGCCGCCGACGCCGACCTCGACGCCGCCTGGGCGCTCCTGCTCGCCGCCGAACGCTTCGGGCTCGCCGAATACCGGCGCGAAGGGCTGGAGCTCGCCAACGCGATCCTCGAACACGAGACGGTCTCGCTCGACGGCCGCTCGCTGCTGGTCGCGGGCGACTGGGCCAACCACTTCCCCGCCGTCGTCGACCCGAGCTACTACGTACCCGCCGCCTTCGGCGCCCTCGGCCGCGCGAGCGGCGACCCGCGCTGGAAGCAGCTCGGCGAAACGAGCCGCGAAGTCGTCGCCCAGCTGACCGAACGGGCGACCGGCCTCGCCCCCGACTGGGCGGTGGTCGAATCCGACGGGACGGCGAAGCCCACCGGGCCGCCCGGCCAGGGCGGCGAGCCGGTCTTCGGCTACGACGCGGTGCGGGTGCCGCTCTGGCAGGCGGCCAGCTGCGACGGTCGCGACACCCAGTTCGCCGCCCGCGCCGCCGGCTTCCTCGACCGCAAGGTCGACGGCGCGCCCGCCGCGACCTACTCGCTGGAAGGCGAACCGCGCGGCGGCTCGCCGGGCGCGCCCCTGCTGGTCGCCGCCGCGGCGGCAAGCGCGGCGGCCGGCGAAGGCGCGGCAAGCGGAGAATGGCTGGCGCGCGCCGAAGCCGACGTCGAGGCCGAACCCACCTACTACGGCGCCGCGCTCCTGGCGTTGGGACGCGCCACGCTCGAACCGAAGGGGGCGCTGTCGTGCTGAAGGGCGGGCGGGCCGAGGACGGCGCACGCGAGACCCGGAACGGCGGGCGCGAGACCCAGCGCGGCGGGCGCCAGACCCAGGACGCCGGCGGCGAGACCCCGAACGCCGCGCGCAAGCCCCTGAAGGTGCTCTTCATCGGCGGCTACGGGCGCAGCGGCAGCACCTTGCTCGATCGGGTGCTCGGCCAGGTGCCCGGCTTCCTCTCGGTCGGCGAGCTGCGCCACGTCTTCCAGGAGGGCTACGTCGAGAACCGCCGCTGCGGCTGCGGCGACCCGTTCCTGGAGTGCGAGTTCTGGCAGTCGGTGACGCGGCGGGCGTTCGGGGAGCTCGACGGCGCCGAACTGGAGGACGTCGTGGCGCTGAAGGAGCGCGTCGACCGGTGGTGGCTGCTGCCGCTCCTCGCCCGGCGGCTCGGCACACGACGACAGCGCCGCGACGTCGACCACTACCGCCGCATCCTGCGCCGCCTCTACGCCGCGATCGCCGCCGAGTCGGGCGCCGCGGTTCTGATCGACTCCTCCAAGGACGTCTCCCACGGCTACGCCCTGCGCGGCCTCGGCGGCGACCTCGACCTCCACGTCCTCCACCTCGTCCGAGACAGCCGCGCGGTCGCCTGGTCCTGGCAGCGGCGCAAGTTCAACCCCGGCAACGGCGCCGACATGAACCGTTACAGCCTCCTGCGCACCAGCGCCGAGTGGTCGGCGATCAACGCCCTCACCCGCCTGCACCGCCCCACCGGCGCCCGTTACGCGGCCCTCCGCTACTGCGACTTCGCCGCCGATCCCGCCGCTGCGGTCGACGGCGTCCTCGCCTTCCTCGGCGAGCCCGACCGGCCCAACCCGATCGCCGCCGACCACACCGTCCACCTCGCCGCCGACCACACCGCCGCCGGCAACCCCAACCGCTTCCGCCAGGGCAAGGTCGAGATCACGCCCGACGAGGAGTGGCGCGAGGCGATGCCCACCCCGAGCCGCCTCCTGGTCGGCGCCCTCACCGCCCCGAGCCTGCGCCGCTACGCGCCGACCCGGTGAGCACGTCACGGGTGGCCAGCGACCCGAGTCGTCAATCCGCGGGTATTCCTCGAGCCACGGGACGGGGAAGCCGGCGGTGCGGAAGGGATGGGGGCCCGCAAGCTGGCGCCCGGGGTAGGGGACGCGCCCCTCTCGCCACGGCCCGGGCAGGCTGTGGCCGTGGCGAGAGGGGTGGGTGCGCGGGGAGCGGAGGATCGTGCACGGGGGCGTCACGGGAGCGCGTCGGGGGTGACACGGATCCGTGACGGAGGTCAGACCTCGTCACGGAGATGCCGAGAACTCCACGCTTCCTCCCGTGTTGTCCAACTGTGACGGACGCGCTGTCGACTTTGAGCCCCC
>Ga0070663_100000305_pt1 | contig 25223 bp, 20 predicted proteins | sample KBSC63metaG_FD_65646 | JGI IMG/M metagenome (GOLD analysis project Ga0070663, IMG submission 65646) | Corn rhizosphere microbial communities from Kellogg Biological Station, Michigan, USA - KBS C6-3 metaG | ecosystem: Host-associated > Plants > Roots > Rhizosphere > Soil ...
GTTCGACCGCAACCCCGACGGCACGATCTACCAGCGTCCGTTCGGCGGCCACACTGCCAATTACGGCGAAAAGCCCGTGCAGCGCGCCTGCGCCGCCGCCGACCGTACAGGCCACGCGATGCTGCACACGCTATACCAGCAGAACGTCAAGGCCCGAACGCAGTTCTTCGTCGAGTGGATGGCGCTGGACCTGATCCGTGATGCCGAAGGCGATTGTGTCGGCGTGACCGCGCTGGAGATGGAAACCGGCGAGGTGCACATCCTTGAAGGCAAGACGGTGCTGCTCGCCACCGGCGGGGCAGGGCGGATCTTTGCTGCGTCGACCAATGCCTTCATCAACACCGGTGACGGCCTGGGCATGGCAGCGCGAGCTGGCATTCCACTCGAAGACATGGAGTTCTGGCAGTTCCACCCGACCGGCGTGGCCGGCGCTGGCGTGCTGCTGACCGAAGGGTGCCGTGGCGAAGGTGCAATCCTGCGCAACAGCAATGGTGAGCGCTTCATGGAGCGTTACGCACCGACTTTGAAAGATCTGGCGCCGCGAGACTTCGTGTCGCGCTGCATGGACCAGGAAATCAAGGAAGGCCGCGGCTGTGGGCCCAACAAGGACTACGTCGTGCTCGACATGACGCACCTGGGCGCCGAAACCATCATGAAGCGGTTGCCCTCGGTTTTTGAGATCGGCCACAACTTCGCCAACGTCGACATCACCAAGGAACCAATCCCGGTCGTGCCGACGATTCACTACCAGATGGGCGGTATTCCCACCAACGTTCACGGCCAGGTGGTCGTGCCCAAAGGTGGCAATCCGAACACCGTGATCAACGGCTTGTACGCCGTCGGCGAATGCGCTTGCGTGAGCGTGCATGGCGCGAACCGCCTTGGCACCAACTCACTGCTCGACCTTCTGGTATTCGGCCGCGCGGCCGGCAACCATATCGTCGATACGGCGCTCAAGACAAAGTCGCACAAGGAATTGCCGAAGGACGCGGCCGACTACACGCTGTCGCGTCTTGCGCGCCTTGACAACAGCACCGACGGTGAGTACTCGCAGGACGTCGCGAACGACATCCGAAAGAGCATGCAAATGCACGCCAGCGTGTTCCGCACACAGGCCAAGATGGACGAAGGCGTCCAGCAGATCAAGGCAATTGCGGAGCGCGTGAAGAATATTCACCTCGCCGACAAGTCCAAGGTCTTCAACACCGCACGCGTCGAAGCGCTCGAAGTCGACAACCTCATCGAAGTGGCCCTGGCTACGATGATCTCGGCTGCTGCACGCCATGAAAGCCGCGGCGCACATACGGTAGATGACTACGCCGACAGCCCGGAGTTTCCGAACGGCCGCAACGACAAGGTGTGGATGAAACACACCTTGTGGTATCGCGACGGCAACCGTCTCGACTACAAGCCTGTGAACCTCCAGCCGCTGACGGTGGAGTCGATTCCTCCGAAGGTCCGCTCCTTCTGATCGTTGGGACACGAAAGATTCAAATGACCAAGCGCGTATTTCAGATCTACCGCTACGACCCTGATACTGACGTCAAGCCGCGCATGCAGACCATTGAGGTCGATCTCGACGGCAGCGAACGCATGCTGCTCGATGCGCTGATGAAGTTGAAGGCCGTCGACCCGTCGCTGAGTTTCCGCCGTTCCTGCCGCGAAGGCGTGTGCGGCTCGGATGCGATGAACATCAACGGCAAGAACGGGTTGGCGTGCTTGACCAACATGCGCACGCTTCCTGGTGTGGTGGTACTGAAGCCGCTGCCCGGCCTGCCCGTCATCCGCGACTTGATCGTTGACATGACGCAGTTCTTCAAGCAGTACAACTCGATCAAGCCTTACCTGATCAACGACGAAATGCCGCCCGAAAAGGAGCGCTTGCAGTCGCCCGAAGAGCGTGATGAGTTGAACGGCCTTTACGAGTGCATTCTGTGCGCGAGCTGCTCGACGAGTTGCCCGAGCTTCTGGTGGAACCCGGACAAGTTCGTGGGGCCGGCCGGCTTGCTGCAGGCCTACCGTTTCATCGCAGACAGCCGCGACCAGGCCACCGGTGAACGCCTTGACAACCTCGAAGATCCGTACCGCCTGTTCCGCTGCCACACCATCATGAACTGTGTGGATGTGTGCCCCAAGGGGCTGAACCCCACCAAGGCCATCGGCAAAATCAAGGAATTGATGGTGCGCCGCGCGATTTGACCGCACAGCACCTGTTTAGCCTTCCGCCAGCCACCATGCAGACTCGCATTGACGAACGGACTCTTTCCAAGCTGCGCTGGCGCTGCCGGCGCGGTTTGCTCGAGAACGACCTGTTCATCGAGCGGTTCTTCGCGAGGCACGCTGACACCTTGACTGTCGAACAGGCAGTCGGCGTCGAGGCCTTGATGGACCTCTCCGACAACGACCTTTTGGATTTGCTTCTCTGCCGCAAGGAACTCGAAGGCGACATGGTGCGCAATGACGTGGCGCAGGTACTTCGACTGATGCGCGTACAGCAGTAGAGTTGCTCCAGACAGCACACCGAGACAAAAACGAACTCTCTCCTAAATTTGCACTAAGGAATGACCATGATCCCGTCAGATGTGAAAGCCACCCTCGCGTTCTCCGACGGCAGCCCCAGCATGGATTTGCCGATCTACAAAGGCTCCATCGGGCCGGACGTCATCGACATTCGCAAGCTGTACGCGCAAACCGGCAAGTTCACCTATGACCCGGGCTTTTTGTCGACGGCCGCCTGTCAGTCAAAGATCACCTATATTGACGGCGACAAGGGAGAACTGCTCTATCGCGGCTACCCCATCGAGCAACTCGCCACCAATTGCGACTTCCTCGAAACCTGCTACCTGCTCCTCAAGGGCGAACTCCCCGACGCGACGCAGAAGCAGGACTTCACCAAGCTCGTGACCAACCACACCATGGTCAATGAGCAGATGCAGTTCTTCCTGCGCGGCTTTCGCCGAGACGCCCACCCGATGGCGGTCATGACCGGCCTTGTGGGCGCCCTGTCGGCTTTCTATCACGACAGCACCGACATCAATAACCCCCAGCACCGCGACATCTCCGCGATTCGCCTGATCGCGAAGATGCCGACGCTGGTGGCGATGGCCTACAAGTACGGCATCGGGCAGCCTTTCATCTATCCGAAGAATGATCTGTCGTACTCATCGAATTTCATGCGCATGATGTTTGCGACGCCATGCGAGGAGTACGTGCCCAACGACGTGCTGGTGCGCGCAATGGACCGCATCTTCATCCTGCATGCCGACCACGAGCAAAACGCGTCGACCTCGACGGTCCGCCTGTGCGGCTCATCTGGCACAAACCCATTCGCGGCCATTGCGGCCGGCGTGGCCTGCCTGTGGGGTCCTGCACACGGCGGTGCCAACGAAGCGGCGCTGAACATGCTTGAAGATGTGCAAAAGATGGGCGGCGTCGAGAAGATCGGCGACTTCATCAAGCAGGTAAAGGACAAGAACTCCAACGTCAAGCTGATGGGCTTCGGCCACCGGGTCTACAAGAACTACGATCCTCGCGCCAAGCTGATGCGCGAAACATGCCACGAGGTGCTGGCCGCCCTGGGCAAGACCAATGATCCGATCCTGAAACTCGCGATGGAGCTAGAGAAAATCGCTTTGGAAGACGAATACTTCGTCGCCCGCAAGCTCTACCCGAACGTCGACTTCTACTCCGGCATCGTGCAACGTGCGATTGGTATTCCGGTGTCGCTGTTCACGGCAATTTTCGCGCTTGCGCGCACAGTCGGCTGGATCGCCCAGTTGAACGAAATGATCGGCGACCCCGAGTACAAGATCGGCCGCCCGCGCCAGCTCTACAACGGCGCACCCAAGCGCGAGTTGGTGCCCATCGGGAAGCGTTGATTCGGACTTGCTCGAACAAGCCCCTGGCAATGCGTTCAGGGGTTTTTCGATTCATCCAACAAGTGACCTGCATTCGACGAATGCTGTGATGGCCTTCGCATCTATTCATGGGAAGCGCCAGGTGGATCCGCGGGTGAGCGCCTAAAATCACAGGTTCACCTCAGTCATCGCGAAGAGACCATGGGCCGCACGCTGTACGACAAGATATGGGACGAGCATGTCGTCCACGCCGAGGAAGACGGGACTGCCGTCCTCTACATTGACCGTCACCTGGTCCATGAGGTGACGAGTCCCCAGGCATTCGAAGGTCTGGATCTGGCCGGGCGCAAGGTCTGGCGCATTTCCGCCAACCTTGCCGTCAGCGACCACAACGTCCCTACTACCGACCGATCGCACGGCATTGCCGACCCCATCTCACGGTTGCAGGTCGACACCCTCGATTCGAATTGCGACCGCTTCGGAATTACACAGTTCAAGATGAACGACAAGCGCCAGGGCATCGTTCACGTGATCGGGCCGGAGCAGGGCGCCACGCTGCCGGGAATGACGGTTGTATGCGGCGACTCGCACACCTCCACGCACGGTGCCTTCGGCGCATTGGCGCATGGCATAGGCACCAGCGAGGTAGAGCACGTACTGGCAACGCAGACATTGCTCGCCAAGAAAGCCAAGAACATGCTGGTGCGTGTCGAGGGCCAGGTGCCGCGCGGCTGCGGCGCGAAAGATGTTGTGCTGGCTGTCATCGGCAAGATCGGCACCGCCGGTGGCACGGGCTACACCATCGAGTTCGCTGGTTCGGCCATTCGAGGGCTGAGCATGGAAGGCCGTATGACGGTGTGCAACATGGCTATCGAGGCCGGTGCGCGTGCCGGCTTGATCGGCGTGGACGAGACAACGCTGGCTTATGTGCAAGGCCGGCCGTTCTCGCCCAAGGGCGTCGAGCTTCAGCATGCGCTCGACTACTGGCGCACGCTGCGTTCCGATGCCGACGCGCACTGGGACGCTGTCGTTGAACTCGATGCCTCGACCATCCGACCGCAAGTCACATGGGGCACATCGCCTGAAATGGTCCTTTCAATCGAAGACCGTGTGCCGGACCCCGACCGCGAGAAGGACCCGAACAAGCGCAGCGCCATGGAACGTGCGCTCAGCTACATGGCGTTGGAGCCCAACAAGCCTATCTCTGACATTCTGATCGACAAGGTTTTCATCGGATCTTGCACCAACTCGCGCATCGAAGACATGCGCGAGGCTGCAGCGGTCGTGCGGCGCCTGGGTGGCAAGATCGCATCGAACGTGAAGCTTGCGATGGTGGTGCCAGGCTCCGGTCTGGTGAAGGAGCAGGCTGAGCGCGAAGGTCTACACCTCATCTTCAAGGCCGCGGGCTTCGAATGGCGCGAGCCTGGCTGCTCGATGTGCCTTGCCATGAACGCCGACCGGCTGGAGCCGGGTGAGCGTTGCGCGTCAACCTCGAACCGTAATTTCGAAGGCAGGCAAGGGGCGGGTGGCCGTACTCATCTCGTGAGCCCTGCCATGGCGGCGGCAGCGGCGATCGAAGGTCACTTCGTCGACGTGCGCCGGATTGCCTGAGACTGGCCACGCCAATACGCTAGGAACCGGAATGGAAAAACCGTTGAAGAACATGTTGCTTATTGCCGCAGCATTGTTCGTCCTCACCGCATGCAACACCGTCGACGGGCTCGGCAAGGACATTAAGAACGCCGGTGAGTCGATCGAAGACGCTGCCAAGAAGAAATAAGCCATGCAACCGTTTCGCCTTCACAAGGGGCTCGTCGCCCCCATGGACCGTGAGAACGTCGACACCGACGCGATCATCCCGAAGCAGTTCCTGAAGTCGATCAAGAGGTCCGGCTTCGGCCCGAACCTATTCGATGAGTGGCGCTATCTCGATCCAGGTTTTCCGGGGCAAGACCCGGCGTCGCGCAAGCCCAACCCCGACTTTGTGCTGAACCGGTCGCGCTACAAGGGTGCATCTGTGTTGCTCGCACGCAAGAATTTCGGCTGCGGATCCTCACGGGAGCATGCACCATGGGCGCTCGAACAGTTCGGCTTTCGCGTCATCATCGCACCGAGCTATGCCGACATCTTCTTCAACAACTGTTTCAAGAACGGGTTGCTGCCCTTAGTGCTGCCAGAGCATGAAGTAGCAAAGCTGTTCGACGAGGTGGCCGCGTTCGTCGGCTATGAGCTTACGGTCGACCTTGAGCGCCAAGTCGTCCTGAAGCCGGACGGTACGGCGGTGTCCTTCGACGTGGAGGGCTTCCGCAAGTACTGCCTGCTCAATGGCTTTGACGACATAGCGCTTACCCTGCGCCACGCCGATAAGATCAAGGCGTTCGAAGCCGAGCGTCTGCTCAAAAAGCCGTGGCTCGCCCACGGCATCTGAGATGACTGACTTGATCTCCTTTCTACGCGCCGATGGCTGGCTGTCATCCTGATGGGCGTGAGCTTCATAACGTTCGGCTTGTTGTCGCTGAACTTATGCATACATTGGGCGCAGTCTCGAATTTCTCGGCATACACGGAGTTGATGCGGTGCGAGTAGATGGTCTGACGCAGTTGACCGGGCTCATTTTTCGGGCTACATGGTTGCCCTCTTCTGCGTGTTCTTCACTGTGCGAATAGGTCGAGCCCCTATCGATCACCAAGAAAAGGAATTGATTCGTGAAGATTGCAGTGCTGCCGGGTGACGGCATCGGGACGGAAATCGTGGCAGAGGCCGTCAAGGTCTTGAAGGTACTGGACCTGCCGTTCGAGATGGAAGAGGCGCTGGTCGGCGGTGCGGCCCATGAGGTGCACGGCCATCCGCTGCCGGAGTCGACCTTGAAGCTGGCGAAGGACGCGGATGCGGTACTGTTCGGCGCGGTCGGCGACTGGAAGTTCGACAAGCTCGAGCGCTCTCTGCGTCCAGAGCAAGCCATCCTGGGGTTGCGAAAGAACCTGCAGTTGTTCGCCAACTTCCGCCCGGCCATCTGCTACGAAGAACTGAAGCACGCATCTAGCCTGAAACCCGAATTGGTGGCGGGCCTGGACATCCTCATTATTCGCGAGCTCACCGGTGACATCTATTTCGGCCAGCCGCGTGGCCGCCGGCTTTCACCCGACGGTGCTTTCGAAGGTAAGACGGAGGCCTTCGACACCATGCGCTATTCGCGCCCCGAAATCGAACGCATCGCCCACGTCGCATTCCAGGCCGCCCGCAAGCGCGGCAAACGCGTGACAAGCGTGGATAAGGCCAACGTGCTTGAGACTTTCCAGTTTTGGAAGGACATCGTCACCGAAATCCATGGTCATTATCCTGACGTCGAACTTGAGCATATGTACGTCGATAACGCGGCCATGCAGCTCGTCAAGGCGCCTAAGAGGTTCGACGTGCTTGTCACGGGCAACATGTTTGGCGACATCTTGTCCGATGAGGCGGCGATGCTCACCGGATCTATTGGCATGCTGCCCTCGGCGTCGCTTGACGCTAACAACAAGGGTCTGTACGAACCCAGTCACGGCAGCGCCCCGGACATTGCCGGTAAAGGGATTGCAAACCCTCTGGCTACAATACTGTCAGCCGCCATGATGCTCCGCTACACGCTCGCCCAACCCGAAGCTGCCGACCGTATCGAGTCGGCCGTCAAGCATGTGCTTGCATCGGGTCTGCGCACCGGCGACATCTGGTCCGAAGGCACGACCCGTGTTGGCACCCGCGAGATGGGTGACGCGGTCGTTGCGACCCTCGTTGGCAAATTCGCTAAAACCATTACCAAGAGCTAGCAAGCTTCGGATCGTCTCGCCCCTACCTCTCCGGCGATTCGAGCCGGGGAGGCGGAGAGGTTTCCTGAAACTCGAAAGGGCAATGAGATGAGAGTCGTAGGTTTGGTCGGATGGCGCGGAATGGTTGGTTCCGTGCTGACTGACCGCATGCAGGCGGAGGGTGATTTCGCCCTCATCGAGCCAGTGTTCTTCAGCACCAGCGCCGCAGGCGGCAAGGCGCCCGGCTTTGCCAAGAACGAAACGACGCTGAAGGACGCACACGACATCGAGGCGCTCAAGCGCTGCGATATCGTCATCACTTGCCAGGGCGGCGACTACACGACTGACGTTTTCCCAAAGCTGCGAGCAGTGGGCTGGACGGGCCACTGGATCGACGCAGCGTCCACGCTGCGAATGAAGGACGACGCGATCATCGTTCTCGATCCGGTCAATCTTCCGGTCATCAAGAATGCCCTCGCCAAGGGCGGCCGCAACTGGATCGGTGGCAACTGCACAGTGAGTTGCATGCTGATGGGTGTGGGGGCGCTGTACAAGGCAGGCCTCGTAGAGTGGATGAGCACTCAGACATACCAGGCAGCGTCCGGCGGTGGCGCGCAGCACATGCGTGAGCTGTTGACGCAATTCGGCACGCTCCACGCTGAGGTGCGTGAACTCTTGGCGGACCCCAATAGTGCCATCCTCGAGATTGACCGCAAGCTGCTCGCCAAGCAGAAGGCGCTCACGGAGGCTGAGACCGCCCACTTCGGCGTGCCGCTCGGCGGTAGCCTTATCCCCTGGATCGATAAGGATCTCGGAGATGGCATGAGCCGTGAAGAATGGAAGGGTCAGGCCGAGACCAACAAGATCCTCGGGCAGGGCGGTGCCTTCGGCGGTCCGCCGGTTCCGGTTGACGGCTTCTGCGTGCGCGTGGGCGCGATGCGCTGCCACAGTCAGGCTCTGACCTTCAAGCTGAAAAAGGACGTTCCGGTGGCTGACATAGAGGCCATCATCGCCGCCGACAACGAATGGGTGAAGGTGGTGCCGAATACCCGCGATGCCACCGTGCGCGACCTGACGCCCGTGGCGGTGACCGGTACTCTGGCGATCCCTGTGGGCCGGCTGCGCAAAATGGCGATGGGCTCCGAATACCTGGGTGCGTTCACCATCGGCGACCAACTGCTGTGGGGTGCTGCTGAACCGCTGCGCCGTATGCTGCGCATCCTGCTGGAGGCGTAATGAGATGAGGGGCAGGGCAATTGGATCTCTCCCGTTGCCATGCTGCGACAAGATTTCTGGAATCGGTCACGGGGATGCCCTGTGAGCCGATGCCAGTAATTGGATTAGCTTGTCACCGTATCTTCTTGATGTTATTGTGATTTGTTGAAATTTTGCCGACCTTTGCGTGAGCAGCATGCTGAGGGGCGAAACGCGATGCCGAAGGGCAGTTGCATGATCGAGTGTTGGGAGACGCCTTGAAACGAACTTCGCTGTACACCGGGCGATTCGCCTTGACCGGAGTAGCCGCGGCCGCTCTGTGGATGACCGCTGTGCCCGATGCCTGGGCGCTTGGTCTTGGGCGATTGGCGGTGCAGTCGGCACTGGGCGAATCGCTTCGCGCCGAGATAGACATCACAAGCATGACGCCCGAAGAGGCTTCCAACCTCCGCGTGCGCGTCGCGCCACCCGAGGCGTATCGCACTGCCGGTGTCGACTACAACCCGGTGCTTCCGGGAACCACGGCCACTCTGGCACACCGCGCCGATGGCAGGCCCTATTTGCGCCTTACGAGTGACCGGGCGGTTCAAGAGCCCTTCGTTGACGTGATTCTCGAGATCAACTGGTCGACCGGGCGACTCGTGCGCGAGTACACCCTGCTTTTTGATCCGCCCACGCGTAACCAGGCCGCTGCACCTCCGCCGGCCACTGCCCCCGTCATTACGCAAATGCCGGCTCCGTCGGCGCCCTCTCTTAGTGCATCGAGCGTTGCATCCGCAGCTCCTTCCCGAGGCGAGCGTCGCCCGGCACGTCCGAACGCCGTGGGGCCAGCACCGTCCACTACCTCGGATGCCGAACCTGCTGTCAAGCCGGGTACGGCGGGTGACGAGTATCGCGTTCGCGCCGGCGACACTCTGTCGAAGATCGCCGGACGTGTGCAGCGTCAGGGCGTTTCGCTCGACCAAATGCTGGTGTCGCTTTACCGAGCTAACCCGCAAGCCTTCGTCGAAAACAATATGAATCGCCTGCGTTCGGGCGTCGTGTTGAACGTGCCCAGCGCTGACACCGGCTTGGCGGTGACTCCTGCGGAGGCCCGAGAAGTCATCCAGGCGCAGAGCGCCGACTTCGGTGCCTATCGGCAGAAGCTGGCCGCTACTGTCCCCGAGGCGAAGGGAGAAGGCTCGTCGAGGCAAGCCGGCGGAAAGGTCCAGACCAATGTTGAAGACCGCAAGCAGGCCGCGGCCACCACGCCCGACAAGCTCACGCTGAGCAAGGGCGGCAAGGCATCCGCACCGGAAGAGAAGCTCTCGAAGGAGCGCGAAAAAAAGGACACTGCCTCGCGTGTCGCCGAACTGTCCAAGAACGTCGAGGAGCTTAAGAAACTGTCCGGCGCCGCATCCTCGCCACTAGCGAAGACGCCTGCCGCGCCAGCGCCAGAGCCGGCTACGACGGCCACCGCTGCCGCTCCGACCAAGCCGGCAGTCGCACTGCCGATGCCCGTCGCACCCCCGCCGTCTGCATCAGCTCCGGCTTCGGCTGCTGTGGCTGCGCCCGCGTCGGCACCCGAACCCGTCATAGCCGCCGCAAGCAAGCCAGCAGAGGTCGCGAGCCAAGCCGTCGCGGCAGATGCCTCCGCGCCTGTCGTTGCGGCGGCCCCGGTGCCTGCACCCAAACCCTCGCCTGCCAAGCCGGCGGTTCCGCCTACCGAAGAGCCAAACGCACTCGGCTCGATGCTCGACGAAAATCCCTGGGCATTGGGTATCGGAGCTGCCGTCGTTGCATTGCTCGCCATATTCGGCATTTATAGATTCACTCGCCGGTCCAAGAAGGATAGCGGTGAGACGTCGTTCCTCGAAAGCCGTTTACAACCCGATTCCTTCTTCGGCGCAAGCGGGGGGCAGCGCATCGACACCCGTGATGCCGGTGGTGCTTCGTCGTCGATGAGCTATTCGCTGAGCCAGCTCGACGCCATTGGAGATGTGGATCCTGTGGCCGAGGCCGACGTATACCTGGCCTACGGCCGCGATCTCCAGGCCGAGGAAATACTCAAGGAGGCGATGCGTAGCAATCCCGATCGTCTTGCCATCCGCACCAAGCTACTCGAGGTATATGCCAAGCGCCGCGACACCAAGGGATTTGAGCTCCTGGCCACGCAGCTGTTCGCGCTGACCCGTGGCGAGGGGGAGGATTGGGCCAAGGCGCAGGAACTCGGCCAGCAGATCGATCACGAAAACGCGCTCTATCAACCGGGAGGTGCACCAGTTGGTGGTACATCAGGAGGCGGTCTGCCCATGACCGAGCCGCTAGGCGCGAGCACCATGCCACAGTCAGTCCTGCCGACGCCCTCAATGTTTGAAGCGGCTAACGCCCGGTTGCAGCCTCGCGAGGCGGAGGACAGCGGCTCCGTTGATCTTGACCTGGATCTCGACACGCCCGCCGAGCATGTAAGCGCGCCCGCACCACTCGTCGCCACGAAGCCGATGCCCCGCCCGCATCAGCCCGCAGGTGACAGCGGCTCGCTGGATTTCGACTCGTTGCCTGACCTGCCGCTGGTGTCGTCCTCCACGCAGGCACCGTCCACTTCGAGCGAATTCCCGATGGACTTCGACCTCTCCGCGATTTCCCTCGACCTGAGTCCTGATGCTGCTGCAGTGCCTGCAGGTGCCTCGGCGCGCGAAGCGCAGGATGACCTGTCGAGCATCAGTTTTGATGACGCAGACGATGGTGCCGACCCTCTCGCCCGCAAGCTGGAACTCGCCGAAGAGTTTCGCCAGATCGGCGATATGGAAGGCGCTCGCGACTTGTTGCAGGAAGTCGTTGCCAAGGCCAGCGGTACCCTAAAGACCAAGGCTCAAGGCATGCTGAACGAACTTTCCTGATGACGACGGTCCTTGCATCGCGGCGATTCTGCCTACCGAGGAGGCGCTTAGCCACCTTGAGGCGGAGCAGCGCCGGCTGAGGTGGTGGCCTGCCCAGTCTCTCCTCGCTCAAGCCAGGTCTGCGAATGAGGCTGGCCCTCGGCGTCAGCTATCGTGGCCAGGCTTACTATGGCTGGCAGAGCCAACCTGACGGCAACACCGTGCAGGACAAATTGGAACTCGCGCTAACGAGGTTCGTGGATCGCCCAGTGACCACCGTCTGCGCGGGGCGGACTGACTCCGGCGTTCACGCCCTCAACCAGGTCGTGCACATTGATGTTGACGCTGAGCGAGACTCGTTCTCGTGGGTTCGAGGGACTAATCGCTTCCTGCCCTATGACATCGCGGTCCAGTGGTGTCAGCCCGTCGCGGATGACTTCCATGCACGCAACAGCGCTCGTGGGCGACGGTATGCATATCTTGTGCTGGAGTCCCCGGTTCGGCCCGCCATCGAGTGGGGCGTCGTTGGATGGAGCTTTCGACCTCTCGATTCTGACACCCTGCGGGCCGCCGCGGCGCTTCTGATTGGCGAGCATGACTTCAGCGCCTTCCGTTCCTCCGAATGCCAAGCGACGTCGCCCGTCAAGCATCTTCGATCCATCACCATCGAACGACGCGGTAGATATTGGCGGTTCGAGTTCGAAGCCAGCGCCTTCTTGCACCATATGGTTCGAAACATCATGGGTTGCCTGCTGGCCGTGGGCAATGGGGCACGGGACACGGCTTGGCTTGCCGGGGTGATGGCGTCGCGCGACCGCAGCCTGGCGTCGCCCACATTCCCACCTGACGGGCTTTACTTCCTTGGCCCGTACTACGATGCTAGACACGCCATCCCCGAGCGGACACCGGCGATGGACTGGCTCCCTGACACGTCTTCTGATTCCGCATGAACCTGCGAACACGCATCAAAATCTGTGGAATCACCCGCGAGGACGACCTTGATGTGGCCGTCGAAGCGGGTGCGGATGCGGTTGGTTTTGTTTGCTACGCCAAGAGCCCGCGCTACATTCCTGTCGATCGGACTGCCCAGCTTGCGAAGCGCTTGCCTCCTTTCGTGACACCGGTCGGGCTCTTCGTCAACGCTCCACCCTCCGACATTCAAGCTGCGATCTACGCGATCCCCCAGTTGGTCATCCAATTTCACGGCGACGAGTCTCCGCCCGATTGCGATGCAGCCGCCCGTCCCTACTTGCGCGCCGCTCGAATGGCCGCAGGCTTTGATTTGATAGACTTCGCAAATCAGTATCCCAATGCCCAGGCCATTCTTCTCGACGCTCATGTCGAGGGCTACGGCGGCGGCGGAAAGGTCTTCGATTGGTCACTCATTCCTCGAAACGTGCCCCGTCCAGTCGTTTTGTCTGGTGGGTTGCATGCCGGAAATGTGATCGAGGGAATTCTTCGGGTGCGGCCCTGGGCCGTTGACGTGAGTTCCGGCGTCGAAGTCGCCAAAGGCATCAAAGATGCCGAGGCGATTCGCCGGTTCTGCGAGGCGGTGCAAGAGGCAGATGCCCGCATCGCCATCGAAGCGAACACCTGAAGAAAGATTTCCCCCATGTTGAACTACCAGCAACCCGACGCAAGGGGGCATTTCGGCCCTTACGGCGGCACTTTCGTTGCGGAGACGCTGATCCATGCCCTCGACGAATTGAAGGATGCTTACAGTCAGGCGATGCGCGACCCGTCGTTCGTCGCCGAATTCCAGTCTGAGCTCGCGCATTTTGTCGGTCGACCGAGCCCCGTCTATCACGCGGCGCGCTTGAGTCGTGAACTGGGCGGCGCCCAGATCTACCTCAAGCGCGAAGATTTGAATCACACCGGCGCGCACAAGGTCAACAACACCATTGGCCAGGCACTGCTCGCACGGCGCATGGGCAAGCCGCGCGTCATTGCCGAGACTGGCGCTGGGCAGCATGGCGTGGCCACGGCTACCGTCTGCGCGCGCTACGGCATGGAGTGTGTGGTGTACATGGGCAGCGAAGACGTGAAGCGTCAGTCGCCCAACGTCTACCGCATGAATCTGCTGGGTGCGCGCGTCGTGCCGGTCGAGAGTGGATCCAAAACCCTGAAGGACGCGCTCAACGAGGCATTGCGCGATTGGGTCACCAATGTCGAGAACACGTTCTATATCATCGGTACGGTCGCTGGTCCGCACCCTTATCCGATGATGGTGCGTGACTTCCAGAGGGTGATCGGCGACGAGTGTCTCGTACAGATGCCCGAGATAATTGGCAGACAGCCCGATGCAGTGATCGCGTGTGTCGGAGGTGGAAGCAATGCGATGGGCATCTTCTATCCGTACATCAAGCACGAGGGCACGCGACTGATCGGCGTAGAAGCGGCGGGGCAGGGGCTCGATACCGGCAAGCATGCTGCCTCGCTGTCGGCCGGTTCACCCGGAGTGCTTCATGGCAATCGCACCTACTTGCTGCAAGACGCGAACGGCCAGATCACCGAGACCCATTCCATCTCCGCAGGTCTAGATTACCCGGGCGTCGGTCCGGAGCATTCCTACCTCAAGGACATCGGCCGCGCCGAATACGTTGGCATCACCGATGACGATGCGCTCGCGGCCTTCCACCGCCTATGCCGTACTGAAGGTATCATCCCTGCGCTTGAATCGAGCCATGCAGTTGCTTACGCCATGAAGATGGCGCCGACCATGCATCCTGATCAGCATCTGCTCGTGAACCTCTCGGGCCGTGGCGACAAGGACATCGGCACGGTGGCCGACTTGTCGAATGCATCGTTTTTCTGTCGACCGTCCTGTCAAGGCCAAAGTGTCAAGGGCTCCGACGCCATCGTGAAGGTGTCGAAATGAGCCGCATCGTTGAGGTCTTCCAAGCGCTTGCCGCCAAGGGGCGCAAGGCGCTCATCCCCTACGTCACAGCCGGCGATCCGTACGCGGACGCGACCGTCGACATCATGCTGGCGATGGCCGAAGGAGGGGCCGATGTCATCGAGTTGGGCGTGCCGTTTTCTGACCCGATGGCCGATGGTCCCGTGATTCAGAGAGCTTCGGAGCGAGCCCTTGCCAAGGGCATCGGCATGCCGCAGGTGCTCGATTACGTGCGGGGTTTTCGCGCCAAGAACGACACGACACCGATCGTACTCATGGGCTACGCGAACCCGGTCGAGCGCTATGGCATTGACCATTTCGTGGCCGATGCGAAGGCTGCCGGCGTCGACGGCGTGCTTGTCGTAGATTACCCGCCAGAGGAATGCGAAGGCTTCGCTGCCACCCTTCGCGAAGCAGGCCTTGATCCCATCTTCCTGCTCGCGCCGACCTCGACGGAGCGCCGCATGAAGGACGTCGGCCGGGTGGCCAGTGGATACGTGTACTACGTCTCGCTCAAAGGCGTTACAGGCGCGGGGCATCTCGACACCGATGCTGTCGCCAAAATGATTCCGCGCATCAAGCAGCATGTGAAGATGCCGGTGGGTGTGGGCTTCGGGATTCGCGACGCGCAGACTGCCAAGGCCATCGGGGCGGTGTCCGACGCTGTGGTCATCGGTACTGCCATTGTGCAGCTGCTCGAAGTTCAGTCACGCGACAATGTCGCGAAAGCGGGCGGACTCTTCATCGAAGAAATACGCGCCGCGCTCGATTCGTTGGAAGGAACAAAGACATGAGCTGGCTCGAAAAACTGTTGCCGCCCAAGATCCAGCAAACCGACCCGAGTGAACGGCGCTCAGTGCCGGAGGGTCTGTGGATCAAGTGTCCGTCCTGCGAAACAGTGCTCTACAAGAGTGACCTAGAACAAAACCTCAACGTCTGCCCCAAGTGCAGCCATCATCACCGCATTGGCGCGCGTGCGCGGCTTGATGCTTTTCTCGACCCGGAAGGCCGCTTTGAATTGGGCCAGGAAGTGGTGCCAGTCGACGCACTCAAGTTCAAAGACAGCAAGCGTTATACCGAGCGACTAAAAGAGGCCCTAGAGAACACTGGCGAGACCGATGCGCTCGTAGTGATGGGCGGTGCAGTGCACACCATCCCCGTCGTGGCAGCCTGTTTTGAATTTGATTTCATGGGCGGGTCTATGGGATCGGTGGTCGGCGAGCGGTTCGTTCGCGGTGTGGAGACCGCCGTTGAGCAGCGCACACCCTTCATCAGCTTCACCGCTACAGGGGGCGCGCGCATGCAGGAGGGCTTGCTGAGTCTCATGCAGATGGCCAAGACCAATGCAGCGCTCACGCGCCTGGCGAAAGCCAAACTTCCCTACTTCAGCGTGCTGACTGATCCGACCATGGGTGGCGTGTCGGCGAGCTTTGCATTTGTGGGGGACATCGTTATCGCCGAGCCGAAAGCGCTGATTGGTTTTGCGGGCCCACGTGTGATCGAGAACACCGTTCGCGAGAAGCTGCCGGAAGGGTTTCAGCGTGCGGAGTTCTTATTGCAGACGGGCGCGATCGACATGATCGTGGACCGTCGCGAACTGCGCTCGACCATCGCGCGCGGCATTGCGATACTGCAACGACAAAGTGCCGACGCAGTCGCATAAAAGGCAGACTTTCGCAGAGCGAGGCGGCTTCGGCCGCCTATCTTTTTTGAGTTGAAGAAGGCTCGCTTACGCTTACCATCTGCGGATGCCTTCCCCTCACACCGACCTGCCGAGCACGCTCGACGAGTGGCTCGTGCGTTGCGAGCATCTGCATCCTAAAGAAATCGACATGACCTTGGACCGCTCCCTTCAAATGAAGGAGCGGCTCGGCCTCAGGTTCAAGGTGCCGGTGATCACGGTCACGGGCACTAACGGCAAAGGTTCGACTTGCGCGATGCTGGAGGCGATTGCCTTGCAGGCGGGGTATCGCGTCGGCCTCTATATCAAGCCACATTTCGTGCATTTCGAAGAGCGTTGCCGTGTCAATGGAGAGAGCGTATCTGCCGCGGAGTTAATTCCGCATTTCAAAGCGGTCGAAGCCGCTCGCGGTGACCTCAGCCTCACGTACTTCGAATTCACCACGCTCGCCATCGCACACCTCCTCTCGCAGGCGTCGTTGGACCTCGTCATTCTTGAAGTTGGTCTCGGCGGCCGGCTGGACGCGGTGAACGCAATTGACACCGATTGCGCAATCATTACGAGCATTGACGTGGATCATGCCGAGTACCTCGGACCAGATCGCGAATCGATCGGGCGCGAAAAGGCCGGCATCATGCGGACAGGCAAGCCGGTGATCGTGAGTGATCCCATGCCGCCGAATAGCGTGCTCGAGCGCGCGATGGAGATTGGCGCTGACCTCTGGCAAATCGGGCGCGATTTCAACTATTCCGGCGACAAGCAGCAGTGGGCTTGGGCGGGGCGCAGCAAGCGCTTCAACGGCATGGCGTACCCGGCTTTGCGCGGGGCGAATCAACTGCTCAATGCATCCGGCGTGCTCGCGGCCTTCGATGCTCTTCGCGAGCAGGTGCCAGTCACGGCGCAAGCGGCGCGCAACGGTCTGGCCGTCGTCGAGCTTCCGGGCCGTTTCCAGATCGTGCCCGGCCAGCCGATGCTGGTGCTTGACGTTGCTCACAATCCCCATGCAGTTGCCGCGCTTGCGCAAAACCTGGACCAGATGGGATTTCATCCGCGCACCCACGCGGTTTTCGGTGCGATGCAGGACAAAGACCTGAAGGCCATTCTCACGCGCATGGCCCCTCTCGTCGACAACTGGCATTTCTGCAATCTGCCGATTGCACGCGCCGCGACTGCCAAGGATTTGCAAAGGCTGCATGCCTCGCTCGCGCTTCGCGGACCAGGCCAGGTGACTGTCCACTGCCATGAAGACCCCCCATCCGCACTTCGAGCAGCCGTGGCCCAAGCGGACCCCGCTGATAGAATTGTGGTCTTTGGCTCTTTCTACACCGTGGGTGGTGTGCTGAAGGAAGGGTTGCCCCGCTTGAGCGCCACACACGTGGGCTGAATCGACCTCCGCCGCCGCTGACGGTGGCCACTGGACGAGGCGGAACCAAAAGCCGCTTCGCCACACCTGAAACGACTGCATGGGTCTGTTGTCCATCTTCAAGCGCAAGTCCGGTGACAGGGGCAGTACCCCACCGGCCGACACGAACCCCGATTCGGTTCAAGAAGCTCGTACGCGTGCCCGCCGCCGACTGACCGGTGCATCGGTGCTGGTGGTGGTCGGCGTCATCGGCTTTCCGCTGCTGTTCGAGACTCAACCGAGGCCGATTCCGGTGGACATTCCCATCGAAATTCCCCGCAAGGACTCGGTGCCACCTCTCGTAATGCCGGCGGCCAAGCCAACCAAACCGGTGGCCACTGCGCCGGTGGAAGCACTGCATGCGTCAGCGCCCGACATCGTGTACGAGACCCAGGCCGAAGCCGGGCGTGAGGTGTCGCCTCCTGCTATCAAAACGCCATCGCCGACGGCGCACACCGCGACCACGCTCCCGCAGCCCGCGGAAACGGTGGAATTAGCACCGAAACCTGTCGTGACCACCGCCAAGCCAGCATCCAAGCCGGCGTCAGGATCAGATGATGCTCAGCGCGCCCAGTCGCTGCACGAAGTCAAGCCCGCCGACAAAGACAGCGCAAAGAAGGACAGCCGGTTCGTCGTGCAGGTCGGCGCTTTCACCGAAAATGCCCCTGCGCATGAGATGCGTCTGAAGGTCGAGAAATTGGGCTTGAAGAGCTACGCCCAAGTCGCGCAGACCTCGCAAGGGCATCGCATTCGCATTCGCGTAGGGCCGTTCGCGACCCGCGAAGAGGCCGAGAAAGCACAGGCCAAAATTAAAGCCTCGGGCGCGCAGGCCGTGGTGCTGACCTTATGAGGTGGAAGCCGTGACCGACATTGGTTGGGTCGACCTTGCATTCATTGGCATTCTTGTGTTGTCGATCATCGTCGGCATACTGCGTGGTTTCGTCTTCGAAGTCCTGTCGCTCGTGGGATGGCTCGCTGCCTATTTCGCTGCTCAATGGCTGTCGCCGGAATTGGCCACGCATGTGCACATCGTTCGCGCCGGCTCGGCATTGAATCGGGCGGCTGCGTTTGGATGTGCGTTCATTGCTGCCTTGATCATCTGGGCGATCCTTTCAAGGCTGTTGCGCACATTGATCCGGGCCACGCCGTTGAGCGTGTTCGATCGGGCACTGGGCGCCACCTTTGGTATGGCGCGCGCGCTGGTGGTGATGCTTGCGATCACGACGGTGGTCTTGCTCACGTCGCTCGCAAAGTCGAACGCGTGGCAGGCATCGCGCGGGGCGGTTTGGTTGCATGGCGCACTCAACGGCATCAAGCCCGTTCTGCCGCATCAGGTCGCAGAATATCTTCCGCGATGAGGATGTGGCCTCGTCGCTTGTTTGAAGTCTGGAGCAGTTCATGTGTGGCATCGTCGGGGTGATTTCCAGGACGCCAGTCAATCAGTTGATCTATGACGCGCTGCTGCTCTTGCAGCACCGTGGACAGGACGCGGCGGGCATCGTAACGATGCTCGGCACCAAGTGCTTCATGCACAAGGCGCGCGGCATGGTGCGCGATGTGTTCCGCACCCGCAACATGCGCGGCCTGCCGGGGACGGTGGGGCTAGGGCAGGTGCGTTATCCGACAGCGGGCAACGCCTACAGCGAAGAAGAGGCGCAGCCCTTTTACGTGAACGCGCCCTTCGGCATTGTGCTGGTGCACAACGGCAACCTCACCAACGCGCACGCGTTGAAGAAGGAGTTGTTCGACGTCGACCGCCGCCACATCAACACCGAGAGCGACACCGAGGTCTTGATCAACATCCTCGCGCACGAACTTGAAATGGTGGCACGCGACCTGCCCTTGTCGCCGGACGCAATGTTCAAGGCGGTGACCGCGGTGCATAAGCGCATCAAGGGTTCGTACGCAGTGGTGGCGTTGATTGCGGGCCATGGCCTGCTGGCCTTCCGCGACCCATTCGGCATCCGTCCGCTGTGCTTCGGAGAGGCTGTGAATACGGACGGCAGCGGCGAGGTGATGGTGGCCAGCGAATCGGTGGCGCTTGAAGGAACTGGCCACAAGCTCGTGCGCGACGTGGCGCCGGGCGAGGCGATTTTTGTCGACCTCGAAGGCAACATCCATAGCAAGCAGTGTGCAGACAACCCGTCGCTCAACCCATGCATGTTCGAGTACGTGTACCTTGCACGCCCCGACTCCATCATGGATGGCGTGTCGGTGTATCAGGCGCGCTTGAACATGGGCGAGACCCTCGCTCAGCGGCTCATTTCTACCATTCCGCCCAATGAGATCGACGTGGTGGTTCCCATTCCCGAGTCGAGCCGGCCGTCAGCCATGCAGCTCGCGCAAAAGATCGGCAAACCTTATCGCGAAGGTTTCGTGAAGAATCGCTACGTGGGCCGCACTTTCATCATGCCGGGGCAGGGTGTTCGCAAAAAGTCAGTGCGTCAGAAGCTCAACGCGATCGGCGTGGAATTCAAAGGGCGCAACGTGCTGCTGGTCGACGATTCAATCGTGCGCGGCACCACCTCGAAAGAGATCGTGCAAATGGCGCGGGATGCCGGCGCCCGCAAGGTCTACATGGCGTCGGCCGCGCCTCCGGTGCGCTTCCCGAACGTCTACGGCATCGACATGCCAACCAAGGTTGAACTCATCGCGCACAACCGCACGACAGAAGAGATCCGCGAGTTCATTGGCGCCGATGCCCTGATCTACCAGGACGTGGTCGCGATGAAACGCGTAGTCGCCCAGTTGAATCCAAGGCTCACAGGATTTGAGGCGTCTTGCTTCGATGGCACCTATATCACCGGCGATGTCTCAGCCGCCGATTTCGACGCGATCGCGACGCAACGAAGTTCACAGGGCAGCGAAGAGGAGGATGCACCGGACCGCTCCCGCCTGGCCCTGCAAGGCATCGTGCACGAAGGGAGATAGGCAGCAATGGATAAAAAGATTCCGCGTGTGGAGTTGCCAGACGACGTTCGCCTTTCCACTATCGCCGTGCGAGAAGGCTTGCCGCGTTCGCAATGGGGCGAGAACTCCGAAGCGCTATTCATGACGTCCAGCTTCGTGCAGCCGGATGCTGCTACTGCTGCGGCGCGATTTGCGAACGAGGAAGAGGCCTTCATCTATTCGCGCTTCACCAATCCGACGGTAATGATGATGGAGCGTCGCCTCGCGGCGATGGAAGGCACGGAAGCCTGCATCGCGACGTCGAGTGGCATGGGGGCGATTCTGTTGCTCGCGATGGGCTTGCTGAAGGCAGGTGACCACGTGGTGTGCTCGCAGAGCGTTTTCGGCTCGACCATCATGCTGCTGGGCCGCGAGTTTGCGAAGTTCGGTGTCGAGACTGGCTTCGTGTCGCAGACGGATGTGGGTGCCTGGCGGCGTGCGATCAAGCCCAACACCAAGCTCCTGTTCGCGGAATCTCCGACGAATCCGCTGACAGAGGTTTGCGACATCCGAGCATTGTCGGAGATCGCCAAGTCCGCGGGCGCATTGTTGGCGGTGGACAACTGTTTCTGTTCTCCAGCTTTGCAGAAGCCCGCTGAGTACGGGGCTGATTTCATCATCCATTCCGGCACCAAATACCTCGACGGACAAGGTCGCGTCATTGCAGGCGCAATTTGCGGCAGCGAAAAACTCATCAACGAAAAGTTTGTTCCCGTGATGCGCAGCGCGGGCATGAGCCTGTCGCCGTTCAATGCATGGATCGTGTTGAAGGGCTTGGAAACGCTCTCGATCCGCATGCGAGCGCAAAGCGAAGCTGCGATGGAGCTTGCGACCTGGCTTGAGAAACAGCCATCAATCGAACGCGTGTACTACCCCGGGTTGAAGTCGCACCCGCAGCATGAGCTCGCGATGGCGCAGCAAGGCGGTAGCGGTGGGGCGGTGCTGTCTTTCATCGTGAAGAGCAAGGGCGATGCCGCACAGGCCCGCAAAGACGCTTTCCACGTCATCGATAGCACACAGATCTGCTCTATCACCGCCAATCTAGGCGATACCAAGACAACTATCACCCACCCCGCCAGCACCTCGCACGGGCGGCTCACCGAAGAGCAGCGTCACGCAGCAGGAATCACGCAAGGAATGATTCGCGTGGCGGTGGGCCTGGACGACGTCGACGACTTAAAGGCCGATCTGCTCCGCGGCCTCGGCACTCTCTGAAGCTTTTGAAATGACTCGCAAAGTTCGCACCCGCATCGCGCCTTCGCCTACTGGGTTTCTTCATCTGGGCACGGCGCGCACGGCCTTGTACTCCTGGGCTTTTGCTCGCCATCATGGCGGCGAGTTCGTGCTGCGCATCGAAGACACCGATGTGGCGCGGTCGACACAAACCTCGGTGGATCAGATCCTCGCGTCCATGCACTGGCTGGGCCTTGATTACGACGAAGGTCCGATCTACCAGATGCAACGGCTCGACCGCTACCGCGAAGTCGTGGACAGGATGATTGCGGAGGGCCGCGCCTACCGTTGCTACACGACGCCTGAAGAACTCGACGCTATGCGGGAGGCACAGAAGGCACGTGGCGAAAAAACACATTACGACGGACGCTGGCGCCCGGAACCGGGCAAGTTGCTGCCCACGCCACCTGCGGGAGTTGAACCGGTTATTCGATTCAGCAATCCGCGTGACGGCATCGTGACCTGGGATGACCTGTGCAAGGGCCCGATTGGCATCTCAAACCGCGAGATCGACGACCTTATCATCATGCGTGCCGATGGCGTGCCAACTTACAACTTTGCAGTAGTCGTCGATGATTGGGACATGAACATCAGCCACGTCTTTCGCGGCGATGAGCACGTCAACAACACGCCATGGCAGATCAACATCTTCAACGCACTGGGTGCCCCGTTGCCGCTCTTCGGCCATGTGCCAGTAATCCTCGGCGATGATGGGCAAAAGCTGTCGAAGCGCCGCGGTGCGGTGAGCGTCACGGCTTATGAAGAATCGGGCTTCCTGCCCGAGGCGATGCTCAACTACCTCGCGCGGCTCGGTTGGAGCCACGGCGATGAAGAACTCTTTACCCGCGACCAACTCGTGTCTTGGTTCGACGGCAGCCATCTTTCCAAGAGCCCGGCGCAATGGGATGCCGCCAAGCTCAACTGGGTCAATGCGCATTATCTGAAGACCATCGACGAAGGTCGCCTCGCCGGGCTCGTGGCGGCGCATCTCAAAAGGAGCAACATCGACGCGGGCAGAGACGAGGTCGCGCGTTTGGTTCCGCTTTTCAAAGACCGTTGCTCGACGACCGTTGAGCTTGCCAATTGGGTCGCGATGTATTTCGCAGATGTGCAGCCCAACGAAGCGGACATCGCAGCCCATGTGACGGATGTCGTGAAGCCTGCATTGAACACCCTGCGCGAAAAGCTCGCAGTGGCCGAATGGACCAAGGCATCGATTAGCGCCGCGATCAAGGAGACCATTGCTGCGCACGGCCTTAAGATGCCGCAATTGGCCCACGCCGTTCGCGTTAAGGTCTGCGGTCGTGCACAGACACCATCGATCGACGCGGTGCTTGAACTGTTCCCTCGCGAACTTATTCTCGCGCGTTTGCATGGGCACTGAATATCTGTATATAATCGAAGTCTCGATTGAACAGCGCGTCCCTTCAAGTTGTACGGAAATGGGGGTATAGCTCAGCTGGGAGAGCGCTTGCATGGCATGCAAGAGGTCAGCGGTTCGATCCCGCTTACCTCCACCAAAAAATGGTGGCGCGCAGTTCAAAAATTGAAGGATTACGTCCCCTTCGTCTAGAGGCCTAGGACACCACCCTTTCACGGTGATTACAGGGGTTCGAATCCCCTAGGGGACGCCAAGTTTGGCAGGGCTTGCGGAGCAATCCGATAAACCTGCTGGTGAGGAAGCTGGAGCAGTCTGAGCCAGCTTCCTGATCTAAGGAGTGGTAGTTCAGTTGGTTAGAATACCGGCCTGTCACGCCGGGGGTCGCGGGTTCGAGCCCCGTCCACTCCGCCAACAAAATCAACGGGTTAGCGCTGTAAGGTGCTAACCCGTTTTTCTTTCTGAGGCCTCAGAGTAAACCGTGCGGTGGCTGCGCGCGGTTCTCGGCGGACCGGTCGCTGCCTGCAGGGGTGGTCGGGGTCGCTCGGTACCGCATTCGTGCACCGGAAGCATGCGGCACAACACATTCGGTGTTCTTGCACATCTGTCGCCCACTCCATCGCGAGCTTCGTGGTGATGGTCGTGGCCCCGCGCTTATCCATGAAGGAAACGAAGTCGGCGAGCCGTCGTGTCTGCTGCTGATACCAGCGGCGCAGTGCGCCTGCAGGCGGCAAAGCCAGGGCGGCGGCCAGCAACGCGTTGACCTCTGCATCGCTATAGACGTAGGGCTTGGCACGCTTCGGATTGGGCAGGATGCCGAACGGGGGACTTCCGTCTCTGGATCGGACCTATCACTGCTTGTTCGGACCGATCGCAGTGACGGGCATGCGGCTATCCGAGGCGATCGGCCTTGAATGTGACGACGTCGACCTGGACGCTGGGGTGCTGACGATTCGATTGACGTCCATCTCGACGACCGGGCCGCGCTGAAGCGGTGGCTGTCGACTCTGCGCGCCGCCGGCGCTATTGCGCCGGCGCCCGCCCCAACAATGACTCCGCAAGAGCAGATCTTCGCGGAGTTTGGCAACTATCTGGGAAGCGAGCGCGGTCTGACTGCAAAGACTATTGCGCACCATCTTCCTGCGATCCGGCGGTTCCTGTTTGAAGTCTGCCCTGCTGGCGTCAGCGATCTCGACAAGATCAAAGCAGGATGAGGTTATCCGCTATGTCGAGCGTCACGCCCAGGATGGGAGCCCAAAGTCCGCCAAGTTGATGTGCTGGTTCCTGCGCGCATTCCTTCGATATCTTCATCACACGGGATGGGACACCTACCTCAAGGACGTGCTCACCCGGCTGCCCATGCAGTTGAACCTAGAAACCGCAGTTGGTTGGGGTACAAAACAGCAGAAAGCGAGCATTGGCGGGCCTTTGCGGCAGATTTCGGCGTCTGCGGAGCAGTTCTAAATGTGAATACTGCGGTCCTGAAATGCTGAATTCCGACAAGAGGTTGGTTCTCTTCGGCGTCGTCAACTGTGGTTTCTAGGTTGAACAGTCGAATCGACGAACTGCTGCCACACCGTTGGAACCCACCCGTCGCCTGAGCGGGACCCACTGCTCGCGCGCAAAGCGTGCCCCAGCGCCCCAGCTCTCCAGCGACTCGTCCGCACGCGCTGCGCGCCGCGGTCGCAACTCTGCCGCACCAGATCCAATCCACGACCACATGCGTCATACACGCGATCGTGGCGAGCTATTCCCCTCGACTCAAGATGCCACGGCTGCACGCTTAGTGCGCCAGGAGACTGGCAGAGAGTAGTCGATGAAAGTTCGATACAGGAAAGGTATAGCGAACCACCCTGACCCCGAGTCATGCGGTGGCGCCTGCGAGGGTGTCGCCGAAGCGTTGACAGGGGAAAGTGCAGGCCAGCCATTGAGCCGCGAAATAACGCAGTCTGGGGCGCCGACGCTGTTA
>Ga0070663_100000306_pt1 | contig 25219 bp, 22 predicted proteins | sample KBSC63metaG_FD_65646 | JGI IMG/M metagenome (GOLD analysis project Ga0070663, IMG submission 65646) | Corn rhizosphere microbial communities from Kellogg Biological Station, Michigan, USA - KBS C6-3 metaG | ecosystem: Host-associated > Plants > Roots > Rhizosphere > Soil ...
ACCCGGCGCCGGCCATGCGCCGGCCGCTTCGCCCAAGGTGCCCTGGCGCACGGCCGTGCTGGCGCTCGCCTGCACCGCCGCGATCGGCGGCATCGCCGTGGCCGGTGTGATGTTCGCGGGCACGCAGTCGAGCGAAGCGGCGAGCGTGAGGTTCGACGCCGACGCACTCGCACGGCAGTTGCAGGAGGCCCTGCACCGCGAAGGCCTCGGCGATCTGCAGGCAATCGCACGCAAGGACAGTGTGGCGGTGCGCGGCATCGTGACGAGCGCCGACGAAAGCGCGAAGGCGCAGCGGATCATGGACAGCCTCGCGCGCGGCAAGGTGCGGCGCGAATACGACGTCGCGCAGCAAGACGTGGACAACATCCAGCAGTCGCTCGCCGGCACGGGCGCGGCAGTGAGTTACCAGGGCCACGGCATCTTCCGCGTGAGCGGCAGCGTGCAGTCGATGACGACCTTCCGCACGCTGATAACAGGTATCAGGGCCGACCTCGGCGACAACGTCAAGCGCGTCGACGTCGATGTCAAGGAAGCGCAGGCGCTCGCGCCCGATGTCGAGTACACGGCGGTGATCGCCACGGGCGGGCTGCGTTACATCGAGACGCCCGACGGCACGAAGCATCTGTTCGCGGGCAGCAAGGACGAAGCAAACAATTGACCTCGACCACCAAGGGAACCGACATGTACGACGCATTGCTTCCCATCGCGCAGGATCTGAACGCGCTGGATGCCACGCTCTCGGCGCCCGACGGCGCGCAACGGGTCGCGCGCATCGCGGCGGCCTTCGACGAAACCGCGCGCCGGATCAGTACGGCCACGCAGTCCGCGGCCGACGAGCGCGAGCGGCTCGATCTGCAAAAGCTCTATCGCGGGATGATCGCGGCGCGCCGCATCGTGCTCACGCTGCAGGAGCGCCACAGCGCCCGTGGCGCGGCGCTTTGACGGCATCCGCGGCGATACGGAAGACGGTTGAACAGTTTGCAGTTGCAGCATCCGGCTGCGCGTCAGCCGGTCCGGACCGGCGGCCACCACGGCCAAGGGCCTTTTACCGAAGCATCAGGCATCAACCAACAGCAGTGCTTTTTCCATCACTTTCTTGATAAGGGGAATACATCATGTCTTCATCGATCGGAAGCTCGGGCGTCTCGCAAGCCGGTGCGCAAAACGCCGACATGGTCGGCCAGATGCAGGCCATGGCCAACCAGAACAACGCCATGACGATGGCCGCCATGCAGATCAACATGCAGCAGCAGGAAACGTCGGCGCTCGCGTCCGTCGGCAACAACGGCGCGAAGAACATCGCCGACGCCGCGAAGGGCCAGTAAGCCCCTCGCCTTCCGCAGTCCGTTCGCGCGGGGGCACGAAAGCGGAAAGCCCGGCTTTCCGGCTACGTGCCCCCGCTTTTTTGCAACCGGGCCGCCCTATTTTCGCCGGAGATTGCCGCCCATGAGCAGGGAACGTTTCGTCGAGTTGATTCACGAGGTTTGCGCGGTGGTCGGGCTGCCCGACGCCGAGTATGTCGTCGAGACGCAAACGCTCGAGATCGAAGGGTTCGACGTCCATCTCGACCACCACGAGACCGACCCCGATTCGGTCTATGTCAGCTTTCATTACGGCGCCGTCACGCCCGGCCGGTCGCTCGTCGTTTTCCGGCTCATGCTCGAGGCCAACCTGCTCGTCTACGCGCAGGACCAGGCGCAACTGTGCCTCGAATCCGATACGGGCAACATCGTGCTGCTCGTCCATCTGCCGATGGGCCCGACGATCACCGGCGATTATCTCGCCGATCTCTTCTCGCACTACGCCGAACACGGCCGCTACTGGCAAAACAACATCCTCGAGTCGCCCGACGAAATGTTCGAGGGCATCGCGTCGGGCAATTTCATGTGGCTACGGGCGTAAGCCCGGTGAGCGCAAGCGCGCGTCAGGCAACGGGCGCATCCGCGCGCGCATCGATGCCTGGCCAGCCGTCGCATCCGTTCGTACACGGCACGTCGCTTCGCACTCGCGCCATCGCGGGCGCTCGCCCGATCGGCGCTATGCTGCCACGCGCGGTATCAGCAAGACGAGGCGGCGGCGCATGCCCCCCTCTCCCCCACCGTCGGAATCGGTATCGTCCGCGCGACGCTCGACATCGCCCCTGTGCCGCGCCGGTCCCTCGATGACGAGGCACTCGCCCGGCGCCAGGCTTTCGTCGACGGCCCGATAGCCGCGCGCATCGTGGCGGCGCCCCAGTTCCACGCGCAAGCCGATACGCGGCATCGACGCGGCGCCTTCGACCGTCGGTGCAATCGAGAGCCAGAGATCGCGGGCACCGTCATCGGGCAGGTCATCCTCGTCGCGGCGTGCGAGACGTGCCTCGTGGCGGTCGATGACGGCCGGCGAGCGATCGTGCGTCAGCGCCGTTTGCGACACCTGGATTTCGGCGCGACCGCTCCTGGCCAATGCCTTGAGCTGCGCGAGCAGCGCGCGGCCGCCGTCGGGCGCGATACCTGCATCGCGGTGCTCGCGCGCGTCCGCCGTCGCCTGCGCCGCGCCTGCCCCGTCGGCCATGGCCGGCGGCAGCGCGGGCTGCAACGCGTCGAGCGCGTCGCCATCGACATCCACCACCCACGTTTGGACCGATACGAGCTGCGCACGCACGTCCAGGCTGGCGACGAGCGCGCCGTCGGCGTCGATGCGCTCGGCGCGATCGCGTATCAGGATGGAATTCGTGGTCGCATCCGCTTCGATCGCCGGCAACGCCGCATCGAACTCGACGATCCGCGGTGCATCGGAAACGGCGGTCCCGCTCGCCACGGCCGGGCGCTCGAAACGGCGCCGCAAGAGCGTGGCCACACCGGGCACGACGAGCGTGCGGCCATCGACCACGCGCGTTTCGTCCGCGGCATTCGCGGCACTCAGGCGAAACACCCGCACGGACAAACGCACGCGCTTTTGCGCGTCGCGCTCGAAGCGCTCGGCCGCGGCACGAATGCGCTCCACGTAGGTCGCTGGCCCGCGCACGTTCACCGTTTGCGCGGCGGCATCCACCGCCAACGGAAAGTGCGTATCGGCAAGACCTGCCTGCTCGAGCGACGCACGCAGCGCATTCGCAGCAAGGAAGTGAGGCCGGATGGCGATATGCGCCTGCTCGTTCGCGGGCGACACATGCAGGACCGCACCGTCGTAGTACCAGACGAATCCGTACGAACGGCTCATGACATCGAGAAAGCGCTGCGGCGGCATGGCGAAACGGCCGCTCACGACACCCTCCACTTGACCGTCGATGCGCAGGGCAACGTGCTGCCCCGCTGCGAAGGCATTCAGCACCTCCGCGAGGCCCGCGCCGTTCGTCACGTAGACGAAGCGGGCGCCGGTGCCGCCGGCCCACTCCATGCTCGCCGCCTGCGCATGCACGGCGGCCGCGCAGGCGAAGGCAGCGACGGCGCCGCGCGCGAGCGCTCGCATTCGTGCCGCGCTCATGCGGCGCCTTCCGGCGACGCACCGGCGCCCGACGCACCGGCGCCCGACGCATCGGCGCCCGACGCACCGGCGCCCGACTGATCCACATCCGGCTTGAGGGTCAGGCGGTAACCCGTCGCATAGACCGATTGCACGGTCCAGCCGACGCCGGCCGCCTTCAGGCTCGCACGCAGGCGGCTCACGTACATGTCGACGGAGCGGCTTTGCACGGCCGCATCCCAGCCCCAGACCACGCTCATCAGATCCTGCCTCAGCACGACGGCGCCCGTGTGCCGGGCGAGATGCCAGAGAATGTCGAACTCCTTGGTGCCGAGCTTGTGCGCCACGCCCGCCACCACGAGCGAGCGCGCCTGCTGATCGAGCGCGCATTCGTCGTCGACGAACATCTTGCGGCCCTGCACGTTCATCGGCGCGAAGCGCCGCAGCAGGGCGCGCATGCGCGCGAGCAGCACCTGCCTGTCGTAGGGCTTCACGAGATAGTCGTCGGCACCCGCATCGAGTATGCGCACGATGTCGGACTCCGCCGAGTGCACGGTCTGAAAAATCACGGGCATGATCGATTGCGAGCGGCTGCGGATCTTTTGCAGCAGCTTGTCGCCGGAAACGCCCGGCAGGTCCCAGTCGAGAATCGCGAGATCGGCCCACTGCTCCGAGAGAAATTGCTGCGCGTCGAGCCCGCTGTGAAAAGCGTCGATGTGGTAGCCCTCGCTCTTGAGCCAGGAATGGATGAGCGCGTGGTGCGCGACGTCGTCCTCGACGAACAGAATGCGTACGGGTTTGCCTGCAAGCGATTTCATTGTGAACCCTTGGTTCTGACGGCCGCGCGGGAGCCGGCGCCGGTCCGCGCAACGCGTGCCAAACGAATACGGGCCGCGCTCTGACGCCTCACTCGCGGCCCGCCGCGCGCAACGCGCGGTCGGCATCGACAAGCGATGTCGCGTGCGGCTTCGCGGCGACAGGATTCAGGCACGGCAGACGCAGCACGAACATGGTACCGCCTTGTCCGTTGAGCTCGGCGTAAAGCGCGCCGCCGTGCATGCCGACGATCTGCACGGCGAGCTTGAGCCCGAGACCGAAGCCCGTTGCCGTCCGCTTGCCGAGCTTCTCGAAATCGGTCAGCCGATCGCCCTCGACGAGACCCGGCAGCCCGCCCGCGCGATCGTGGACGACCACCTCGGCGAAACCGTCGGCCTGCCGGACCGACACCGTCACCGCCTCGCCGCGCGGCGACGCGCGAACGGCATTGTCGATGACGTTCTGGACGGCGCGCGCCACGAAGTTGCGCATGCCGCTCACCCAGAGCGGCGCGCTGTCGGGCAGCCACAAGTGTAGCGCGACGCCGCAATAGACGGCGGTGACCTCCAGCTGCGAGATGATCTGGCGCAGCGTCGCGCGCAGATCGAACCGTTTGAAGTCGCGCGCCTGCAAATGCTCGGTCACCGACGAGAAGATGAACTGCTCGCCGAGCGACAGCACGTACTGCGCGAGCGAGGTGATCTGCTGCATGCCGCCGCAGCGCTCGAACGCGTCGGGGTCGCTCGCATCGAGCTGCGTGAGCGCGCTGATCGAATTGAGCGGCGAGCGCAGATCGTGCAGCAAAAAGCGCAGCGACATGGCCCGCTCGTCGAGCGAGCGCGCGAACGGCGTCACGTCCGTCACGGCGATGACGGATTCGCCCGCCCCCGCACCGGCGCATGCACCGGCGGGGCCCGCCTGAATCCAGAAGGTCGAATCGTCCACGCGTACCTCGCGGCCCGCTTCGAGATCGCGCAGCCGCGGCACGTCCGTCATCTCGAAGCGCTCGCTCAGCGCCACGCTGAAATCGACGCCCGCGGGCAGCGTCATCGCCAGCATCTCGAGCGCGCGCGCGTTCGCGTGAACGACCGCGCCCGCGCGATCGAGCACGATCACCCCGCACGGCAGCCCGTGCAGCGTGCCGCGCAGGCGGCGCGCGTCGTCGTCGGACAGGCGGCGATCGGCGGCGCCCTCGCCGCATGCGTCGGCGGGCAAGCCCGATTGAGCGGGCCGCGGCTCGGGCTGCTGCCCGGGCTGCACGCCGGGCAGCGAATGCGGCTGAGCATCGAATTCGTTCACATGGCCTCCTGCATTCCCCGGTGCGGGCGGTTGCGGTGAATCACGGCGAGATGACGCGCGGCGACAGCAGGAAGAGCCGCTCCATGTGGCTCTTCTGGCGGCTGTCGGTCCTGAAGAGCGCGCCGATCAACGGAATCTTCGAGAGCCCGGGCACCCCGGTCACGCCCATCGTCGCGGTGTCGGCGCGATAGCCGGCGATGAGCAGCGCCTGCCCCTCCTCGATGAACGCCTGCGTGTTGATCGTGCTGTTCTGGATCACCGGCAGGTTGCTGACCGTACGATCGGTGAGCTGGCCGTCCTGAATCGCCACGTCGAGCTTGATACGCGTGCGCCCGTCCTCCTCCACGACCATCGGCAGCACACGCAGCGAGATGCCCGTCGACACGCTGTAGAGATCGCCCGACGTGTATCCCGACACCGGCACGAAAAACTGCGTCTGGTTGTCCATCACGGCCTCGATGTTGTTGAGCGTGACGACCTTCGGGCTCGCGTCGATCTTGGCGGCCTTCGTCTCCTGCAGCGCCGAGATGCGTGCCATCAGATAGCGGCCGGCGTCGCCGAGCACGGCGGCCACCGATGCGCCCACGGGCGTTGCCGCCGCGAGCACGTTGCCCGCCAGCGCCGTCTGGCCGAAGTTCTGCGAGAGCGTGCCGTTGTAGGTGTTCTGTCCGAGCGTGCCGGTACCGGTCTGCACGTCGATGTGGCTGTTGTGCGCGGTCCAGTCGACGCCGAGCTGACGCAGCGCGTCGTCGTCGATCTCGATGATGTGCGCCTCGATCTCGATCAGTTGCGGTTTGACGTCGAGGCGATCGATCAGTTTGCCGTACTGATCCATCCGGTCGGCCGTATCGCGAATCACGACGGAGTTCGTGCGCTGGTCCGCGACGATGACGGGCAGTTGATCGTCGCTCGCCGACGCCGTGCTCGTGTTCTGCGGCGGCGGCGGCTCGCCCACCGCCGCCGCCACGGCCGGCGAAGGCTGCCCGGTGAGCCCGGCGAACATGCCCTTGCCGGCCGCGCCCGACGGCACCGGCGGCGGAATGTACGGGCCGTTGTAGGCGTTGCCGTTCACGTCGTTGATCGGCGTGTTGCGCTTCACGCCGCCCGCCGCGCGGCCGCCCTCGCCCTCGCCGCGCTTGTCGGCGGCCTTGGCCATGTGCGGGTGGTAGATGCCGTTGAGCACGGCCACCACGCCCTGCAGCGTGACCTGCCGGCCGTCGATGGGCACCGTGCGGTCGTGCGCCCACGCGTGAAAGAGCGGAAAGACGCGTACCTGCGTGCCGCTTCGATGCGCCGCGTTGTTGTCGAGCCGCGAGGCCACGTTCGTCACCATCTGCACGTAGCGAGGCGGCCCGCTCACGAGCGCCGTGCCCTGCGCGCTGTCGTAGACGATCGGAAAGCGCTCGTCGGAGATGCGCAGGCGGTCGAGCGCATCGCGCAGCGCGCCCGTATCGGCCGAATCGAGCTTCACGAGCGTGCTCTGCAGTTCGGCGGCCGTCGTGATGTCGAGCACTTCGCCGTCGTAGTACCACACGAAGCCGAACGACGACGCGAGCGTATCGAGAAAGCGCCGCGGCGGCAGATGGAACTTGCCGCTCACGGTGCCGCTCACATCGGCGGCGATGCGCGTGGGGATGCCCTGGCTCGCGCCGAAGTCGCGCAGCACATCCTTGATGTCCTTGCCCTGCGCTTCGTAATCGACGATCGACGCCTTCCAGCGCACGGCCGCCGCCTCGGCGACGGGGGCCGTCGCCCCGAATGCGAGCGCGGCGGCGAGGGCCACGGTGCCCAGTCGGCGAGCCCAGTTCATGACGCGCCGCCTGCGATGAAACGTACGCGGCGCCGCCCGGTGCGTCTCCGACACATAGACAAAGTTTTCATGTAAGTTCCGACTATCTTTCATAGGAAGGGCATTGACGATGAACGTTCCGAGTCACGAACGTCGCGACCTGACGCGCGAGATTCTCGAATTGATCGACCTGCGGCAGACTTTCACCGACATCCATATCGAGCAGGACCGGCCGATCATGATCAAGGCGCCGCGCGGCTGGCTCGCCGTCGGCGAGGAGCCCGTGCTCCACGACGAAATGCTGCCCACGCTGGCCTCGATCGAACCGGACTGGGAGGCGCTGCTTCAGCACGGCGCGATCGATCGCCCGTTCGTGCTCACGCGCTGCCGCCTTCGCTGCAACATCTACCGCACCAATGGCGGCCGCAAGCTCGTCATCTCGATCCGCCGCCTGCCGCTGCAGCCGCTCGCGCTCGACAAGCTCGGCCTGCCCGCCTACGTGCGCTCGATGATCGACAGCGCCAAGGGGCTGATCCTCGTGACGGGCCCGACCGGCTCGGGAAAGACGACGACCATCGCCTCGCTGCTCGAGCACATCAACCGCACGCGCAACAGCCACATCGTCACGATCGAAGAGCCGATCGAATACGAACTCGAGGGCCGCACGTCGATCGTCTCGCAGCGGCAAGTGCCCACCGACACGCCGAGCTTCTCGGCCGGCCTGCGCGAGGCGCTGCGGCAAAAACCCGACGTCATCATGGTGGGCGAGGTGCGCGACCCCGAGACGGCGGAGACGGCGCTGCAGGCCGGCGAATCCGGCCACCTCGTGCTCGCGACGATGCACACGGGCAGCGCGATCGGCACGCTCACGCGGCTGCTGTCGTTTTTTCCGGCCGAGCAGCGCGAGCGCTATGCGGCCGCGCTCGCGAACTGCCTCATCGGCGTGATCTGCCAATGCCTCGTGCCGACGGAGGATGGCGAGAACTTCGTGCTCGCGAGCGAACTGCTCTTCAACAATAATCAGCAGATCAGCGGCCTGCTGACCGATCCGGGCAAGCTGCCGTACCTTGCCGAGTTCATGAAGCGCAAGGAAGACAACATGTCGCGCATGCTCAACGATCACCTCTTCAGCCTCGTATCGAAGCAGCAATGCCTGCCGCGCGACGTGCTGCGCGCGACCTACAACCGGCTCGAGCTGCACGAAATGCTGCAGACGCTCGCGCCGCACTGAGCCCGCGCGAAGGCTGTGGCGGCGCAATGGCGCCGCTTGCGCCGGTCGTGACGTGCGTGGCGGTGCTGCGAAGGTGTGCGGTGTCGATGGGCTCACGGTTGGGCGCTCAGTAGTAGGAGTTGATCGTCCAGCCCGCCGCGACGGGCGTGTTCCAGACCGTCTGGCCGGACTCCCCGCAAAAGCTGCTGACCCACGGCGTCGTGATACCGGCGTACGTCGCCCAGTTCGTCGTCACGACGATCGTATAGGCGCCAGGCGTGCCCGCCTGGGACAGCGCGTTGTTGATCCCGCCCGAATCGTCCTGAAGCGTCGGCGTCTGGCTCTCCGTATGCCCGAGGTTGTGGTTGCCGCTGTCGGTGATGTCGATGCTCTGCGAGAGCTGCGCCCGGTTGCCGGAGGGGCCGTTGCACATGCCGTCGTTCAAGTGCGCCCAGGTGGACGCGACGATGATCCCCGGCTTGGTGAGGTTGACGGTCGTCCTGAACGTATACGAGTACGTACCGTTGCTGCCGTTGTACGAATAGGCGCCCGATTGGAAGTTCGTCGCCGGCTGGCCCGTGCAGGCCGAGTAATCGCCCGCGCCGTTCGGGTTGGCCATCACGAGCTGACAGCCCGTGAGCGATGACGCCGGCTCGATTTCGCTTTGCGTTTGCCACTTGCCGCCGCGGCACGACAGCACGCGCCCGTTCGCATCGGTGGAGACGAGCGTCGTGCTCGCCGACGCGGGGGCGATGGCCGAATTCTGCGGCGCGGGCGGGCATGGGTCGCCGACGTTGTGCGCGTTGCCGAGCGCGAGATTGCCCGCTTCGTCCACCGCCAGCGCCTCCCATGTGGCGCCGTTGTACGCATAGGCCCGATTCGTCGCGGTGGTGAGCCGCACGTCGCCCTGATGCGCGGCAACGCCCCCGAGCGCCGCTTCGTCGGCCACCGGTTCGCGCCAGTGATAGGCCGCCTGCGGCACCCAGAGGTTCTGCGTTCCATCGCAATTCAGGACGTTGCCCGAAGCGTCGGCCGCGATGGCGCCGGGCTGCGTGCAGGCGGCATAGTCGATCTGCCGCGCGAGCACGATCGGCACTTGCATCGTGTTCGCCTGCGGATTGCCCGGCACGGCCACGCGGTACAGATAGTCGACGTTCTGCGCCTGCGTGCCGTCGTAGAAAATCAGGCTCGCCAGATGTCCCGTGCCCGTTTTCGTGCCTGTGCAGGAGGTATTCGCCGGGTTGGGCGCATCGATCTTCCAGGTGCCGAAGGCGCCGATGGCCGCGCCGATCGCATTGTTCGCCGCCTGGATCGAACCGCCGCCCGGGCCGGCGTTCGCCGCGATGTAGCCGAGTTCGGGATCGGCAATGGTCCGGCCGCCCTCCGTGACGAGCAGCGCCTGCAACGCCGCCGGGTTGGCGCCGCCCGGAGCCGCGTAGACGAGCAGGCACGGCACCTGACCATACGGGTTCGTGCCGCTCAACGCATTCGACAGGTAGGTCGACAGCTGATACGTCGAGCCGGTCATTTTCGCGATCACCGGCGAGGTGGTCGTGGCCTGGGCCGCGAGCGCCGTGTAGTTCTGTTGAATGAGCCGCGTGGCAGCCGCCGTCAGCTGCGACTGATAAAGCGCGGCCTGCTGCGCGCGCGTATCGTCGAGCGACGAGTTCGTGAGCGTTACGACGCCCGCCATCATCAACGCGGCGAGCGCAAGCACGGCCAGCATCTCCACCATCGTGAAGCCGGACATGCGGCGACCCGGCCGCACACGGGGGCCGGGGCGCCGCATGCCGTTGCGGGCAAGGGTGCGGGTGCGGGTGCGGGTGCGCTCAGTCATACGCTTGCGCCATCCATACCGGCATGCCGTTCGGGATCGTGTTCGCCAATGCGGCCGGCAGCGGCACGGCCGGGTTGCCGGGGGACACGAGGTTGGCGCCGAGCGCCACGCCGGCCAGCGCCGAGCCCTGCGCAATCTGCTCGATGCCGTCGACCGCGGCCGCGGCCGACGCCGACGCCGCATAGACCACGACCAGGCTGCCCGCATAGCCGGTATTGGGCTGGACGTAGTTCCGCCACACCGGATTGGGAACGGTCGCCCCGAGGTAGGGCGCGAGGCTCGCCGCCGGCACGCTGCCGGCGAACGACGGGTTGGCGCGCGCGAAGGCCACCACGGCCTGCCGGTAGGCGCTCATGTTCGCCGCGAGCGCCATCGCCGACGGTGCGAGCGGTGCCGGCGCCGCCTCGGCGCCGAGCAGCGCGTAGGCACCGGTAAGCATCGCGAAGGCGGCGACGATCCAGATCAGGAACATGGCGGGCGGCTCGTGGCGTCAATCGGAGCGAAGGCCGATACTCGGGCCTCGATCAGGCGGAGGTCCAGATGATGTTCTTCGCACCACCGGCACAAGCCGCCTGAGCGGCGGCGGGCGTGACCGGCACGGTTTGCGCCGAGCCGCCGATCGAGACGGCTGTCCAGGTTCCGCCAGCAGATGCCGCGTTGATGCATACGTCCGTCGGCACGGAATCGAATTCGATCGTGAATGTACCGGTGCCAGTGCCCGTAATGGTTACGGCGCCACCCCAGGCATCGGTGACGGTATTTGCCGCGGTGTCGATGACGAGCGTCGTCGGGATGATGCCGGCGCCAATGGCGACGGTGGTCGTCAACCCGGTGTAGCCGTTGGTCTGCCCCATATACAGCTTCTTGACGCCGGTTTGGATGGCCGTCACCTGCTCGGCCGTCTGATTCGACGAAGCACTGCCGAATGCGCCGCGCAGCAGCGCAATGGCACCGATGACGACGATTGCGGCGATCCCGAGATAGGCGATCGCTTCGAGCAGGGTGGCGCCACGCTGCATGCGCCGCGACCTACGGCTACCCACCCTGGCGCGAATCGATGCGACGGTCTTGACATTCATGTTGCTCTCCTTGGTTTCCTCAATCGACACTAGAGAAAGACGTGCCATCTGCTTTCAACACCCGTTCGTTTGCACTGCGTCCGCACTGCGCTTACACGTCATTACACGGCACGCTCAATGCAGACTCCGAGCCAAAGCCGCAATTTCCTGCTGAATTCCGAAGAAGCCGCTGATGAGCCACGACAGCACGAGCGCGAGCACGACGATCGCCGCGCCGTTGACCACGCGCATCTGCGCCTCGATCGTCTCCACGCCGTCGGTCATCCATTCGCTGGCGATCGCGTGCAGCGCCTCGGCGAAGCCCTTGTATTCGGCATACACACACAGATCGTCGACGATCTCCTCCGAAGGAAACCGGTAGCCGGCGTTCTTCATCGCCTCGCCGACGTTGAGCCCCGACTTCACGCCGAAGAGCATGTCGTCGATTCGCTGCCTGAGCCACGGCTTCGCATCGGTGGCCAGCCGCGCGAGCGAGCGTTCGACCGTGAAGCCCGCCGCCTGCAGCGACGAAAACGCGACGAGAAAACCGCAGCCCGTAATGAGCCGATAGATCGAGTAAGGCGGGTAGCGGTCGAGCCAGACCCGCACGTTGCCGGACCAGCGCGGCATCGAGTAAAAGAGCGCCGCGACGAGGAGCGCGAGCACCACGAGGCAGTAGATCATGCCGCCCTGCACGAACCGGGACAGCTCGTAGAGCGACTTCGCCACGCCGTGCCAGCGCTCCGGGCTCACGATCGACGCGAAGCGCGGAATCACGAGCTTGCCGAAGAGGTACACGTACCCGATCGTCATCGCCACGATCACGCACGGGTAGGTCAACCCGCCGACGATGGCCGTGCGGATCCGGCGGCTGTACTGCACGACGGTGCACACGTTCAGCAGCGCGGCCTCGAGGCGTCCCGACTGCTCGCCGGCCATGACGATCATCTGCTCGGTATGCGGCACCCACCACGCCATCGCCTCGGCCAGCATGCCGCCGTTTTGCACGACGCTGCGCCAGTCCGCGAGCGTCAATGCCAGCGGCTCGTTCGGCTTGCGGCCCTCGTGCGACGCACGCAACTCGAGCTCCTCGAGAATCTTGAGCAACGGCAAACCGTTCGCGAGCATCTTCGCGATCTTGCGATAGAGCCGCAGGCGCGCCTGCGTCGTGAATTGCAGGCGCGCCCAGCGCCGGTTGAGCTCAAGTGCCATAGCCGCTTCCGAGCGGCTGCGGCCGCCCCCCGCTGCCCGGCATGAACGGGCCGACCACGCGCTCCGCCATGCGCGGATCGATGAGGCCCGCCGCCACTTTTTCGAGCGCGTGCTGTGCGACCGTCTGCCCCGCGAGCTCGCTGAGCCAGTACGCCTGTGCATCGGGTTTGCGCCCGGCGCGCAGCAATTCGCAAAACGTCGCGTCGGTACGCACGACCTCGGCCACCACGGTCCGGCCGACCGTGCCGTTCTTGCAATGCGGGCAACCGGGCCCCGCCACGCGCACCGCGTCGAACCGCGCGCCGACGGCCCGCTTCACGCGCGCGACGAGCCCCATGTCGAGCTGCGCCATCGCCTCGGCCAGCGGGCGCGAGCAGTGCGGACACAGCAGCTTGGCGAGCCGCTGGCTGATGAGCCCCGTGACGAGCGATTCGTCCGTCACCATCGCGATCGGCAAGCCGAGATCGACGAGACGGTCCACGATCGCGAGCGCGCCGTTCGCGTGCACCGTCGTCCAGACCTGATGGCCCGTCATCGCGGCGCGCAACGCGCTTTGCGCCGATGCGCGGTCGCGCACCTCGCCGATCATGATCGTATCGGGATCGAGCCGCATCGCATTCGCGATCGCGGCGGCGAACGCGAGCGAGCGCGCCTCTTCCGTCGGCGCGTTGACGACGGGCGTCTGCACGGCGCCCTCGATCGGGTACTCCACCGGGTCTTCCACGGTGATGACGTGGATCGAGCCGGCCATCTCGCGCAGTTGCTTCGTCAGCACGCGCTGCAACGTCGTGGATTTGCCCGAGCCGGTCGGCCCGCTGATGATGTTCATGCCGTGCGGCTGCTGCGCGAGCAGCTCGAACGCGTTCGCCTGCGCCACCGTGAAGCCGAGCTCGGTCAGGGCCGTCGCCTCGCCCGCATCGTTGTAGAGCAGCCGCAGCACCATGACGCTGCCGACGCTCGTGGGCGCCGTCGCGATCCGCACGCCGAAAAGCCGGTCCGGCAGCTTGTCGCGATCGCCGATGGCCGCGTCCTGGCGTTCGTTCGGCTTGTAGGTGTTGTCAGATACGCTCGACATCGCCGCATAAAGCGTGGCGAGCAGCCGCTCGCCGTACTCGCGCGTCTGCTCCGAAATGCGCACGAGTTCGTTGTGGATGCGAAAAAGAATCTCCGTGCTGAAGCGGTTCACACGGATATGGATATCCGATGCACGCTCGTCGCACGCCCGCGCGATCAGGTTCTTCGCGAGGACCTGCATCCGCGTGTGATCGATACGCTCGGCACTGCCGTCGCGGCGCGGGCCCTGATAGCTGCGTCGGATCGCATCGAGTGTCACGAGCCGCGTCGTGTAGTGGCAATTGAGCCGTTCGAGCCTCGCGCAGTACGACAGCACGAACGGATTCATTTCGTGCCCTTCGGCAACGAGCAGCGTGCCGTCGTCGAGCAGACAGAGAAACTTGCGCTCCTCGTCGCTCGCGGCGAACTCGCCGCTGTCGGAAAGCGGGCGCGCCACTGCGGCGAGCGGCAGCGCCTGCCCCGGCGGCTGGCTTTGCGACGCTGTTTGCGCGGGCTGCACCGAAGCGGCGGCGGCAGCGGCCACGGCGCTCAGCACCGGCTCGCGCGGCCGCGCAACGGGCGCGAGAGCCGGCCCGGCCGGGGCCGCCGGCTGACCCTGCGTGAGAGACGGATCGGTTTCGACCGGCTTCACGGCGCGCGAGAGAATCAGTGGCGTCACGCTTGTGGGCGTCTTGCCCGGAGGTGTCGGAGACGAACTCATGGCGTCACCTCGCAGGCATCGGCAAAGCAGGCAGCGTCGGCACCGGCGGCACGCCGGGCGAGCCTGTCGACGCCACGTTGCTGCGCGCGGGCTGCTGCCGCGCGCTCGCGGAGACGGTCAGCGTCGTGCGTCGTCCGTCTTGCGATGCAAGGACGATCGCACCCGGGCGAATGGCCGCCACGCGCATGCCGTTGGGCAGCGCATCGCCGGGCCCGACGTCGAACTCCGCGCCGTCGCTCGTGGCCACCGTTGCGCTGAGCTTCTTGCCGAGCCCTTGTGTCGCCACGAGCGACACGTCCGAATACGAGGAGACGGTGCTGCCCATCCGGTGCAGCGCTTCTTGCCGCTCCGCCACTTGCGCCTGCGCATCGAGCTTTTTCAGCTGTGCCTTGAGGATCATCGTTTCCTCCTGCAGCCGCATCAGTTCGTTGGCTGCCTGCACGGCGGCCGGTGTCGGAACGACGTTCATGCGCGGCGCCGCTTCAGCCGGGGCGGCGGCCGTGGCAGCCGCGGCGCTGGCCGCGCCGGACGCGGCCAACGGCCACGCCCAGCAGCAGGCGAGCACCAGCACAGTCAATGCATCGTCATTTCTCATAGAGCACTCCGTCGAGCGTCCACTGCCCGGATTTGTATGAAAGCGTCTCGACGCGCACGCCCGGCTCGTCGAGATACCTGATGAGGCTGTCGGGCCGCACGCCGCCCAGTTGCGCCGACATGCGCCAGGTCTGCCAGCTCGGCGCCGGGGGCGGGCCGCCGCCCGGATGCAGCCGGTCCAGCGTTTGCGAAGCGAGGCTGCGCTGCGGCGCGCTTGCCGGCTGCAGCGTGAACGTCAGGCCGATGCCCAGCAACTGGAAGGCGGACAGCATGCGCAAGCGCACGCCGCGCACGCCATCGATCACTTCGTCTCCCCCCACGGGCAATGCCAGCGGCTCCACGTAGCTCGCATGCTCGCCGTTGCCGTCGATCGTCGCGCGCGGCTCCGCCGCCATCAGCATCGCCACGTTCGATCCGTCCCGCGACCAGCTGTAGCTGACGTTCGAGGCGCGGCAAACGTAGTCGTCGAGTTCCCACCCGCCCGGCGCGATGTGCGTGAAGTGATCGAGGCACGCGCGAACGAACGCATCGGGCCGCGGCTCGCTGGCCCACGGGTGCGCGGCTTCGGGCGGTGCCGCGGGCTTGGGCGGATGCAGCGCGAGCTCCGCGCGCATCCGCTCGAACGCCTGCTGCCGCTCGAGTTCCATACGGTGCCGCCGGTACGCGACGATGCCGGCCACAACCGCGGCCGCCACCACGATCGCGACGGCGACCAGCAGCACCTCGCGCCGCGGTGCGCGCCGCGAGACACGCGACAGATTGAGCCAGCGCGGCAAATGCGGCTTGCCGCCCCGGCGCGGGATCATGTCCTCGATGCGCCGCGCGTAGAAGTTGTGGAACCCCTGCACTTCCAGCTGCGGATCGCCGATGACGACGTTCCAGCCGCCGAGGCTGTAATCGCTGTGCAGCCGCTCGAACACTTCTTCGCTGGAACCGATCCGATCGCCGTTCGGCAGGAATGCGCCGTCGCGCACGGCGAAGTAGGCCCAGCGCCCGTCGGGCAGATGGAACGCACCGAGCCAGTTGGGCGCCGGCTGCTGGCGTCCGTCGTAGAACGCGCCTTCGGCCGCGATCGTCTTCGACACGAGCGCGCCGAGCGACGGCAAGCCCAGTTGCGCGCCCTCGCGCGTGCTCGCGAAACCCGCGCCCGCGAAGGTGCGGTCGATACGCAGCACCATCGCATCGAAATTCAGGCGCGCGGCGAGTTCCACGGCCTCCGCGCGCAGCGCGTGCCGGCGCGACAGCGATTGCCAGAAAAGGCCGCATATGAAACGCTGCCGGCCGATCTGGATGACTTGCGTCGCCATGAAGGATCCTGTGCCCGAGCGCGCTTCAAGCGCCGTTGATCGCGATCGGCGAGAGCAGGATGACGATCACCTCGCGCGTGCCGGAGGCGTTGAACCCGCCCATCGCGTAGTTCGACGGATGGCCGACGCCTTGCCGGTTATCCTGATCGGTGATCCCCTCGTAGCCGCTGATGACGAGCGTCTGCCCCGACTTCACGGCGATGCGCTGCAGGAAGTTGCGCGTATCGACGGTCGGCAGCTGGATCTGCTGGTTCGCCGGGCCGAACGGCACAAGGTTCACGAGCGACGAAATGTTGCTGTAGAACTGCATCATGATCGTGCCGTCGTCGAGGATGTGCGGCAGCACCGTGAGGTTGAAGCCGGTCGTGATCGTGCCCGGCGTGAGCGACGTCTGGCTGCCGATGTTGACGGTGTTGGTCGTCGAGATCTGCGCGAGATAGCCTTGCTGCTCGGCCACCTGCACGGGAACGGGCTGATCGTTGAGCGTCGTGATCGAGGCCGAGGTCTTGCGGTGCACCGTGCCCTGCGTCGACAGCGCATCGATGACGGCCGTCGTGCTCGACGCGCGGCTCGACGGTGTGATGACCGAGGCCGAGAGCTCGCTCGGGTTCTGGATCATGCTCGTGAACGCGGTGGTGATGCCGAACTGCGTGCCGAGCGCCTGATAGACCGCGTGCCAGTTGATGCCGTAGCTGTCCGCCGCGGAAAGCGTGACCGAGAGCACCGTCACGTTGATGAGCACCTGCCGCGCGAGCACGCGGTTTTGCTGATCCATGAACTCGCCCACGCGCTCGAGCACATCGGGCGTATCGGTGACCGCGATCGAGCCCGTGGCTGGCGAGGTGATGACCGAGCCTGCCGGAGAGAGCATCGCCTTGATCGCCGTCTGCAAGCCGTTGTACACAGAGAGCTGCGCGTTCATCGTGATATTCGCGGTGTTGTCCGACGACACGGAGGGCGAACCGGACGTCCCGCCGCCTCCGCCGCCGATGCCCGCGCCACCGGCGCCCGATCCGCCCGCGGCCCCCGCGCTGTTGCCCGAGGCGCCGCCGCTGTTGCTCGCGCCGCTCACGACGTTCGTATCCAGCTTCGAGTCGCCCGGAATGGCAACGACCTGATAGACGCGCGTGGCCGTGTAGAAGAAGACGATCGCGCCGTCCTCGTACTTCCAATAGACGCCGAAGCGAGCCGACGCCGTGTCGAGCAGCCCGCGCAGCGTGCCGCGCGAATACGCGATGCGCACGGGCGAGGATACGCTCGGCACGCGCGCGGCCACCGTCGCCGCGCTCGTGCTCGGCGCGGGCCCCTGCAGCAGGCCGGCGGGCAGCGGCGGCACGCCGGGATAGGCTCCGGCGCCCCCCGTATCGACCGCGGTCTGCGTCGCGCGCGCGGCCGCTTCGCTCGTGCCCGGCGCAACCTTGGCCGGCAGGTGCGCGAGGCGCGAAATGCGATCGGCGAACATGCGCAGCGAATCGACCGTGCCGTCGAAGCTCGCCGGCTCGTCGAAGAGCTTCGGCAGCGTCGATTTCGTCGCGATCTTGATCGTCTTGCCCGAAAGCCAGAGTTCGTCCTTGACGATGACGTCGTCACTGCCCGGCACCGCGCGGTTGTCGCCGTTCGAGAGCTTGCCGAGCAATTGCCCCGCACGCGCGGTATCGGATTGCGAGTTGCGCTCGATCTTGTCCAGGAGACCGGTGCACCCCGCGAGCAACGAGAGGCATGCGGCAAGGACGACTAAAGGACGGCAGAGGACGCTCATCAACTTGCTCCTTTGGGAACGACGCGCATGACATGGTTGCGCTGGTACAAGACCACCTGAATCGGCACCTGCGAGCCGGCGAGCGCATTGGTCACCTGACGCAGCGCTTCGGCGAGCGTGCCGTGTATCGTGGCCGTCGCGTCGACCTGAAAATCGGTCGGCACGTCCCAGATGAATTGCCAGCCGGCTTCGCTCGCCCAGCGCGCGAGCGCATTGCGCACGGAGCCGTCCGACAGGCGCATCTGCCACTCCGTGCGCTCGGGCGCCGCCGCGGGTACGAACGCCGGAGTCGCGGCGGGCGCCGACGATGGCGCCGACGATGGCGCCGGGGAGGCCGGGCCGGACGCCGGTTGCGTGGCGGCGAGCAACGGGGGCTCGATGGCGTCACGCTTTGCGGGCGCGGGTACCTGCGCTCGCGGCGGTGCTGAAACAAGTACCGGTACCGATGCCGGCATGGCCGGCCCGGCTGCCGGTGCGGCCGGCATCGCCAAAGCGGGCGCGGGCGCCGGTGCGGATGCCGGCATGGCCGGCCCGGCCGCCGGTGCGGGCGACATCACCGGAGCGGGTGCGGGTGCCGCTGCCGGTGCCGGTGCCGATGCCGGCACTGGCGGGACCGCCAGTGCTGCCGCCGGTGTGCGAGCCGATGCCGGTGTTGGGGGTATCCACGTCGAAACGCGCGCCTGCACCAGGGTCTGCGCCGGTGCAATGGCGGGTCCCGCCGCGGGAGCCATCGCCGCCGCGCCCGCGGGCAACGTGGAAGACGCATTCGTGGCGGCACTGTTCATGCGCGACGCCGCGCCGGCCGTCGGCGACGAAGGCTGCGGCGCGTCAACGTTTGCGCGCCGCGCATGCGCGGTCACCGTGAGCAAATGCATATCCGTATCGACGCGCGCCTGCAGCGCAGGATCGACCGACAGCACCTCGCCGAGCGCGTGCACGACCGACGAGCCGGCGCGCCAGCTCACGGACGCGTCGGCCCATGCGCCCGCGTTCGGCACATTGATGCTGTAACTCGTCGGCATGATCTGCTCGAGCGCGCGCAGCAACGGAACGTCGTGGCCGCCCGTGCGCACGACGCCGCCCAGGCGCTGCCCGCCGTCGACGATTACTTGCTGATCGGAAGCGTGCGCGACCGTGCAGGCGAACCAGACGCCGCACAGCAGCGCCCGAATTGCCGGCGGCACCGCCGCTATCCGAACATTCGCCCTCGGCCGGCTCCGCCTGTTGTCGCTCACGCATCTCGGATGGACCGGGAGTTCTATTTTTTTTGTTGCCACGTTCTTTTCACTCTGCTTGAACCATTACACCTGCCGGAACAAACCGAGCAACGGCAAGCCGACCCCTCGCTTTGTTCCGGAAACGCCAATAATTGCCCTAAAAGAAGCAGTACCGAATGGCGTCCGGAATTCGAAAGCAAGTATGCAAGAAAACAATACCGACTTGTAAGGATAGCTACAGCCCAATGGGTATTTACGGCAAAGTACACCGCACCTTTAAGTAAAAAAATACCCCTCGAAAATCATCCTTTCTCGGCCAGCATGGATGATACAGGCACCGGCGCAAGAATGTCGCCTTCGCGTCACAAGCCCCGCCCAGCATGGCGCTGTGGCAGCCGCCGCATTTTTTTTTGGACGTTTCGGCGCGAATCGCGGAATGGCCGCCCGCAGAAATATGCCAGATACAAACATGTGCTATGGCGACGTTCGCGGGCGAGCCGCCGATTGGGTGCCGTGCACCGCGCCAACAGCGTACGGCGGCGGCAAAAAGTAACAAAAAATCAAAAAAAAAAGCGACGCAGGCCTCCCGCTCGTGCGTGAAAGCCCACCGCGGCACCGCCCTCTCCGGCAAATGCCGATGCCAAACCGAAGGTAACAAACCATCACAAACACGAGCCTAAATCGGCCCGCGATGAAAACATGCGCTCACTGCTTCACGAATCGTTTCACGCCGCTTAACGCATCGCTCATTGAATCAGGAGCACGACATGTTCTCGACGATCTACTTCGCCGCGGCCTCGGCCCTCGCTTTCGACGACACCCCTGCGGACGTCGCCTCGAAAATGCTCCAAGGCCAGTTTCTCGACGCTGTCCGCCACGCCGCACGCCATGCCGATACCGACACGGCGCAAGCTCAGCCCGGCTACGCACAACTGCAAGTCTGCGCCGACCTCGAGCTGATGCTCGGCCGCCATGAAGAAGCGGAGGAAACGTATCGCCGCGCGCAAAAAGCCATTCGCGCCCAACGCGACGGTCTGCGTATCGCGTCGTGCCGAAATACCGGCTGGCAAGCCTTCTTCCGCAACCAGTTCAACGTCGCGCTCAGTTGCTTCAAGCGCGTCGGCGAGGAAAAGGCGGCCACGCCGCACCAACGTCTCGACAGCCTCGTCGGTGCGACACTCGTTTCGTTTCATCTGGGCTTGATCCAGGCGGCGTGCCATCGCCTCGGCGAGCTGGCCGCGCTGGCGGCAACGCATGGCGATCGCCGCTGGAGCTACCTCGTGGAGGCGCTGCGGCGGGACCTCTTCGCGCAGCACGAACTGCACGGTGCCGAGCGACTCGCCGACCACATCTACTGGCGCTCGGCGATCGGGGAGTTCGAGCCGAGCGAGGCGCCGGTACCCGGCTCGCAGCCCGCCGGGACCGTGCTGCCGCTGCTGGCCGAACGACTCTCGCACCTGAACCGGCTCGTTTCGCTGGCCGACGGCCGGACGAGCGCGGGCGAAACGCTCAAGCAATACGTGAGCTGGAGCCGCCAGGCCGGCCTCAACGATTATCACCGCAGCCTGTGCCTCGAAATCACGTTGGCCGCGATCGCCGGCCACGCGACGCCGTTGGCCGAAGCGATGCTCGATGCGTCCGGCGCGGCGAATTCGCAAGGCAGCCAGCATGCGCGCTGGTACCTCGACTACCTCTACTGCCGCGCGAAGATCATGCAGCAGCAGATGCGCACGCAGGAGTTCGCACAGTTCTACGGCCGCTACGCGCTCGCCTCGATTCAGCACGTGCGCGCGGACATGTCGATGCCCGCCGCCGCGGCCGATCACATGCAGGCATCGCGCACGGCGCAGCGCTCCGACGACGTGAGCGCCCGCCTGCCGGCGAAATACCGCCGCGCCTATCGCTATCTGATGGACAACCTCGACCAAAAGGACCTTTCGGTGCGCGAAGTGGCATCGCATGTGGGCGTGACCGAGCGCGCGATGCAGGCAGCGTTCAAGAACCACCTCGGGCTGTCGCCGAGCGAGCTGATCCGGCGCCAGCGGATGGAGCGCATTCGCGACGATCTGCTCGACGACGGCGCACCGGCCACGCGCGTGCTCGACGTCGCGAACAAGTGGGGGGTGCGCCATCGTTCGACGCTGATCAACGGCTACCGGCGCGTGTTCCAGGAAGCGCCCTCGGAGACGATGGGCCGCTGAGGGCAGCGGTGTGCGGCGCCAAAGCGCCTGCACCACCGATCGGTAACACGGCCGGCCCGCGGCTTTTTTCCGCCAACGCCGTCCGACGAAACGCAAACGCGTGGGTCGGACGGCGTTTTCATTCACACGTCGGTGCGAAGCGATTCCCGCACCGCTTCTCTTACCGGATGATCCATGATGCGACTATTCACGCCCAAGCCGGCGCTCGCGCTGGCGCTTGCCGTTCTGTCCGCGCGGCCCGCCGAAGTGCGCGCGCAGACCCCCGACTGCTTTGCGGCGGCCGCAGCCTATCAACATGTGAGCCCCGTCGTGCTGCGCGCGATCGCGTGGCAAGAATCGCATGGCAACGCGAACGCGCTCCATCGCAATCGGAACGGTTCGACCGATTACGGCATGATGCAGATCAACTCGATTCACCTTCCGCTGCTGTCGCGCTACGGCGTCTCGGCTGACGACCTCATGAACCCATGCTTGAGCGTGTACGTGGCTGCGTGGCACCTGCACAAGATGATGGTCAAGTACGGGAACAACTGGGCGGCGATCGGTGCCTACCATTCGGAGACACCTGCCGAGCGCGACCGCTACGCGCGTTCGGTGCAAAGCATCGTCGAGCGCATGAAGCTGGCGGACGACGAGCAGTAGGACGAGCAGGGGCAGCCGGGGAGACCCGGCTGCCCGCGAACGTCATCAAGAGAGAAAGCGACGTTGCATGAGGAAGTCGTCTCGTATGGCGAGCGCCAAGGCAAGCGCGAAGCGGAGACGAAGCAGGAGCGAAGCAGGCAGGAAGCGTGGACGATCAGACCGGGGCGTTCGCGAGCCGCGCGCGAAAACGCCGCGGCCCGCGGTAGCCGTTACTGCCCCTTGGCGGCGTTCGAAATGTTGCTGGCACCCTTGTTACCCACCGACGCCAGCGCCGATGTGAGCTCCTGCGACTGCTGGTTGACAGCGGCCGCCAACGTGTTCGCGTTGTTGAGCCGCGTCATCTCGCTTTGCTGCTTCATGAAGTCATTTTGCATCGCCGCCATTTGCGTCACGGGGTCCCCTGCGCCGAGGGCCGACGGACGCACGATGTCACCCGCCGCATGCATTGCGGTGGACGCGACGCCGGGCGGCAGAAAGTGACTTCCGGCATGAAGCGCCGAACTCAGAACCTGTGCACCGACGTTCCCCGCGCGCCCCGGCAGGCTGGCAAAGTTGCGGGGCGGCGCAGGCGGAGGTGGCGGCGCGCCGTCGGTCCCCTTGAAGCTGGATAGCCCGCCCAGTTGGCCTGTGTTGCGCGCGGGCGATTGCTTTTGTGCGCCGTCGGTCGCACCGTTCTTCGTCCCTTTCTCGAACTCCGCGACACGGGACTGGACGAGCCCCGGCCGAATTCCTAGGTTGTTCATGGCGAACTCCTTGAGTGACATGACGATTTCCGTCGCCAGCAACATCGCTCGATGTCGGCGCGGCACGGTCCCCGCATCCCACTCACGCGGAGCGATATCGAGGAATGCAAGCACAAGCTTATGCGCCACTGCATTGCGCAACGCAAGCGACGCGACGCGGCGAGCGAAATTGCGAAGTGCGCATGCGGCAAATTCTGATGAAGTGCGCAAATGGATTCGCAGTCGTAGCACCGGCGCCGGGATCGACGTGCGTTTTTTTGCACGCCACTTCGGAATCGGCAGGCTGCCACCGTTATGTCGTTTTACCTTTCCAACACGAGAACCCACGTTCGCAAAGCGCGAAGACGGAATCGACGGGCGAACGCACGTCGACCGCCTGGACGCGATGAGGCAGCGCGTCAGTCCATCAAGGTCTTTGTCGCGAGGCGACGTCGAACGATCGAAATCAACCGAAAGGAAACGTCATGACGATCAGCAACAGCACGCAAGTACGGTCATCATCGCTCGACCTCCCGCGCAACGACACGCAGCCCGCGCCGGCCCCGCGCCAACGAAGCGCATCGATGACCGGCCCGCGCCCCTCCGGCGGCGCATTGCTCGGCGCTCTGAGCAATGCACCCGCCTTTCCGGCGCACACCGGCAACCATGCACCGGCGCAGGCGGGCCCGCTTTCGACAACATCGCAATCGGTTGGGACGGCGCAGCCTCCATCCCCGCCGCTGCCGGCGCCAGTCAGGCGCAGCTCGCTGCCTGCGCGCGCGTCGTCGCCGTCAGGCTCCGCGATCGGCCGCCCAGGTGGAGGCTCACGGTCGTTGCCCGGTTCGGGCAAGCTGGGCGCTCAACGTGCAGCCCTGGGAGACGAGACGGCGCCGGAGCTCGACTTGTCGGGGGGCGGGCAGTCGAGCGAAGAATTGCCCGTACACGACGAACCGCAGCCACACACGCCCGCATCGCCGCACGAGAGTGCGGCGTCCGTGCGACATGAAGAGCCGGTGGAAACGAATGCTGCCGGCAAGCAACCGGCCACGTCGCGTTCGGGCAGCCCGCTGCCGCACGAGAAGGAAGCCTCGGGACTGACAGCCGCGACGACGAGCAAGGCCGAATCGGAACCCGAAACGTCCCGTTCGGCCAGCCCGGTGCCGCTCCCGAAAGAGTCGCCGGCGCTCGTGAACGAGGCAGGGACGAGCGCTGTCGGCAAAATGCCCGAGACGTCCAGCTCGAGCAGCCCTCTGCCGCTCGATAAGGAAACCAGCTTCTCGGCGCCTCGCCTCGTCGCGCACGACATCGACAGTCAGGAGCCCGAAAGCCCGCCCGAAGCAACCGTTTCGAGCTCGTCGTCCCGGGTAGCACCGGAAACCCGCACGCCGGCCCCCGCCGGGACATCGGTGGCCGCGGAGATCTCGGTGATCGCGGAGACGGAGGACACACGTCCGGCATCGGCCGCGGCGGTCACATCGGCGGTCGCGGAAACCCAAGACATACGTCCGGCATCGGCCGCCTCGATCAGCAGCCACCTGTCGGCCGCGCTGTCCCGGCCGGGGCAGATCCAATCGTTCATCTCGAACGTCGGCGACATGCTGACCCGGAACCCCTACGGCGCCGCGCAACCGCTCAAAGGGTGGACGGCCAACCTCGTCAACGCGTTCAGTCATGAATTCGTCGCAACCGGCGGCGCCACGCTCTTCCGGGAGTTGTGCTCGATGGCGACCGAAGCAGTCCTCGACAAGAGCGGTGCCGGGCCCGAAACACGCGGCGTCATTACGGCCTCGCTGTTCACGGCGGCGGCGATGGGCAACCTGGTTGCGATGTTGCACAAGTATCACACCGGCGCCGCGGACAACAAGACCTACGCGGGCCACGGTGTGCAGCTCATCGCGCTGGTACTGACGATGGCCTTCGCAGCCCATACCGGCAAAAACGACGAGGGCAACGGGCACCTTGGGCAGCTCTCCAGCATACTGCCTAGCGCGATCAAATCGTATGCATACCTGGCGCGCGACGTGATCAACGTGTTCCGCCCGCTCGAAGGCAATCATGACGCAGGCTACGAGCGCCCCGTCAGAGGCCAGATGGTCAACGGCTTTCCGTATGCCGTCAACCAGTTCGCCGTGAACACGGCGCAGGGCAGCTCGCAATGGTCGGCCCCGTCCTACGTCGACAGCCTCATTCACCACACGAAGACCAACGCAGCGATCAAAGGCCTGTTCGGCTATTCGGCAGCGAATGCCGCCGGCGAGGGGCTGGATGCGATCGGGGGACGCGTGGCCTCGGAAATCTCGACGCACGGCTTCACGGACAAGGCGCTCGATGAACTGAA
>Ga0070663_100000311_pt1 | contig 25155 bp, 23 predicted proteins | sample KBSC63metaG_FD_65646 | JGI IMG/M metagenome (GOLD analysis project Ga0070663, IMG submission 65646) | Corn rhizosphere microbial communities from Kellogg Biological Station, Michigan, USA - KBS C6-3 metaG | ecosystem: Host-associated > Plants > Roots > Rhizosphere > Soil ...
GCGGCGAACTCCTCGGCGATCACCGTGAACGTCGCCTCGTCGTAGCCGACCAGGTCGATCTTGTTCACGGCCAGCACCAGCTGCGGCACGCCGAGGAGGGCCAGCACGGCCGCGTGCCGCCGCGTCTGCTCGATCACGCCCTTGCGCGCGTCGACGAGCAGCACGGCCAGCTGCGCGGTGGACGCACCGGTCACCGTGTTGCGCGTGTACTGCACGTGCCCCGGGGTGTCGGCCAGCACGAACGACCGCTTCGGCGTCGCGAAGTAGCGGTAGGCGACGTCGATGGTGATGCCCTGCTCGCGTTCCGAGCGCAGGCCGTCCACCAGCAACGAGAGGTCCGGTGTGGACAGTCCCTTGTCGACGGACGCGCGGGTGACCGCGTCCAGCTGGTCGGCGAGTACCGACTTCGTGTCGTACAGCAGCCGGCCGACGAGGGTGGACTTGCCGTCGTCGACGCTCCCGGCGGTGGCCAGGCGCAGCAGCGAACTCATCAGAAGTACCCCTCACGCTTGCGGTCTTCCATGGCCGCTTCGGACATCCGGTCGTCGGCCCGGGTGGCACCGCGCTCGGTGAGCCGCGAGGCCGAGACCTCGGCGATGACGTCTTCGACGGTGGTCGCGGTGGACTCGATCGCACCGGTGCACGAGCCGTCACCGACGGTCCGGTAGCGGACGGTCAGCTCACGGACCTCTTCGCCCGGCCGCGGACCGCCCCACGGGCCCTCGGCCAGCAGCATCCCGTCGCGCAGGTAGACCTCGCGCTGGTGCGCGTAGTAGATCGACGGCAGCTCGACCTTCTCGCGGGCGATGTAGTTCCAGACGTCGGCCTCGGTCCAGTTGGACAGCGGGAAGACGCGGACCTGCTCGCCCGGGCGGTGCCTGCCGTTGTAGAGGTTCCACAGCTCGGGCCGCTGGCGGCGCGGCTCCCACTGGCCGAAGGCGTTGCGGAGGCTGAAGATCCGCTCCTTGGCCCGGGCCCGTTCCTCGTCCCGGCGGCCGCCGCCGAAGACGGCGTCGAACTTGTTCTCGGCGATCGTGTCGAGCAGCGGCGTGGTCTGCAGCGGGTTGCGCATCCCGTCGGCCCGCTCTTCGAGGCGGCCGTCGTCGATCCAGTCCTGCACCTTCGCGACGACCAGGCGCAGGCCGTGGCGCTCCACGACGCGGTCGCGGAACTCGATCACCTCGTCGAAGTTGTGCCCGGTGTCCACGTGCAGCAGCGGGAACGGCACCGGCGCCGGCCAGAACGCCTTGATCGCCAGGTGCAGCAGCAGCGTCGAGTCCTTGCCGCCGGAGAACAGGATCACCGGCCGGTCGAACTCGCCGGCCACCTCCCGGAAGATGTGGATGGCCTCGGACTCCAGTGCCGCGAGGTTGTCCTGTGCCGCATCGGTCGCGGGCTCCAAGGTCGTCATGCGTCCCTTCCTCAGCCGTGCAGTCCGCACTCGGTCTTGCTCTGCCCCGCCCACCGGCCGCTGCGCGGGTCCTGGCCCGGCTCGACGCGAGCCGTGCAGGGTGCGCAGCCGATCGAGAGGTAGCCGATCGAGACCAGCGGGTTCTCGAGGATGCCGTGCTCGCGGATGTAGCCGTTGAACTCGTCGTCTGTCCACGCCGCGATCGGGTTGATCTTGACGAGGCCGTTGCGGTCGTCCCAGGTGACGATCGGGGTGTTCGCGCGGGTCGGCGCGTCCACGCGGCGGACGCCGGTGACCCACGCCGAGTACTGGGAGAGGGTTTTGCGCAGCGGCACGACCTTGCGCAGGTTGCAGCACAGCGTCGGGTCGCGGTCGTGCAGCTTCTCGCCGTACTCCGCGTCCTGCTCGGCGACGCTCTGTTCGGCTTGGGCGTTCACGATGCGGACGCCCGGGTACACGGCCTGCACCGCGTCACGCGTGCCGATCGTCTCCGGGAAGTGGTAGCCGGTCTCGAGGAACAGGACGTCCACATCGGACTTGACCTTGGTGGCGAGGTCGACCAGGACGGCGTCCTGCATGTTGGACGCGACGATGAAGTCGTCGCCGAACGTGTCCACGGTCCAGCGCAGCGCCTCTTCGGCGGTGGCGTCGGCGAGCTCCTTCGAGGCGCGCTCGGCGAGGGTCTTGTAGTCGGCGGTGGCGGTCATCGGGAAACCTCCGGAAGGGACAGGCCGAGGAACTTGACCGAGAAAACCCGGCGACAGCTGGAACACAGCCAGCCGCCGTTCTCTTCCGGCCTGAGATCCTCGTCGCCGCAATAAGGGCAGTAGTACGGCGCCGCGCGCTCGGTCACTGCAGCGCGCTTTCCTCGGCGCGGGCGGCCCATTGCGGGAACCGTTCGCCCGGTTCGCGCCCGGCGACGTAGTTGCGCACGACCCGCTCGACGTACCCGGTCAGCTCGCCCGAAGTCACCTTGTGCCCGCGCAGCTTCCGGCCGAACCCGGCGTCGAGGCCGAGGCCGCCGCCGAGGTGCACCTGGAAGCCTTCGACCTGGTTGCCGTCGCCGTCGGTGACGATCTGGCCCTTGAGCCCGATGTCCGCGGTCTGGATCCGCGCGCAGGAGTTGGGGCAGCCGTTGAGGTGCACGGTCACCGGCGTCTCGAGGCCGTCCTGGATGTCGGCGAGGGACTTCTCGAGGTCCGCGACGAGCTGCTGCGCGCGGGCCTTCGTCTCGACGATGGCGAGCTTGCAGAACTCCAGCCCGGTACAGGCCATCACCCCGCGCCGCCACGGCGACGGCTTCGTCTCCAGCCCCAGCTCGGCCAGTTCGGCCTCGAGCGCGGGGACCTGGGCCTCGGGGACGTCGAGCACGACGAGCTTCTGCTGCGGGGTGAGCCGCACCCGGCCCGAGCCGGCCCGCTCGGCGGCCTTGGCGACGGCGACGAGCGTGCCGCCGCTGGACCGGCCGGCGATCGGCGCGGCGCCGACGTAGAACTTGCCGTCGACCTGCGGGTGCACGCCGACGTGGTCGATCGGGACGGCCGGGTCGGCGGGCGGCGGGCCGTCGATCAGCTCGCGCTTGAGGTACTCCTCCTGCAGCACCTGCCGGAACTTCTCCGCACCCCAGTCCTTGACAAGGAACTTGATCCGCGCCCGCGAGCGCAGCCGCCGGTAGCCGTAGTCGCGGAAGATCGAGATGACGCCTTCCCAGACGTCCGGGACCTCGTCCAGGGGCACCCAGGCGCCGAGGCGCTGCCCGAGCATCGGGTTGGTCGACAGGCCGCCGCCGACCCAGACGTCGAAGCCGGGCCCGTGTTCCGGGTGGTCGACGCCGACGAAGGCGACGTCGTGGATCTCGTGGGCGACGTCGGACTGGCCGGAGATCGCGGTTTTGAACTTGCGCGGCAGGTTGGCGAACTCGGGCTTGCCGATGTAGCGGCGCTTGATCTCGTCGATCGCCGGTGTGCCGTCGATCACCTCGGCCGCGGCGATCCCCGCGACCGGTGAGCCGAGGATGACGCGCGGGCTGTCGCCGCAGGCCTCCATCGTCGTCATGCCGGCGTTCTCGAGCTTGGCCCAGATCGTCGGCACGTCCTCGATCCGGATCCAGTGGTACTGGATGTTCTGCCGGTCGGTGATGTCGGCCGTGTCCCGCGCGTACTGCTGGGAGATCTCGCCGAGCACGGTCAGCTGGCCGGTGGTCAGCGCGCCGCCGTCGAGCCGGACCCGCAGCATGAAGTAGCGGTCGTCGAGCTCTTCGGGCTCCAGCGTCGCGGTGCGGCCGCCGTCGATCCCGGGCTTGCGCTGGGTGTAGAGGCCGAACCAGCGGAACCGGCCGCGCAGGTCGCCCGGGTCGATCGCGTCGAACCCGCGGTGGGCGTAGATGTTCTCGATGCGCGCCCGCACGTTGAGCGGGTGGTCGTCCTTCTTGGACCGCTCGTTCGGGTTCAGCGGCTCCCGGTAACCGAGCGCCCACTGCCCTTCGCCGCGCTTCTGCTTGGTGCGCGCGGGGCGGGCTGGGGTTTGGGGCGTGGCCATGGCGGCGTCCTCCGAGAGGCTTTCGTGGCAGCGGAGGCCCCGTCGGCTCGCACGGGGTTCCCTCCGGCGCCGGCTGTCCAGAATTCGTGGCAGGTGGTGGCGATCGGGGAGTCAGCGAACGGGTACGCAGAGGGCGCTGGCGACCCGCAGGAGGTCGACGTGGCGGCGGGCCACGAGGAGAACACCGGCATGAGTCACGGCGTCAGCGTGCCACGCGTCCACAATGTGGTCCAGGCCTGCCCGCATGGTGGGAGAAGGGTCACTCACCTGCGAAAACCGTGTCAACCGCCTTGCGGAGGCCCTCTTGCGCAGTCAAACCACTACATGTAAAGTACTTCAAGTACAGTGATTTGAGTGAGAGGAACTGGGGATGCAGGTCAAGGGTTTCGGGGCGGGTTACCTGGTCGACGACGTCGCCGCGACCACTCGCTTCTACGCGGACGTCGTCGGCCTGCCGGTCACCGTCGAGCTCGACTGGTTCGCCAGTGTCAACGCCGGCGCGCCGGGCTACGAGATCAGCTTCGTGCAGCGCGGGCACGAGTCCGTGCCGCCGGCCTACCGCGCGCAGGACACGGCCGGGCTGATGTTCGGGCTCGTCGTCGAAGACGCTCGCGCCGAGGCGAAACGGCTGGAAGAAGCGGGGGTCGAGCTGGTGACCCCGGTCGTCGACGAGGTCTACGGGCAGCGGCACTTCTACGTCGCCGACCCGAACGGCGTGCTGCTCGACGTGATCGAGATGATCCCGGTCGACCCGGACTGGGCGGCGGCCAACCTGCCGGCGTCGTAACAGGTGTTAACCCGATCGGCCCCTTGAGGCGACCGGGCGTGACGGGGTGGACAATTCGAGCGTGCCCCAGCTGCGTCCCGACCCCGCCACGCCGATCGATCCGGCGTTGCCGGAAAGCGCGCTGAAGGGGCTCGGCAGCAGAGCGTTCGGGGTGTACGTGCACGTCCCGTTCTGCGCCACGCGCTGCGGGTACTGCGACTTCAACACCTACACCGCGGGGGAGCTCGACACCGGCTCGTCGCCGCAGTCCTGGCTCGAAGGGCTGCGCCGCGAACTGGAGCTCGCCGCGCGCGTGCTCGTCGTGCCGCCCGCCGCCGACACGGTGTTCGTCGGCGGCGGCACGCCTTCGCTGCTGGGCGCGGACGGGCTGCGGTCGGTGCTCGACGCCGTCCGCGACGTCTTCGGGCTGGTGCCCGGCGCCGAGGTGACGACGGAGTCGAACCCGGAGTCGACGTCGCCGGAGTTCTTCGCCGGGATCCGCGAAGCCGGCTACACGCGGGTGTCGCTGGGTATGCAGTCGGCCGCGCCGCACGTGCTGAAGATCCTCGACCGCGTGCACACGCCCGGCCGGCCGGGGAAGGCTGCCGCCGAAGCGCGGGCGGCCGGGTTCGACCACGTGAACCTCGACGTGATCTACGGCACGCCGGGGGAGCGTGCCGACGACCTGCGCGCGACGCTCGACGCCGTGCTGGAGGCCGGCGTCGATCACGTCTCGGCGTACGCGCTGATCGTCGAGGAGGGTACGGCGCTGGCCCGCCGCGTCCGCCGCGGCGAGCTGCCCGCCCCGGACGACGACGTGCTGGCCGCGGACTACGAGATGATCGACGCCACGCTGTCCTCGGCGGGGCTGCGCTGGTACGAGGTGTCGAACTGGGCGGCGTCCGACGCGGCCCGGTGCCGCCACAACCTCGGCTACTGGCGGGGTGACGACTGGTGGGGCGCCGGTCCGGGCGCGCACAGCCACGTCGGCGGGGTGCGCTGGTGGAACGTCAAGCACCCGGCCCGGTACGCCGCGCTGCTCGCCTCCGGTGATTCGCCCGCGGGCGGGCTTGAGGTGCTCACCGACGACGACCAGCACCTCGAGCGGATCATGCTCGAACTGCGCGTCGCCGAAGGACTGCCGCTCGACGTGCTCGACGAGCCGGGGCTGGCCGAGGCGCGCGCGGCCGCGGCCGAGGGTCTGCTCGACCCGTCCGCTTTGGACTCGCGGGGCCGCGCGGTGCTCACCGACCGCGGGCGGCTGCTGGCCGACGGGGTGGTCCGCCGGCTCGCCGGTTAGGGATTAAACCCGGGGGTCGTGTCGTTGCTTGTATTCAGCAACGACTTTCGAGGAGGCCCCATGGCGCGCGCGATCAGGTTCGACGAGTACGGCGACGTGGAGGTCCTCCGGGTCGAGGACGTCCCCCGGCCGGTCCCGGGACCGGGGCAGGTGCTCGTCGAGGTGCGGGCCGCGGGGATCAACCCCGGCGAGGCCGCCATCCGGCAGGGCTTCCTGCACGCGCGTTTCCCGGCGACGTTCCCGTCCGGCCAGGGCAGCGACTTCGCGGGGGTGGTCGCTTCGCTCGGTGAAGGCGTTTCGGACATCGCCGTGGGCGACGAGGTGATCGGGTTCGTCGAGACTCGGTCGAGCCACGCCGACTTCGTCGTCGCGGAGGCCGCGAACCTCACGCCGCGGCCGTCCGGGGTGCCGTGGGAGGTCGCCGGCTCGCTGTTCGTCGCCGGCACCACCGCGTACGCCGCGGTGGGCGCGGTGTGCCCGCGTGAAGGCGAGACCGTCGTCGTCTCGGGGGCGGCGGGCGGCGTGGGCTCGCTCGCGGTGCAGCTGGCTCGCCTCGCCGGCGCCACCGTAATCGGCCTGGCCGGCGAAGCGAACCACGAGTGGCTGCGCGAGCTCGGCGTGATCCCGGTGTCCTACGGCGAGGGCGTGCTGTCGCGGATCCGCGAAGCGGCGCCTTCCGGTGTGCACGCGTTCGTCGACACGTTCGGCTCCGGGTACGTGGAACTGGCGCTGCACCTGGGCATCCACCCGGGGCGGATCGACACGATCATCGACTGGGCCGCAGCCGAGAAGTACAACGTCAAGACCGACGGCAACGCGGCCGGCGCGTCGGCGGACGTGCTGCGCGAGCTGGCGCTGCTGCTGGACAAGGGATTGCTGACGCTGCCGATCGCCCGGGTGTTCCCGCTGGAGGAGGTCCGGGACGCCTACCGCGAACTGGAGCAGCGGCACACGCGCGGCAAGATCGTGCTGCGGCCCTAGTTCTTCGCGATGACCTTCAGTCCGGCGAGGTACGCCTCGAGCGCGAACTCGAGGCGTTCCCTTGCCGTTTCCGCCGAGAAGAACTCGCCGACCTGCAGCATGTTGGGGAACGATTCGGCGGGCAGTGACTGCATGTACGCGACCATCTGCTTGCCGCGTTCGCCGGCTTCGGCCTGGTCGATCTCGCCCCACGTCCAGCTGCTTGCTTCGTACGCGTACGCCTTGGCGTAGAGGGAAAGGGCGTCGCCGGCGAAGGTCGCCTGCTTGAGCGTCAACCCGCCGGCACGAAGCAGGGCGAGCATCCCCTCGCCCTGCTTCAGCGTGTTGGGCGTGACCGGGACGGCGATGTCCCACGCGATGCGCGCGATGCCGCGGTGCGCGGCCATCACCTGGATCTGGTCGCGGACGAGGTCCTTGACCTGCTCGTCCCAGCGCGCCGGGTCCGGCTCGGGGACCTCGATGTCGGCCAGCACGGCGTCGAGCATCAGTTCCGCCAGCTCGTCCTTGTTGGCGACGTGGGCGTAGAGCGACGCGGGCCCGGTCTCCAGCTCCTGGGCGATCCGCCGCATGGTGACCGCGTCGAACCCCTCGTCGTCCAGGACGATCAAAGCCGCTCGCACGATCGAGGCCTGGGAGAGGGCGGGTTTCGCGGCGCGGCGGCGGGGAGCGCTGCGCCACGGCGGCGGGGGAACGGTCACCCGAACACTGTACTTGACGCGAACGTCGTTCGAGAGTAGAACGGTGTTCGTGAGGCGAACGCTGTTCGAAGGGGGCTGGGATGACTGCTGTTGCCGAGGTTCGGGGTGTGCTCGGTCGGCTCGCCGACGCGTGGAACGCCGGTGATGCCGCCGCGTACGGGCGGCTCTTCACCGAGGATGCGGACTACGTGACGTTCTTCGGGATGAACTTCCCGGGCCGGGAGGCGATCGAGAGCTCGCACCGGGCCCTGTTCGAGGGGCCTTTGCGGGGGTCGAAGCTCACCGGGTCGCTCGACGGGGCGGCGAAGGTGCGGTTCGTCCGGCCGGACGTCGCCGTGGCCGTCGTCGGCGGTGGCTCGTCGTTGACCGGGGCGGAGGTGGCCGACGAGGGGCGTGAGTCGACCGTTTCGTTCGTGCTCGTCCGGGAGGGAGGCGAATGGCTGATCACGGCGTTCCAGAACACGCGGGTTTCGGATCCGCGCGGGTGAAAACGCTTGCGGAGGCGTCCGGAGTCGTCGCGCGGCCGCCCGCGGAGGTGTTCGAACGGCTGCGGAGCCGGCTTGCCGGAGGTCACCACCCGATGCGGATGGAGGTCGACCGGGAGCGGGGGTTCGTCGCGGTTCAGGGCGGCTGGTGGTACCGCGGTGAGTACCGCGTCACGGCTGATCCGGTGGGAGCGCGCGTCGAGCACCGGGTGGTGAACGCGGCGTCCCGGGGGCGGTGGGGCGTGCCGCTGGCGAACCGGTTCTTCGTCGGTTTTCGAGGGGAGGTGGCTGTGGGATTCGGGAGGTTGCTCGCGGAACTGGGTACACCTGAGTGGCCTCGTGCCGATTTCGGCGCGTAGGCTGACTTAGGTAAGCCTTAGCGATGGTTGGAGTGGCCGATGGCTGAAGCACCCCGGCGGTCCGGGCGTCCCGCGGTGCGGCTGCGGGTGCTGCGGACCGAACGGCTGACCCCGCACATGATCCGGATCGTCGCGGGCGGCGAGGGGATCGCGCAGTTCACGCCGAACGAGTTCACCGACGCCTACGTGAAGGTGCTGTTCAAGGTCCCCGGCGTCGAGTACCCGGAGCCGTTCGACGTCCAGGAGTGCCGGGCGACGATGCCGCGCGAGCACTGGCCGCGGCAGCGCTCGTACACCGTGCGCGCGTTCGATCCGCAGGCCGGCGAACTCGTCCTGGACTTCGTCCACCACGGCGACGAAGGCATCGCCGGTCCGTGGGCGGCGTCGGCCCAGCCGGGCGACGAGCTGCTGGTGCTGGGTCCGGGTGGCGCGTACGCGCCGGGAGCGGAGGCTGGCTGGCACCTGCTGGCCGGAGACGAAAGCGCATTGCCGGCCATCGCGTCGTCGCTCGAGGCGCTCCCGGCCGGCGTCCCGGCGCACGCGGTGATCCTCGTCGAGAACGCGGACGAGGAACAGCCACTGGTCACCAAGGCGGACGCGCAGATCACCTGGCTGCACCGGGCGTCCGGCGGCGACGTCGCTTCCGCGGTGCGCGAGCTGCCGTGGCGCGAGGGCGTCGTCCAGGCGTTCGTCCACGGTGAGGCCGGGTTCGTGCGCGAGCTGCGGCGGTACCTGCTCGACGAGCGCGGGGTGCGGCGCGAGCTGCTGTCGATCTCGGGCTACTGGCGTTACGGCAAGAACGACGAAGCCTGGCGCGAGGAGAAGGCGGCCGAGCGGGCGCGGGAGAAGTAGCCTCGCCGCATGGCGGACTTCGAGGTGGACGTCGACCCGGCCGAGGCCGGCTTCGACGCGGCGCGGCTTTCCCGGATCGACGCGCATTTCGACCGGTACGTCGAGAACGGACGGTTGCCGGGCTGGCTCGCGGTGGTGAGCAGGCACGGCCGGATCGTCCACATGGGCCGCGGCGGGTATCGGGACGTCGAAGCGTCGCTGCCGGTGGAGCCGGACACGTTGTGGCGGATCTTCTCGATGACGAAGCCGGTCACGTCGGTCGCGGCGATGATGCTCGCCGAAGAGGGCCTGCTCGAGCTGGACGACCCGATCTCGCGCTGGTTGCCGGAGTTCGCGTCGCCGCGGGTGTACGTCAAGGGATCGGCGCTGGCTCCGGCCACCGAGCCCGCCACGTCGCCGATCCGCGTGTGGCACCTGCTGACGCACACGGCGGGCCTGACGTACGGCTTCCACCACGGCCACCCGGTCGACGCGATCTACCGCGCGGCGGGCTTCGAGTGGGGCACCCCGCGCGGCGCCGACCTGGCGGAGTGCTGTGCGCAATGGGCGGCGCTGCCGTTGCTCTTCCAGCCCGGCACGGAGTGGAACTACTCGGTCGCGACGGACGTGCTGGGCCGGCTCGTCGAGGTGGTGTCGGGTCTCCCGCTGGACGAGTTCTTCGCGTCGCGGATCTTCGCGCCACTGGGCATGACGGACACGGGCTTCGTTGCTTCGTCTCCTGACCGCCTGGCGGCCATGTACGTGCGCGACCCGGCGTCGGGGCGTGCGGTCCGCAACGACGCGTTCGGCCGCCTGGGCACCGCCCGACCGGCCTGCCTGTCGGGCGGCGGCGGCCTGGTCTCCTCGGCACCGGACTACTGGCGGTTCACGGAGATGCTCCTGCGCGGCGGAGCACTGGACGGAGTCCGGTTGCTGGCACCGCGAACGGTGTCGCTGATGGCGAGCAACCACCTCCCGGGCCACGTGGACCTCGAAGCCTTCGGCCGTCCGTTGTTCGCCGAAATGCCCTTCGACGGCCACGGCTTCGGCCTGGGCTTCTCGGTCCTGGAGGACCCGGTGAAGGCCCGCACGTTGTCCTCGGCGGGAGAGTTCGCCTGGGGCGGCGCGGCGTCGACAGCGTTCTGGGTGGACCCGGACGAGGACCTGACGGTGGGCTTCTACACCCAGCTGCTGCCGTCGAGCACCTACCGGCTCCGGCCCCAGCTGAGGCAGCTGGTCTACCAGGCGCTGGTGGACTGAGCGGGCGCGGCCGCCTGCGCACGAGCCGTGGTGACACCTCGTCACGGTGCTCCGCAGGTGGTCCGCGTGCTGGTAGAGGTCTTCGACCGAGGTGATCGATCGCGCCGGCGCGATCGCCCGAACCGAGGTGGTACCACTTTTGGATGAGGCCCTGTGGCCCTGTCCACGGATACCGGACCGGCGGACAATTCGGGCATGAAGCGCGAGCCGTCCGTGCGGGAGGTTCTTGACCGGCTGGTCGAGGATGACGTGTTGTCTCCGGTGCAGGCCGATGCCGTTGAACGGGCGCTGCGGGAGGGTGGGCCTCGGCGGGTGCGGATTCCCTGGGCCGAGGTGGCCGGCTATCTCGGGGGTGGCCTCGTCCTCGTCGGTGCCGTCCTGGTCGTCGCCACGTCGTGGGGGCGGTGGGGTGAGTTCGCCCGGACCTTCGTGACCGGCGCCGCCGCTGTGGTGCTGCTTGCCGCCGGGGCTGGGGCCAGTGGCGGGCTGGGCGGCCGGTCGGCGGTGCGGGGGCGCATTGCCGGGACGTTGCTCGCGCTCGGCGCCGGAGCCGTGGCTGCCGCCGTTGCCGTTGCGCTGACCGATCGGGCCGGGAACGGCGCCGTGGCCTGCGGGGCCGGGCTGGTGATCGCCGTCGTGGGGTACGTGCTCGTCCCGTCCGTGCCCGGCGTGCTCGCTTCCGCCGGGCTCCTCGCCGCGACGATCCTCTTCACCCTCGACGCCACCGTCGGCGTCACCTCGCTGAACGCCGGGCTGGGGGTGGCCGCCGGTGGGCTGCTCGTCGCCGGGCTTGCTTTCGGCCGGGTGCTGCCGCAACGGCAGACCGGGCTCTTCGCGGGCCTGGCGCTCGCGGTCGGCGGCTTCCAGCAGCTCCTCGGCGACGAACGGGCCACCCCGGTGGGCTACCTACTCACGTTCGCCGTCGGCGTCGGGTGTCTCGCCCTGGTGCGATGGGAACGGGGCTGGGTGCTGCTCGTCGCGGGAGTGGCCGCCGTGACGCTGGCCGTCCCCGAAGCCGTCTGGGACCTCACCGGTGGTGCCGTGGGTGGTGCCGTGCTCGTTCTCACCGCGGGGGTGGTGCTGCTGCTCGTCAGCTTTGCCGGATTCCGGCTGCGCCGCGGCGCCGGCTGAGGATGATCGGCCCGATCGGGCAGGGATTTTCGCCGCGGGCCGAGTACGTTGGTGGCAAAGGGTTTCCGGGGAGGGGCGGCCATGCGGCGGATCGGGATCGTCGGAGCGGGGCAAGCGGGATTGGTCCTCGGCATCGGATTGCGGCAACTGGGTTACGACGTCACGGTGTTCGCCGAGCGTCCCGCGGCGGAAGTGCGGGCCGGGCGGCTGATCTCCAACCAGTGCCTGTTCGCCCCGGCGCTGCAGCGCGAGCGCGAACTCGGCATCAACTTCTGGGACGCCGAAGCCCCACCGGTCCGCGAAGTCGCCTTCGCCGCCGCCGGGGAAGGCGCCGAGCCGTCGATGGCTTGGCGCGTGGGGCTCGACCGGCCGGCGCAGTCGGTCGACCAACGCGTGAAGGTGTCGGACTGGATGGCCGAGTTCGAACGCCTGGGCGGCGACCTGCGGATCGGCCGCGTCGCCCCGGCCGAGCTCGACGAATGCGCCCGCGAGTTCGAGCTGCTCGTCGTCGCGGCCGGCCGTGGTCCGCAGTTCGACGAGCTCTTCCCCCGCGACGACGAGCGTTCGCCGTACCGGGAACCGCAGCGCGCGATCGGGATCATGTACGTCACCGGGACGTTGGACGCCGTGCCGGGCCTGACCTTCGGCATGGCACCCGTCGGCGAGTGCTTCCTGCTGCCGGTGCTTTCGGTGCACGGGCCGGTCCACGGCATCGGCTTCTTCGGCGTGCCCGGCGGCCCGATGGACGTCTGGGACGGTGTCGCCGACGTCGAGCAGCACTACGAGATGGCGCGGAAGCTGTTGCGTGCGCACTACCCGTGGCAGGCCGCGCTGCTCGACGAAGCACATCCGGTGGCACCGACCGAGCTGCTGCACGGCCGGATCACGCCGGTGGTGCGCCACCCGGTGGGCACCCTCCCGTCCGGGGCGAAGGTGTTGGCGATGGGCGACACCGCGGTGACCAACGACCCGGTCGGCGGCCAGGGCGCCAACATGGCCGCCCGCGCGGCCCACGCCTACCAGGAAGCCATCGTCGCCCGTGGCGACCGGCCGTTCGACGAAGAGTTCATGCACGACGCCTTCGCTCGCTACTGGCACCACGCCCGGCACGCGACGAGGTTCAACAACGACCTCCTGGCACCGCCGCCGGAGCACATTCTGGCCACTTTGGACACTGCCCAGCGCGTGCCCGAGGTGGCGCACCGGTTCGCCCACCTCTTCGAGAACCCGGCCGATTACGAGGACTGGCTCGGCAACCCGGAAGCGGCGATGCAGTACCTCCGGGAGACGGCAGCGGGCTCGCGCATTGTTTCTTGACCCGGACCGTGAGCGCCGGTCCTCCTCACTTGAACGGGCTGTGGTCGGGAGCGCACACCGTGCCGGGAGCCGGTACCGCGCCGCCGATGAAGTAGCTGTCCAGCCGAGCGTCCACGCATGCGCTCTTGCCTCGGGCACCGTGGCCGTACGTGTCCAGGCTCAGCAGGCGCGCGTTGGCCAGCAGGCGCTCTGTTCGCTGGGCGCCCGCGTACGGTGTCTCGAGGTCGCCCTGGCGGTTGGCCAGCAACAGGATCGGTGGCGTCGGGCGGTTCCATGGGCCCGCGTAGCGGCCGGGGTCCGTGACGTCCCACGTTGCGCACGGCAGCGTCTTGTAGACGTCGTACCGACCGAAGCCGCGGGCGACCCGGTCTGCGCGTTCGGCGTAGTTCCACCAGGCCGCCGGGTCTCGGGGGTTGGCCGCGTCCGAACACAGTGTTGCGCCGCCGCCCAGCAGGGAGTCTGTGTCTGGTGGGGTGCCTGCGGTGGCCGGCGCTCGCGAGGCCGGGTCGGACAGGGCCTGGAGGAACGCCGCCAGCTCGGGGGCGGACTGGGCGTCGGTCAGGTAGTCGTGGATGCGGGCGACGGCGCTCTGGTAGGTGACCGCGACCTGGCGTCCGGTTGTGTCCGTCACCGTGATGGGGCCGGCCGTCAGGCGGTCGAGGATCGCCGAATGGTCGAAGGTGCAGCGGGACGCGCAGACATCCACAAAGGACTGCAAGGCCCGCGGGGCGTCGGAGAAGCCTTCGAGGCGGTAGCTCATCGGGGCGGTACCGGTCGACCAGCGCACCGGGTCGTCGACCGCGTCCAGGGCCAGTGAACCCACCCGGCCCGGGAACAGGTTCGCGTACGTCTCGCCGAGGTACGTGCCGTACGACTTCCCGTAGTAGCGCAGCTTCGGCTCGCCGAACGCCGCGCGCAGGCGATCCAGGTCGCGGGCGATCGTCCCGGTCGACAGGTGGTTCGCCAAGGGGCCCGCGTTCTGCTCGCAGAGGTCGGTGACCGTGCGCGTGTCCGCGATCTGCTGCTGCTCGGCCGCGCGCGTCAGCGGGAACGTGCCGAGCGCCCGTTGCAGGACTTCCAGCTGCGCCGGGTCGGTGAAGCAGTGGATCTTCGAACTGGCGCCGACGCCGCGCGGGTCGAACCCGACGATGTCGTAGCGGGCGTGCAGGGCCGGCGTCAACGCGGGCGCGAACCGGCCGGACGATCCGGGCCCGCCCGGGTTGTAGAAGATCGTGCCCAGCTTGTGGGCTTGGTCGGTGGCGGGCAAGCGACCCACGGCAAGGCGGACCGAGCCCGCCGATGGGTCCTGATAGGACAAGGGGACGTCGAGGTGGCCGCATTCGTACCCGGCAGTGCAGGAGGCTTCCCAGACGATCCGGGCGGGGCTCGCCGCGGCCGCGGGGGCGAGGGTGCCCACCGCGAGCGCGGCGGCCCCCAGCGCCGTCGCCGTGCGGAGTTTCCGAGAGGTCATGCCAAGATCGTCCCGCCCCGGACCGGTTTCCGCATTGGGGTAAACCACCGAATCCGGGGTGGGGTAAACCGCAACTCGATCAGGTGGTGAGCTTCGGGATGACCTGCGCCCCGTAGGACGCCAGGGTTGCTTCGCGGTCGTCGTGCATCAGGTACAGCGAGAACTGGTCCACGCCCAGCTCGGCCAGTTCCTGCAACCGCTCGACATGGGACGAAGGCGGCCCCAGCAGGCAGAACCGGTCGACGATCTCGTCCGGGACGAACTCCGTCGACGGGTTGCCCGCCTTGCCGTGGTGGCTGTAGTCGTAGCCCTCCCGTTCGCGGATGTAGTCCGTCAGCTCCCGCGGCACCGCCCCCGACGAGCCGTACCGCGCGACCAGGTCCGCCACGTGGTTGCCGACCATCCCGCCGAACCAGCGCAGCTGTTCGCGCTGGTGCGGCAGGTCGTCGCCGACGTACGCCGGCGCCGCGACGCAGATCGTGATGCCGGCCGGATCCCGGCCGGCCGCGCGGGCCGCGTCGCGGACCGCGCCGATCGTCCAGCGGGCGATCGCCGGGTCCGCGCACTGCAGGATGAAGCCGTCGGCGTGCTCGCCGACCGTCTTCAGCGCCTTCGGCCCGTACCCGGCCATCCACATCTCGAGCTGCCCGTTCGAGATCCACGGGATCTGCACGGTCTTCTCGTTCATGGTCACCGAGCGGCCCTCGGCCAGGTCCTTGACCACGCGCATGCAGTCGCGGACCGTGGCCAGGGTGGACGGTGGCTTGCCGACCACCCGGTGCGCCGAGTCGCCGCGGCCGATGCCGCACACCGTCCGGTTGCCGTACATGTCGTTCAGCGTGGCGAACGTCGACGCCATCACCGACCAGTCGCGCGTGCCCGGACTGGTCACCATCGGCCCGACGACGAGCGACGACGTCGCCGCCAGGATCGCCGAGTAGATGACGAACGGTTCCTGCCACAGCACGCAGGAGTCGAACGTCCAGCCGTACCGGAACCCGGCGTCTTCGGCGTCCTTCATCAGCCGCACGACGTCCCGCGCGGGCGGGTCGGTCTGCAGCACGATCCCGAAGTCCATCACTACCTCAGTTCAGGTACTGGTTGAGCGAACGGGACAGGAACTTCCCGTGGGACGTCGACCCCGTGAACCCGTCCGGCGACACGACGACACGGCCCCGGGACAGCACCGTGTGCACGCGACCGGTGATCTCGAGGCCCTCGTACGCCGAATAGTCGACGTTCATGTGGTGCGTCTCAGCCGACAACGTCTGGGTCGCCGACGGGTCGTAGATCACGATGTCCGCGTCCGATCCCGCGGCGATGACGCCCTTGCGCGGGTACAGCCCGAACATCCGCGCCGGCGTCGCCGAGCACGTCTCGACCCACCGACCGAGGGTCAGCTGACCGGCGACGACGCCCTGGTGCAGCAGGTCCATCCGGTGCTCGACGCCGGGCATCCCGTTCGGGATGGCCCGGAAGTCGCCGCGGCCCATTTCCTTCTGGTCCTTGAAGCAGAACGGGCAGTGGTCGGTGGACACCACGGACAGGTCGTTCGTCCGCAGCCCGCGCCACAGGTCGGCCTGGTGCGACTTCTCCCGCAGCGGCGGCGAAGCGACGTACTTCGCGCCCTCGAAGTCGGGCTTCGCCAAGTCCTCAATGGACAGGTAGAGGTACTGCGGGCACGTCTCCGCGAAGACGTTCTGCCCCTCGTTGCGTGCTTCGGCCACCGCCGCCAGCGCCTGTGACGCCGACAGGTGCACGATGTACAGCGGCGAGCCGGTCACTTTCGCGAGCTGGATCGCCCGCGACGTCGCTTCTCCTTCCAGTTCCGGCGGCCGGGTCAGGCCGTGTTGCACGGGATCCACCTTGCCCGCCGAGAACGCCTGTGCGGCCAGCTGGTCGATCGCGATGCCGTTCTCGGCGTGCATCATGATCGTAGCGCCGATTTCCCGCGCTTTCTGCATCGCCAGCAGGATTTCCCCGTCCGTGGAGTAGAACACCCCCGGGTACGCCATGAACATCTTGAAGCTGCCGACACCGCCGTCGATGCAGGCTTCCATCTCCTTCAACGACTGGTCGTTGACGTCGGAGACGATCATGTGGAAGCCGTAGTCGATCGCGCAGTTGCCGTCCGCCTTGGCGTGCCACTTGTCCAGTGTGGACAGTAGCGAGGTCCCCTTGGCCTGCACGGCGAAGTCGATGATCGTCGTCGTGCCGCCCCACGCGGCTGCCGTCGTCCCGGTCGAGAACGTGTCGACGGAGTGCGTGCCGCCGAACGGCATCTCCATGTGGGTGTGGGCGTCGATGCCGCCGGGCAGCACGTACTTCCCGGTGGCGTCGATCGTCTCGTCGCCGGACAGCGTCCCCGGCGCCCCGACGGCGGCGATGGTCTCGCCGTCGACGAGCACGTCCGCCAGGAGTGCGCCCGACGGCGAGACGACCTGGCCACCACTGATGAGCGTGGTCATCAGGCCTCCGCGAGGGGGCCGTAGGTGTCCGGACGGCGGTCGCGGTAGAACGCCCACTGGTTCCGGACCTCGTCGAGCAGGCCGAGGTCGAGGTCGCGCACCACCACCTCGTCGTCGGTGTCGGACGCGGCGTCGCCGACGAGCTGCCCGCGCGGGTCGACGAAGTACGTCTGGCCGTAGAAGTCGTTGTCGCCCAGCGGTTCCACGCCCACCCGGTTGATCGCGCCGACGAAGTACTCGTTCGCCACCGCGGCCGCCGGCTGCTCCAGCTTCCACAGGTACTGCGACAGGCTGCGGCTGGTCGCCGACGGGTTGAACACGATCTTCGCCCCGGCCAGGCCGAGCGCGCGCCAGCCCTCCGGGAAGTGCCGCTCGTAGCAGATGTAGACGCCGATGCGGCCGACAGCCGTGTCGAACACCGGGTAGCCGAGGTTGCCGGGGCGGAAGTAGAACTTCTCCCAGAACCCCTTGACCTGCGGGATGTGGTTCTTGCGGTACTTGCCGAGGTAGGTGCCGTCGGCGTCGATCACCGCGGCGGTGTTGTAGTAGACGCCGGGCTGCTCGACCTCGTACATCGGCACGATCAGCACGATGCCGTGGCGCTCGGCCACCTCCTGCATGAGCTTCGTGGTGGGCCCGTCCGGGATGGCCTCGGTGTAGGAGTAGTAGTCGGCGTCCTGCACCTGGCAGAAGTACGGCCCGTAGAACAGCTCCTGCAGGCAGACCACCTGGGCGCCCTGTGATGCGGCGGTGCCGATGTGGTCGACCGCCGCCTTGATCATGGACTCCTTGTCACCCGTCCACCGCTGCTGGATCAGGCCGGCTCGAACCACGCTCACTGATTTCCTCCTTCGTTGTGGACAAGGGCAGGGACAGGGCGGCGAAGACGACGAACGCGCCGACCAGGCCGATCACCCAGTTGTAGTCGTAAAGGGGCTTGAGGAACGGGATGAGACCGTCGGCGGGGAACGGCCCGGTATCGGCGGCGCTGTAGGCGCCACCGACCGCGAGAAGAGCTCCCACCAGCGTCGCGACCAGTGCGCGCCAGTTCCAGCCGCCGCTGAACCAATACACCCCATCGGGTGTGTAGAGGTCCTTCAACCGCAGCTTCGTGCGGTTGATGACCCAGTAGCCGGCGACGAGCACGCCGGCGACCGCGCCGAGCAGGCCGCCGTAGAAGCCGAGCCAGGCGAAGATGTAGATGTTCGGGTCGGAGTACAGCCGCCACGGCTGGATGAGGATGCCGATGACACCGGTGATGCCGCCGCCGACGGCGAAGGTGATCTTCTTCGGGAACGCGTTCGAGAAGTCGTAGGACGGGCTGACGACGTTGGCCGCCAGGTTCGCCGAGATGGTGGCGAGCACCAGCGCGACCAGCGCGACGACGACCACGACCGGGCTGTCGAACTTGTCGGCCAGCTGTGCCGGGTCCCAGATGTCCTCGCCGTAGAGCACGTGCCCGCCCGACGTCGTCAGGATGGCGACGATCGCGATGAACGTCATGGTCGTCGGCAGGCCGAGGACCTGGCCGCGGACCTGTTTGCGCTGGCTGCCGCCGAAGCGGGTGAAGTCCGGCATGTTCAGCGACAGCGTCGACCAGAACGCGATCATCGCCATCAGCGCCGGCGCGAACACCTTCCAGAAGTCCGGGCCCCAGCCCAGTTCGCCGGGTGCCGACAGGATCGGCCCGAGGCCACCCGCCTTGACCAGCACGTACCCGAGCATGATCAGGAAGCCGACGGACACCAGCGGCGCCGTCCAGTTCTCGAACCGGCGGACCGCCTCCATGCCGCGCCAGATGATGAGCATCTGGCCGATCCAGAAGACCACGAAGGACAGCCAGAGCGTCCAGTGCTGCCCGGCGACGACGGCCGAGTCGCGCCACCACGAGCCGAGCAGCCGGCCGAGGATGACGTAGATGGCCTCGCCGCCGACCCAGGTCTGGATGCCGAACCAGCCGCACGCGATGAACGCGCGCAGCAGGGCGGCGAGGTTGGCCCCGCGCAGCCCGTAGAACGCGCGGGCGAACACCGGGAACGGGATGCCGTACTTCGTGCCGGCGTGGCTGTTGAGCAGCATCGGCGCGAGCACGACGAGGTTGCCGATCGTGATCGTGATCAGCGCCTGCACCCAGTTCATGCCGAGCGCGATCAGCGACGCGGCCAGGGCGTAGCTGGGGATGTTGTGGGCCATCCCCATCCAGAGCGCGAAGTAGTTGTAGGTGGTCCAGGTCCGTTTTTCGACGGGTACGGGTGCCAGCTCCTCGTTGAAGAACCGGCTGCCTTCGAGAGACCGGACGTCGGCGGGGTCGAGCTCGACCCGGCCGTCGTCGTGCACGCGCTGGTCTGCGGGTGTCGGCGCCATTGCGGAATCCTGCGCGCCTGGTCATCGCCGGGGCAACGGCAGTCTGTTCACTCTTCGCTGATCAGGAGTGCAGTCTGTCGATTGCGCGAAGGGCCCCGGAGTGCATGACCTGCGTCACACATCTGGCCGTCACGAACCGGCAAAGCGGGTGAAACGTCTCCACAGGATCTCCACACTTCACACGAACGGTCTCCACCGGGGGTGCTTAGGGTCGTGGCCATGGAACTGGGTGGGCGGCGGGTGCTCGTCGTCGAGGACGACGTCACGATCGCCGCGTCGATCGCGGCCCGGCTGCGGGCCGAGGGGTTCGGGGTGGACGTCGTCCACGACGGACCGGCCGCCGTCGAAGCGGACGCTGCTTCGGAACCGGACCTGGTCGTGCTCGACGTGATGCTGCCGGGGTTCGACGGCCTGGAGGTCTGCCGCCGGATCCAGGGGCGGCGTCCGGTGCCGGTGCTGATGCTGACCGCGCGGGCCGACGAGACCGACATGCTGGTCGGGCTCGGTGTCGGCGCCGACGACTACCTCACGAAACCGTTTTCGATGCGCGTGCTGACCGCGCGGGTGCACGCGCTGCTGCGGCGGGTCGAGCGGTCTTCCCGGCCGGATTCGGCCCGGATCGTGCTCGGTGACCTCGAGATCGACGTCGACCAGCGGCGCGTCGCCCGGGCGGGGGTCGCGGCGCAGCTGACGCCGATCGAGTTCGACCTGCTGGTGCACTTCGCGCGGCGGCCGAGGGTGGTGCAGCCGCGGGAACGGCTGCTGTCGGAGGTGTGGGACTGGGACGTCCACGGCACCTCCGCGGCGACGCGGGCGGTGGACAGCCACATCAAGGCGCTGCGGCGGAAGCTCGGCGCGGACCTGATCCGGACCGTGCACGGCGTCGGCTATGCGTTGGAGGCAGGAGCGTGAACTTCATCCCGCGGCCGCTGGACCGGATCCGGTCCATCAAGCTGAAGCTGGCGATCCTGATGGTGGCCTCCGGTGGGGTGGCGTTCGCGTTCTTCAACTGGCAGATCGGCTGGCTGCCGCCGAAGACGACGCTCACCGCGATGGTGCTCGCGCTGGTGTTGTCACAGGTACTGGCGCACGGGATGACCCGGCCCCTGCGCGAGATGACCGCGGCCGCCCGGGCGATGGCGAAGGGCGACTACACGCGCCGGATCCGGGCCACCACGCGGGACGAGGTCGGGGTGCTGGCGCAGGCGTTCAACCAGATGGCGGGGGATCTGGGTGACGCGGACCGGCAGCGCCGGGAGCTGATCGCCAACGTGTCCCACGAGCTGCGGACGCCGATCACGGCGTTGAGCGGCGTGCTGGAGAACATGGTCGACGGGGTCGAAGATCCCGATCCTGCCACGTTGAAGACGGCGTTGCAGCAGACCGAGCGCCTGGCGAAGCTGGTGGACGAGCTGCTGGACCTGTCGCGGCTGGATGCGGGGGCCATGCCGCTTCGGCTGACGTCGTTTTCGCTCTGGTCGCTGCTGTCGGAAGTGGCGGGCGAGGCGGCGTTCGCGGGTCGCGGGGTGACGTACGAGGTGTCGGTGTCGCCGGAGGAGGCCGTGGTGACGGCGGACCGGGGGCGGTTGTTCCAGGTGGTGGCGAACCTGCTGGAGAACGCGGCCCGCCACGGGCCGGCGGGCGGGCGGGTGCGGGTGGTGGCGCAGGTGCGGCCGGGGGAGGTGCGCATCGACGTGTGCGACGAGGGTCCGGGGATCGCGCCGGCGGACCGGGAGCGGGTGTTCGAGCGGTTCACGCGCGGGGAGCGGCCGTCCGGCGGGGGGACGGGGCTGGGGCTGGCGATCGCGCGGTGGGCGGTGGACCTGCACGGCGGGACGATCGAGGTGGTGGATCCGTCGCCGGGGACGGGGAGCCGGATCCGGGTGACGCTGCCGGCTTAGTTCTCGGCCCGGCTCCGACCTTGCGGTGCGGAGGCCTGGGCGTCGACATTCGCGAAAGCAAATACGAAAGTGGGCGAGATGCCGAAGAGCAGCGTTGGTAAGGCCGGGGAACCGGGGAATCGGGTGCCGCAGGGGAAGCGCTCGCGGGGGAGTACGCCGGACGGGGGAGTGGCTGCTGGGGTCGATGTGACGAGGGGTGGGCTGGGGACCACCGCTTCGGCGGTGGCTGGGGGTGGGGCGGGGGTGCGGGAGACCTCGGCAGGCGCTGGGGCTGGAGTCCGGCAGGGATCGGGGTTCGGCCCTGGGGGAGCCTTGGGGATGCCGGGCGCTTCGACGTCCGGCGGTGGTGTTGCCGTTGCCGCGCCGCCCGTGCTCATGCGGCCGATTCCGCCGCCGAAGTCCGTTGTCGTTCCGCTGCCGGCTGCGGTGCTGCCTGCCTCCGGGGTGGCCGGGGTGGCGGGCGCGCTGCTGTTGCCCGTCGACCGGCCCGGGGTCGGGTGGTTGCTCTCCGGGCTGGCCGTCGCCGCCGCGGTCGTCGTGGCCGACCGGCGCTCGCGGGACGGGGAACCGGGCGCTTTCACCTGGCGCAACGCCGGGTGGGCGGTGCTCGCCCTCGCCCTGCTCGCCATGGGGACCGTGCGGGCGTCGGAATGGCTGTTCGTGCTCTGCGTGCTCGCCGCCGTGGTGGCCGGGTCGCTGGCCGTGGTCGGGGAGCGGACCGTGCACTCCGTTCTCTACGACATGCTCGCCGTCCCGATCGAAGCCTTGCGGGCCGTCCCGTGGGTCGGGCGCGGGGCCGGCCGGTTCACCGCCCGCCGTGACGGGGTGGCCCGGCGGATCGCGCTGGCCGTGCTCGCCGCCGCCGGTCTCGTCGGGGTCTTCGTGCCGCTGCTCGCCAGCGCCGATGCCGCCTTCGCCGCCGTCGTCAACGCGGTGCTTCCCGATCTCAGCGTCGCGACGCTCGTGCGCTGGTGTTCGGTGTTCGCCGTCGTCGCCCTGGCTGCCGCCGGGGCCTGCTACTTCCTCGCCGCGCCTGCGCCACGCGCGTCGGCAAATCGTCCACAACGGACTTCCTATGGTCTGGAGTGGACGGTCCCGCTCGTCGTCCTCGTGCTGGTGTTCGGTCTCTTCGTCGGGGTGCGGCTGGTCGTGCTGTTCGGCGGCACCGAATACGTCCTGCGCACCAGTGGCCTGACGTCGGCGGAGTACGCCCGCGGCGGCTTCTGGCAGCTGTGCGCGGTCACCGTGCTGACGCTGGCCATCGTCGCGGCCGCGCTGCGGTGGGCGCCGAACGCGACGAAGGCCGACCGGCTCCGGCAGCGAGTCCTGCTCGGGACGCTCAGCGCGTTGTCCCTGGTGCTCGTCGGTTCGGCGTTGAGTCGCATGTGGACCTACCAGCAGGCGTACGGCTTCACCGTGCTGCGGCTGCTGGTCGAGGTCTGCGAACTCTGGTTCGGTGCGGTGTTCGTCCTGGTGCTGGCGGCGCTGGTCCGGCTGCGGTCGGCGTGGCTGCCCCGCGCGGCGATCGCCACGGCCGCGGGGGCGCTGCTCGTGCTCGCCGTCCTCGACCCGGAACGCCTCATCGCCGACGCCAACCTCGACCGCGCGGCCGCGGGCAAGACCCTCGACGACCGCTACCTGGCCCGGTTTTCCGCCGACGTGGTCCCGGTCGTCTCGGACCGCCTGCAGGAACCGCTGCGCTCGTGCGTGCTGCGGCAGGTGCTGCACAGCGACACCCCGGACGGCTGGCCGGCGTGGAACCTGAGCCGTTCGGCGGCTCGTGATGTGACGTTCGGCCCGGTCACCGCGTGCGGCTGAACCGGATCGGCGAGTAGCGCGTGGTTAAGAGTTACGCGGAAGCCACCGGGCCGTCGTGGGGGCGGCCCGGCGGCTTCCGCGCGCTCAAAGAGGCCAGCAGGGCTTCCCACGTTCGGGTGGTAACGCAGAGTGCTGCCTTCGAGGGTATTGGCGCAGCACAGCTTCGTTGAGCAGGACCTGGCACTGCAAAGGGCTCCGGCCGACCAGCCTCTCGCGACGAGCGAACCGGACCCGCACCGCGTGCTCGATGTGGGACTCCGGGTGAGTTGTCCTGGCGAAGATGGCCCGAGTGTATGCGGGCGTCTGAAGCATGCCGGGAACCAACCCGGGGCTCCAGTCGGCCATGGTGGTGGCTGTCCGCTCATAGTCGATATAGGTCGTCAGCGCCTGCCTGGCTCTCTTCATCCCGAACCCCAGGGCGCGGGCCCGGGGCGTGGCGATCGGTGGTGGCATGGGGCACAGCCTGCCCGGGAGCAGGCCATGCCCATTCAGGTGTTGCCGTTCAGCTGTCGCAGAGCTGCGTCAGAACGCGAAGACCTCGTCCGAATCGCGATCGGCCTCGCAGCGGTTCGCGTACGTCGTGCTGAACGACACCGGTTTTCCGCGCCAGGTACCGATCGCCGTCGCCTCCACCGGCGCGTAGATCAGGGTGCACGCCTGGTGTCGCGCGGTGATCCGCGAGAAGTCACCGCCGGCGCCCGTCAGCACCGCGCACGCCTTGTCGTGCTTGGGGTGCGTGCCGCCTGCCGGGTCGCACGTCAGCGTCACCGAGCCGATCCGGTTGGCGGAATCGTGGGTGGTCAGCTGCAGCGTCGAGGCCGGGGGGTGCGCCGGCGCCAGACATCCGATGCTCATCAAGCATGCTGCGAAGGGGATCAGGGCCATATCGGTGTCATCGGCCGTCCGGAGTCGATCACTGCACGACACGTCCGGGTGAGTCTTCTTCGCTCGGCCGGGTGAGGTCCCATGCCAGCAGTGCCACGTACAGCGACAACATCGACTCCGGGTCCTCCAGCCTCACCCCCAAGACCTGCTCGATCCGGGCGAGCTGCTGGTAATAGGCCGTCCGGGAGGTGTGGGCCGCCGCGGCTGCCGCCGACTTGTTGCCGCCCTGCTCGCAGTAGTGCCGCAACGCCTGGACGAGCCGGCTGCCCGAGGCCGCGTCGCGCTGCAGCAACGGCCCGAGCTCGCGCGTCGCGAATGCCGTCACGCGCTCGTCGCCGGACAGCAGGTGCAGCAGCCCGCGCAGGCGGACGTCCGACAACCGGTGCACCACCCGTTCCGAGCCGGTTCCCAGCGCCGCCGCCGCGACCTGGCCCGCCTCCGCCAGCGTCCGGCGGGCTTCGGCGGGGGACGACACCGTCGTGCCGACCGCGAGCACGCCCGGCGCGCTGCCGCGGGCTTCGTGGACGTCGGTGGCGAGCCGGTGCAGCACCGCGTCGGCGTTCGCCTCGGGGGAGAGCGCGATCAGCGCCCGGACGCCGAGGTCGTCCGTCGCCACCAGCGCCGAGACCTTCGCGCGGCGGGCCGCCAGCACCGTCGCCTCGGCCAGTTCGCGCAGCACCGGCGGCGTCGACAGCGCGGGTCGTCCGGTGCCGGTCAGCCGCGGCCGGACCGCCAGCCCGACCAGCTGCCGTCCGGGCAGCGGCACGGCCAGCGCCGAGGCCCTGGCCAGCAGCTCGGCCGTCGGCGCCGGGGATGCCAGCAGCTCGGCGAGCACCGCGCGGTGGGCCTGGCGTTCGAGACCGTCGACATCCTTGGCGACCAGGCGGTGCACGGCCAGCGCGGACGCGGCCCGCTCGGCGACCACCCGGTGGCGGTGCGGCGGCTGGTCGGCGCAGACGAGGATCAGCCGTCCCCAGTCGTGGCCGCGCGCGCCGACCACCGTCACCAGCCAGCCCGAACCAGGGTGGTAGCCGGTCCGCTCGCCGACCTGCACCACCCGCGAGCGGGACGGCCAGCCGGTCAGCAGCTCGGCCGGGTCGGTGCCGGCCGCGTCGTAGGCGAGGACCTCGTGGGAGAGCGTCTCCAGCACCACCGGCTGCTCGGTGAGCCG
>Ga0070663_100000312_pt1 | contig 25145 bp, 15 predicted proteins | sample KBSC63metaG_FD_65646 | JGI IMG/M metagenome (GOLD analysis project Ga0070663, IMG submission 65646) | Corn rhizosphere microbial communities from Kellogg Biological Station, Michigan, USA - KBS C6-3 metaG | ecosystem: Host-associated > Plants > Roots > Rhizosphere > Soil ...
GTGGTATTCACAGGGGCCGAAGTGCAAAGCCCCGTAGCCTATCCGTGGTCGGGAAGGCAGGCGAAAAGCACGCACCAAAAAAAAAGAAAGCTATAATTTTCTTTTTTTCTTTTCTTCTTTGTAGTACACGAGTGAAATTGGTTACGGTGGTACACCTGTGAAATATATAAATGTTATGGTTGTACACGAGTTCCTTATATTATAGGTGTTTAAGACCGATTACGTCGGTTACACGAGCGGTAGTACAGCGAAAATGTTTTTCAATTTCACTTAGCTTGGTTACAAGCCTGGTAGGTACTACAGCGGAAATACAGTTGGTTTCACGTTAATTAGGTTATCTTGGTGGCAAACAAGTGCCTGGTAGGTTAGGTACTACGACTGAAATGGTTTATGATGGCACATACAGTACATTTAAGCTGTAGTACGTGGGCCTACTGTGGTATTGGATGTATTGGTTGTTGCCGAGTCTATGCTCGACCGCGCTCCCTCTCAGAATAGAGATCACGTTTCCCTTTACCCACCCAGAATCTGAAGTGAGTGTGGAATCTATTCTGCCTATTGGCAGATGGCTCTCTATTATCTTTCTCTGGGTCCCCATTATATTAATAAATATGAGTGTCAGGCTTGCTGTACTGAATCTCTTTATAGTCTACCTGTCAAGCCCAAGATAAGGGCAAGGGCAAAGCTCCAATAGAGCACTCGGGTCTGCCCCCTGAAATAGTTCTTGACGGCTCAGACTATTTTCTAGATCCGCCACTTAGCCCTGAGGAGGGTGCCTACTCGACCCAGTCAGGTACTACTCCACCGCCGGCCCCGAGTCACTCCGCAGGGGGCGGGGCTGCACCTTCTTCAATTTCTCCTGCAGATGAGGGGGAACCAGGGAGTCCACCACGTCCTTTCGGGTCTCTGACTCTGAGTAGCAGGGATCTCATATTTCATAATTTGAGTTTGCAGTATCTGGAAAGGACCAGGAGCCCAGAGGAACTTCTCAAATTAACTAATAAAATCTATGAAGGGAAGCAATCCGTACTTTCAGAGCTTAGGCGTTTAGCTGGCCCTTTCCATGGCCAAATCAATCCTGTTCCAGGATATGGATAGTGCGGGCAATGCAATACGAAACCCCCAAACCAATTGTGAGTATAATCCTAAAATGTTTCAAAGGATCCTTCTTGACTTGCAGCTGGAAGGGATCCAGAGTAAATATTATAGCCAATTCGTAAATCAAAGGGTGGATAGCATCCCAAAAGAATCCTGGAATAATTTAAGGATTGATGAATTACCTTTAAACCAATTCAATCAAGAAAAGTTCCTGCTTTTGGGCTGCTTTGTGAGTTGGTTCCACTGGCGTAACTACCCCCGGAGGGCGATGCGGGGCGAGGCTGGGGGCAGCCGACTCAATCCTTCCAAATCACTAGAAGGCAAGTTCATTCCTCTTGTGTGCGCATGCATTATCTAATGCTAAGGACTCTACAAGAATCGGTTAAGCTTTTCGTTTTAGTTTGATCGGAGTTCGGTACCGGTAGCTAAGGCAATCCCCTCTCCTGTCCTGTCCTGTGCAAGAATGAGGAATATCTTAGCTTAGTATAGACACGTGAGTAGCTAACAGAACTGAGTAACCGACTGACAGACAGAGTAGGATGAGGGATTGATGTCTGTCTTTGATTAGCAAAAGCAGAACTCTTATAGGAAGTTGACTGAGCACTCTCATAAAACTGGTAGGGAGATTTTTTGTGGTGTTCTAGGAAAATGAGCCATGATCATGAAGTGAAAAGCACGTGGTAACAAAATCGAATGAAAAGTACAGCCTATCTCGATTAACTGATCGAAACCTAGCGCATCATGTTTTCGAGTCGCCAGGTGTTTATTCTCTTGGAAGCAAGCCAACTCTGCCCACCCAATTCTATATATCTATCTTTCTTCTTACTAGTTAGATCGGAGCCGACACAAGGAATTGAATTGGTCGACGAAGCCAACAAGCAAGGTCCACAGCGCATTAGAAACAGGGCAAGCTAATAAGTAGGTAGGGTGGGACTTGAAAACGGAGCTAACTATGCATTCCACGGATGCAATAGCCAGAATGAACTGGGGCTGGCTTTTCTGTAACTAGTCTTTCCTGCTGCCCAACATTCTACTATTCGTTCCAACTCTTCGTTCCACGGAGCTAGGAAGAAGTCCTGCAAAAAGAAGAGATGCACTTCCGGCTGCCTGATAGAGTGAACGATTTGGTACGTGGTAACGCTGTAAAGTCGATATCTCACCCATGAATAGAGGGCTGGCTAGCATCTCACCTCAAAAAAGAGAAAGTTGTCTCACCATATCATATGCTCGTTTTCTAAATCCAGTGTTATGCTCTCTTCTTTGCTTACACCTGTTACGCACCTCTTGTGCAGTGACAACACTACCCGGGAGTTTATCTTAGCTGTCTGGGACTTACTCTCCTATCCACCACTGGTACTAGTCTGTTGGCCAACACTTTAGTAATGATCTTGGACAATAAGGAAGGCTGATTGGTCTATACTTTTATTCTGTTAATGGAGTACTGTAGAAGAGTTCTCCCAACCCAAGTATCTTCGGTTTCAGTTCTCTCTCTCTTTTTGACCTGCTACTCTGCTGTTGTTTTGGCCCTTCAAGGGAGGGTTGTTGAATTTCTGAATTAAGAATTAAGTAAGTAGAGCAGTTAGGTTATGAGCCTTGCGAGCTGTATGGGGGAGAACATAGCCTTTTGGCTTGGAATAATAAGTACAAAAAAGGAAAAAATCTCAATATGACAATCTGAATTACTTGATGCAGTAACATCAGGTTGTTCTGTCGTTCGACTTATCGTTCATCTCGCTGTACTTCTCTATCGAAAGATAAGGGTTCATCGAAGAAAGGGAAGGGAACTATCCGCTCTTGTCCTTCAATGAAAGCAAGCCGGATCCGATGAAATCTTCACTCGGTAATAGTATAGAGTAGAGTGCTCCATTGATAGTGGTGGATTGGACTTCTTGAAATAGATATATATATGTGAAAGAAAGAGATGGTTTCTTGCTCGGTGAAAGGAATATCACTATCCCTCGTCCTAGGGTTTTCCTGCTTGATTCTCTTTTCAGTGAGGGATGCCCACTTAATCTTAATAAAGTAAGTAAAGAATGATCGATTCGATAGGAAGCACTGGTTCAAGGAATAACCCTTGGATGCTGATCTCTGGTTAAAGGATTAACCGTCGGATAGCGAGCTGGAATCGAACCAGCAATTGAATCTTGTCGCTACTTTGGCGGAGTAGACCGAGGGGGAATGTAGAGTATAGTTTACGACAAAAGGTGTTCTAGGACCAAAGGATCGAAGAGTGCGGCCTACTGTACTTGAGGATTAGGAATATGGAAGATAGGGTTCTCCTAAGACCTAAGAATAGTAGAGAAGCAAGGGTTAATAGAAGCACCGCTGATGTTGGTCCAATCTAGCTGGGCTGGATAAGAATCGGGAAGACTCGGGCAAACTGGCAAACATCGGATGAGATTGCACCTTACAACATAGAAGGAAGAACTAACATAACAATCATCTCAAAAATCCAGATGAAGGAGAGAAGGCAGCATACAAATAATAAATAGAATATCTAGGGTGGTAACACCTGCAACTCGGCAAGGAGAAGGAATCCCTGTAGTAGCGAGCAGTGTGATTAGATAAACCGTACCCCCTGAGGGGCCTGGCGATACGAACCGGTTGAATAGAAGAGCTTCCTTGGTTGGAACAGAAGATAGAAGCTGATTAGAAAACAGATGAGAGGCGGGCAGCATTGAGAAAAGTACTATACTTAACTTAGTTTTAGTTAGGGTCGGTTTGACTAAAATAAGTGAGTGGGACTCGCGAACTGGACAGTAAAGTGACAATAGGGTGGTCACTCGGAATACTTTTGTTAGGGAAAGCCTAGTAAAGTGGTCAACTAATAAATATTGTCAATAAAGAAAGGACTGGATCAGAGAAGTATGATGTAGTCCCCTTCCCTGGGTATCACGAACGGGGCATCACAACCATCATATCATTCGAGGAATGTTTCCATTCCGATACTGGCATCCGGAGTCCTCCCTACTGATCCTTCGGAGCCGGGGTGCAAAGGAAGCAAGAGCACTGGGAGTACGAATATCCTTAGTCCGAGGAAGGGTGCTATATCGGTGGTGCAGTTCTTACACATCATTATATCCATATTGGAAATCAAATAATCACCTGGCCCACCCCGATTCTCGAGAATCGAAGAGCTGACTTGCATTCGAGGGTAGTGTTAAGCAACTTCCGGATATGATCGATAGGTTTCACCGTCAAGCAAAGCAAATAGGAGAAAGAAGAGAAGTAGCACCCGCTGGGCAGGATAAGTATCTATCAGTTGGCCATCTCCGCCTAGGCCGGCGGAGACTATCCATAGGTTAAGTTGGTTCTGGTTGGAGGATTAACCCTCTGATTGTGATGCTTGGCTTTTGGGCCTCGGAAAGGAATAAAACTAGGCAAGCAAGGAGGGGATAAAGGACCACGGAACGAGGTAAAGGGCAACCCCTTGACCGAGTGAAGGCGAGCCCGGATTCAAAGTAAGATGGATTGAAAAAAGACTCCTAAAACTGCCCCCGCTGGGGTAGATAAAAAACCTTTGTCCATGGCCTTACCTTGTAGGAAAGGATCGCTCGCTACTGGTAACCGTTAATTCGTAAAACGTATGTTTCGTAGGAAGCGGAATCCCGTGGAAGAATCAGTTTTCTCGCTGCGCTGGCTTATGTGATGTGGTTGGTCAAGCCTGCCTTTAAACGCAAGAAATCAAGCTAGGATTCTGGAAACCGGAAGGGTATTCCCAAGCTCACATTCCACTTCTGCAGCAGAGCTAATAGAGATTTGCAGAAAGGGATATGCAGACTAGATGCACGCTAAAAGTGCCAGGTTCCAGTCAAGAAGCAAGGCAAGAGATCCGCGGAAGAGATCCTGATTGTAGGTCCCGTTCCCTCAGATAGACTGGCCTATTTTGCCCCAGCTTCCGAGACCGGACTCGAGGAAGCTGCCCCTCCTGACAGGGATTGGACGCGAAGGATGGAGCATCCGAACATTGAATTCGAGCTAAGATTCTAACGAACAGCTGGAATAAAGAACCTATCCTTTCAGGAATAAGGAATGAGAAATGGAACAGAGAGTGGTTGGATGGAGTATAAAATCTAAAGGTTATATTATATATAGTAGTGGGAAGAAAAAAAGACAAGAAAACGATTGAATGTCAGGCAAAACAGTTCTGTAAGTCGCGGATCAAAGCCTGAAGTGAAGTGCCTGGTTGTCTTAGTATTATAAGTAAAGCATTTCATTCTCCGGTTTTGATTTCATTCTCTTTTGTGACGGTCTACTTGCTTGTGCTAAGGCTGCTGGAATGAGCCTTCTAAGAGTAGGTTTTGAGACAAGATCTTGATTGATCACTTAGTCTACCTTTTACTCATTTCTTCGAACCTCTATAAGTGTAAGAAAAGAGTGCATGTACTTTTAGTGGACTTTACTTTTTTCTATAGTGTGAGAGTACTTTCTGTTCAATCCAGTCGCTCCAGATCTGCCTGAGACAAAGCCTATAAGATCGTTATTAAGTAATGAATTTGCAAATAGAGAACTAAACTATAGGAATCAATCCAATTCTCGTTCTACAACAAGAAGAAGATCCATGAACTGGAACGGATGGAAGATAGCACTAGAAGTAAAAGAAATATTGAAAGGTGCGAAGCAATCACATCGCAACAAATAGGTATGTATTACTTTGAGTTTCTCGCTGAACTCCACTGGACACCGACCTCCTAAAACTGACCTCTCTGCTAATTCGAATCGAGGCTTACTGCCGCTTGGTACTATACTTCTTCCTGCCAGACTCTTTCAATACCCAGCCCTCTTAAGTGTTTTCAAACTTGGCTAGTTTCTTCGAGAATGGAAGCTTTGTCCTACGGCCTGCAAATTCTTCTGCTCCTAAAGGAAGTTTCTGACCCAGCTTTAGATGATAGAGGATTTGACAAAGAGACCTCTTCCTGCCATACTGATCGACTATTCTCTTGAAATGCCATCTCATCCTTCGGCCTAGCTTTTTCATTTCTTCCTTATTGGATTCAAACTGTTTCAAAAGTTTGGTACTTGGTACAAAGTATATACCAACTTTCCTGGCTTCCCTAGAGGTTGTATTAAAGCCGGCTTGCCTAACAGCCTGCTCTTCTTTCCCAGACGAGCGAGACGGATTGTGGATTGAGTTTGAGTTCTTTTGCCGCTTGCGATTGATTAAGTTACATTACCTGCTGCACCGAGCATTGATTTGAACGAATTAATTACCAGACTTATTGGGGAGTGTGTACGACTTAGTGGAGTGTTTCCTTTTTAATAGAATCAGAGCAGAGGATTGAATCGCATGAATGGGTTGAGCATTTTAATAGATATACCCTTTTTCTTAGGCATCGATTCTAGGATTGAAGAAAGGGGAGATTTCCCACACTTTGAAAGATTCACCTATTGGGTGGGGCGTGTTTGAATTACCTACCCGGGATTTTTCATATTAACTGTAGCTAGGGAATTGACTGACTCTGATTAATATCTTTGTCTAGCATTTCCAAATTGCCTCAAGACTGATACAGATTTTACGGAGTTAATTACCACAGGGCGGCTTGCCCTAAGAGTATAGTTAAGTGGGTCAATTCCCAGAACAGACAGGGTTTAGTCAGTTCATTGACTAGTAAATGACTTGATCCACTCATTAGCATTGAGTGTTGTCTGTAATTTACTATATTATATTATATTATATATAGTAGTAATGATGAGCACTTTTACCAGAAAGAGTTGACTGAGTTAATGGAATGGATTCGCTTGTTGGCTAATCTGAATCGACTTACTTAAGTGTGGTGTTACCAGGCTTGGAAAGAAAACTTCTTTATGTGTTTGATTTCCCTAATTTACTGGTACTCAAATACCTGCCAAGCATTCCCAATCTCAGTTTTTGTCACACAATAAGATCCAATTTGTTTAGACTCGTTAGGTTTGGTCACCCATTACCTTGAGTGAGGCCAAAGGTGTACACCTATTGTCATGAAGATGTGATCATATCCACCGAAAGGTCTTGTTCTAAGCCCAATCCTCTCGTCTTAGGTCCATAAACCAACAATAACGGGAGCTTCTCCTTTTTGGTTGACAACCTATGTTGGTCTGACTAAGCCCACTATCCTAATGGGAGGGTCCCACCTTGTGTCGGGGTAAGGCTCCACCTCATCTTGGGTTAAGGGCGAAGCTTGAAGCCAATTTCTTCACTTTCCGTCTAGGGCTTTGCTTGGCATTGGGCTTCGATATAGCTGGTGCTTTCCTGGTCTTGGATTAAACCTCAGCTCTCCTAATTCCGTCTATAGGTGGTTCAATCTTATAAGTTTAGCTTAGGTACATCGATTCAATCCTGCCCCAGGCGTACCTGAGACAACCCTTTCCTCACCCGAGAATTGCATTTCCGCTTCAGCTTCCGGCGCATCCAACTTTTTCTGGATCTAGGCAAGGATCCTCAGTCCTATAGAAAGAAAAGAATCTAAGTTCATTAGATTATGCTTCCTTGCCCGTGTGGAACATGTGTGAGCATTATGTTTTTCCAACAAGTGATCCGACTGGAAGAAGTGTTATATGAGGACTTCGAGATCAAATAGAGAATCTGTCTCTCCATTCCTCGTGAGCCACTTATTTCTCCGAAATCTGAGATCAGAGTGATTTTCCTCCTTTTTCCCAAATAGTCGACGGTCCATTGGGATACTTCGGATAAACTGGAGTACATATATGAGAGACCGGTGCTAAAACCTTTTCTCGAGATATCTTCCAAATTATTAGGGTCCTTGCTCCGGATCTTGTTCCCCCGGTGCGAAAGCAGTTGGTTCCGTAGTTTGAGAATTCTGCTAATTCCAAGTATTCCATTATTATTATTATAAAAGAGAATATAAAAAGTAAAGAGGAGAAGGCATAACCAGAAGAATTGTGAGAAATAAGTCAATTTATCAAGTTGAGGCATTTCGATTTCCAATCAAACCAACCCTCAAGACAGAAAAAGACTCCCTCCCAAAATAACCAAAAATACTAGTTGCCTTCTAACGCATAGACTAGAGCGTTTGTCCCATCCTTATCTAGTGGGCCAATGACATTACTATTCTACGCGTTTTCTGAGGAGCAACATGAGAGATAGACTTGACACCGACCCACGAAAACGAAACTTTTTAGTCTAGAAAGATTCCCAACCCGATATTGAGATCTGATGACTGAACACTCGTTTGAATAGCTCGAGGTGTCGACGGAGCTAACTTGTGAGACGGAGCTCACTTCTGAGATAGAGCTGTCTTCTTTCTCTTGGTTTCCATCCTTCCGTTACGAGATATCGTTTCGTACAATACTACTCTATGCAATATGCAATTTCGAGAAGAGAGCAGAGCTAGCCCACCGCATCCATCCAGCCTGAAAGGATTCACTCAACTGGACTCGCGGCTCTAGGTGATCCCAATGGATCCGTACAGGGTGATTTGAACTGCTCCTCTCGAGAAGATCGACGGATCGGGCGAGCAAGCAGGGAGAGTGCAGTATTGTGCTTGCGCCCTTAAATCAGAGAAATCGACAGGACAGATTTCGAGCCCGAAAAGAGAAAGTATCTCCTCTCCAATGAGAAAGTATCTCTCCAGCGAAAGAATCTCCATCTCCTTCCTTCGGGAAACAAACCTTCCTTCCAGGTAGATAGCATTTCCACAGGAAAGAGAATCCGTATTGATTGACGTATTGAAACAATCAAGTCCGTCAAGATTGACAGGCAAGTGCAAGTCCGTTGACATGACAGGATCAAGTCCGTAGACAGGATCTAGTCCCGATAGGGTTGGTTCAGATCATATAGCTTAGGCTCAAGTAGCAAAGCAAGTCCAGTAGGTTGTTTAGGTTCCGGTCATATACATATAGGTTGAGGTTCCGTTCCGGTCATATAGATGTTTAGGTGGTTCCGGTCATATAGGTCATTCCAGCTATAAGCTATAGAAGCTATAGATAGGAGATGGGGGGGAAAGCCACATTCATTATAGGCTATGCTATGGGAACGAGATCCTTCCTTCTGGGAGCACATGGATCAGTGAGTTCTGGCATGATTGCTAGAACGAACGGAATCTACTCTACTGGCGTGGCGCTGCTGTAATTGTAATCACTGAGATTCCTTCTACCTATGATTTATTTGCTAGTAATAGTTCGAGATGAGATTGGCACTGTCTCAAATCCCAGCACGAATGCTTGGCACTGTAATCCCAAATGCATGGCACTACAGTAATCACTTACTTTCATTCTACCTACGATTTATTTGGTGGGGTGGCATCTATATCAGCTGCTTTCTACTCTCAAGACTCTATGGAATTCCCTATCTTCTTCTCTGGCCAAGGGTGAATCAATCGATTCAATCAAAGCAACCCAAGCATTCAAAAGTATCCGTTTTTAGTTCTTACTTTTGCCTGATCCGGAACCCTAACCCGCCCCAAAGATCACCCATACCCATCAAGAAAAAAGGCGCAACGAAGTGGGTTGTTATCGCGAGAGAGCCCAGCACTGGTTATTATGGTAAGTAGTCGACTTGGGTTGTACCATCGAAAGCAGAAAGCCCCCTAAGCAACGCACCAATCACCATTTCTTTTGCAATTGCATTTCTTTGAGTGCCAGCGAGTAAACGAGTTGGTATGACAAGAGATTCTTCATCATAGATGAGATGGCAGCCCGGCACCGGCACAAATAGACCTGATGGAGCTTGGAAAGATATATCTATGGATTGAGGGCCGGACTAAATCGGAAGGGCTCTCTGTTCTATTTATATTAGTAGTGGTAGACAGACAAATAGGCCCATTTTTGACCTCTTAAACATCCTTACATTGCTGCTTCAGTTGCTACCACTTTCCTAAACAATATTGGGAAGTTGCATGGAGTGCCAGCCACTATTGTATCTGACAGGGACAGGGTGTTCACTAGCTCCTTTTGGAGGGGCAAGCTATTGGACACTAAGTTGCAGTTGAGCTCTGCCTATCACCCTCAGACTGAGGGGCAGACTGAAAGAGTGAATGAATCAGTGTCTTGAGATGTATCTCAGGTGCTCAGTAAGTTCTACTCCAAAACAGTGGGTTAAGTGGTTGCCATTGGCTTGGTACAATTCGGCTCATCACTTCTGCAATCCTCTCCAGTTAAAGCACTCTATGGTATGGCCATGAACCCTCCACTGGAGCAGTGCCTCTCTTGGTTCACTCCACTCATTCAGATGTTCCGGATTTCCAAGTGCCAGGAAAGCACATGCTATTGAGCTGGAGCGGGAAGAGAACTGATTTCTTTCACTACCGACGGACGAGATCTGAAGTACTGAAGTAGTGATGGAATAGAATGGACGGATCGAAGTCGCGAAGGAGCCTGCCCATCTCAGCACCAAGGAAGAGATTGTTCGTTTTTGAATTTGAGCATGCATTTCTTTCAGTCTGTATCAAATCAAATCAAAAGTAGTGCAGATTCACTTTGAGACGGAATAGTCTCGGTAAAGGAAAGAGGCTATTGCTGAGCATCTCTATATTGATCTTCGCTTTTACGGACAACCTTTCTTTCTGTAGGTTTAGCCACCGATCCCGGAACTTTGAAATGTAGCAGCGGTGTTATGATTGCCCATGCAGTTTCGTTTGAGCTGCCGCAAGCAAGTAATTTTGGACGATAGGTTAGGACTTCTCTTATCAAGTTTTGAAGTTTGGACTTCTGTACGAGCTAAACCTGACTCGCTTTCAATCGTAATTTTTCTTACACATCTAAATACCGATGATAGTTCACAGAGAGTGTGGTGAACAATGAATTTACAACGTTGCTACTCTCTTCTTACAGAAAGGAAGCGCACCTTGCCTAGCCTAGCTTGATGGGAAAGAGAAGATATGTTTTAAGCTTTCACTATCTTAAACATGGGAAAAATGTTGACTCATAATCAATGCTATGTTGTCTTCCTAAGCCACCGAAGAGTACAAAGTATAACTCACCAAGTAGCTACCCTGGTTGTTTGTCCAGGAAATGGGGAATCGAATCAATAAATAGGGAACTTAAATTGTCAGGTTAAGGGCGCTAAGCCTTCCAAGCCGTACCCGAGTATAACTGCCCGGAAGGTCGTTGAATTCGACTCTCAAACAGAAGACGATTTTTATGTACGTCTTACTCTTTAGAGTCTTTTTGATTATTGATAATACTTGATGTATGTAATAGTCTTGTTCTGATAGAAAACTCCACTTCTCTTGTTGTTTTTGTTGCAGGAAGCAGGAGAGGAGGCCCCTCTTTAAACATATGCCAGTTACGACGAGGATTGTGAAGAAAGCAATCTAGATGACAACGACAATTATGGTGATGATGAGATCGAATCACTTGTCAGAATACGCGCAATAAGCTGGTAAAAGTAAGATAATTTGGCTCTGCAGGTCGAAGTTGAGGATATGTACGAACCTTGAAAGAAGCCCACTTACCCACTCTTCTTTCCCCACCAAACCAACAAGTATACGGTTGGTGGGCCTCGGTTTCCTATGCCTACACCAGGAAATATTACCGATCGGAAAATGAATCGAAGAACTGAGGACGTTTCCCATACTCAAAAAACAGCTGCATAAATAAAAACAATATTGTTTTCAATTGGAATTTTCGTAAGGTTCCTTACATCGAAAACAATATTGTTGTATGTCCCGGACATAGTCAAATTCCCCACAACCAAAACAGTATTTTATAGAATATTTTGGCTGCCAGAATAATAATGAAAACGGGCATATCGAACCCCAGGAGCCGGCAAATTGTAAGCACCCCCTGCCGTACGAAACTTCCCTTGACTGCCTCCAGAATATGGGGATCGATAGGAAGAGACCCCTGGGACCCAAACCACATTACTAGAACTAGAAAAATGGGTAAGGCGGCCACCACGAGACGCATGGAGATCAGACAAAGTCTTACCGAAATTGGATTTCCTTTTCGCGTTGTTGAACTAAAAGTTCTTGAAGACGCCTGGCTTGCTTGGTCAAGCCCAAAGTGAAAGATACGGTGATTCCACATAGCACATATTTCCATCTTTTTCAGCTCTGCTCCCAAAAGAGAAAGGGAGACTTGGATTTTGGTCGGCGTTGGTTTTTCCAAGGTCTTTTGAGAACGTAAACATGAACGGAAGTAGCGTAGGACACCCACACTCGAAGAAATGGATCGATAAGAACAAACCGAACCTACACAGACAGAGAGATATTTACTTTTTTCACATCTGTAACTAAAACTAAAGGGCTGCATTTTCACATTTCTTTAAATGTAAAAAAAGATGTAGAACTGAATAGCGCAGCTGTTTTGGCTCGCAATAAAGCAAGGGTCCTGATCGAGCAAGACTACGTCCTATCTATCTACCTCTCCAAACACAATATCTTGAGTACCTATGATGGTGACTACATCTGCTGGCATGTGATGTTTGGACATAGAATCGAGTCCTTGTGAATGGGCAAAGCCAGGTGCTCTTATTTTACAACGGTAGGGACGATTACTCCCATTACTGACAAGAAAGACACCAAATTCACCTTTAGGTGCTTCAACTGCGGTATAGGTAGAAGGAGCTGGTACGGAAAAACCTTCTGTATAAAGTTCGAAATGGTGAATTGAGGTAGAGTAGACCGATGATCCGGTAGTCATTTGGCCGGCTATGGAAAGAAAAAGCTTGCATCTGCTCCCCCTAAACTATAACAGGTCCCATCTCTCTCCAAACCTAACGTGGTAGTTTCCCATCATAAGGCTTTCCATCTATAGATTGATTGAGCCATTACCCACTAAGGATCCCATTCGTTCAGAACTCAGTTGACTGCTTCTATAGATAAGGCGGAACGTCCTTAGTTCAGCATTATAGCACATAGTCTCCGACGCTACTACAGCGCTTCGCTAACTCGAAGCGCCTCGCTATGATATGAGAATGACGCTTCGCTAACGCTCGGCTAAGTCGTCGAACCCTCGCGCTGACCATTCGCTTTCTCAGTAGCGAAAGCGCTTCTCTTTGCCCCTTAACTTAATCTTAATAAAGTAAGTATTTGGAAAAGAAAGAGATTCTTGGTTTTATTGCTCCCGCTTCCTCATCTGCGCTCGTCAAGCCAACTTTGCTTTTTGGGAGGTGAAAGAGGAAGCGGACATTTCGAAATGACAGCATCGAAGATATCTATATACACAGGAACGCTTATTCCGGACTGCGTTCCGGAAAAAGTAGCCTACTTGACAGAAAGGGCGGGCACTCTCGGCTCGGGGGTAGGCACTCTCGTCTTTCAACCCCACCGTCACTTTGAATTTAGTGGGGCACTGTTTACTTTACTTACAGCCTCTACGAGTTGCAAGTGAATGGGGCCGGTGCGTGTGAACGGAAGGGTTCATCAAGCCATTTTAACCCCTAAACAAAATAGGAAGAGGGGTACTTGACTAATAGGGGGCAATTGCATCGCACCTGACTGTGAGGGACCTCTTGATACCTTATGTTCACTTCCTAACTAGTAGCCGGTTTCCTGTCGCGGAAGCCTTTTCCCAGTGCGCGGAGCCGAAGGTGTTAGTGCTTTCTCATGGGGTCAATAATGCTAATCCCTCTTTTTGTGCCGGGAAGAAGATAAGACCTTCTCTTGGTTTCCCAACCTGTTGCTTCTAAAGGCTGCCCTCTCTCGGCTGGATTTTGGTCCAGCCTACTACGAGGATCCCGTATCCCGTACATCGTCTTTCTCCCTCCTGGGTTCCCGTGGTTCCTATGCCGCCGCGTTTCCCGGTCCTTTTCTTTTTTTAGTGCTTCGACCCGAAGCGATAGCTTGACGCGTTTTCCGTGGATAAGATGGCAGCGCTCCAGCTCACTAAAGAATGGGACGGCAGTGGTCCGCCGGCAAGCTCGTTCTGATCTTGGACGCAGTACATTGGAATCCTGAAGCACCACCACGAACGCTACCGCGCGTGCGCCTGCGGTGCGGTAAGGCACCACCCTGTTGTGCCAGCAGCCAACTCCGGCGTGTCAGCTTAGTTATCCTCATCAAGCCACAACCTTGATGTCTAGCTTCCCAACTGGTAGACGGTTCCCTTTCCCCCGGATCAATGAAGAAGGGAGAAGTCAGTTGATTCTTCCGAAGAACCGGAAGCGAAGCGCTATGCCGGGGCGAGGGGACGGGAAAAGAAACTGCTCCGAAGAAAGATATTGGGGTTCCCAATGCTTCTCCACGCCCAACGAGATGCGCCAACCTCGGGATGCTTTACTCCTAACCCCACGACGGTTCCGAGACGGAGCTTAACCTGAGTCTCGGTTAAGAACGGCGATGATCTACGTTTCACACGGCGCACGATTCCATGGATAGTTTCATTCGAGATCGTGATGGAGGACATAGCTTACGATCATCGGCTTTGATCATGCCACTAGGCATTCGATTAGGACATTGCACAATGATCCGAACACTTTGTCGCATCTCTTCGATACGAATACAGTAACGATCATAGCGATCTCCTCTGGTACCTACTGGTACGTCAAGATCCGATTGGTCATGAACATCGTAAGGTGCTGCTCTTCGCGAATCCCAGCATACCCCAGGTTGGGATGGGTAGGCCCACCACTTCACTTTTTCACTTTCACTTAGGCCCGGGCCAAGTCAGTGGGGGGACCCTGTCGGGCTCCTTCCCCCCCAAAACAAACTGTACGTGGGAGTTTCCCTTCATACGGCTCGAATCATTCTCAGATGCCCCGAGAGGCATCTTTCCTTATGATCTGGTGGTTCACACGCGCGCAAACGAGCACCGGCCGCAACAGCAAGGAACTATGACCAATAGAGTCAGACACAGAGCGTCATACTTCTTTATCTTGTGATGGTTGAGGAGTTTCTTTCTCAGAGGGTGCGGGACGCTTGCGGAGTCCGTACCACCACAGGTCGTTCTTGGGCAGATCCCGCTCCTAAACATAAGGGAGGGATAGGGGGAAAGGGGCCGGGCCTATCATATAAATAGGGTTGTAGAAAGACCACGTATTTTCATTCGACGTTCCGGGGCGCCCGATTCGATCAACGAATTTGGCGAGCTGATCTGCTTTGATCCAGGAGAAAGCCCAGTCAGCCACCTTTTCGGTGCAGGTCACGTGACCTACAGCTCGGCCTTCGCTTTTTGAGACTTCCTCTACCCACATCTCTATGTGCCCGCAGCACTTTCATATGGAGAAAGATGGGCTTACCATGTTCCATCAATAGCACCTAACCTATGCCGATTTTGGCGGACCGTGCTCCACCCCGGTGAACTCATGCGGTTCCGACGTGCCCAGAGGCCAGAGGCGAATCCGTTCACGGTCCGTAGGACCAACACCATTCGAAGGTTGATGGCCCGCCTAGAATAGGAATCTTTGACTGGGCTTACACACATTCGCTCACTTACGCTGTCCCCCCTCAGCTCACCCTAGCCCCGGGTACGTCGTCTCCAAGGCTTCACACAAAATCTTCACTGACAACATATGCATGCTTTTGTAGGGTCGGGCAGAACCGTTGTTGCCTGATGGGAACTTCCCCCATATTGCTATCAATGTCTTCATGTCGCACGACCTCTTAACATTACACCACTGAATCCCCAATCCTTTGCTTGCTGTGCAGTGACAGTACCAATATCCACTAATCGTTGTTTCCAGATACGGTTGCCGGTTGACATCTCTTCTAATTCGTCGATACGAGAAGCAAATTGTTGTGTGGAGGAATCAATATCTCGACATAAGCCAAGAGGCAGATCTTGTGCCACTCCACCAGGTCGTATGAAACTGGCATGCATCCTGGCTCCCGGGACTCTTTCATAGAATTCCAACAATTTCTCCCGCTCCTCAAAAGCCCAAAGGAACGGAGTTGATGCTCCCACATCCATAGCATGAGTAGTTGAAGCAAGTGAATGATTTGAAATTCGAGTTATTTCACAGAATAACACTCGTATATATTGAGCTCGTAATGGTACCTCACAATTCAAAAGTCTCTCTACGGCTGAAGAATGAGCGTGTTCTTGGGCCATCGTAGAAACATAGATAGGGTCAACGACGGAACGAACAACGAAACTTTACGACAGCTTTTTCGTACACGTTCACTTGCATCACATACACAAGTGCTCTCTGAACCGTGCAATAAGGTCACCCATAACACGGCTCTCCCACTGGAGTTACCTTAGCCCCGGGCCATGCTATTCCATGATATTGGAATAATGGCAGCCTAACTACTTATTATCATCGTCTTGAAAGCTGGGCGCCTTTTGAATATGAGTGGGGCTCCTAGTCTAGGCGGCGCCTTCGTGGAGCCAAACCGAAGGAAGAGCAAAAGGGCGAGGCCACACCCGGCTTCGAATAGGAGGGGGGCTTAGCTCTGGATCCCGCCTGCTTGCAGAAATGAATGGATCAGAAAGGGGGCTGGGTTCTATTTCCGGGCCGGGCAGGAGGTGAAGGCCAGAAGAAGAAGAGAAGTGCGCCTTCCCGGTAAGGAAGAGGATAAAAAGGTGCTGTCATCTATCTCGACCTGTTTCCCGAGGCGTTGGAAATGAAGACCGGCTCAGAGAATCACTGGCGTGCTTTCTCTCCCCCATCGTTTCGCCAACAAAGAAGTCATCCTTGACTTGACGATTGACCATTCCATCCCTACCGAGCCGCCTCTTCGAAGTATTTACCTCTGCCTTTCTTTTTTCTCCAAATATAAAAGAAAAAATAAAGAACCTCGTCTGTGATTTAATCGGCCCTAAGGGAGTTTACTCGACCCATTCTCCAGTCTCCCGCACTGCTCAAGTGTGCGACTCCGTATGAGGACCTCCTTCCCTTTTGCTCTGCCCACTCTCCGTTCACACGGTTATCAAAGCGGAGGAAGGGTGGGCAGCAGGTACCACGAGCCCTCTGTCCCACACATCTATCAAGAAGCAAGTGTAGTTCACCGGTTCCACCGAATGCTCCTATCTCTCGGCAAAGATCGTGTGAGTGTGCAGTTATGCTTCGGATGCTTCGCCATGGAATAGATCGACTCTGTTCCCCTTCTTTTCCGGTGCACTCGCTTTATATCTCCGACACACAAGGAAGGACGTGGTGGGAAGAAAGCAGCCCTAGCCTCTGTCCGGTCGATCATTCCGCTGGCATCTTGCATTCACGCCTCCGTTTGACTGCCGCTCGGGAATGTAGTTGTAGATACGTGAGTCTTAGTGGGTCGTTGGCTCCACCTCTTATCTCCTTCTACGACATGCTGTAGTCGTCGCCATATTCAATATGTCACTTAGTCATATCTGCCTCGCAGCGGGTCAGCACCCCCGAAAGAAAGGGAGGACTTCATTCAGTGACTCCGCGATCGCCCTCTGAACGATCAAAATAAGGTAAAGCTTGAAGATAAGTTTTGTACTCGATTAATTTCTCAGTCCCTCTAGTCGGGTGGGCGCCGGCCGGATCCCCCTGAAAACCGTACGTGCGGGTCTCCCCGCATGCGGCTCACGCCATTTGAGGTGGCCCAGCATTCATTCGCAAATCCTGTAGTGAAATTGAGACCGCTCGACCAGCAAGAGGATGCGCCTAGCGCTAGTTGCTCAATCCCTTGCTTGTTCGGAAGCTAATTCGCGTGTAGGCAGCGCTGTCTGTCTACCGTTGACTGTATCTATTCATTGATACATTGGCCCGCTCCCCCCCTCTTTTTCCAAGAATGAATGAGCTGCTCGGACCTTCCATTTCCGTCAAATGACCCGGCTTCCCCTGGCTCTTCCACCGTCCGGGCTCCCTTTCCTCCCTATGCTCCCCCGGCGCAGGCCCACCACGCTTCGCGCCTGCGGCGTTTTCGCCAGACGGTCTTTGCCAGTAGTGCCATCCTCCCCGCAGGCTGTCTGTATGGGTGGGTTGTCCCTTGCTGCTACGTTCTGTTAGGCGCTATGAATTACAGGAAATTAAGTGGTTGACTTGGACAGCAGGCGGGTTACACGTTCCACTGTGCCGAGATGTGAGGTGCAGGTGGTGATGATCACCCCGGGGTATGCGCTAGCGCCCTTGACGGGCACTCCAGGACCCGCCTACGCTCGCCCAGGTCGGTCCTCCGACCAGATGTGTGGATAACGAGGCCACCTTCACAACCTTCTCCCTTCTATCTTTATCCAAAGTCAGGTAGAGCGGTTCGCTTGAGTTGCTCAACCGTCCCTTTGCCCGGTGCTCATGACGCGCTACTCCACCGTGCTAGCGGCATAGGAGCCTACTCAGCGTCAGCGGCTTCGTGCCGCACTGGAGTGATCCAATATGTGGTTCCGCACGTTCCACCACTTCTCCGTTCATTTCCAATACTGATCGTGAAACACCATGAGCAGCAGGATGTTGAGGTCCGGAATTCGAAGTGAAATTCTTGATTTGCCCGTTCCTAGTCGTCATGGGAAAGAAATAAGAAAGAAATAAGAAAGAGATTATTCCCCTAGAGCTTGTCCCACCTGTACTAAAAATGCATCTCCGCGCGTCTACCTGGCGCTTTTATTAGCCGCCTTGCATGCAAGCGAAGCGCTATTGGCGGCAATTAATAGCTCACTGAGCGATGATTGATGCAGTCAGTCAGTGCCCTCGATTATTCCTGATAGAAGGATCATGGCGCCCCGGAAGCATTCCATCCAGCAGCAGCATCTCCTTCACAACCACGCGAGGACAAAACTGATGTTAGCTACATTCGAGCGTTCACCGCACAGAGGCGATCTCGAACACTACCTATGATAATAAATCCAAAGGAAAGGTCGATAAAATGATTCAATCTGACTTTATCGGTATTCTGGATTGAGTAAAAAAGGGATATATGAAGTTCAAGGCCTTGCCAAAACCGTCATGGCCCTATTATGTATAGGCCGTACTAAGCCAATAGCGAATAACAAACTCTTTCCTGCTCCCTCGACCTTAATTTAATTCACTCCCATCCTGCCAAGCCTCAGCTGCCAGCGCATTGTATCTAAGCACACTGTGGCAAATTGATACAAGTAGCTAAAGATCTCGCATCCGAGGCCGAACGGTTAGGCAACACTAGGGCGCCTGGGTAAAAATTCCGTTTACCAAACAAGATGTCGAGAGGCGAACTCTGTAATTCCCCTCCTGCAAAAGTGATAGCGGCTGTAGCATCCGTGTGGAAGAGGGTAAGCTTTCGGCAACACCTTTTTCAGATTGGAAAGGATGAATACTTGTGTTGGGTCCTGCAGACCAGGATAGCCTCAGATCAAAACCGAAATGTGCCAGGGGTTGATCATAGAAGCCAGGGCAATAAGTATTCTGGAATTTGAGCGCTTATGTAGCTAATAACTCTGCCACCTGAATACTTGATTCATTAAGGTCGTCACCCTATACCCATCATATGAGGAGCTTTGGACCAAATGGTGCCTAGCCTTTCGAAAGGAAGCCTGTCTGTCTGTACACACCTTATGACTCGAGTGTACCAAAAGAGATCGGATCCCGATTCAATACTTCCTAGATTTACGGGTTGTTCTTCGCTGAGAGCTTCTTCACTCAATTACCAAGATTCAATCGACTTTCTTTTCCGCTCGCTGCCCGATGCGTTCTTTATTAAAGCCCAGCTATACGTGGAAGGATAGGTGGAAGGCACATGCTTCTCTTTACGACGTAAAGGAAAGACCTCTTTTATAATTCTATACTAGTTCCTATGGCGTAAAGGAAAAGAGTTTCATTTCGGCTATTACATCTATGGGTCAACGAGTTTCTGGAGTCTCTTAAAGAGGGGATCGAAGCAAGGTCCAATCCCATTATTCTAAATTATTCTAATACGAGTATCTCACAGATGAAGAAGTGAGCAAGCCTTTCTCCAATGGATTCTAACAGCGCAGACTAGGCATCTTTATCAGATTTCCATTTCTATATTAGTTTAGTTTAGTAAAGCCCCTTTTTTAAATCCTTTCACGCTTTCCCTTTGCCGAAGGCCGGCCTCTTTAGTTCCTACGTTTTCGGAAAAGAAGGTGAGACGCTAGCTAGCAACGGGAAAAAACGAGTAGTTAAAGATGTGAATGTAAGACTACTCGAAAGTACTTCCATTTTTATTATATTATATAGTTTCTAATAGAGAGTACAGTTGTATCTATGTGCGAAACGACGAAAGAAAGATGGAAGGCCCAAAGAGCTCTACAGTAGTGCCCCGGAATGGGGTCGTAGAGCCGGTAACCCACTCTGTTTAGTATTTTGATTTCGTTCAAGGTGTTGCTCTGTCAAATAGAGATTGTGTGGGTGTTCAGTCTACCACTCATGTTCACGTTCTACAAATCTAAGGGAGTGCTCCTAGACTGGACGACTTCCCGTAAATAACCTAGTTCATGTTCCTTTGAAAGAAATAAAATGAAAGCTTTTGAAGCGAAGATGTCAACGCGGTGCTAGGTTTGCGCCGGCCACGATTATTTATAAGTATATTGGAAAGAAGAGTGACTAGGCTACGGTCTAACTTTTTCTTCCTAGCGGAGTTCAATACGAAAATAAAGGCGCTCCGCGTTGGGAATGGCGTACGTAGTACGGGTGGTATTTCCGGTATAACTGATCAGGGTTGTTCTGAAAGCAAGTCAATTGGTGCTTTGGAAAGTGAGTGCCAGAGGCTAGTCACTGCTTGGTTTACAGAAGGGAAGGAAGAAAGAGATACCGAAGCAGATTCAGTATAGAAAAGAAGAAATTGATACCATTCATTCCAGCTTATTTGATACCCACTTAAAGTTTCTATCAAACCATGTCTTTTTCTTCGAACGTCAATCTCGTAGGAATTTAGATTGGAAGTGTGGTATTGAAGGGCGAAGCCTTTACTCTTTTACTTGTTTCTTTGAATATAATATAACATAGTATTGACTACGCACTTCGAAAGATAATGGTGTATTCCGAGGATCAGTCCGTTTTTTATTGAATTCGCAAATTGATAGATCTGGATGATTAAAAGAATGATTCTTCCCTGGGTATTTCCCCGCTACCATTATGGAAATTGGAGCTTTTCAATTCCATTTTGGAGATGCTCGTAACGATTTTTTTCTTTTGGGTGGGCAAGAAAAGGATTTGACTCTTGAAGATATCAACTCATACGCCTGCTCCATACATTAAAAAACATTTTGGGTACTTTCTATTAGAATGGATAAATAGAAATGGGTACATTCCTCTTTCTCTTTCCTGGCCAAACTACCAAAAAAAAAGAAGAGAGAGAGCTGTAAGAGCGGTAAAAGCAAGCTCGGTGGCCCGGTTCACTACAGGTTGATGTATCCTTTTGAAAGAAAAGTCAATCTCTCTAAAAAATAAGCACTTCAACAAGTCAGGGCCCTTTTTTATACAACTCCTATGCGTAATTGATAGCTTTTTGGTATTCTCCATATATACTACTAGGTACGAAATAACAGGAAAGATAGAAATAGTGACTTTGGCTTCAAATAGAGAGCAGCTTAAAGGGAAGGAGGACAGCTCTGAAAAAATAACTGAACACTGGCTAGGAACTGGGCTGCACTAAGCCCGGCACTTTTTGGGCTTCTTCATGAATCTCGTTTTCAGGTAAGGTCAGACTTATTGAATATATATCTGAAAGAAAGCAAAGGAATGAATCGTTTTTCCAATTACCTTCTCTCGAAAACCATAGATCTTCTGGTTACCATTGACTATCCGGCACTTTCGTCTGTAGAGCGAAGCAAGAAATTGCATGGAAGGGCTTGCCCTGCTAATATCAGCCTTGTTTGGAACAATAGATGCAATCCATTTCAGTGTATGTCACTGAGTTCACCATTGCAGTTGAGACGTCAGGCAATTGAGCGTTCCCTAGAGTTTGGTTCAAAGGCTAAGGACTCCCCGCCGCCTTCATAAGGGCACTAAGGCGGAGCACGGAAAAGAAAATGGGGCACCCATGTTTTACCAGTCCCGGATCTCAGGGCCGTTTTGCACATGAACGAAATCGAATTTCATTGCGGGAAATTTGGATTTCATGAGGGAGGAAAAGGCAAGGCGGAGGGTGGAGAGTCGTACAATGCATTGGTGGGATGAAGGTGCTAGCTTGGCTGAGATAGGAAGTTTCGATGTGTATGTAGATTTGGTTCTAGTGCCCCCACCCTTTTCGAGATCTGTCAGGATTTAAAAGATGTTATAGTGTAAACTATAGAGAAATGGAATGAATGAAATGTATCTAAGAAGAAAGGAAGCCATGCTCCATCCTGTTTATAAAAAGAACATCACCTCCCTTCCCTTTTTGGTTAGATACCGCTCCGTTAGGTACTAATGCTTCTACCTATCACCCTCCGGGTGAGTTTGAGAGCTGTGTTTTTTCCAACGTTAATAGCATTCCGCGAGAAAAGAGAAAAGTCATCTACTGATGTTGTCAGCGGAGTCCCTCGTCCATCCATGTATGAATAGCGGTATCCCCCATTTTGGACAGTGATGAGGTAGTCGACGCAATTTGCATGTGTATTTGCGTTCGGCTTTGCTACTTTCCTTCTAGACTATAAAAGAATGTCCGCGGAAGGGAATAGTCTACGTGGCCCGGGCCCGGGGTAGTCTTTCAATTCCTTTATCGGGTGGGAGAGTTTAGAACCTGTTAAGCCAATAGCTGCAGCTTTAGTCACACTAGCTACATCAGTGGATCATGGATTTAGCATACCACCTCAGAATAGTCTACGTGGCCCCTACTTTTATTTTACTACTTTTTTTTCCAGTAATGCAGACAGCCCTTTTTAAAGCGCTAGGCCGGGCAGTTGGTACGAAAACAGAACCATTAGTGGAGTAAGATCCCGATCAAAGCAGAGCGGTCTAATCGAAATAATCATATCTAAGAGCAGGCAGGCACACGACTGGATATCAAAGGTGGGGCTCCCCTCCTCTACTCTACTCTACTCTACTAAATGAAATGAAATAGTATTTGTATTTGGGTCGTCTTTGTGTTCGATTCGAATAGAAGCGCCATTGTCATCCGCTGCAGTTCTTCATAGTCCGTCCTAGTAAGCTGGTAGGTTGGTGGATGTGAACATAAACTCCTCATATTTCCTACTGTTGCTTCCTGTATAAAGGAAGAGTTGTCAGACAATGATACTCTTTCCAAATCTGCAATCTTCGTCGTTGTAATGCCTCAGTCATCAATAGTAGATAGTTGCTCAACTATGCAATAAGGATTTTCCTCTCCTCACAGATTGGAGGACTTTCACTTGACTCACTAGTGGGTTTTGCCTCGGGAAACAAGAATATGGATTTGAGCAAGTCTGTTTTCCCATGGGCCTACTACCTGCTATTTTCAAAGCGTAGAGGACCCGCCTTTCTGATCAAAGTATGCTTCCCTTATGGGCGAAACCACTGAATCGGACGGATCCTTTTTTCTTGGATTGACCAGGCCAGCTTCTCCACCCAATTCTTTTCTTACGAGACGAGATAGGCACAGTGTCAGGGTCATGTGATGTGAATGGTTTGTTTGATCTGTTTCTTGTCCCTATGGGTTCGATTGGCAATCAGGATATCGGTCGCTTGGCACTAGTCGAATAGGCGATTCAGTCGTGATAGTGCCATCCCTTGCCCCTTGGAGTGAGTTGAAAGCACTCTTCCAGCTCTTGATTCGCGGAATTCATTACGAAGCAAGATTTCATTTCATTTCCATTTACGTCATTAGCAAAACAAGCAAGATTCACCTCAGGATACGACGAATTCTGGAACACTTCCTTGATTGATATATGCATTTTCTAGAGCAGGCACCATTGACTGCTTCTTCAACGTCTATACTATACGAGACGAGACGAGTTATTGTACGAGTCAAGCTTGCTCCAGACCAAGCTCACTTTACACGGGCTTAGAACTCAACCTGACCCAACAAGAAAACGGATAGACGCAGCGCAACGGCTTGATAGCCTGACTCAGCAAGAGGCGAGGATGCACGTGACTAACTAAAACAGCTTTCGCGCTATCAACTTCTTTGATCGAACCTGGCCTGGCGATTGAAGCATTCGAGATATAGAAGAAACTGCCCAAGTCAACCGGATATTCCAAAGCAAGGGTTATGAATCAAAAGAGAAGTGCCAGCTGGATCTCTGGTTCAAAGTTCAGGGCATGGAATTGATTCGTATGCTCGTTCTCTCGCTGAGCAGAACCATCTCTGTCTGAGAAGACCCAGTCTCCCAGTGTTTCTAGAAAAGGAAATCCCATTCGTCAACCTAAATGGAAGGGCAGGTAAGGGAAGGCCAGCAGGAAATTCAGTAAGTAAGGTATCTCAGTGCCAGTGCTCTCCGGTTTCAAGTTGATGCGGGCAGTCGTGGGGACAGGCAAAGCTGGGATGCCTTACTAGCAGGAATGAAAAGGTATGTATGAACCAACAAAGGTCAAGTAGACGAACACATATCCACTCCACTAGAGAAAGCGTCGAACCAGGGAAGAATGAATGGTTAGAACCAGTCAAGGGTGCCGTACTCATGCCTACGGGGAAAGAGACTGATCCGTATCTGATACGCCTTCACTTCTTTCGAGCTTCTTATTCGATTTCTTAAATGACTTCTTCGGGCCTTACCCTAGACTACCTTCACTTAACTTAATGCAGAAGCCAGAGTTCGAGGAAAGCGGTAGTTGGTTATTTCGGGATGAATTTCTATTTCTAAAATGTGGATGAACATAAATGGACGGAAACGAGAAAAATGCATAATTCATATAAGTTCATTCGAAAGAATGAGGATTCATGATGTCTCTTCCCAACCATTCTTCCTGAGGAAGGCACCTCCGATCGAGTCCTTAGCGCCATGGATATTCTTCGCAGTGCCTTTGGATGCTTCTCAGAAACCGCCTCTTTCCACTGGCTATATGAAATTCCAAATGAGACTTCCCTGCGTCGCCAAAGGAATGGGAAACTTCTTGGTTCGAAACCTTTGATCCTATGCCGCCTGTCTGAAAATAAATATAAGCAAGGCACCTATGACTACGAATCCGAAGGCCAAGCATGCGGATTTGACATGGTTTCCCACTTTTCTCAGAGTCACTGGGCAATAGAAAAGTATACAAGCACATTTCCAATCTACATAAAGATACCAACCAGGTATCTACTTCAAAGACAGGGCGTCGGCGATCCTCTACTATTAAGAGACAGATAACAATGGTGCCGACAGAGATGGACAGAACTGCAGAGAATACCTCTCCGGAGAAGTCCTTACATGTCTCAAACTAAATAAATCCAACC